>Ga0070730_10000256_pt1 | contig 67375 bp, 53 predicted proteins | sample Coa_R1_3_FD_66447 | JGI IMG/M metagenome (GOLD analysis project Ga0070730, IMG submission 66447) | Surface soil microbial communities from Centralia Pennsylvania, which are recovering from an underground coalmine fire - Coalmine... | ecosystem: Environmental > Terrestrial > Soil > Unclassified ... | reverse complement strand
AATGCCCCGGCTCCGTTTGCGAGAGAAGTGACACTGCCCGAGCCATCGGCGTTGTAGTAGCTCGTGGTCGAACTGCGCAGCATCGCCAGAGGTTCATCAATGTTTAACCCCTGCGAGTAGCGCGCAACCACTGCGCCTGACGAATTTGTTTCTTCGACAAGGTTATCCCCGTCGTAGGCGAAGACACTGGTCCCCGCACCTGATACCTTTTTGATTCGGCGACCGAATGGGTCGTAAACAAACGATACCGTCCCGCCGCTTCCGGGAAGCGTTACACTCGTCAGGCGATTTTCGTAGTCCCAGGAATAATTGGTGGTGTTGCTAGAAGCAGTCTTGCTGGTGGTGTTGCCGTTGTAGTCGTATGTGAAGCTCGCGCCAGTCATGGCCGTCAGTTCGTTCGAACTGTTCGTCGTGTAAGAACTGACTCCGAGGGACGCCATGCGGTTGCCGACGGGATCGTAGCTGTAGCTCTCCGTCGTCGTGGCTCCCTGTGTGGCCGAGAGCAGCTGATAGATCGCGTAGTAACCGTAATTCGTCGTCACGGCCGTCCTCTGGTCGGTCTTGGCGGTTCGGTTGCCAGCATTGTCCAAAGTGTAGCTCGCGCCGTCGATGGTACTCCCGGACAGTTGGTGCAGCACGCTCGTCAGCCTGGACAAATTGTCATACGCGTAGTTTGTCGTCACGTTGTTTGGCCGCGTCATCTGTGTGCGGCGGCTTAGTGCGTCATAGGTGAAACCGAAACTGCCCGTCGTGAATGCCGACGGCGGCGTGAGCGTCTGCAAGCGATTCAGCGTGTCATAGGCGTACGTCGTCGAGCCGCTTTCCGGGTCCGTGAACCCCGTGCGATTCGACGCGGCGTCGTAGCTGTAGCTCGTGGTGAAATTCCTTCCAGTCAGGAAGCTGTAGCTCGTCGTTGTCCCCGTCAGCCGCCCCATTCCGTCGTACGCGAATTGGTACGTCCCGGTCGGATCGTTCACCTGCTGAATTCTTCCCACCAGGTCGTACACATAGTCCACTTCCGTCGAGTCCGGATACAGCTTCCGCGAAAGCCGGTTGATCCCGTCATAAACATACTGAATCGTGTTGCCATTTCGGTCGGTCTTGCTCGTCAAATTTCCCACTGCGTCATACGCATAGCTTTCCAGATGCGATGACGGGAAGTTCGTTTGCGTAACTCTCCCAAATGCGTCGTAGGTGAAGGCCGTCTCGTGACCGTTTGCATCCGTGATGCTCGTCAAATTGTTCTCTGTGTCGTAGCCGTACGTGGTGACGTTGTTCGCCGCGTCCGTAACCGTCAAAAGGCGGTCGGCGTCGTCGTAGCTGTAGCTGGTAGTTTTGCCGTTCTGGTCGGTCACTGAAGTTCTGCGCCCGCGGCTATCGTAAGCAAACGAACTCGTCGTGCTGTCAGGATAGGTAATTTGCGTGAGCCGGTTTCCAGTGTCGTAGGTAAACGTGGTCGTATGGCTCAGCGCGTCGGTAACCGAAGTCCGGTTGCCGCGAGAATCGTAAGCGTAACTCGTTACATTGCTTTGTGCATCCGTGATGCCGGGTGCCCCGACATTGGTTTGTTGAAATGGATTGACATGGCGCACGGGGAAAGGATATCAGTGCGTTACGTCCAAGAAAAGTTGAGAGAGGCGGAGGGTGCCCCGGGTTCCGGTGTTGGGAACCTGGGTCTTGGGGTGATCTTGGGGCGGTCTTGGATTTGCCTCGGATTCGTCACGCGTTCTCCATGCGCTCCGGGTTGGACTGGTTGCGATGCCGACGGGCCTAAAACGAATTTACGGTCGCGGCCATCTGCACTTCCTTACGTTTAGCTGCTACAAACGATTACCGCTCCTTAAAACCGCACGGTCAAGAGAAGTTTTCCTGCAAGAACTCTGCCGCTTGCGCGCGGAACTTGGTTTTCGTGTCACCCGTTACGTCGTGTTTCCCGAGAACGTGCATATGCTCATAAATGAACCGTGCGGCGAAGCTCCTTCGATCATCCTGCATTAACTGAAGCTGCGGATTGCGAAGCGCCTGCGCAAACGGCGCCGTCGCCTGTTTGCGGACCAGATTTCCCTGCCGTTCGAAGAATGCGAACAAGCGCCGCAACCATTCTGGCAGCCGCGTTTTCATGACTTCAATGTATGCAGTGCAGTAACGGCGAAAGAGCGGAGAAGTTGAACTACATGCATGCCAATCCGGTGAACTAAATAGAAAATCGCTACCTCAAGACCCAGGTTCCCAACACCGGGACCCTGCGCACCCGGCTTTCACAGCATAGTTGGTCGGTGTATGAGTCCAGTGACCTAACGGGTGAGCCAGAGGCTCGCATCGTGGCGATACTACATTGCCGGGGAATTACGCGCCGGACTGGCCGCGGATCAGGCGGATTGGATCGGGTTCGCCGGCGCCGGACTTTGCGCTGCCGTTTTCGCCGGCGCCATCGCCTGAACTGTCGCCTTCACCGGGCGCAAGAAAAAGATTTGTTTCGATGCCGTGCTGACGCGTGTAGAGATCGTAGTAGCGGCCACCCAGCTTGTAGAGAGATTCGTGCGTGCCGCGTTCGATGATTCGCCCGGCTTCGACAACGAGAATTTGGTCCGCGCGGCGGATCGTGGAGAGGCGGTGCGCGATGACGAAGGTCGTGCGCCCGCGCATCAGATAGCGGAGGCCTTCTTGAATGAGGGCTTCGGATTCGGAATCGAGGCTGGACGTGGCTTCGTCTAAAATCAAAATTCGCGGATCGGCCAAAATCGCGCGAGCGATGGAAACGCGTTGTTTTTGTCCGCCGGAAAGCTTTACGCCGCGCTCGCCGACGACGGTGTCGTATTTTTTTTCGAAGCCTTCGGCGAATTCGTCCACGCGGGCGATGCGGCAGGCTTCGAGGATTTCACTGTCGGTCGCTTCCGGTTTGGCGAACGCCACGTTTTCGCGGATGGTGCCGTCAAACAAAAACGTATCTTGCAGCACGACTCCCAACTGCGTGCGATACGTTCTGAGGCGCACCGTCGCCAAATCCGTTCCGTCGAGGACGACACGCCCTTGCGTTGGCGTGTAAAACGCGGCGATGAGGCCGATGATTGTGGATTTGCCCGCGCCAGACGGGCCGACAAGCGCCGTGACGGTGCCGGGCTTCGCGCTGAAACCGATATCGAAAAGAACCGGCTTGTTGAGATCGTAGGCAAAATCGACGTGTTCGAATTCGACGGTTCCGTCGACGCGGCTCATGTCCATCGTGCGGCCGGGCGCTTCGTCTTCGATTTTTTCGCTGAGGATTTCTTTCGTGCGTTCAAGGCCGGTGAGCGCTTCGGTCAACTGCGTTCCGATGGCGACGATTTGAAAGATGGGCGCGACGAGCATGGCAAGCAGAGCCGAGTATGCGATCAGCACGCCGGCGGTCATCGTGCCGCCCAAAATCTGGCGCGCGCCGAAATACATGATGACGGCGCTGACGAGCCCCAACAAAACCGTCGCCGACATGCCCATGAGTGAAGTCGCGGTGAGCGTTTTGAGGACGTTGTCGAGCAAGCGCTGCACGCCGGAAGCGAACACTTTCTCTTCGCGCTCTTCGGCGTGATAGCCCTTCACCACGCGCACGCCACCGAGCGATTCGGTCAGGCGTCCGGTAACTTCGGCCGTGATCTTCGGCCGTGCGCGAAAGATCGGACGAATGGTGGCAAACGCTTTGTTGATTCCGAACCCGAAGACAAGAAGTACGCCAAATGCAACGAGCGTCATGACGGCGCTGATCCTCAGCATCACGATCAGCGCAATGACCGCCGTCAACAGTCCGCCGGCAAGTTCGACGAGCCCGGTGCCGACGAGATTTCTCACTCCTTCGACATCCGACATGATGCGCGAGACCAAGACGCCGGTTTTGTGCGAATCGTAGAAGGAAACCGGAAGGCGGCCGATGTGGGCCTGCACCTGTTTGCGAAGTTCCGTAATCATGCGCTGCGCGGACTTCGAAAAGAGCTGCGTCAGCGTAAACGACGTCATGCCCTGAATAATCGTGGCCGCAATGACGGAGAGGACGATCGGAATCAAATACTGGACTTGCCGTTTGGCAATGACATTGTCGAAGACAAACTTCGAAGCGGCCGGAACGGCGAAACCGACGACGCGGTTAATCACAATCAGCACGAATCCGAGCGCGAGAATGCCGCGGCGCGGCTTGAGCAGCGCCCAGGCTTCCGGCAACGACTTCCACGCCAGCTTCTTCTTTTCCGCCTTCTTATCGCCTTTTACTTCGGGTTCGTCCGCCATGACCCGCCTTGAACTGCTTCTATCACCGTGACCCATTCGATGTCGCATCCCTCTATTTCACTACATTCCTTCGCGGCGTGCTCACGGATTGGCGCAGGAGCCGTCTATCCGCTGGGGAAGCTGTCCCAAAATCGTCATTTTCGCTTGTAAAAGCCGCCAATTGGCAGCCGAAGGAGATTTCATGCGCGCGACGTCACACTTGCGGTTCAGCCTTGTGTTCGCTTTTCTGGCACTTGCCACAACCGCTGCCGCCCAATTTAAGAATGGAAGCCAGGCCACGGAACTGAATATTCCGACTCTCAGCCAGCACGCCGTGACGACGCAGCGCATCGGCTTGACCGACGTGACGATCAATTATTACTCGCCTCTCGTCGGCGGCCGAAAGCTTTTTGGCGCCGCGCCGGTTCCATACGACAAAGTGTGGCGCGCGGGTGCGAACCAGAACACCACGATCACTTTTTCGGACGATGTTTCGATTGAAGGCAAGACGCTCGCGGCGGGCACGTACGGTTTGCACATGATTCCAACGGCGGACCAATGGACGGTGATTTTTTCGAAAAACTCCACTTCGTGGGGGAGCTTCAGCTACGACGAAAAAGAAGATGCGCTGCGCGTTCAGGTGAAGCCGCACGAAGCGGAGTTTCGTGAATCGCTTGCCTACACGTTTGACGACATCAAGCCGGACTCCGCGGCCGCCACGATGCGCTGGGAAAAGCTGGCCGTTCCGTTTCGCGTGTCGACGGATGTAAAAGCCAGCGTTTTGCGCAGCATCAAGAACCAATTGAGAAGCACCGGCGGGTTCACGTGGGCGGGCTACGACGAAGCGGCGACCTGGTGCCTGGACAACAATTACGAGCTCGAGCAAGCGTTGAAGTGGGCAGACCAGTCGATTCAGAACGAGGATCGCTTTGAAAATAATTTGACCAAATCGGAAGTTCTGGCCGCGCTGGGAAAGAAACCGGAAGCCGAGGCGTCGAAAAAGAAAGCGTTCGAAGTCGCGAGCGGAATTCAATTGCACCTGTACGGGCGCCAACTGCAAATCCAGAACAAGCAGGACGAGGGCTTTGCCGTGTTCCAGGTGAATATTCAGAAGCGGCCGAATGAGTGGTACACGCACGGCGAAATCGCGCGCATCGCCTCGGCCAAGGGCGATTTTGATACAGCGGTGAAGGAAATGAAGCTGGCACAAGCAGGCGCGCCGGAAGCAACGAAGGGGCAGATTCAGGGCCTGATTGCGCGGCTCGAAAAGAAAGAAAACATCAATCCGCGCTAGCGATGGCGCCAAGCCGGCAAAAATACGTCAAGCCGTAATGCCGCCGAAGCACAGATATTTGATTTCGACGTAATCGTCGATGCCGTACTTCGAGCCTTCGCGGCCGAGTCCGGATTCTTTCACGCCGCCAAACGGCGCCACTTCCGTGGAAATAATTCCGGTGTTGATGCCGACGATGCCGTATTCGAGCGCTTCGGCAACGCGCCAGACGCGAGCGACGTCTCGGCCGTAGAAATACGCGGCAAGGCCAAATTCCGTGTCGTTTGCGAGCGCAACCGCATCGGCTTCGCTTTTGAAGCGAAAGAGCGGCGCGACGGGGCCGAAGGTCTCTTCGCGCGCGACCGCCATCGCGGGCGTGACGTCGGTCAGAATCGTCGGTTCGAAAAATCGTCCGCCGAGCGAGTGCCGGTGTCCGCCGAGGAGTACCTTCGCGCCTTTCTCCTGAGCGTCGCGGATGTGGCTCTCGACTTTTTCGACGGCAGCGTTGTCGATGAGCGGCCCTTGCGATGCGCCTGCCTCGAGGCCAAACGCCGGTTTTAACTTCTTCACCGCGGCGGCCAGCTTTTGCGCGAAGGCATCGTAAACGGGTTCCTGCACCAGCAACCGGTTCGTGCAAACGCACGTTTGCCCGGTGTTGCGGTATTTCGAGGCGACCGCTCCTTCCACCGCCGCGTCCAAATCCGCGTCTTCAAAAACGATGAAAGGCGCGTTTCCGCCAAGTTCGAGCGACAGTTTTTTAATCGTGCCGGCGCACTGCGCCATGAGCACTTTCCCAATTTCGGTTGAGCCGGTGAACGACAATTTTTTAACGATCGGATTCGAGGTCAGCTCGCCGCCGATCTCGCGTGCGGCCCCGGTGACGATGTTGAACACGCCTTTCGGCACGCCTGCGCGTTCAGCCAGTTCTGCCAGTGCGAGCGCCGAAAAAGGCGTTTGCGCCGCGGGTTTTAAGACGACCGTGCATCCGGCGGCAATCGCGGGTCCCGCTTTGCGCGTAATCATCGCCAGCGGAAAATTCCACGGCGTGATGCACGCGACGACGCCGATTGGCTGCTTGATCACCACGATTCGTTTGTCCGCCTGGTGGCCGGGAATCGTGTCGCCGTAAATTCGTTTCGCTTCTTCGCCAAACCATTCAAGGAACGATGCCGCGTAGGCGACTTCGCCGCGCGATTCCGCAAGCGGCTTGCCCTGCTCCAGCGTCATCAACCGCGCCAGGTCCTCCTGATTTTCCATCATCAAGTCGAACCATTTGCGCAGCACGTTCGCGCGTTCTTTTCCGGTCTTTTTGCTCCACGCGGGAAAAGCACGGTTCGCCGCTTCGATGGCTTCGCGTGTTTCCGCGGCGCCGAGCTTCGGCACGCTGCCGATAATTTCGCCGGTCGCGGGATTGTCTACCGGCACCGTGCCGCCGGACTTCGCCTGCACCCAGGCGCCATCGACGTAACACGCTTCGCGAAACAGCTTCTTGTCTTTCAGTTGATCCGCCACTCTTTCGAATTTTGTCGCCATGTCTTGCATCGCTCTCCCTTTAGACCATTGCCTGCGCCAGCTGTTTCTTTTCCGCCACGGAGGCGAGACCCGCTTCCAGCACGTCCATGCCTTCGTCGAATTGCGCATCCGTTACCACGAGCGGCACAAGAATTCGCATTACATTTCCGTAAGTGCCCGCGGTAATGTTGATGAGCCCGTGTTCGTAGCAATATTTCGAAAGCTCTTTGGTCTCCGCGTCGGCGGGCTCTTTCGTCCGCGCGTCACGGACAAGCTCAATCGCGCACATGCCGCCCAATCCGCGCACTTCGCCGAGGAGTTCCCATTTTTTCTGCCAGCCGCGCGCACGCTTTTCGAATCGCTCGCCGATTTCGGTCGATCGGGCCAGCAATCCTTCTTTCTCGATCGTTTCGATTGCGGCAAGCGCGGCGACGCAAGACAACGGATTTCCGCCAAATGTTCCGCCGAGTCCGCCGACGCCCGGAGCATCCATCACTTCCGCCCGGCCAGTGACCGCCGCGAGCGGCATGCCGCCGCCGAGGGATTTCGCGCTGATGAGCAAATCCGGTTCGAGGCCGAAATGCTCGGACGCAAACCACTTTCCAGTGCGCGCAATGCCGGACTGCACTTCGTCGGCAATAAACAAAATTCCGTGCTTCTTGCAGATCTCGTGCAACGCCGCAAAATAGCCGCGCGGCGGCACCACGAATCCGCCCTCACCAAGGACCGGCTCGGCAATCACGGCCGCAACGTTTTCCGCGGCAACCTGGCGCTTGAAGGCGTCCTCCAGATAATGAGCGAACTCGTCTACTGTAGTTCCCGCGGCACTGCGATACGAATACGCAAACGGAATGCGATAGACGTCGGTGGCCAGCGGTTCGAATCCGGCTTTGTATGGATGCGGCTTGCTGGTCAGCGTCATCGCCATCAGCGTTCGTCCGTGAAATGCATCTTCAAAACAAATGACGGCAGGCCGCTTGGTGTAGGCGCGCGCAATCTTGATCGCATTTTCGACGGCTTCCGCACCGGAATTAACGAGCACCGATTTCTTGGGAAAATTTCCCGGCGCCAGCGCGTTCAGCTTTTCCGCGACGGCAATGTAACTCTCGTACGGCGTCACGCTGAAACAGACGTGAAGAAATTGCTCGAGCTGCTCGCGCAGAGCGTTGACGACGCGCGGCGCGCGCTGGCCGATGTTCAGGCAGCCGATGCCGCCGGCAAAATCGATGAAACGATTTCCGTCCACGTCTTCGAGCACGGCGCCTTCCGCCTTCGCGACAAACACCGGCGTCGAATGATACGGCCCGCGCGCCACCGCCGCGTTCCGCCGCTCCATCAACGCTTTCGACTTCGGACCGGGAATTGCCGTTCGAATTTGAATGGTTCCCATCTGCGTATTCCTTCCTGCAAGAAAATCTCAGTACCAGCCGATCGGCGTTTCGTCCAGATTGACGAACACCTGCTTTGTTTCCAAATATTCTTCAAGCCCCCACGGCCCAAGTTCGCGCCCAAAACCCGATTGCTTGTAGCCGCCCCACGGCGCCTCGACGTAGGTCGGCTGCATGTGATTCACCCACACGATTCCGGCGCGCAACGATTTCACCACGCGAAACGCTTTGTAAATATCGCGTGTCCAGACCGCGCCCGCAAGTCCATACGGAGTGTCGTTTGCAATGCGAATCGCGTCCGGCTCGCCTTCGAACGGAATCACCGAAGCCACCGGGCCAAAAATTTCCTCGCGCGAAATTCTCGCATTATTGTCGACGTCGTAAAAAATCGTCGGCTCGAGGTAATAGCCTTTGCCAATTTGCTTCGGCCGGCCGCCGCCAATCGCCGTCTTCGCTTCTTTCTTGCCGATTTCAAGGTAAGAGCTGACGCGGTCGTATTGCTCTTTGCTGACGAGCGGGCCCATTTTCGTCTCGCGCTCCATCGGCGGCCCAAGCTTGATTCGTTTCGCCTTTTCCGTCATCGCTTCGACGAATTTCGAATAGATTTTCTTCTCAACGAGAATTCGGCTGCCCGCCGAGCAAACCTCGCCTTGATTGATGAAAACGCCGAACAGCGCGCCGTCCACCGCCGCTTCCCAGTCCGCATCGGCAAAGAAAACGTTGGGCGACTTTCCGCCAAGTTCGAGCGTGACGCGCTTCAGCGTGTCCGCCGCGCTTTTGACGATGATTTTTCCCACCGCCGCACTGCCCGTGAAGGCAATTTTGTCCACGCCCGGATGCGCCACGAGCGAAGCGCCGGCAATTTCGCCCAATCCGTTTACGATGTTGACGACGCCCGGAGGCAAGCCCGCTTCTTCGAAAACATTTGCAAATTCCAATGCCGTCAGCGGCGTTTGCTCGGCCGGCTTCAGCACGCACGCGCAGCCGGCCGCAATTGCCGGCGCCAATTTCCACGCAGCCATCAACAAAGGATAGTTCCACGGAATAATTTGCCCTGCAACGCCAACCGGCTCGCGCAACGTGAAGCTCAACGCATTGGCCGGAACGGGATTCACATGGCCCGTCACTTTATTGGCGAGGCCGCCATAATATTCAAAACAAGTCGCCACGTCCGCGATGTCGTACTCCGCTTCGACGATTGGCTTGCCGGTATTGCGGCATTCCAGCTCCGCCAGCATCGCCGAATTCTGACGAATTTTTTCCGCCAGCTTGAACAGGATTCTGCCGCGATCCTGCGCCGTCGTCTGCGGCCACGGGCCGGAATCAAATGCCGCGCGCGCCGCTTTCACCGCGCGATCCACGTCCACCGCTTCGGATGCGGCAACGTGCGCGATCACTTCCTCGGTCGAGGGATCGTAAACCGGAAACGTTTTTCCGCTCGAAGCGCTTTCCCATTTTCCGTTCACGTAATTTTGATAAGTTCGCACGCTCGCCGTCGCTCCGCTCGACATAACTTCCTCCCCATTCCGCTAAAACGCCCGCCGTCTCAAACCGCCGCTTTTGCCGCCTGCTTCCGCCGGCCGTACACAAAAAAGAAAAATGCCGCCGCGCCGATAAACAGCAGCGTTCCGCCAACCATCCAGACTTCGTAGGAAAGCAGCGACGTGATTTGTTGCGCCGGAAAAAACGCCAGCGCAATGCCGAGAATCGTTGTGAGCAATCCGCTCATGCCCGCGGCCAGCAACGTTCCCTTCCCATATCGCTTCCGCTCGAATCCCGGCTCGATCGCGATTCGAATCAGCGCATAAAACATGTAGAGGAACGGAATCAACTGCAACACAACGGCTAAAGAAAGCAGCCGCTGAAACGATTCCTGCACACCCGTGCTCAAGAAATTCATCAGCACCAACGCGAGCGAAACCACTGCATGCACAATCAGCGCCGCGTACGGCGTACGATATTGCGGATGCACTCGCCCAAGCCACGCGGGCATATACGAATCAAGCCCCGCGACAAATGGTATGCGCGCGGAACCACCCAGCCAGGCAGAGCCAATTCCGGCGATCGATAAACTGAGCAGGAACGCGAACGGCGCGACGATCCAATTCACGCCGACCGTCGACGCCATGTGCGCCACTGCCTGCACGATTCCCTGCAGCACGCTGATTTGCGATTTGCTCACCGCGATCAGCAACGTCAACGTCGCGCCAATGTACAACGCGCCGGACAACACGCCTCCCCACGCGACCGCTCCCGGCAACGTTTTCGCCGGATCCTTGATTTCGTCGCCCATAACGGAAGCGAGTTCCAGTCCCACAAGCCCGAAGCAAATCACGCCGAACGAATTCAGCACGAAGCGCGGCTTGGCCGGAATTTGAAAATCCGCCCAAGTGACCGTGGTGCCGAATTTCGCGTATACGATCGCTCCCAGGCCCATCAACAGCGCCGCGGCCACAAACGTTCCGATCGCGCCGATGTTGTTGATCCACTTTCCCACGCCAAGCCCCACCACGTTCAACACCACCAGCACCGTCAACAAAAACAAGCACGCGCTCAACGCAAACGCGCGATTGTCCGCGAGGCCATGGTGGCTTTCACCCAGCACGAACACCGACACGCCCACGAAATACAGCAACACCGTCGGCACGTACATCATGTTGTTCGTCCAGTAGCACCATCCGGACAAAAACCCGTGGAAGTCGCCGAACACTTCTTTGGCCCACAGATACACGCCGCCTTCGCCCGGGTATCTTTGCGACAATTCAATCACGGCAATTCCCTGCGGCCAAAAAAACAGAATCAGCGAAATAATCCAGAGCCAAATGGTTACGCCGCCGTTCGCCGCAATCGACGGCAACACGTTCAAATTGAAAACCGCGACAACGAAAAGCAGGACGAGATCCCGCTGCCCGAGCACGCGCTTCAGATGCGGCTGCGTTTCCGTGATCCCGTCCGCCAATCGCTCTCCTCAAGCGCAGTATGCAACGGCGATTGCGCTGTCTTTTCGTGCCTGCCCGGCGCCGTCTTAGTGCCCTGCCGCCGCCGTAACCATGCCGCGTTCCGCTTGCGCTTTCGCAAGTCCCGGCGCCACTTCTTCGAACGCCGCGAGGTGCTTATCAATGTCCGCTTCCGTGTGTTGCACCGAAATCGTCCACTGCTCGTCCCACCAATACGGCTGCGCCAGCACGCCGCGGTTCACCATGGCGAACCAATAGTGCCGCCACAGATCGACGTCGATCTTCGTCCAGTCGCGGTAGTTTCGAATCTCTTTCGGATAAAGCATCAGCGCGCCGTTCACGCCGGCGCTCGCCACGTACGCCGTCAATCCATTCTTCGCTACAATCGCGCGGTAGCCTTCCGTCAATTTTTTGCCGAGCTTGCCCACATGCGCGTACGCTTCGCGCGTAAGCACTTCACGAAACGTCGCGAGGCCCGCCGCCATCGCCACGCGGTTCGTGTTGTAAGTTCCGCCGTGAAACACTTTGTGGTCCGAGATCAGGTTCATCACTTTGCGGCTTGCGCCAAACGCGCCGAGCGGCAATCCGCCGCCAATCGATTTCGCCAGGCAAATCATGTCCGGCTTTACCCCAAAATAATCGCTCGCGCCGCCCCACGCCAGCTTCGCGCCGGTTTTCACTTCGTCGAAGATCAGCAACGCGCCGTTGGCATCGCAAATCTTCCGCAGCCCTTCCAGAAAGCCGGGTTGAGGAATGCACAAGCCCACGTTCATCAAGATCGGCTCAAGAATAATCGCCGCAATTTGTCCGGGATATTGTTTGAAGCGATTTTCCACGCTGCCCAGATTATTGAAGCTCGCGATCAACACGTTGTCGACCGCCGCTTTCGGAACTCCTCCGCCGCCCGGCACGGAATTCGGCGCGTTCTCATCGCCGTACTCCGTTTCTTTCGGCTTCACGCTCACAAGCGCCGTGTCATGTAGTCCGTGGTACGACCCTTCGAACTTCACAATTTTGTCGCGCCCCGTCGCCGCACGCGCAATGCGGCAGGCATGCATCGTCACTTCCGTTCCGCTTGAGCCGAAGCGCACCATCTCCACCGGGTAGCGTTTGCAAATTTCTTCGGCAAGCTCCCATTCCTGATCGTGCGGCATGCCAAACGTTGTGCCGAGGTCCAGCTGCTCTTTCACGGCCTTCACCACCGCCGGATGGCAGTGGCCCGCCATCAGCGCGCCGAAGCAAAGGTTGTGATCCACATATTCGTTTCCGTCGACGTCGTGAATCCGGCCCGCTTTTCCATCCTTCACAAAAATCGGATACGGCTCGTAGTGCCGGTAATTGCTCGCCACGCCCAGCGGAATCCGCTCCAGTGCCCGTTTGTGCGCGGCGGCGGACTTCGGCGTCCTCTTCTCGTAAGTTGCAATTTCCTTTTGCAGTGCGTCGTACATAACATCTCCCTGAATCGAGCTCTCCGTTTTGCGGAGAACTATTGTGCAGGTCTCTTCCCTGCCGTCAGTGTTGGGGCGGGCTTTACGCCGCCTCGTTCAGCCAGGTAAACAGCGCGGTCGCTACGGAGAACTTCGCTTACCAGTTTACGCCGCTCTCGCCAATTCCTGCCGCCGCGGCGTGCGGGCGCCACGGCGTGTTCTTACTGCTTCGCGCGGAAACGCTTCGGCCTGCGCCGGACGCTTCCGCGCAAAAGTGCGTTCTTCCCGGCTTCAGAAGAGAAACTTCAAAGCAAACTGCACCACGCGCGGATCGCGCAACTTTAGAACTTGACCGAAAGTCGAGTTTGTAAAGTTTCCGTCCGGGTTTTCAAATTCCGTGTGATTAAAAGCATTGTAGAACTCCGCTCGGAATTCGGTGTTCAGCTTCTCGGAGATCGCCGTTCTCTTCGCGAACACCAGGTCGGTATTGCTCAGTGCCGGACCGCAGCAAAGCGCATGGGGCGTGTTCCCGAATGTGCCAAGGGTTTGCGGGCACGAAGTGGAAACAACCGGATCGCAGAACGTGGAGGGATCGAACCAGAGTCCGTTGTTGGTTTTCGGATTTAAGAACTTGGTCGGCCCGGTCTGGAATGGCGTGTTGGTCGACTCGAAGAAAATGCTGCTCTGCAACTCGGAGTCATTTTGGTCCTGAATGCGGATCGGGAATCCGCTCTGGTAAGTGACGATGGCGGAAACCTGCCAGCCATTCGAAACCTTTCCGGCAAACCCTTGCTTTTTCGGAATGGGGAGTTCCCAGACAGGGCTGAATACGAAGCGGTGCTTGGCGCTCAAAAGCGAAATGCCCCGCGTTGCGCGCGGATTTATCGGATTCAGCTCGTTTTCAAATGACGCGCCCTGGTCAATCGCCTTGCTAAAGGTGTAGGAACCCTGGAACAGCAAGCCGTGGGAATAATTTTTTTCCAGAGAGACCTGCAAGCCGTTGTAATTGGAATTGGCGTTGGTATCTTCCGCAAATATATTGCTGAAGATCGGTGTGCCATCCCCGGGACAGCCGTTTCCGATATTGGGGCCGGTGGGTGTGCAGTTCGGCGAGGAATAAGGCCGCAGACCGACCAACTGTACCGGCGTGCCGCCCGCCGCGCCGACGATCGTGCAAGCCGCGGGGTTATTGGGATTGCCAGATGGACAGGGAATGTTGGGGCTGTTCGCGGTCGGGCCGGGCGCATAGGGCAGGTGGAAGGTCGCCCCAGCCGGCACGTTAAAGGAGAAAGCGTTATCCGAATTAAACGTACCGCAGCTCAGATTTGGAATATTGAAGCTGTTTATATCGTTGCAAGTCTGGGGATTGCCGTAGTTCAAATCTCGCGAGGATAGCAAACGGTGCCCTTGCGTCCCGACATAGGCGACCCGCAGTAGCATCGTGCCAGTCAACTGGCGCTCGATCGTCAAGTTGTACTGATCCGCGTACTGTGACCGCAAGTTGGGCTGGAATTCGCCGAAGAGCAGGTCCGTGCGGAACAACGACCAGTCCACGCAACCGTTTGGCCCGGCGGAATTGAAACACGGTGTCTTCGGGCTCTGGTTGATAATACCCGTGCTGTTGTTCGGAAGCTGGGCGCCGTTCTGCAATACAAAAGGCGTATTGAAGAGTGGGCTCGAAGCGAACGCACTGACGCCGAACGGAGGCTCGGCGCTGAATTGCTCAAGCACGAGTTGCTCGATCGGGTTGTAGAAAAGACCAAAGCCGCCGCGGATGGTGGATTTACCCGGTCCACCGGTAAGCTTCTTTAGCCACCCATCCGTCCAGCCGGGGCTCCAGGCCAATCCAATTCTTGGAGCGAAGGCCTTGTAATAGGTGGAAGTTAGCCCTTGCGGCACGCCTTTATCGCCCGGGAAAACCAAGCCAAGCGGGAAATAGGCATACTGGGCGGAGTTCTGGCCGCAATCGCCCGTGGTAGCCGCGCCGCCGCCCGCGTTGATGGTGTCTACTCCCTGCTGCGACAAAAAGCACGGATATTGCGTTGTGGCTTGGCCGGGCCGGAAAGTTTCGATGCGGTTCTTCGTATCGACGTAAGGAGTGTTCAGTTCCCAACGCAGGCCATAATTTAAAGTCACATTCGGTTTGATCTTCCAGCTATCCTGCGCGAACAAATAAAGGCCCGTGTTTCGGATATTTTCTCCCTGCGCCGCGCCTCCCGAGTAACTTGTCGGCGTGCCCAGGAAATAGTCGGGATACCCGTCGCTTCCCGCCGGCGAATTCGTCGCCCCGGCGGGCTGGAAAGAGAAGTCTCCATTGATATTGAAGAAGAGAAACTGATCGAAGCGCTGCCGGCGGACGTCCACGCCAAACTTCACGCTGTGTGTGCCAATTACACGGCTGTAATTGTCCGCCCACTGGAAGGTGTTGCCGATCTGCGGCAATTCACCTTCAAAATTGTTTCCGATTACGAATCCGCCGGCGACGTTCACGAATGGCACGCCTTGTCGTCCGGGAATGTTCGTTGTGATTCCCGCCGTGGGATTATTCGGATCCGCAAAACAGTTGGCGGCGGGGACAAACGATCCGCAAGCATCATGCACGCTTGCCAGTGTATTCACCGGATGGTTCAGGCTGCCTTGTCCCTCGCGGAAATAGTTAAAGCGGAATTCGTTCACGGCCGATGAGCCGAGCGTCGAGGTGTGGCTGATATTCCATTGCTGCACTCGCGTCTTGAAAATTCCTCCAAAGCCCGGAACGTTGGCCCCGGCGGCCTGGAAAAAGGAAAACGGTTCGTTCGTGTTGTCGTCGTTGAAGTAGTAATACGCGCTGAAGTGCTGCGTGCCGCTGAAATTATGGTCGAAGTGCACCGTGAACTGATTCGAGGTTTCACGCTGTTCCGGCACCAGGTTTACCTGCCCCGTTCCCACGGGCGCCACATAGTTTTTATAAAGTGCCACGGCCGTCGGATCGAAACACGCGCTGGGAATCTGGTTGTTTGGGAAAAGAATCTGGTAATTCTGCGGCGTCGGCGGACCGCCGCCCTGAATATTTGTCAATTCCGCATTCGCCGCGGTACTTAACGATGAGCCGCAACGCGTTTGCACAATATTCGCGAAGTTAGCGTCGGACAAAGTCCCGGCAAACGGCGTTTCGGCGGAGAAGTCCCCCGATGCTTGCGCGGCTGTCGGCAAAAACACGCTTCCCGAGGAAATCCCCTGGCCCAGGCGGTTGCCTTCATACGTGGCAAATAGGAATGTCTTGTCTTTCTTGATTGGGCCGCCCAATGTGGCGCCGAATTGGTTCTCCTTAAAATCCGGCTTGGGCGAAGGCACAAAAGAGAACTGCTTGGAATTGAGAGCCGTATTGCGGAAAAATTCGTAAACGTCGCCGTGAATGTTGTTCGTGCCGGACTTGGTCACCACGTTCACCACCGAACCGGAGTTCCGGCCATATTCCGCGTCGAAGGTGTTGGTGAGCACGCGAAACTCTTCGATCGCATCGGGCGAGGGCTGAATCGCCGGGCCGTTCACGAAAATGTCGTTTCCGTCGCCGCCGTTCACCGTGTAATTGTTCGAGCGCCCGCGCCCGCCGTTCACGGAAACAACGCCCGGATTGTCGCTGCCAAAAAAAAGATCCGCGCCAAGCTGCGATTGCACGCCAGGCTGCAGCTGCAGCAATTGATACGTGTTCCGGGTATTCAGCGGCAGTTCGCGCACGGATTTGTCCGTCATCACCGCGCCAAGCTGCGTCGTCGTCGTATCGATCACCGGCGGCGCGCCCGTCACTTCCACCGTCTCCGTGCCTCCGCCCAGCTGCAGCGACAGATCCACGCTCAGCACTTCGTTCAGATTCAGCAAAATCCCTTTTTGCACGGATTTCTTGAAGCCCGTCTGGACCGCATCCACTTCGTAGGTTCCGACCGGCACCTCAAGGAAGAGATACGCGCCGTTCGAATCGGTCTCCGTGGTGCGGCTCGAATTTGTCCCTGAATTAATCAGCGTGACTTTCGCCGCCACCACCGCGCCGCCACTTGGATCCGTGATCGTTCCGCGTATTTTTCCGCCCGTGCTTTGCGCGCCGGCAACGCCGCCGCAAAGTGCTGCCACCGCCACGAACGCAGCAGCCGCGCAATACAAAATGGCCTTGGCCGTTTTTTCGTAGGACCTCATAACCTCACCCCTGTCCTCGAAGTTTTGGATTTGCACCGTTCTTCGAGGTTGCTTGTGCCCCGCAAACCTTACTATAATCCTGTAAAGTTAGGGGATGGCGGCCAAAGTGTCAAGAAGAAAGAATTCATCGAATGCATCCGTAACGCACGACCCGGAACCTCTCTTGCGAATCAGCGACGTCGCTCGCCGCGTCGGCATCTCTTCCTCCGCGCTTCGTGCGTGGGAGTCGCTCGGATTGGTCGTTCCGCGGCGCACGCAAAGTAAATACCGCCTTTACACCGTCGCAGACGTCCGCGTCCTCCAGCGCGCCATTTTTCTTCGCCGCGCGCGCGGCCTCAATCCCGCCGCCATCGTTCACGTTCTCAAACGGCAAGGCGTCGTCTCCATCCCCGCGGAAAGCGTTCTCTCGCCCGGCCAGCGCTTTCGCCGCCTTCGCCAGAAGCGAAATCTTTCCTTGGTGCAAGTCGCTCGCGCCACCGGCGTGTCGGTCGGTTTTCTCAGCGCGCTCGAACGCGGCCAGATGCGCGCTTCCGTCGCCACGCTCACGCGCATCGCGCGTTACTACCGCACGAACCTTCTTTCGTTTTTCGACGATTCCAAAAATAGTTCGCGCCTCGTTCCGCCCGCCGAGCGCCGCGTCCTCGAAACCACAAAGGGCGTCCGCATGGAGCTTCTCGCCTGGGGCAATAAAGCCATGGAGCCGCATCTTTTTCGCGTCAAACCCGGCAGCGGCAGCGGCGAACCTTACACCCACGAAGGCGAGGAATTTCTTCACGTCATTCGCGGCACATTTGAAATCTGGATTGGCAACGAAGAGCACTATAAGCTCAAGCCCGGCGATAGCCTCTATTTCGAAAGCTCCACGCCGCACCGCTGGCGCAATCCCGGCTCTTCGGAATCTTGGCTGCTCTGGATCAACACGCCGCCAACATTTTAATTTCGCGCGTCCGCTCTGGGGGGCTCATGAAACGCGGTTTCGTACTTCTCTCGCTCGTTTCGCTCGCACTTTTTTCTTCCTCGTGCCAGAAGAAGCAGGCCACGCTCAACCTCCTCGTCTGGCAAGGCTACGCCGACGAATCCTTCACCAAAGCCTTCGAACAGAGCCACCACTGCAAAATTTCCGCTTCGTACATGGGCACGAGCGACGAACTCGTCGCCAAACTTCGCGGCGGCAGCGCGGCCAATTACGATGTGATCTCTCCTTCCAGCGACGTCGCCGCCATGATCGTCCGCTCCGGCCTCGCCGAACCGCTTGATCTTTCGCGGTTTCCTGAATACGCGAAACTTTCCGCAAAGCTCCGGAATTCCCAGCTCGTAAAAGCAAACGGAAAAACATACGGCGTTCCCTTCATGTGGGGCCCGAATCCGCTCCTCTACGACACGACCGCCTTCCCCGCGTCGCCAACTTCCTGGACGATCCTGTGGGATCCGAAACTCAAAGGAAAAATCTCTCTGTGGGATGAACTCTCCAGCATCTATATGGCCGCGCAGGTTCTCGGCTACGACAAACCCGACCCCAGCCATCTCTACAATCTCTCCGACGAAGAACTGCAGGCGGTAAAGAAGAAATTGATCGAACTGAAGCCGAACGTGCGCAAATATTGGAGCGACGGCGGCGAACTCACCAACCTTTTCGAAAACCACGAAATTGTCATCGCCATGGGCTGGCCGCTGAACACCACGCAGCTTCGCAAAGTGAATTTTCCCATCGGCGAAACGATTCCCGCGGAAAACACCACCGGGTGGATCGACCATCTTATGATCAGCGCCGCAAGCCCGCGCAAGGAACTCGCCGCCGAATTCCTCGAATACATGATCGAGGCAAAAACCCAAAAACTCGTCACCGATGTCACTCATTACACGCCGGCCAATCCCGATGCTTCGCAATTTCTCACGCCGGACGAAGCAAAGAGCCTGCACCTCGACAATCCCGACGCTTACATGCAGCGCATTTATTTCTGGCAAGACGTTCCGCGCCGCGCAAAGTACAACGAAATCTGGAACGAGGTCAAAGCCGCACAGTGAGCGCCGCCGCATCCATTTCGCCCGGCGCTCCGCTGCTGCAGGTTCGCGCCGTCAGCAAGCGCTTCGGCGAAAAAGAAGTTTTGAAAACTCTTTCGCTCGATATCGCGCAAGGCGAGTTCCTCACCCTTCTCGGCGAAAGCGGTTCCGGCAAAACCACTCTTCTCCGCCTCATCGCCGGATTCGAACAACCAACCGCCGGCCAAATTTGGATGAACGGCGAACGTCTCGACACGCTTCCGCCCTACAAACGCCGCGTCAACACCGTGTTTCAGCAGTACGCCCTCTTTCCGCATCTCAACGTGCGCGAAAACGTCGCGTACGGACTTCGCGCAAGCAGCACGGCGAAGCCGGAAATCGCGCCTCGCGTCGAAGCCGCGCTCGCCATGGTTCGCATGGGAGATTACGCGAACGCAAAACCAACCAAGCTTTCCGGCGGGCAGCAGCAGCGCGTCGCCCTCGCTCGCGCCCTCGTCAATCGTCCGCAACTTTTGTTGCTCGACGAGCCGCTTTCCGCCCTCGACGCCAATCTTCGCAAGGAAATGCAGGGCGAACTAAAATCTCTCCAGCGCGAAGTCGGCATTACCTTTCTCTTCGTCACGCACGATCAGGAAGAAGCGATGGCGCTCTCCGACCGCGTCGCCCTTCTCAAAGACGGCGGCCTCGAACAAATCGCCTCGCCGCGAGAAATTTACGCGCAACCCGCCACCGCCTACACCGCTCAATTCATCGGCCAAACAAATGTGCTTCGCGCCGTCGTCCGCGCCAACATCGCGGAATGCGGCGCGCTGCGCTTTCCGGTAAACGCCCCCGATGGCTCCGCACTTTTTTCTCTCCGCCCCGAATCCATTTTCCTCGCCGCGGACAATCCGTCCCTCTCCGATCCCGTCAAATTCCGCGCCACAATCCGGCAGCAATTTTTCAGCGGCTCCACCGAACTCCTCGAACTCCACTGCGGCGGCTCGCAACTCCTCCGCGCCCGCATTGAAGCCCGCGGCCCGCTCTCCGGCGAACACGAATTCATTTTCTCGACGACTGACGCCTTCCAAGTCAAACCCTGACCATGTACTCCCGCCTTTACAAACTCGCCGTCTCTCTTCCGCCGCTCTTCTGGGTCGTCCTCTTTCTCCTCGTGCCTTATTCCTTGCTGTTCGCGCACTCGTTTTGGACCACCGAAGACGGCGTCATCGTCCACCATTGGTCTCTCCGCCAGTATTCCGAGCTCTTCACGAATCCTCTTTACCTCACCGTATTTTTCCGCTCCTTGCGCATCGCCGCTTCCGTCACAATTCTTTCTCTCTTGCTCGGCCTTCCTCTCGCGTACTTCCTTTCCTTCCACGCCGGCCCGCGCAAAGAACTTCTCTATCAACTCGTCATCGTCCCGCTCTGGGTCAGCTATCTCGTTCGCGGCTACGCCTGGAAGACCATTCTCGGCACCGACGGCGTCCTCAACGGCGCATTGCAATATCTCCACATCACCCACGAACCCGTCTCCGCCCTCCTCTACAGTCCCTTCGCCGTCGTTCTCATGCTCACGCACATTTACACGCCCTTCGTCTTTCTTCCCATCTACGCTTCGCTCGAGCACATCCCGCGTCCCCTTCTCGAAGCCTCGCACGACCTCGGCGCAAATCCGCGCTCCACGTTTTTCCGCGTCATTCTTCCTCTCTCCCTGCCCGGCCTTCTCGCCGGCGCCACTTTCGCCTTCGTTCTCACTCTCGGCGATTTTCTCGCGCCGCTTCTCGTCGGCGGTCCATCCGGCACCATGATCGCCAACGTCGTTCAATCCCTCTTCGGCGCCGCGTACGATTGGCCGCTCGGCGCCGCCATCTCGGTCTTCATTCTCTTCGTCACCGTCGGCCTGCTTTTTTTCACCGAACGCCTCGAAAAGCGCTGGACGTTTCAATGAGTGCCGCTTCCACCACCGCGCGCCGTCCTGTTCTTCTTACGATCTACTCCGCGCTTGTCTTCGCCTTCATCTATCTTCCGATCCTCATCCTCGTCATCTACTCCTTCAATCGCGACGGCGTCGGCGGCTTTCCCCCGCGCCACTTCACCATCAACTGGTATCGCCAACTTACCGCCGACTCCGCCCTCTGGAACTCGGTACTCAATTCGCTGTACGTCGCCGCCGGTGCCGTCGTCGTTTCGCTCACGCTCGGCCTCCTTGCCGCTCTCGCTCTCGACCGCGTCGACTTCCCCGGCAAAGCCCTCTTCCGCCGCCTCGTTCTCCTCCCACTCATCCTCCCCGGCATCATCACCGGCCTATCCTTATTAATGTTCGCCGTCGCCGCCGGACTCGGCCGCGGCCTCACCGCCGTTTTCTTTGGCCATGGCACCGCGCTCATCTCCGTCGCCACCACGGAAATTTTCGCCGGTCTGCAAAAGCTCGATCGCCGCCAGGAAGAAGCTTCGCTCGACCTCGGCGCCACGCCTTGGCGCACCTTCTGGCTCGTCACGCTTCCGAACCTTCGCCTCTCGCTCATCGCTGCCGGCCTCCTCATCTTCACCCTTTCGATGGACGAAATCGCCGTCACCTTTTTCCTCATCGGCAGCGACAACACGCTTCCTCAAGAAATCTGGGGCCGCCTCCGGCGCGGCATCACTCCCGAAATCAACGCCATCTCCACGCTCATCCTTTTCGTCTCCATCGCCCTCATCACCGTCTGGTATCGCCTTCGCACTCGCTCCGAAAAACACTCTTCGTGACACCGCCTTCTCCTTGGCGTCTTTTTCTTCTCTGTGCTCTCCGCGTCCTCTGTGTTAAAAAACCTCAGTCAATATTTCCGAGGAGCCCACGATGCGCCGCCAATTCATCTTCGCCACGCTCTTCCTGTTCTTCGTCGGAATTCCCGCCTTCTCGCAGCAATCGTCCCTCGTCATCGTCAACGCCCAGCTCGCCGACGGCACCGGCGCTCCTCTTCGCAAAGCCAATCTTCGCGTCACCGCCTCGCGCATCACGAAAATCGGCAGCTTCCAGCCCGCTAAATCCGATCAAGTCCTCGACGCCAAAGGCCTCGTCCTCGCCCCCGGTTTCATCGATATTCACAATCATTCCACCGAAGGCCTGGACTCCGATCCGCTCGCCGAATCCCAAATCGCGCAAGGCATCACCTCGCTCATCCTTGGCGCGGACGGCGATTGCCCTTGGCCCATCCTTCCCTGGCTCGAAGCCCGCCAGAAAAATCCTTCCTCCGTCAACGTCGCCGTCATCGCCGGCCACGCCACCATTCGCTCGCTCGTCATGGGCAAGGATTTCCGCCGCGTCGCCACACCGGACGAAATTTCCAAAATGGCCAGTCTCACCGCCCACGCCATGCACGAAGGCGCCATCGGTCTCTCCAGCGGCCTTGAATACGACGTCGCCAGTTACAGCAACACCGACGAAGTCGTCGCCATGGCCGCCGAGGCCGCAAAAAGCGGCGGCTTTTACATGACCCACATTCGCGATGAAGGAAACAAAAGTTTCGCGGCGTTAAAGGAAGAAATTGAAATCGGCAAGCGCGCCCACATTTCCATCGAGCACTCGCACATCAAACTCGGCACCGTCGACGTCTGGCACAAAGCCCCTCAATACATCGCCATCGTCAACGATGCGCGCAAACATGGCATCGACTTTCTCGCCGACTGCTATCCCTATGAAGCCTGGCATTCCGGCATAAAAGTCCTCATGCCCGACAAGCAGTACCAAAATCCCGCCAGCGTCGAAAAAGCCATCGCCGATAACGGCGGCCCCGAATCCGTCACCATCACCGAATTCAAGCCAAATCCCGCTTACGCCGGCCACACCCTCGGCGAACTCGCAAAAATCAACAATGTCTCGTACGTCGAAATGTACCGCCGCATCGTCCGCGAAGGCGACGCGGCGGGCACCGAAGCCGGCATCATCGGCCACTCCATGGTCGAAGACGACGTGAAAGCGTTTTATCGAGAGCCGTGGGTCATGGTCGCCAGCGACGGCGGCATCGGCTCCGAACATCCGCGCGGCGCCGGCACATTCCCACGCGTCCTCGGCCTCTACGTACGCGAAAAAAAATGGATCACTCTTCCCGAAGCCGTCCGTAAAATGACTTCGCTCCCCGCGAGGCGCCTCGGCTGGAAAGATCGCGGCACACTCAAAGTCGGCAATTTCGCCGACCTCGTCCTCTTCAATCCCGGCACGGTCATGGACCGTTCCACGTTCGAAAAGCCTTTCGAACTTCCCGTCGGCATCGAAAAAGTTTTCGTCAACGGCCAGCTCACCTGGGATTCCGGCAAATCCACCGGCAAAAAATCCGGCGCCGTCCTAACCGTCGCGGGAAAATTGGCCGCAACGACGCATTGAGTTCAGCTTGCGAGGATTTTTCCGCCTTCCCGCGGCACTGCGGAGCTCTCTGTGTAATCGGTGAATTCAGCGTTAAAAACTCTCGCCGCGCTTGCCGCGCCATCCCCACCGGCGTAAGCTGTCGGGCATCACTCTAGGAGGCTCCATGCGTCGTTTTCTCGGCTCGTTCATTCTGCTCGCGCTTTCTCCGGCTCTTTCTTTTGCTCAAGCAACGCCCGCTCCCGCTCCATCCACTACGCCCGTCGCCGACGCCCTCCGCGCCGGCCTCGCGCGTTATTCCAAAAATATGTCCGCAGCCGCCGACGCCATGCCCGCCGACAAATTCTCCTTCAAACCCACGCCCGACCAGAGCAGCTTCGCTCACCTCACCATCCACATCGCCGAATCCAACACTCTCTTTTGTTCAAAGGTCTCCGGCATCGCTGCACCCGATGGCCCCAAACTCGCGGAAACCGATTCCAAAGATAAACTCGTCGCCGCTGTCAAAACTTCCTTCGACTTTTGCTCCACCGCGCTCGCCAAGCTCGACGACTCCCATCTCACCGACCAGATTCCTCTCTTCAGCGGTCGCAGCTTCTCCCGCGCCGGCGTCATGTTCATCCTCTCCGGTTCCTGGGCCGATCACTATTCCGCTCAGTCCATGTACCTCCGCCTCAACGGCGTGCTTCCGCCTTCCGCTCAACCCGCCGTCCATTGATTCGGGCAAGGTTATCAAGCGGGCTGCCTCGCACCTTTTTCTGCCCATTTGATCCGTCCCGTCATCTGCATCACCAGGAACAATGTCAGAATGGCTCCGATCGTTACCGCCAGCCCCGTGAACCCCTCAAAGAAAAACGCATACGAAAACAGCACCAGATAAATTAGCTGCGATAATCCCGCATCCACCAGCGCAAATCGCAAATTCACTACAAGCCGCAGGTAACTCACCACCAAGAGAATCGACATCAGCGACGAAATCGCAAATGCCGCATGAATCGAAACGTGGTCGCACAAATACGCCAACAGCAAATGAAACGCGAAAAACGCCGCGGCCAGGAAAAAATAATTCATCGGGTGCAAATCAATCCCCCGCAGCGCGGACAAAATGAAAATCAGAAAGAAAAAGAAAAACAGCGATACCGGCGCAAAATATGAAATCTTCCCCGCCAGCGGCCCCGGCTGCAATTTCTGCGGCATTCTCAGCGAAACGCTAAATCCGCTCACCAGGTTCTGGTAATCCCATTTGAGATCCCATCCCTGCGCCGTTTCGCGCTTTTCCGTCGGAGAAAGCGTGTTCTCGGGAAAATCGAATCCGCCAAAATCCGTCTTCACCAAAAGATGAAAATCGTTGATCCGCGCAACATCCTCTCCGGTCCCGAACTGATAGCTCCACGTATCCAGCCCCTGCGACCGGTATCCGGCTTTCAACGTGCCCGTGCCATTCGCCGCCACGCGCCCGGTCGCCGAAACTTCCGCCCCGCCGTAACTCAAGGCAAGCGGTGTTCCATCGAGCGTCAGTTGCAGATTGTCGTACACAGCCTGTTTTGCCGGCAATGGCAACCGGATCGTGAAAACCCGGTCTTGTCCCGTTGGATTTTTGAACCTGTAAGTTCCATCGAATCGCACCTTGTACGTGCTGAACCAAAGCAGCCCCTTCTTTCGGTAATCAATCTGAAAATCCGCGCCAACTTGGCTCGAGTCGAGCGCCACAAAATGCGACAGACTGTAGTGCTCCTGTTTCTCAATCTTTTTCTTGTCTTCTTCCACTACAACTGTCTTCACTTCGTCCGTGAAATAGTTCACCGACGGTGGCCGCTGCTCCTGCGCAGTTCCCCAAGTCGACCCGACACGCGACGACAGCGCCGGACCCAGGTTGTCCGTCCTGTAGAAAATCGATGTGCCCAAAATCATCCACGCGACACACGTGCAGGCAAAAATGCCAATAATGGCTGCGATCCGCTTGAACATGTTGGAATTGTCCTTCTGCCTTCTCCGCCGCAGCTCCAAACTATCCCACTTCAATTGGCACTGTCAAGTACTTTGTATTATAGAGTACAGGCCTTGTGCGCCGCCAAGGCCTGGGTTTCACGATTGTTTTTTTGAGGATTCGCAACCCACCGCTTTCGTGCTTCTATGATCTTGTGGCTATTTCTCTTACCGCGCAGTATTTATCTGCTTCTACTTGCTGATCACTCCCAGATGGCTCGCCACGCACAGCCAACGTCCATCCTTCTTTATCCACGTGTCCGTGAATCGGCCATTGTGCTGAAACGCTTTCCCGTTCTGCGTGCCCTTTTCCCGCGTCGCGCCCGTTACCACCACCGTGTTCCCGTGCGGGTGCAATTTCATTCCTTCGGACATTTCCTGCGTCAGTTTGATGGACATGTCCTTGATCGAATCCAGAAATTGGCTTCTGTTCGAAAGCGTTCCGTCGTAGTCCGTCAGCACAAAGTCTTCGTCCAGCATTTGTTCCATCGCGCCCGCATCGTGATTCAGTTGCATCTGATTCCACAAATTCTCCATCGCCACGATCTTCGATGCATCGTCGGTTTGCGGCGCGCTGGACCTCGCCCCTGCTGCGACGAGCAAACTCAGCAACATGATTGTGACCAATACGTGTCGGCGTTTCATCGAACTCCCTCCCACTCTTTACCGCGTCCGTCGCTTTATTCTCGCCGCTTTTGCCCGCGTAATGGACAGGATTTCTTCTTCCGTGCTATGTCTCTTTGGCAACAGCCCGATTTCGCCCCGGCCGCTCCGTCCGGCTTCGGCTCCTTTCCGCCTCCGTTCGCAACGCTTTCCTCGCGTTTCCTGATACCATCATGTCGCACCGGGCAAACGATACCTAGCATGAGCAAGACCGCCAGCACCAAGGCACACGACGAAGCAAACACTTCTTCACGTCCTCACACGCCACTCGACTCGCTCTCGTCTGCAGGCGCCGAACGCCTTCACCAAAAGTTGCACCCCCGGCGCAGCCTGCGCTCCTGGTTCGCTTTTCGACTCTTCCTCGGATTCTTTGGTGCCGGCTTGGTTCTCCTGCCGCTCGCTCTGCCGCAAAGTTGGATCGCCTCCATCATCGGCCTCGCGATTTTTCTTACTTCGATCCTCTTGCCGCCCCTTGGCGAAACAGAATCCGAACCTCAGCTCTCGCGCCCGCTGGCCGGTCAGCTCGTTCTAACCGGCGCTGAATTTTCTTCGGGAAGCGCCATCGCGATTCCGGTGAAGCTTTTCGTCGATTCCGAACAAATTCTCGCCATGAAGCCCGATTTGCAACCCGCCGCCGTCGTCCCCCTGGCGCCGCTCTCCGCCGTATTTCTGCAGCGCACCGAGCACTCCTGGCTCCTCATTCTTCAATCGCCGGCCGGAGAAACGGTTTTTTCGTTTCGCGGTGTTTTCGCGGAACGCAATGTGCGCCGGGCGGAATCGGCCATTCGCGGCTTTGTTCGCAGCCTGCCGCCGGAAAAGCCCAAAACCCGCGCCGCCACTGCCTAGGAAACACCTCGTTATTTGGCAATTTTCTTCCGGCTAAGCCTCCTCCCGTATGGCAGAATGAAGGCATGGCCCGCGGGTGGGAAAGCAAAGACGTGGAATCCCAGGTGGCAGAGCAGCGCCCGGAAAAATCTCCCAGCGATAAATCGCAGAAAACACAGGACCAGTTGAATAACGAACGGGAACGGCAAGGCCTTGAACTATCGAAAAAACGCGTGCTCGCCGATCTTGAAAACGCCACCCATCCCAATCATCGCAAATCGCTCGAAGCCGCCCTCGCGCACCTCGACGCAAAACTGGATTCTCTGAAGTGACGAGGCTTCTTCGCTGAAGCGCCGGCCGCAACCGCCTAGTCCGTAAACACAACTCCCACCGCGCTGTGCCCTTTTTCCGCACCCGTATCCACTCGAACCACGTAACCCCGCAGCTTCATCGCGTGCGTGCCCTCTTCGCCCGGCGCTTCCATCGTCACCTGCAATTCAGACTGCAGCCGCGGGCTATGGTGCAGCGAGATGAGCGCACCTTGCAGCGACAAGTCCCGCACCATCGTCTCTTCTTCAAACGCTTGGCCGCTCTCCGTCACTCCGCTCACTTTCGCGCGGAATTGCGCTTCTCTCCGCAGCGCCGTACGCGTTCCCGGCATGTGCGCTTCCATCCGGTTTTCCGCGGATCCCAGCGTAATCACCATGCCTTCGCTCGCCGCAAACACCGAATCAAACTCTTCCCGCGCCTGCCGCAATATTCCATCCACCATCCGGTCCGTCGAATCCGGATCGTGGTGAAACAACACCAGCGTCTTCGCGCCCACTTCTTTCGCGATGTTCACGCCCTCGAGCCATGTCGAATGGCCCCATCCTTTTCGCGTCGTCGCCAGCTGCTCCGGCGTGTATTGCGCATCATTAATAAAGATGTCCGCGCCCTGCGCGAGTTCTCTTAGCGACGCATCCAGCTTCGCGTTGCCCGGCTCGTTGTCCGTCGCATACACCACCGTGCCCGCCGAAGTCTCGATCCGGTATCCCAGGCAGCCCTGCGGGTGATTCAATTCCCGCGCCGTCACCCGATTCTCGCCGATCGTAATCGTCTCGCCCACCGTCACTTCCATGAACTTCCGCTTCGCGCTCATCGCCGACATGTCCACGGGAAAATACGGCATCGCCATCTGCGTTTCAAATACCTGCTTCAAGCTGTCGCGCCCCAGATATTTCGACCGAAAACTGTAAAAATGAAACGCATTGTTTTCCGCGTACAGCGGCATAAAAAACGGAATCCCTTGAATGTGATCCCAGTGATAGTGCGTCACCAGAATGTGCGTCTCGGGATTTCGGCCCGCGACCGGTACGCTCCATCGCGACCCGAGCGATCGCAGTCCCGTTCCGCAGTCCAGAATAAATTGCGTTCCGTCCGGCGCCACCAGTTCGAGGCACGGCGTGTTTCCGCCATAGCGCCACGTTGCCGGATCCACCGTCGGCGTGGAGCCGCGCACACCCCAAAAACTTAATTTGCTTACTGGGACCGACATGTCGTCTTGCTACGCCCCTGGAATGGTTCGCTTCCCCATCTTTACAATGGGACCCGCGGAAGCTCCTCCGATACTCGCAGCCGTTACCACCACCGTCAATCGCTTCGCATGTCGATAGTGTCAAACTGCCTAACAACGCCCGCATTTTGCGTTTTCGCAGTGGCGCGTCTTTGCACTAGTTTTCTTGCCCACCCATTCTGTCCGTCTGAAAGAACAACCAAAGTCGCGATCGGCCGCTCCAAAAGCGACGAAAAGCAGAACCCACTCCGCAAAAATCGAAACCGCATCACTTTCTATTTCCCGACTATCTTTCCTGCGCTCTTCGTGGCGTAGAATAAACACAATGCACGAGCACACCCACTCCGGCCACGACCATTCACACGGCTCGCACGGCCATTCTCACGGCGCACACTCGCATTCTCACGCCGGCCACGTTCATCCGCCGCTCAAGCCGAGCGTCCTGGCCTGGGCCATGCTCGCCACTCTTGGCCTCGTCGTCGCGGAAATTTTCGGCGGCTTCCTCGGCCACAGCGTCGCCCTTTTGAACGACGCCGTTCACAATCTTTCCGACGTCCCCGCGCTTGGCATCTCCTGGCTCGCCATGCGCTGGGCCGAACGCCCCGCCGACCGCGACAAAACCTACGGCTACCATCGCGCCGGAACTCTCGCCGCTTTCACGAATGCCGTCCTGCTCGTTCTTCTCTCCGCCTGGCTCGGTTACGAAGCCATCGAGCGCCTTCGCGCTCCCGTCGCCGTCGTCGAAAGCTGGATGATCTGGACGTCGCTCGCCGCTCTCGCCGTCAACGGCGGCATCACTCTCTCCGTCATGCGCGGCCACAAGGATCTAAACCTTCGCAGCATACTCGTTCACAATTTCGGCGACGCCCTCTCCAACATCGCCATCATCGCCGGCGCCATCGCCATTCACTACACGAACTACCACTGGATCGACCCCGTCCTCGGCCTCGCCATCGGTCTTCTCGTTCTCTGGTCCAGCATCGGCATACTTCGCGCTTCCGCTCACATCCTTCTCGAAGGCCGTCCGCAAAATCTCCAGGTGGAAGAAGTCGCCCGCGCCATCCTCTCCGTCCCGGGCGTTCACGAAGTGCACGACGTCCATCTCTGGTCCCTCGGCGGCGATCACAATGCCATGAGCTGCCATGCCCGCGTTCCCGACATGCACATGGACCAGTGTGAATCCGTCCTCATCGCCATCCGCCAAAAACTGCACGACTCCTTCGCCATCGACCACGTCACCATTCAACTCGAACGCGCCGGCCTCCCCGCTCAATCCGGCTACGTCATGCCCGAACCGGCGCAGAAATAGATTTCCTGCCCGCCGGCGAAATTTAGTTAACAATAATCACCCCCCTCCCCCCTATTTTTTGTAAGTGTTGAAAACAAAGGTACTTTAAGTCCAATGTTCTGCAAGTGTTCATTCTAAAGGGGTTGCGGGCGCATTTTTTGTAAGTGTTCATTCCAGAAGACTTACGGGATTTTTGCGGGAAGCCGAGAAGGTGGTTGTTCGCCGCGAGGCAAGAGGAAGGCGTCGACCAGAACACGCGGAAGGATAGCACGAGGATGTTAGAAAGGTTAAGTAATAAGCAGGGAATGGGTGGAATTGGGTTGCGAGCGGTTACGGGCGCTGGTGAACGGTTGCGCCGAATCCACGTCGGCTCCGGTAGCCTCCCGTCGGACCTTGATATCAAGAACTGTCCGCTGATCTTCAGCTAAGCTCAGATAAATGCCAGCTGGGAAACCATGGAAGGACGACTATCGCTCGTCTCGGGAAAACAGCTCCTCGGAAAACAATCGCAATGGACTCAGGAGAACTAGGGAGTCCCAATCAGTCCGATGGGCGTCGCACGACAAGTAAGGCGCGATGAAATTGCGGACGAGGTTGTAGCTGTACTGACAGCCATTGAGAACAATGGCCCTTTCTGATGACTGGGGACTCGTTCCCCATCGGCCCTGTCCCCTGGCGCGCCGGTTGTGCTACAACTCAGTCCGCCGCGGGACATTCCCCGCCGTTCGAGTTCCCGCGCGGGCCGAAGCGCTAATCCTTCCGCCGATTGACCTTGCTCCCATAAATATGGGAGTATGCCATCATGAAGACGACGCTAGAGATTCCGGATACGGTCTTTCGCCGCGCAAAATCGGTTGCGGCGGACCGGGGCATTCCGCTCCGTGAATTTGTCACGGAAGCGGTCAAAGAGAAGTTGTCGGCGGAAGCCAAGGCCAGCGAAAAGCCCTGGGTTAAGCACATGGGAAAGCTAAAGCATTTGAAGCGGGAAACCAAGCGCATCAATAAGGTAATCGAGGAACAATCGGAAAAAATCGACCCGGAGATGTGGCGTTGATTTTGGACACCAACGCGCTGTCGGCGGCTGCCGATAGCGAGGCTGGCGCATTACAGGTTGTTGCCGAAGCTGAACGTATTTTCGTACCCGTTATTGTCCTGGGCGAATATCGGCTGGGAATTTTGCAGTCCCGCCATAGATCGGCTTACGAAAACTGGCTCCGCGGGTGGATCTCCGCCGTGAGCATCCTTGACATCGACAATGAAACCACCCATTCCTATGCCGCGATAGGTCTTGAGCTAAAGAAGAAGGGTAAGCCAATTCCCGCGAATGACCTCTGGATTGCCGCCCTTTGCCGCCAGCATGCTCTCCCCCTTCTAAGCCGTGACCGCCATTTTGACGAGGTCCCCGGGCTACAACGCATCGAGTGGTAACGCGTGCGGAGAGCGGCATCCCCTATCCCCTTGCGGGGAGGTTGTGCTATAACTCTGCCCGCCGTGGAACATGCCGTGAAGCAAGCCGCCCTGCCCTCGCGCCCCGATCCGGCAGAGGCCGAGCCCGTCTCGTCGGTGCTTTCTTCGTCCGAGTTGCGGGGAGAGGATGCTTCGCGCTATTGTCCCCAGTGCTCGCAGAGACTCGAATCTCGCCGGTGCAAACTTATCTGCAACCGGTGCGGCTATTACATGTCTTGCGCGGATTACATCTGAGCGCGGCGGCTCCGCTCGAGGCTTCCGTTAACCCGCGCCGGCAAAGTTTTGCTATAGTTTCTGGCTCCGGACTGCGCTGCCGCCGGACTTTTTTTGCAAGAGACGGCTTTTCAAAGGGTTTTCCAAAGAGAATGAGGAGGAAACGAACGTGGCATTAAAGATGACGAATCGGGAAGTGGACGGCGTATCCGTGGTGGCGCTGGACGGGCGCATCGTCCTCGGCGAAGAATCCAACGCCTTGCGGGAAAAAGTGAAGAGTTTGCTGGCCGAAGGCCGCAAAAAAATCGTCCTCAATATGGACAGCATCACGTTTATTGACAGCGCCGGCCTCGGCACGCTCGTCGCGGCGCATCACAGCGCCAAGTCGCAGGGCGCGTCGCTCCGCCTCTGCCACCTGGGCTCGAAATTCCAGGAAGTTTTGCAGATCACCAAATTGCTGACGGTGTTCGACGTGTACGATTCGGAAGCTTTGGCCGTCGCCAGCTTCAAATAAATCTTTTCGCGTTCGCGAAAAGATTTGCTTTCAAGCCAAGTCTTTTGACTTTTTCTTCTCCGAAAGGCGCGTTCGCGCGCCTTTCGCCATTTACGAACCGCTACACGCGGTACATCGTGATGCCGCTCAAAAGTTTTGGAAAAAAATCGGTGGACTTCTGCGGCATGACTTCGTTCGCCGTGGCAATCTCGACGACTTTTTCCACGTCGCACGCATTCAGCAAAAACGAAACCTGCGCCCTGCCCGAATCCACCGCCGCCAGCGCATTCGCCGCTTCGCGTTCGTAAGTCAGATTGGCTTCTTTCGTCACCGCTTGCGGCGTGATGCCGAGCGCGGGCTCCAAGATTCCTTCATGCAGCAAGACGACATCCAGCTGGCGCTGCAGGGGCGATACGTCCGGCAGAAGTTGCGCGAGGTCCACGCCGGGGCGCAATACAAGGAGATAAAACGCGCGCTGGCCATCGGCGGAAACGGGATACGCGCCGATGGCGCGCTGCGGGGCGGCGGATTGGAGGCGCGCAAGAAAATGATTGCGCGCGGAATCTTTTTCGGCGTCATTCGAAAAGGCAAACACTTCGGTTAAAAAAAACGGTTCGAGATGGCGGCGGACGGCGGGCCAGGAAAAATCGTGGACGTTGGCGGCGACGCGGTGCGTGGGCAAAATGACGAGGCCTTCGCTGCGCGTATTGATGAAGGTCATCATGGCGCGTTCGAATGGGGCGTTGGAATCTACGAAGCTGGCCTGGGCGCGGCGCTCGTTGCGATAGTTGAGCGCGGTTTCGTAACGGTGATGGCCGTCGGCGATGACGAGTTTTTGCTCGGCCATGGCGGATTGGATGGCGGAAACTTTTTGCGGGTCCGATACCAGCCATAGACGGTGGATCACGCCGTATTCATCGTGGACTTCGGTCACGGGCGGCGCGGAAGATTCGGCTTCGGCGAGGATGGCGTCGACCCGTTTTTGCGGATCGGAGTAGAGCATAAACAATTGGCCGGTGTGCGTGCGCGTGTTGCGGAGAAGCTCGAGGCGATCGGCTTTGGGGCCGGAGAGGGTGTGTTCGTGGCGGAAAACGACGCCGGCGGAATATTCCTCGAGGCGGCCGGCGCCGATGAAGCCGCGGCGGGTGCGGCGCTCGACGGCGCCGGGAACGGTGAATTCCTGCGTGCAAGCGTAGAAAGACGGCGCGGCGTCCGGAACGATTACGTTTTTGGCTTCCCAGTCCTTGAAAGCGGCGGCGGCGCGGGAATAGACGTTGTTGCCGGGGCCGTCGCCGGGATATTCGCGGCCTTTTTCGACGGCGATGAGATTTTGCGGATGCGCGTCGTAATACTTTTGCTGCATTTCCGGAGAGATTTTGTCGTAGGGCTGGGTGAGCACGTTTTGAAACGGCGCGAGCTGGGGATTGTAACGGAATGCACGGAACGGGAAGACCTGAGCCATGGAATCTCCGGTAGCAATTTTGAGTACGACGGAAACATATAGTGTACGCGAAGGGCGGCGCGGAAGGCGACGCGCGTATTACAATTATTATATGAATGCACAAAAAGGTTTGAAGGTGCGCGCGCTGGTGTTCGATCTGGATGGGACGCTGATCGATTCGAAAATGGATTTGGTGAACAGCGTGAATGCGACGCTGCGGGAATTGAAACGCGAAGCGCTGCCGACGGATCTGGTGGCGAGTTATGTGGGATCGGGGGCGCCGGTGCTGATACGCCGCGCGCTGGGCGGAAATCCGAGCGAAGAGGAATTGAAGCGCGCGCTGGCATTTTTTCTGGTGCATTACGAAGAGCACAAACTGGATCAGACGAGATTGTATCCGGGCGTGGCGGAGACGCTGGCCGAGCTGAAAAGTTTGCCGATGAGCGTGCTGACGAACAAGCCGGTGAAAATCAGCGTGCGGATACTGGAAGGGCTGGGCGTGGCGCAATACTTCCGGAGTATTTATGGCGGAAACAGTTTTGAAACGAAGAAGCCCGACCCGCAGGGAGCGCGACAGATTTTGACGGAGTTCAAAGCGGCGGCACGGGAAGCGGCGATGGTGGGCGATTCGGAAGTGGACGTGCAGACGGCGCGCAATGCGGGAATGGCGTCGGTGATCGTAAATTTTGGATTTGGAACGCACGACCGCGCGGCGCATCCGGCGGATTTATATGTGGATCGGTTTGAGGAATTGTTGGGAGTGGTTGGTGATAGGTGCTGAAGCGGTCGGCGCGGGGTGGGAGTTGGGCGGACGCCCGAAGCGATTGAAAAAGACTGGAGAGAAGAGCCGGTCTGAAGACCGGATACTACAACGACAGTGCAAGAGGGCGGACTGAAGTCCCGCCCCTACACGGGTGATAGACACTGGGCGGCGCGGGGACTGCGGCGAAGACGGGGCGCTTTAGAAAGCGTGCGCTATGACAACTCTCGAACGTTGACGACGGAAGAGAGAATCTACAAAGGGAAGAGTGTCGACGAAGCGAATTATTTTTCGCGGTCGAGGGAGAAGCCGAAGTCGCCGTCGATCCAGGTGTCTTTGTCATGGAGTATGACGTGGACTGAAAGGGCGGGCGCGGGAAGCGAGCGAAAAAGACTGGAGAAAAGAACCGGTCTAAAGACCGGCCACTACAACGGCAGTGCAAGAGGGGCGACAATGGCAAGAAGTTAGCCGGAGCGAATTATTTTTCGCGGTCGAGGGAGAAGCCGAAGTCGCCGTCGATCCAGGTGTCTTTGTCGTGCAGGATGGCGTGGACGGGAAGTGCGGGTGAGGCGACGGCGACGCCGGTTGTTTTTTTGATGGCGGTGCCGATGGCCATGAATTCAACGAGGCCGCCGCCAATTTCGACGATATAGGTTTTGACGCCGACGACATCTTCAGCCTTGAGGAGGTCCGCTTCATTTTTGAGGCGAGTGATGGCGATTTCACGCGCGTCGTGAATCAGCGTGGTGAGTTCGGTGACTTCGCCTTTGCTGAAAGACTTAAATGCCGCCATGAATCCGCCGACGAGGCCGAGCGAATAAATGGAGGTGGACATGAGGAGTTTGGCCGGGGCGTAACCGAGAGAAGTCATGGCCCAGAGTTCTTCGCCGGTGAGATCGCTGGTGACGGGAGCGCGGTCCGCTTCGGGCGGCAAAGCGGGATTCCTGGCGGCGGTGCCGGTCATCAACATTTCGTGGGTGCCGTGCCAGGGAAGGATGGTGGTGCGAATGCCGACGACGGAATTGGCTTTGCATTCCCGGGCTTGGGTGACGATGCGGTCGAGAGCCTTGTGGCGCGTGGAATTGAAAACGTCGCTGTATTCTTTTATTTCGCCGCGGCCGAGCGACTTAAATGCGCCGGAAAGACCGCCGCCCACGCCCATGGAATACGCGATATTGCCAAAAGCATGTTGAAGCGGTTGATAGCCGGCGTCGATGTGGCAAAAGAGCTCCTGGGCATTGCCGGCGCTGGTGAAAAAGCCGCCGGCCGGAGCGTCGGAATGAACGCACGAACCGACGAAGAGGAATTCGGTGCTGCCGCTGAAATTTCTGAGTTCGCTGGTGACTCCGGCGACGCCGGAAGCGCCGTGCTGCTGCCGCGCCTCGTTTGTCATGCGGAGAAAGGCGCTGGCGCGCCCTTCGTGAATGGCTTGCGTGACCTGGGGGACTTCACCGCCCATTAAATTTTTGAAACCGGCGCCGAGCGAGCCGAGAAAGCCCATGGATTGAACGCTGTTGCCGACAACGAGCTCGCCGGGGGAATAGTTCTTGAGGGCCAGGCAATAGATTTCGTTGCCGGAAAGTCCTGTAACTTTGGCCATATCGGGTTTGCATCTCCGGAATGGATTTCCGCGTTGCGACCAAGGGGGTTATAGCATAGAAAAAATAAAAAGCATTGAAGATTGCGACGTGAAGGGCTTGGCATGGTTCCACCGCAGCATCTCGAGGCGGATTTGTGCGATGCGGCGTCCCTTTGCAAGGTCCAAAGGAATGAACGAGAAGAGGCATCAAACCGATTGGCCGGTTTGAATATGGCGGGCGAAAACCGAAGGAACACTATCCGGGCTCGGTGCAAGATTTAGCATGACGGGTAAGGCCGCTCGAAGGGGCGGCTCTGCGTCATAGAAACGCAGTCGGAGGCGATGGTATGAACTTGCGAAGAAGCGAAGTACAAGGCAGACTCGGCGCGTGCTGATTGGACTATTTACGGAACTGGATGCGCCGGGCGGGGTGCAGCGCGCGGGGCGGCATGTGGCCGCGGTGATGACGGAGTTTGCGGCGAGCCGCGGGATGGAGTGCCGGCTGCTGAGCTTGAACGATTCGCCGGAATTGCATCGCATCGCGGCGAACGGGCGGGAGTTTGTTTTTACGGGATGCGAGCGGGGCAAGGGAAAATTCACGGCGGCGGCGCTGAAAGCGGCGCGGCGAAAAGCGAAGCTGGTGGTGGCGGGACATCCGAATCTGGCGCCGGTGGCGCGGCTGATGAAATTTGTTGCGCCGCGGATGAAATCGATTGTGTGCACGCACGGAGTGGAAGTGTGGGAGCCGATGCCGTGGATGCGGCGAAGCGCGTTGCAGAAAGCGAATGTGGTGCTGGCGCCGAGCCGGTACACGGCGGATCACGTGGAAACGGATCAGGGCGCGGCGGCGGGACGAGTGCGAGTGCTGCCGTGGGCGCTCGATCCGCAGTTTGAGACGCTGGCAGCGAATGCGGCGAAAACGAACGTGCCGGAAAATTTTCCGAAGGGCCGCGTGATTTTGACGGTGGGACGGTGGCTTGCGAGCGAGCGATATAAAGGAATGGATACGCTGATTACGGCGCTGCCCAAATTGCTGACGCGGTGGCCGGAGTTGCAACTGGTGGCGGTGGGAGAAGGCGACGACCGCGACTGGCTGGAGGATCTGGCGAAGGAACATGGCGTGCGAATGCACGTACATTTTTTGAGCGGGCTCGGTTACGCGCAACTTGCGGCGTGCTACGCGGCATGTGAAGTGTTTGCGCTGCCGAGCCGAGGCGAAGGATTTGGGCTGGTGTACCTGGAAGCGATGGCGTGCGGAAAGCCGGTGATTGGCGGGGCGCACGGCGGAGCGCCGGAAGTGATTGAAGACGGCGTGACGGGCTATCTGGTGCAACACGGAGATGCGGTGCAACTGGCAACTTCGATTGAAACGCTGCTGGCGAATCCGGAAATTGCGGCGGAGATGGGGCGGCGCGGAAAGCAGCGCGCGGACAATGAATTCCGGTTCAATGTGTTTTCAAAGTCGTTGAAGAAAATCCTGCGCGAATTATGCGAATCCTGAATGTGACGGAGAGTTACGCTCCGTTTTATGAGTTTGGCGGGCCGCCGGCAAAGGTGGAAGCGCTTTCGCGCGGGCTGGCGGAGCGCGGGCATGACGTGACGGTATTGACGGTGGATTGGGGCGTGGAGCGGAGAATGGCGGAAGCGGAGCGGGAAAAACGGTTTGCACGCTCGAGGTTTGGCTGGATGGGAGAAGAGCGCGGCGTGAAGGCGGTGTATCTGCCGACGTGGCTGCGATACCGCGCGACGAGCTGGAATCCGGGAATTGGGAGATTCTTGAAAGCGCGGATTTCGGAATTTGACGTGGCGCATATTTTTGGTTTGTACGATTTGCTGGGGCCGGCGGTGGCGAAAGCTTGCCGGACGAGAGGCATTCCGTACGTGGTGGAACCGATCGGGATGTTTGTGCCGATCGTGCGCAACGTGCGGATGAAGCGGATCTTCCACCGTTTGTATGGAAAACGGATGCTGGCGGGCGCGGCGCGAGTGATTGCGACGTCGGAGCAGGAGAATGACGAGCTGGCGAGCGGCGGAATTTTGCGGGAAAAGATCGCGCTGCGAAGAAACGGCGTGATGAAGCCGGAAAAATTGCCGGAGCGAGGAATTTTCCGGCGGAAGTGCGGGATTTCGGCGACGGATTTGGTGGTGCTGTTTCTTGGGCGATTGAGCGAGAAGAAAAGCCCGGAACTTTTGTTGCGCGCGTTTTCAGAGGCGGCCGGGAAGGTGGGAGGCAGAGTCACACGACTGGTGTTTGCGGGGCCGGATGAGCAAGAAATGGAAGCGCGGCTGAAGAGGACGGCAAAAGAAACGAAAGTGGAAGACCGGGTACTTTTTGCCGGCGCGGTGTTCGGGGAAGAAAAGTGGGCGGCATATCGAGATGCCGATGTGTTTGTGCTGCCATCGCAGAACGAAAATTTTGGAAACACGGCGGCGGAAGCGGCGGCGGCGGGAACGCCGGTGATTGTGACGGAGAATTGCGGTGTTGCGCCGCTGCTGGCGGAAGGAGGAGCGGTGATTCCGCACGAGCAAGGCGCGCTGGTGCGGGCGCTCGACGAACTGCTGCAAAATGAAACGCTGCGGGAACGATTGGGGCGGCAAGCGATGGCGGCGGCGGGGAAAATCGGATGGGAAGGGCCAGTGGAAGAGGCGGAAGCGCTGTATAGAAAGCTTGCAGAAAAACGGTAAGGGTTAGAAAATTGCGCAGTGGAGTTTGGGTTGGCCGACGGAAAACATACTGTGTTTAAAATCGTCTGGAAGGCGGCGAACTTGCTGCTGGTGGTCTGCCTTGCGGGACTGGTGTATTCGGCGGCGTGGGAATATTCGGTCCGGCAGTATCTGGACGGATTCAGCGACGCGATCGTGCCGGTGCCGGCGACGCCGCAGCAGAAAGTGGAAGCGATACTGAGTTGGATGCGGAGCGGACCACCGAGAGCGGTGGCGACGGATCCGGACGCGCTACCGCAGCGAGACCCGGAAACGACGCTGAATTACAAGCAGCTGCTTTCGGTTTGCGGGACGGCGACGAACGCATTTTTGAATCTGGCGCGAAGCTCGGATTTGGACGTGAGACGTCTGCTGCTGCTGACGCCGGAGCGGACGACGAAGCACGTGGTGGCGGAAGTTCTGCTGGATGGCAAATGGGTGATCGTTGACCCGACGTACCGGCTGCTGATGAGGGACAAGCAGGGGAAGCTACTGACGCGACGGGATTTACAAAATCCGGCGGTGTTCGCGGAAGCGACGAGCGTGATTGCGAATTATCCGGCAATGTATAACTACACGTCGTACGCGCATGTGCGGCTTGCGAAGCTGCCGTTGCAAGGGCTGCACCTGCGGACAACGCTCGACAAGATTTATCCCGGCTGGGATGAAGTGCTGGACTGGAGCCTGCTGCTGGAGCGGGAATCGTTTTTTGTGTTGTGTGTGTTCATCGCGGGATCGGTATTTTTTCTGATCGTACGGGAAAGTTTGGCGTTGTATGCCGATCGCAAGCTGAAGGTTCGGCGTTTCCATTTGCGCGAACATTTTGCGCGGGCCGGGGCCGCATTCTTTGGGGCGCCGGAGATCAAACAATAAAGTGTGCGGAATTTGCGGCGTCGCCTTCGTCACGCGGAGCACCGAGGCGGAGGCGCGCGTGCGAGCGATGGCTGGCGCGATGGGACATCGCGGGCCGGACGACGAAGGGTTTCTGGTAAACGACGGGCGAGCGCCGGGACTGGCGCTGGGAATGCGGCGGCTGAGCATCATCGATTTGGCCGGCGGGCAACAACCGATCTGGAACGAGGCGCACGACGTGGCCGTGGTGATGAACGGCGAGCTTTATAACTACCGCGAAGTGCGCGAGCGGCTGACGCGGCTCGGGCACAAATTCAAAACACAATCGGACACGGAAATTCTGGTGCACGCGTGGGAAGAGTGGGGCGAAGAGTGCCTCGCCGAAATACGCGGGATGTTTGCGCTGGCGATTGCGGATTTCCGGAAGCACTACACGTCGGGGCCGATACTTTTTCTGGGGAGAGATCCGCTGGGCATCAAGCCGCTGTATTACACACAGGGGCCGGAAGGATTTGCATTTGCGTCGGAAGTGCGCGCGCTGCGGGCGAGTGGCGTGGAGAGCGGCGGGATTTCCCAGGACGCGGTGACGTCGTATTTGTTGTTTGGAAGCGTGAGCGAACCGGTGACGATGTTCGAGGGCGTGTTTTCGCTGCCGCCCGGGCATCGCATGCTGCTTTATGTGCCGGACCGAAGAAAAATTCCGCGGACGCATCCGTGGTGGGACCCGCGGCGAAGTCCGGCCGGGCGCGACCCGAAGAAGCCGCGGGATTTTGCAACGGCGGTAAAGCAAGTGAAGCCGCTGCTGCAAGACGCGGTACGGGCGCACTTGATTGCCGATGTGCCGGTGGGGCTATTTCTTTCGAGCGGACTGGATTCGGGAGCGATTGCCGCGCTGGCAGCGCGGGAGCATCCCGGGATACAAAGTTTCACGCTTTCTTTTCCGGGCACGGAGTTTGACGAATCGGAATTGACGCGGCGGGTGGCGGCCCGATGCGGGACGCAGCACAGAGAAGTGGCGCTTGAAGGCGGCGCGGTGACGGAGCGAATCGACGAAGTGATTCGCGCGATGGATCAACCGAGCATGGACGGCGTGAACACGTATTTTGTGTCGTGGGCGGCGCGAGAAGTTGGATTGAAGGTGGCGCTTTCGGGATTGGGCGGCGATGAAATGTTTGCGGGGTATCCGACGTTTGCGAGCGTGCCGAAGCTGGAGCGGATGGCGGCGGTCGCGCGGATTTTGCCCGCAGCGGTGCGGCGCCTTTCCGGCGGGCTTGTGCGCGGCGCACTGGGCATGGGAATGACGCGCGACGCGGCGGCGAAAGCAGCGGCGGCGTGGAGCGACGCGGAGCGATTGCCCCACGCTTATTTTTTTGCGCGGGCGCTTTTTGCGCCGGAGGATTTGAAAGCGATCACGGAGCCGCGCTTCCGGCCGAGCAGTATTGGCGCGGATGGCACGACGCTGGAGCCGACATGGGTGGGATGGCTGCAACGAGCGGCGGACGAAGCGCGGCGGATGGGGCCCATCGGCGCGGTGAGTTGGATGGAAATGCGCTGCTACATGGCGAGCACGCTGCTGCGCGATACGGACTCGGTGAGCATGGCGCGGTCGCTCGAAGTGCGCGTGCCAATGCTCGATACGCCGCTGGTGGAATTCCTGTGCGCGCTGCCGGACGAGGCGCGGCGGGTGAAAAACCGGCAGAAGGCGCTGCTTGTGGATGCTTTGCAAGACATCTTGCCCGCGGAAATTGTGGGACAAAGAAAGCGGACGTTCACATTGCCGTGGGAACAGTGGCTGCGCGGGCCGTTGCGGCCAAAGCTGGAAACGAGTTTTGCGGAGATCGCGGCGCCGGTGAAGGAGCACCTGAAACCGGACGGGGTGCAAGCGGTGTGGCAATCGTTCCTCGCGGGCAGGACGACATGGTCGCGGCCGTGGGCAATTTTTGTATTGAACGAATGGTGCAGGCGAAATATTCCGGCGTAAAGAAGCGGTCGCCGCACGATGCTGCGGTACACTAATTTTCTTGCGAAATGAATATTCTTGGGATTAACGCGTACCACGGAAACGCTTCGGCTGCGATTGTGTGCGATGGACAATTGATCGCCGCGGTCGAGGAAGAACGATTCAATCGCGTGAAATACGCGGCGGGATTTCCGGCTGCGGCGATTCGTTATTGCCTGCAAGAAGCGGGGCTGACGCTTGCGGAAGTGGACCACGTGGCGGTGCCGCGGAATCCGTATGCGCGGCTGGGAACGAAGTTGTTCTATGCGGCGCGGATGCCCTCGTTTGCGCGCGAGCGGATGAGGGTGCTCGTGAAATTCACGGGGATTCGCGAAGCGCTCGCCGGCGCGTTCGATTCCGATCCGGAAAAACTCGAAGCGGTGTTCCATCGCGTGGAGCATCACGTGGCGCATCTGGCGAGTTCGTTTTACTGCTCGCCGTTCGAAGACGCGGCGCTGCTTTCCGCGGATGGATTGGGAGATTTTGCGAGCTCGATGTGGGGAGCCGGCTTCGGGCCACGCATGAATGTGCATGGGGCGATTGCGTTTCCGCATTCGCTGGGGCTTTATTACAGCGCGATCACGCAGTACCTGGGATTTTTGAAATTTGGCGATGAATACAAGGTGATGGGCCTCGGCGCTTATGGCGAGCCGGAGTTTCTTGCGGAGTTTCGCGAAATCGTGAAATCGAATGGCGGCGGCTTCCAGCTGGCGCTGAAATATTTTACGCATCATCGCACGGGGCCGGAGATGAGCTGGGCGGAGGCGGATAAAACGCCGGTGCTTGGAAAATTATTTTCGGAGGAATTGCCGAAGCGGCTGGGGCCGGCGCGGCAACCGGAAGAAGCAATTACACAACGGCACAAGAATCTGGCTTGCTCGCTGCAAGCGCGGCTTGAAGAAGTGTATTTGGGAATGCTGCGGCACCTGGCGCGAGAAACGCAGCTGACGTCGGTGTGTCTGGCGGGCGGAGTGGCGTTCAACTGCGTGGCGAACGGAAAAATTCCGGGCGAAACGCCGTTTGAGAATGTGTACGTGCACCCCGCGGCGGGCGATGCGGGGTTGGCCGTCGGCGCGGCGTTCTATGTGTGGCATCAGGTGTTTGGAAAGCCGCGGTCGTTTGTGATGGAGCATGCGTATTGGGGACCGGGGTATTCGGCCGAGGAGGCGCGGAAAGCGATTGACGCGGCAAAGCTTGCCGCGAGCGGATACGCCATCGCGCAACTTGCAGAGGAAAACCTTTTGGAGCGAACGGCAAGAATTATCGGAGAGGGAAAAATTTTAGGATGGTTTCAGGGGCGCGCGGAATGGGGACCGCGCGCTTTGGGAAACCGGAGCATTGTGGCCGATCCGCGGCGCGCGGAGATGAAAGAGATTTTGAATCAGCGGATCAAACACCGGGAGATATTCCGGCCGTTTGCACCTTCGATCCTGGCGGAGGCGAGCGGCGAATGGTTTGAAAAGTCGCACCCATCGCCGTTCATGACGATGGCATACGCGGTGAAGCCGGAGAAGCGCGACAAGATTCCCGCGCCGACCCACGTGGACGGAACCGGACGGTTGCAAACGGTTACGAAAACGGCGAACCCGCGATACTGGAAATTGATCAAGGAAGTGGAACGGCAGACGGGAGTGCCGGTGGTGCTGAACACTTCCTTTAACGACAACGAACCGATTGTGTGCAAGCCGCAAGAGGCGATCGATTGCTTTCTGCGCACGCAGATGGATGCGCTGGTGCTTGGGGATTTTTTGATCACAAAATCGTGAACGCACTTCACAGACGCGCGCGAAATCGGCGAACGGAATGAAAATACTGCTGCTCAATTTGTACTTCCCGCCCGACACTTCGGCGACGGCGAAAATGGCGGAGACGGTTGTGGACGCGCTTTGCGCGGAGCACGACGTGACGGTGGTGTGCGGGCGGCCGTCGTACGATCCGACGGAGCGGCGCGGCTGGAGGCTTTGGCAAACGGAGCGGCGCGGAAGGCGGAAGATCGTGCGGGTGGGCTCGACGGCGTTTCCGCGGTTCAACATGAAAAAGCGCGTGCTGAATTATTTGAGTTATGTGGCGCTGGCGGTGCCGCTTGCGATCGTTATGCGGTGCGACGCGGTTGTGGCCATGACAGACCCGCCGTTTGAAGGGATCGTGGGCGCGTTCGTGGCGATGCTGAAGGGTAGGCCTTATCTGTATAACATTCGCGACATGTATCCGGACATGGCGGTGGGCGGAGCGATTGTCGAGCCGGGATTGCTGGCGCGCGTGTGGGAAAAAATGCACCGTTGGGCGCTGCGGCGGGCGTCGTGCGTGGTGGTGCTCGGCGACGACATGAAGAATCGCATTCTCTTGAAAGGAATCGCCGCGGAAAAGCTGGAGATTGTGCGAGACGGGACCGAGATCGCCGCGGAAGGTGCGCCGGCGGCGGCACTTGACGAGGACGTGATTCGAACGATTCGAGGGGATTTTCGCTTTGTACTGCTGCACGCGGGGAATATCGGTTTTTACGGCGCGTGGGGAACCCTGCTCGCTGCCGCGCGAGAATTAGCAGCGGACGGCGTGGGATTTGTGTTCGTGGGCGAGGGAGCGCAGCGAGACGAGATGGCGGCCGAGGCGGCGGGCATTTCGAATGTGAGATTTGTTCCGTTTTTTCCCGGCAGCAAAATTCCATCGGTGCTGGCGGCGGCGGACGCGCACGTGATTACGGTGAAGCGCGGGCTTGAAGGCGTGGTGGTGCCCAGCAAAATGTACGGAATACTGGCGGCGGGAAAACCGATCGTGGCGGTGGCGGCGGAGGAGACAGACGTTGCGAGCCTTGGAGCGAAACAAGGATTCGGGATTGCGAGCGATCCCGACCGTCCACTCGAGCTCGTCGAAAAGATTCGAGCACTTGCCGCGGACGGCAACCGCTTGAAACAAATGGGACGAGCCGCGAAAGAGGCGGCGCGCGGCTATGATAGAGTCAAAGAATTGCAAAAATTTGTGGAAATTACGGGCCGAATCGCGGCTCAAGCGAAAGAGTGAGGGGGCGAGGAGACAGTGAAGCCTGCGGAAACATTCTGGACCGGAAAGTTGGTGCTGGTGACGGGTGGCGCGTCGTTCATTGGATCGACGCTGACGGATCGGCTGCTGGCGCGCGGCGCCAAAGTGCGCGTGGTGGACGATTTGACGAGCGGGCATCTGGACAATCTGAAAGAGCCGATAGCGAAGGGTTTAGTGGAGTTCGTGAAAGCGGATTTGCGCGAGCCGGGCGTGACGCGCGCGGCCATGGAGGGCGTGGACACGGTATTCCATCTGGCGGCGGATCACGGCGGGCGCGGTTACGTTGATTTGCATCAAGCGGGGCCGGCGTCGAATTTTTTTCTGGATGGGATAATTTTTTGGGAAGCGGTGCGGGCGAAGGCGAAAAAGATCGTGTTCGCGTCTTCCGGCTGCGTGTATCCGAATTTTCTTCAGTCGGACGTGAAGAAGGAACTCTTTTTGACGGAGGACCTGACGAAAGGCCCGAACGACGCGGACAACACGTACGGCTGGGCCAAGCTGATGGCGGAATTCACACTGAGCGCGTATCACAAGGAGCACGGGATTGGCGCGGCGTCTTGCCGGTACTTCACGGTGTATGGTCCGCGCGGCGTGGAGAATCACGCGGTGATCGCGATGATTGCACGCGCGTTTATCGGGCAGTCGCCCTTCGAAGTGTGGGGCGACGGAACGCAGATTCGAAACTGGACGTACATTGACGATATCGTTGAAGGAACCATCCTGGCGGGCGAAAAGATCAACGACGGCACGGCGATCAACCTGGGCACGATGGAACGCATCAAGGTGATCGACGCGGTGAAGATGGTTTGCGACATGACCGGACACAAAGCCGAGATCAAATTGTTGCGCGACATGCCGACGGGGCCGCTGAACCGCGTGGCGGACAATTCGAAAGCGAAAAAGCTGCTGGGGTGGGAACCGAAAGTTTTGTTCAAAGACGGACTGAAGCGGACGATTGACTGGTATTTTGCGACGAAAGACAAAGAAGAAGTGAAGCGGATTTTCGCGCGAATGCTGACCGAACGATAAGCGCCACACGCATTTCGTGAATGCATCGCTTGAAGCAAGTATCATTTCGCGCGGCTTCCTTTTCCGGTGGAAGAGCACGGGATTCCGCGCTAGCGTATAGGTTCATCGAAAGGCAATGATTGTTCGTATTGGTGCTGCTTGGGAGCCGGACCCCTACCCGGCAGAAGCGTTACAAAATCGGCGAACCCGTTCCCCGGCCGATGGCGAAACGCGAATTGTAGAGGATGGATGCCCGCAAGTTTGCTTGCATTTTCAATCGCGTTGATTGCGTCGCTGGTGCTGGCCGTGCCAGTGCGCGCGCTGGCGTTGCGCGTGGGGATGGTGGACCTTCCGGGCCCGCGCAAAGTGCATGTGCAACCCATTCCGTTGCTGGGCGGGCTCGCGATTTACGGCGGCGTGCTGCTGGGAGTTTATTCGCTGTTTCAAGGCGAGGCGCGCGCGCAAATCGCGGGAATTCTTGCGGGAGCGACGCTGATTGCGGCGGTGGGAATACTGGATGACCGCGGGTGGCTGCATCATCAGGTGAAGTTGTTCGTTGGAATGCCAGTAGCCGCTGGAATTTTGTTGTTGAGCGGGATCCACGCGCAGGTATTCAGCGTGCTGGTCGGTGGGCGGTTGGGGAATGCGCTGGATGCGGCGCTCTCCGTGGTGTGGGTCGTTGGAATTACGGCATCGTTCAGCATTCTGGATCACATGGACGGATTGTGCGCGGGAATTGCCGCGATGGCTTCGATCTTTTTCGCGATTCTGGCGTACTTGAACGGGCAGACGCTGGTCTCCGTGCTGGCCGCGGCGGTGCTGGGAGCGGCGGCGGGATTTTTGCGTTGGAATTTCAAGCCGGCGAAAATTTTCATGGGCGACGGTGGCGCGATGTTTTTGGGATTTTTGATGGCGACGCTGGGCTTGAAGCTGCGATTGGACCACACGAATCATTTCGGTTCGTGGCTCGCGCCGGTGTTGGTGCTCGGCGCGACGATCTTTGACACGACGCTGGTGACGATTTCGCGAAGCCGGCGCGGGCTGCTGCCTTTTGCGACGCCGGGGAAAGATCATGCGGCGCACCGGCTGGCGAATTTACGGCTCGGGCAGCGCGGCGCGGTGCTGGTCATGTATCTGATCGGCGCGATTTCCGGATCGTTGGCAATTTTGGTCAGCTACCTTTCGACGACGCAGACGATTCTGCTGGCCGTTGCCGTGGCGGCAGTGGCGCTGACGGGTGTCGCGCTGCTGGAACGCGCGCCGTATGAACGACAAGTGAAAAAGGCGGCAACAGCCGCGTAATTCGTCGCGAGCAGATTCCGGATTTTTCTTTTTTCCCCGCGGGTAACGTTTGCCGGGTGCAGCGGATTCGCTATACTTGAGGGCCGCCCGATTGTCAGCGCCGTCCTGCGCGCGAGCGATCCGGGCGGGTTTTTTGTAATACCTAGGCGCCGCTTGGGTGGGGTGTGCGGGCAGATTGCCCCGGCGTTACCGAGAAAGATTGAAAAGCGTGGGCGAACAGAAGGAAACCTCCCGTTCAAAGCGGGAGAATCGGGAAATTTTGGTTGTGGGCGGGTCCGCAGCGGGATTGTACACGGCCGCGAAGCTGGCGCGCGGGGGCCGCGCGGTGCGCGTGCTGGATTCGAAGCCGGAGCTCGATCCGGCGCCGCGTTCGCTGATCGTCACGCATCATTTCCGCAAATTGCTCGGCCCGGCGGCGGCGGCGAGCGTCCAAAATGAAATTCGGCGATTCGAACTGTTCACGGATGGCCGCTCCGCGCAAATTGCGTTGCGCGATCCGGATCTGATTATTGAGCGCGCCAAGCTGATCCCCGCGCTCGCCGCCGAAGGGCGGCAGCACGGAGCGAAATTTAATTTTGACACGCGGTTTCTCGGCCTGGGACCGAACGCGCGCGCCTTGCGATTGGAAGTGGAAAGCCGCGGGCAAAAAGAAGAATTGCACGCCGATCACGTGATTGGCGCGGACGGAGCGACGAGCCGCGTGGCGCGGGCGGCCGGCTGGCCGCCGGTGGAAACGGTTCCGCTGGTGCAGGCGATCGTGAATTTGCCGAAAGATTGTCCGCCGGATACGACGCGCGTGTGGTTTGTTCCGGACGACACGCCCTATTTTTATTGGCTGATTCCGGAAAATGAGCGGCGAGGCGCGCTGGGAATCATCGGCGAAGGAAGCGGGCAAGAGACGAAGCGCCGAATCGAACAGTTCCTTGAAAAAAAAGGAATGGCGGCGCTGGAATGGCAGGGAGCGCGGATTCCGGTGTACCGCAAGTGGGTGCCGGTGCGGCGGCGGATCGGCAACGGCGAAGTTTTTCTGGTTGGCGATGCGGCGGCGCAGGTGAAAGTTTCCACGGTGGGCGGCATCGTGACGGGATTCCGTGGCGCGCAGGGCGTGGCCGACGCGCTCTTGGAAGATGGTGGAAGCACGGAATTGCGCGCTCTGCGGCGCGAACTCGGCACGCATTGGCTGATTCGCCGCGCGCTGCATTATTTTCAGCAGAAAGATTATTCGCAGCTGGTGGATTTGCTGAACGATTCGACGCGCGAATCGCTCGGCGAGATCAATCGCGATGAGTCGACGCGGCTTTTGTGGAACGTGATCCGGCGGCAGCCGCGGCTGGTGCTGATGGGCCTGCGCGGACTGCTGATGGGCAAGCGTGCGCAATAAGAACTTTTGCCGGGGAACTGCCCGTCGAAATCGAGACCTTCGGTAAACTGGTTACGTTTCCAAAATTCAAGATGATGGAGAACTTCGCTTGCGCCTATCGGTAATCGGATGCGGCTACGTGGGACTTGTGACCGGAGCGTGCCTCGCCGAGGCGGGCCACGAAGTGATGTGCACGGACATCGATGCCGCGCGCATCGCGCAGTTGAACGCGGGCGGAGTGCCGATTTACGAAGAGCATTTGGACGAAGTGCTGGCTTCGGCGAAGAAGGCGGGGCGGATTTCGTATACCAGCGACGCGGCGGAAGCGATCCGGTTTGGCGAGGCGATTTTCATTTGCGTGGGAACGCCGCCGCGAGAAGACGGCAGCGCGGATTTGTCCGCGATCGACCACGTGGCGCAGCAGATTGCGGCGGAAGCGCGCAGTTCAAAACTTGTAGTGGAAAAAAGCACGGTGCCGGCGAAGACCGGCCAGGAATTGAAGCGCGCGCTGGAAGCGTACTCGCGCGGCGGAAGCATCCGCTTTAACGTCGTTTCGAATCCGGAATTTTTGCGGGAAGGGACCGCGGTTTTTGATTTCTTCCATCCGGATCGAATTGTTGTGGGCGTGGATGACGCAGCGGCCGGCGATTTAATGCGCGAGATTTACCGGCCGATTCTGGAGCATAAATTCCACTGTCCGGTGCACCACGGCGCCTGCCCGACGGAGCCAAACGCGGAATTTTTGGTCACGACGATCAACAGCGCGGAATTGATCAAACACGCCTCGAATTCGTTTCTCGCGTTGAAGATCAGCTATGCGAACGTGATCGCCGATCTTTGCGAGAAGCTCGACGGGAACGTGGAGCAAGTAACGCACGCGATGGGGCTCGACCCGCGCATTGGCACGCAGTTTTTGAAAGCAGGCCTTGGATTCGGCGGCTTCTGCTTTCCGAAAGATATTCAAGCGTTCATTCAACTGGCGTCGTCGGTCGGCGTGGAATTCGAAATTCTGAAAGCGGCGGAGCGCGTGAACAAAGAGCGCATCGAGCGCTTTTTGGAAAAAGTGAACAAGGCGCTGTGGGTCGTGAAGGGCAAACGAATCGCCGTGCTCGGCCTCGCGTTCAAAGCGAACACGGACGACATTCGTTTTGCGCCGGCCATTGAGGTGATCCGGCGCCTGCTGGACGAAGGCGCGCAGGTGCACGCGACGGATCCGGAAGCGATGGAGAAGGCGAAGAAAATTTTGCCCGGCGTGACTTTACATTCCGATCCCTACGAAACCGTGCGCGACGCACACGCGGCGCTGATTTGCACGGAGTGGAGCCAATTCAAGAATCTGGACTGGGAACGCGCGGGAAAATTGATGGCGCGAAAACTGGTCGTGGACGGCCGGAATCTTTACTCGCCGAAGAAGATGACGGACCTGGGATTCGAATATTTTTCGTTTGGGCGCGGTTAGTTCTAGCGGGCGGCGCTTTTCGCGTACGCTTCCTTGAAATAAGCGATCGTCAGTTTCAGGCCCTCTTCCAAATTCACTTTTGGTTCCCATTTCAAGATGCGCCTGGCTTTGCCGATGTCCGGGCAGCGGCGCTTCGGGTCGTCCTGCGGAAGCGGCTCAAAGACAAGTTGCGGCGCATTTGGAAATTGCGAACGCACGCGCTCGGCAAATTCCAAAATCGTCATTTCCGCGGGATTGCCGACGTTCACCGGAAAGTGCTCGGCGGAAATCATCAAACGGTACATTCCTTCGACCAAATCCGACACGTAACAAAAACTGCGAGTTTGTTTGCCGTCGCCATAAATCGTGATGGGCCGGCCACTGAGCGCCTGATAGACGAAATTGGGAAGCGCGCGGCCATCGTTGAGGCGCATGCGCGGGCCGTACGTATTGAAGATGCGCACGATGTGAGTATCGAGGCCGTAATGGCGATGAAAGCCCATGGTGAGCGCTTCGGAAAAGCGCTTTGCTTCGTCATAGACGCTGCGCGGTCCAACCGGATTCACGTTGCCCCAGTAGTCCTCGTGTTGCGGAGAAATTTCCGGGTCGCCGTAACATTCGCTCGTGGACGAAAGAAAAAATTTCGCGCCCTTCGCGCGGGCAAGTTCAAGAGCGTTGATCGTTCCCGCCGAGCCGACGCGCATGGTTTCAATCGGATGTTTCAGATAGTCGGGCGGACTGGCGGGCGAAGCGAAGTGGAGCACGTAACCGACGGGGCCATCCACATGCAGCGCGTCGCTTACGTCCGCTTGCTGAAATGTAAATTTCGAATTGCCTTCCAGATGGCGCAAATTTTCCGCGACGCCGGTGATGAGATTGTCGAGCCCGAGAACTTCCCAGCCTTCCGCAAGCAATCGATCGCAAACGTGCGATCCAAGAAATCCCGCCGCACCAGTGACCACCGCGCGCATGAATCCTCCGAAAATGCCGGCTTTCAGTTTAACGTCGCCGCGGCAGATTGACCACCGAATGGAGCGCAGGCTACGATGCGCAGGTCCACAATGAAGAAACGACAGAGGAAGTTGAGCGAACGCGGCGCAGCAAGGACGTGGCTCGTCGCATCCCTGCTCTTTTTCTGTTTCGGCTCGCTTTGTTTTCTTCGCGTGGGAAACTGGCTGGTGCGCGAAGATCCGGTAAAGCCGTGCACGGCGATCGTCGTGCTTTCCGGTGCGATGCCGGAGCGCGCGCTGGAGGCAGCGGAGATTTACCACGCGGGATTGGCGCCGGAAGTCTGGCTTACGCAGCCGAGCGAACCCAAACAAACGATGGCGACGCTCGGAATTCCGTTCGATGGCGAAGAGGAGTATAGCCGGCGCATCTTGCTCAAACACGGCGTGCCGGAGCGGGCGATTCGAATTCTGCAACCGCCGATCGTGAACACGGCGGATGAAGTGGAAGTGATCGCGGCGACGCTGGAGCGCGGGCACGGCGTCTCGGTAATCGTGGTGACTTCGAAGGCTCATACGCGCCGCGTGCACGGACTCTGGAGCCGGCTGGCAGCGGGACGCGGGCAAATCGTCGTGCGAGCGGCGCGAACCGATTCGTTTGACCCGAATCATTGGTGGCGGACCACGCACGATGCATTGGATGTGGTTCGTGAAGTACTTGGCTTGTTGAACGTCTGGGCCGGGCTTCCTTTGCAACCAACAAAGTGATTTGTTGCGGCGAGACTCGCTCGTGCCCGTGAATTACTAAAAAAAGAAAAAACGCTTGCGCGGCTTTGCGGGGCGCTCGTCCGCCACGTCCGGTACAAAGGGCAGGTTTCGCCCTTCGAACGCCGCCAGCGGATTGTCGACGAACAGCGCCTGCGCCGTCTCCCGGCCGAATTGCGATCCGACGAAGTCGAATGCATGGCTCAGCACAAGCGGCCGCGATTTTGTGTTGTGCGCGTCGCTGGACACAAAGTGAATCAGGCCCTGCGCGATCCACGCGAGCGAATCGCTTTTTGCGCCGGGGCCAAATCCGCCGAGCAGCGAGCCCGCGGTCACTTGCGCAAAGCAGCCGACGCGAACCCAGCGCGCGAGCCGCTCCGGTTGCGCGCGCAATATACCATTGCGCTCCGGATGAGTGACGATCGGCCGCAAACCGGCCAAGTGCAAATGATGAAGCATTTGGTCCATCGCCGGCGGAATGGAAAACTCGTTGAATTCGACCAGCAAATAGTCTTTCTGGTTCAGGCAGAAATGGGCCGGCGATTTTTTCAGCGCGGAAACATTTTCCGGATTGAGGTGAAAATCGCAACCCGTGGCGATCTGGAGGCGATCGCCGACGCGAGCTTGCAATTCGTCGCGGGCGGCACGAACGCGCGAAAAATCAAAAGTGTATTCGGTGCTGGCGTGCGGGGTTGCCACAACGCGCGTAATGCCGTCGGCAATGGCGCTTTCCGCCATCGCGAGAGACTCTTCGACGGTTTTTGCGCCGTCGTCGAGGCCGGGAAGAATGTGGCAGTGCAGGTCGACCATATCGCCCTATCCGTGATTCCAATTCCCGAATACTTGCCATGCACCGAGCAGGAACAAAAGCGCCGCAAAGGCCTGGCGCATGCGGCGCGGCTCAATTCGCCTTGCGATTTTCGCTCCAAGGATGCCGCCAAGAAATAGTCCTGGAATCAACAGCGCGCCTGTAAGCCAATGGACGTAGCCGGCTTTTGCGTAGGCAAGCACGGCGAGCAGACCCGTCGGCGGAATCAACGCGACAAGGCTTGTGCCCTGCGCCCGGTGCTGATCAAATCCGAGCAGCAAACCGAAAATCGGAATCAGTACAATTCCGCCACCGATGCCAAACAGTCCCGACGCGATGCCGCCCACGATTCCCGCAAATAAAAAACCGGCCGTCCTTTCCATTTCAGGCGCCGCCTTCCGCGGAACTGGCCTGCGGCGGCGTTGCTTGCTTCGAAGCTTTGCTCCAAAGCAGCAGAGCGGACAACATCAAGAACACGCCAAAAAATTGCGTGAGAAGAAAGGAAGACATGGGCACGGCGATGCGGCCGCCGAGATATCCGCCGAGCAACATGCCCGCCGCGCAGTATATTCCCGCATGAAAATCGACTGCGCCCTTTTTGCGGTATTCGAGCAACGCGCCCAGCCCAATCGGCGGCAGCAACACAAAAAGAGACGTGCCCTGCGCAGCGTGTTGATCCAAATGCAAAAGGTGAACCAATGCGGGAACCAGCACCACGCCGCCGCCGATACCAAGCAGCCCGACGAGTATTCCGGCGCAAAGACCGATCAAAAGAACCACGATGGCCATTCGACGTGCAGTTCCCTTCTCACGCAAATTCGCGCGCGTTTATGCGACGCATAGATTCTGGCTTATCCGGCAGATGCTGCCAAGCTTTTGGAAGCCTGCGCGCGACCTGTTATATTTTAGTTTCAGCCTGAAAACGATTTGCGAACCTGAAGCGGTCCCATCGAAGGAGTGAGTCTGCCAATATGCCAATGGATCGAAGACCGGAATTTTTCAAAGGCGCGCAGCTGAAGGTCGCCATCATCGGCTGCGGGTACGTGGGGTTGCCGCTGGCCCTGCGCTTTGCGGAAGCGGGACACAAAGTGACGGGCTTCGACACCGACCCCGCCAAAGTGAGCCAACTAAATGCCGGACGCTCGTACATCGAGCACATCTCGCAGACGAAGATTCAGCAATACGTCAACTCGCGCCATTTTTCCGCGACCACCGATTTCGCGAAGTTGAAAGAAGTCGACGCAATTTTGATCTGCGTGCCAACGCCGCTCGATGAACGCCGCGAACCCGACCTCTCCTACGTGAAGCAGACGGCCGAATCGATTTTGCCGCACCTGCAAAAGGGCCACCTCGTGGTGCTGGAATCCACAACGTATCCCGGAACGACGGAAGAGTTGGTGAAGCCGATACTGGAATCGAATGGCATGCGGTGTCCGATCGCCTCGGGCGCGGCCAGCGACAATATTCCCTGCGATTTCTTTTTGGCGTTTTCGCCGGAGCGGGAAGATCCGGGCAACAAACAATACGGCCTGGCGCAGATTCCGAAAGTGGTGGGCGGGGTAAATCCGCCAAGCGGCCGGGCGGCGCAAGCCCTTTATGCGCAAGTCGTCTCGCGGGTGATTCCCGTCAGCTCCACGCGTGCGGCGGAGATGGCCAAGCTGCTTGAAAATATTTTCCGCTGCGTGAACATCGCACTGGTGAATGAATTAAAGCTGTTGAGCCTTCGCATGGGCATCGACATTTGGGAAGTGATTGATGCCGCATCCACCAAGCCGTTCGGGTTCATGCCGTTTTATCCCGGGCCCGGACTGGGAGGCCACTGCATTCCGGTTGATCCGTTCTATCTTTCCTGGAAAGCGCGCGAGTATGACTTCGCGACGCGATTCATCGAACTCGCGGGCGAAATCAACACCTCGATGCCGTATCACGTCGTCGAGGCAATCGCCACGGCGCTGAACAAACAAAAGAAAAGCCTCAACGGGTCGAAGTTGCTGGTGCTCGGCGTCGCGTACAAGAAAGACGTGGACGACTTGCGCGAATCGCCGACGCTGAAAATCATGCAATTGCTGCAGAGACGCGGCGCAAATGTGGATTACAACGACCCGTTCTTTGCGCAGTTGCACCGCATGCGGCATTACAACTACGAAGGCATGAAGTCCGTGCCGCTTTCGCCGCAAACGCTCGGGTCGTACGACGGCGTCGTGATCGCCACGGACCACTCGACGTACGATTACAACGCGATCGTGGACGGTGCGAAGCTCGTGGTCGACACGCGCAACGCCACGCGGCGCGTTGTGCGCCATCGCGATCGAATTGTGCTCTGCTAGTTTCGCGAACGAATCGCGGCGAGACTTATTCGCCTTTGGATTGCAATTCCACGCGCGCTTCGGCAAACGGAAGCACGGCCTGAAGGAGCACGGGCGTGCGCTCGGCGTTATGCGCCAAATAAAGGGTAAAGTGCGCGTCCTTCATTTCCGCTCCGTTATCGAAAACGCGCACATCAATGGTGGCCGCGGTGAAACGCCCGGCGGGCACAACGACTTCCGAAGTGCCGATCAATTTTGCGCGCACGTCGTAAAGTTTGCGTCCGTCGAACACCGGGCCCTTCACTTCGCGCGTCGCGTCCCAATTCACCGATCGCAAATACTGCATCATGCCCAGTGGATCGCGCGTACCCGGCAGCACGACGGCCGCCGACATGCCGGGCGGCGGCGGCTCTTTGCCGGTCGCTGTCAGCCGCTGGACCGACTGCACTTTTTGCCCGCGTTCGTTCAAGTGCATTTCATACTGCACGCCTGTAAAGGAATTGCCTTCGCTGAAGGAATCGAACCGGTCGTCCAGTTCGAAAATCAAACGCATCGCGTTCTGCGTTTTGGCCGTCGCCTGAAAATGCCACGCCGGCTTTCCGTTCAATTCTTTCTTCTCTACCACCTGCAGCCGCAAACTCGCGACGTTCCCGACCTTCGCGATACTCGCCGCAAACTGAAGGTCTTCGCCTGCCGCCGGAGCGAACGGCGGCTCGGGTGGCGACTTTTTGGCGGTAGTTTCGACTGGCGGGCCTGCGGTCGCCGCGGACGGATCTTCCGCCGCGCCTTTCTTCGCAGGCTCCGTCGCATGGGCAATCGGCGTGAAAGCCACAACCGGCTGTTCGCTTCCGCCGCGAAAATGCAGCCACAAAGAAGCGCCGGCGGCGAACAGAATCGCGGCCGCGATTGCCAGAAATAACGACACTCGGCCGCTCATGTTTTGTTCGAAACGCCCGCGCCTGGTATCAGTTTGAAAGTTCATATTCCGTCGTACAATTTACTTTACGCGCTGCGAGCCTCGCTGCCGCATCGGCTCCGAAGCAACAGGGTATCAAAATTCGCGGCAAGGGCGCTCGTCGCGGACGAACGCGGCGCACAGTCGGATAAGAGGGCCTGCCGCACACAGGGCGGAAAGACAGGAGCTGTCGCAATGCGCTACGTGGTAACCGGCGGTGCCGGCTTTATCGGATCGAACACGGTGGACGAACTCGTTCGCCGCGGCGAGACGGTTGTCGTCCTGGACGACCTTTCTTCCGGCAGGGAAGAAAACCTCGCGGAAGTTCGCAGCAAGATTTCCTTCATCAAGGGAAGCGTCACCGACCTTGAGGCAGTTCGCAAAGCGATGCAATCCGCCGATTTTGTGCTGCACCTCGCGGCGCGCACCTCCGTTCCACGCTCCGTCAAGGATCCGCTCGAAACAAACAAAATCAACGTGGAAGGCACGCTCAATGTGCTTTTGGCGGCGCGCGACGCCAAGGTAAAGCGAATCGTGTTTGCGGCTTCCTCATCGGCCTACGGCGAGACCGCCACGCTCCCCAAAGTCGAAACGATGCAGCCGGAACCGATTTCGCCGTATGGCGTGGCGAAATATGCCGGCGAACTCTACGCGCAGACGTTCGGCCGCGTTTACGGTCTCGAAAACGTCTGCCTCCGCTACTTCAATATCTTTGGGCCGCGCCAGGAGCCGGATTCGCCCTACTCCGGCGTGCTCGCCAAATTCTGCGCCGCCTTTCTGGAGAAAACGCAGCCGGTGGTCTTTGGCGACGGCGAACAATCGCGCGATTTTACGTTTGTCGAAAATGCCGTGGCCGCGAATCTGCTTGCATGCGAGGCGCCGAATGTTTCCGGCAAAGTCTTCAATATCGGCACCGGCGCACGCATTACTCTCAACGAGACTCTTCGGCTGCTCGCAAATCTCACCGGAAGCAAGCCGGAGACGAAGTATGAGCCGCCGCGCGACGGCGACATCCGCGATTCGCAAGCGGACATTACGCAAGCGCGAGAATTCCTGAAATACGAGCCAATCGTGGCTTTCGAAGAAGGCCTGCGCCGCACCATCGAGTGGTACCGCGAAGCGCAAGCCAAGGCCCAGGCAAAACAAAAAAGCGAAGCCTGAACGGCTCCGCTCTTTTGCTTCACGTTAAGATTCCGATCAGGGCTGCGTCGGTTTCCCGTAGCTCAACGGTGCGCCTGCCTTCGGCACGTCGTAGTTATTCCAGAACCACAGCGGTTCCAGTTTTTTCTGTTCCGGCCATACCTGGTCGAGCGTGTCGCCTTCGAATAGTTCCCCGTTCTTCATCACCCAGTGAATCGTGTTCGTGTTGTGAATGTCGTCGAGCGGACTCTTGTCGAAGATCACGAGATCCGCAAGCTTGCCGGGCTCAATCGTGCCCAGCTCGGCCGGCCGGCCGATGATCTTCGAGCCGTTGAGCGTGGCGCATCGCAGCACTTCCATCGGCGTCATCCCGCCGCTTGCGAGCATCCACATCTCCCAGTGATAGCCGAGCCCCTGAAGCTGGCCGTGGCTGCCCACGCCGACGAGCCCGCCTTCCCGCGACAACTTGGCCACCTGCGCCGCAAGCCGCGGAAACGCGTACTCGTCTTTGCGGAACCACGCCGGACGCCGCTTCGTCTTTTCGTCCATCACGTGGTGCGGCGTAAAGCGATTCAGCTTCGCATTGTCGTGCACTTCGCTGTACTCGTACCAATAGTCTTCGCCGAACGGGCCGCCGTAGTTCACGATGAGCGTCGGCGTCTCGGCAATTCCGGACTTCGCGAAAATTTCAAGCACGTCTTTGTAGAGCGGCGTAATCGGCAGCGTGTGTTCGTTGCCGTGGAAGCCGTCGATGACGTGCGTCAGATCCAGTTTCAGATCCAGGCCGCCTTCCGTCGTCGGCATCATTTCCAATTCCTTCGCGGCCTGCACCATGAATTGCCGCTGCTTGCGATTCCCGACGATGTAGCTTTTGATGTTGTGCGTGCCGTAATACTTCTGGTACTTCGTCAGCACGCCTTTCACTTCGTCCATCGATTGAAAATTATTGTCGGAAAAAACTCCCGGCCCGGTGGAAAACGCGCGAAGGCCGATAATGTCTCCGCTGTCCACCAGGTCCTGATACGCGAACATGTCGTTCGAGCCGGTTTGCACGTCGAGGCCCGCCGTCACGCCGTAGGCCAGGTTCGCCATGAACGCCCAGTTCTGCGTGTCCAGAATGCCGCGGCGAATTTCGAACCAGTGCGCGTGCGTATCGATGAATCCCGGCGTGATGGTTTTCCCTCGAACGTCAATTACTTTGGCGCCCGCCGGCACTGTTGCCTTGAGTCCCACGCTCTTGATCCGGTTGTCTTCGATCACGATGTCGGCGTTCTTGAGCACTTCATCGCCTTTCATCGTGACGATCGTCGCGCCGCGAAGAACGACTGTGCCCTTCGGCGTCTTGCGAGGGACTTCCAGGTTCACGGCGATCTCGGTGACGTCTTTTTCCTGCTCTTTAAACTTCTGCGGTTTCTTTTCTTCCTTTTTCTCGTCTTTCTTGTCCGCGTCCTTTTTGTCTTTGTCCGATTCTTTCGCGTCGCCGTCTTTCTTTTCGTCTTTCGGCGGCTCGAACGAGATGGAACCGAGCGGCTGGCGAAAATAGCTTGCGCCGACCGCCCACGTGATGGTCTTTCCGTCGTCGGCCCAGCCGAAATAGTCGGCACCGACGTCCGTTAGCTTCTTGACGGGAACCGCGGGCGCGCCAACATTCACCGTCGGCGCTTCGCCGCCAACGGGAGGCATCGCGACAACATAAAGCTGGTTCGAAATGTGCGCGAGCACCCATTGCCCGTCCGGACTCGGCACGAGATCGTCGGCCGGCACCGGTTCTTCCGCGAAAAAAATGCCCTGCCCCTTCACTTGCAGATGCGTGCGCCGATCGGTTCCGTCGTAACGCAGCGATACGAGGCCGCCCGGCGTATACACGTAGATGCGGTCTTTTTCGTGCGTGAAATGCGGACCGCCCGCGCCGCGTGCCGGCAAAATCAAATTGGCATCGCCGCCGCTGGACGGAATCCAGATCAAATCCGCGTTACCCGTCTGGCCGCCGTCGAATGTGCTGTTGTCGCGATCGTACGCGTTGCCGCGCAGAAGCACGATGCGGCTTCCGTCCAGCGACCAGGCTGGATTGCTGTAGAGCCCGAGCGACTTCGAAAGTTGTTGCGCCGTTCCGCCCGCCGCGGGAATTTTCCACAGCTGTCCGCCCTCGGCCGTCCAGCTCACGTACGCAATCCACTGCCCGTCCGGCGACCACGCCGGTTGATACGCGTGCGCGCTTCCGGTCGTCCTCTGCGTCGGCTTCCCGTTCGGCAGATCGATCGTGTAAAGATGCGTCATCGCCGAAAACGCAAGCTTCTTGCCGTCGGGCGATTCCGTCGCGTCCTGGATCAAGCGAACTTTCACCGGCCCTTGCTCAACCTTCTGCGGGAAATCAAGCTTGGGTCCAAGCTCCTGCGAAACCTGCGCGGTAAACGGAATGATGGACTCGGCTCCGCTCGCAATATTCAAGCGGCGAATCTTGCCGTCCTGGTTGTACACAATTTCCTGTCCGCCGGGCAGAAACGCATACCCGGGAAAAACGTCGCGCGTAAATCGCGATTCCTGGTCGTCTCGCGTAATCGGGTAACGCACCCATTTGTCTTCGCCGGTTTCCAGGTTGCGCATGCGCAACCCGGATTCCGTTTCAAAGCGCGAAACATAAAGCATGGTTTTTCCGGCCGGCGAAAGCACCGGCCGGAACGCGCTCAGCGCCTGATGAATAATCGTGTCTTCGTCGCCCGTCTTACGATCCTTCCGCTTGATTTCCCAAAGCGGCAGCATCGTGTTGTAAGAAAACGGTCCGTGCCGCTCGGCATAATAGAGATATTTCCCATCCGCGGACGCGACGACGCCCACATCGTTCGGCCGGTCCTTGCGCTGAATGGCCGGTGAGGGCTTCGACTTCGTAATCTGAATCCCCGTCCCGCCATCGACGTGATACATCCAGATTTCATACGCGGCGATTCCCGCCGCGCCTTTTGAAACGAAAATGTATTTTCCGTCCGGCGCCCACGTCGGCGTCACAAAATCGCTCGACGGGTCTTTCGACACTTGCTTCGCTCCCGTGCCATCGGGATGGACGATCCACACGTTTTCCGTGCCTTCCCGGTCCGACAAAAACGCAATCCACTTGCCGTCGGGAGAAAACTTTGGCTGGCTATCAAACGCCATTCCGCCGGAGATGAGTTTCGCTTGCCCGCCTTCGATCGGCAGCGTATACAAATCGCCGAGCAACTCGAAGACGATGGTCTTGCCGTCCGGCGAAACGTCCAGCGAAAGCCACGTGCCTTCATCGGTGGTGAACTCCACTTTGCGGTCGCTCTTCAGCGGCAGCGCCTTCTTTTCTTCTTTCTTTTCTTCCTTCTTTTCTTCTTTCTTTTCCTGCGGCGCGGCAAAGCTCGATGGCGCCGACAGGCCCAGTGCCACCACCAACCCCAGTACCCACACTCCCCGGCCAGCGAACTTCGTCGCGATCATCGCGTTCTCCTTCAAGTTTCGATTCAAATGCTTCCGAAAGCGCCCTTTTGGCGATGGCGGTGTCCTCGCCGCGGTGCCCACCCCGTGCTACGCCCGTTAGACGTGAAGCGCGTGGAAGCGTCTCATATTTCAGGTTCTCTCGACAAATAGTTCGGCCGGAGGTTGGCGCTTCCGTCTCCCTTTCATCGATCGTGCCATTCACGGCCGAAACGCACTCATAGCTGCCGCAGAGTGGAGCGGCGCGGAGCCTTCCGCTCGGCTACACACAACCTCGGACGCATGCTAGGCTATCCAATTGCTTCATCGAGTGAATCTTGCGTCTAGTCTCCACACTCTGTCGCCGGCATCGAGACTCACCGGCGTTTTGGCTTGCCCTCTGCCTGTTCTTCGGCCTGGCTTCGCCGCGTCCGGCCCACGGCCAGCTCATCCGCCTGCCCTCCGGCAAGGGCGAAATCGTGGAAATCTCCGCCGATGGCCCGCAAAGAAAACAGGGCGACCTCTTCATCGCCGACAAAAACGTACTCATTCAATACGGCGAGCTCTCGTTGCGCGCGGACCATGTTGAATTCAACAACCGCACTCACGAAGCGCTTTCCACCGGAAATGTCGTCTTCGATTTCGACAATCAGCACATCGAGGCCGCGCAAGCGCAATACAACCTCAGCACCGCCACCGGCAAATTTCATCTGGTCAAGGGAGACGTCAAGATCGCCCGCCGCCCCAACCCTCTCGTCCTCGTAACCGAAAACCCCCTCCATTTCGAAGCGCGCGATGTGGATAAACTGCCCGGCGACGTTTACATCGTCCGCCAGGCATGGATCACCGTTTGCGACCCCGAACACCCGAAATGGCAATTTTTTGCGCGGCGCGCCCGCATTCGCATGGACAAAGACGTCGCGCTCGTCAATGCAAACTTCCGTCTGCTCCGCGTTCCCCTCATTTGGGTTCCCTACGCCACCGCGCCCGCTGGCACGCGCGTTCGCGAATCCGGTTTCTTGATTCCCGATATCGGAAACAGCAACCGCAAAGGCTTCATCCTCGGCGACGCATTCTACTGGGCGCCCAAAACGTGGTTTGACACGACGCTCGGCGCGCAATATCTCAGCAAACGCGGCTCTTCCGAACGCGCCGAGATTCGCGCCACGCCCAACGAAAACACCACGTTCAACTACAGTTATTTCGGTGTCATCGACCGCGGCTTGCCCGATTCGAATGGCGTCTTGCAGTCCCAGGGCGGCCACCAGCAGCGCCTTGAAATTCAATCGCTCCTTCCGAACAACTGGCGCTTCGTCACGGACTTCAACCAGCTTTCTTCTCTCACCTTTCGCCTCGCGTTTGCCGACGCCTTCGGCGATGCCATCAATTCCGAAGTTCGCAGCTCGATTTTTCTCACAAATAATTTCAAGGGCTTCAGCCTTAATTTTGCCGCGCTGAACGACAAAAATTTCCTCACCATCAATCCCGAGACGAGCGTTTCGCTGCGAAATCTGCCGGAAGCGCGCCTCGGTTCCGTCGAACAGGCGCCATGGCGCAATCTGCCCCTCTATTTCAGTTTCGATTCATACATCGGCGGCTCGAAGCGCGAGGACGCTAACCTGACCACCCCCACCATCGTCCAACGCATGGAATTGGCGCCGCGTGTCACCGTTCCTTTGCACCTCGGCGCGTGGCTCGGCGTCACCGCCACCGGCGCCGTTCGCACAACGCGCTACGGCGCTTCGCTCGACGCCGCCGGCAATCTCAGCGAAGAGCCGCTCATCCGCAACGACGGCGAGTTCACGCTCGAACTCCGCCCGCCGACCCTCGAACGATTCTTCGACCGCGCCTCGCTCAAAAAAGACAAGCCACGCCATCGCTACAAGCACACGATCGAACCGGAAGTGACGTTTCGTTACGTCGGCGGCGTCAACGATTTCCAGCGCTTCATTCGCTTCGATTCCGACGCGACTCTCAGCAACACCACCGAAGTCGAATACGGCGTGACGCAGCGCCTGTTTTTGAAAAGCGGCGACGACGAGCCAACCGAACTCGTCTCCTGGAAGCTCGTGCAAAAGCACTACTTCGATCCCACGTTTGGCGGCGCCATCGTCGACGGCCAGCGCAACGTCCTGCAAGCCCTCAACTCCATCACGCCATTCGCCTTCGCGCTCGGACCCAGAAACTGGTCGCCCATCGTCAGTGACATCAAAGTCACTCCGGGCGAAAAATACGACGCCGAACAAATTCTGGAATACGACCCGCAACTCCAGAAAATTACCGCGATCGGCACGCTTCTAAAAGTGAAGCCGTATTCCGAATTTTTCGCCACCGTGGCGCATTTCCGTTTTCAGGCCGATCCCGCCCTCCAGCCCCTCTCGAATCAGGTCCGCGCCCTTTTCGGTTACGGCAGCCTCAATCGCAAAGGCTTCAACGCCACCGCGGGCATCAGCTACGACGTCACGAACAGCGTGCTACAAAATCAGATCGTTCAGATTAATTACAACGGCGGCTGCTGCGGCATTGCGCTCGAATACCGTCGCATCGACCTCGGCCCGGTCCGCACGGAAAACCAGTTTCGCGTGGCGTTCATCATCGCCAACCTCGGCACGTTCGGAAATCTTCGCCGCCAGGAAACCATCTTTTAGCTGATCCGCTGCCTACTCCGTGCCGGCTGCGTCGTCTGTGTTAAATTGTTTTCTTCATGAACAAATGCGATCTCGCCTTTCTCTCCATCGCCGAACTCGCCCGCCTTTTTCGGCTTCGCAAGCTTTCTCCCGTCGAATTGACAAAACATTTCCTCGCCCGCATTGAGCGCCACAATCCAGAATGGAATGCCTATCTCACCGTCACCGCCGAACTCGCTCTGAGCCAGGCAAAAAAAGCGGAAGCGGAGCTCTTCGCGCCGCGAACGGGCAAAGCGCGGCGCGACCGCGGCCCGCTTCACGGAATTCCTCTCGCGCTGAAAGACAACATCTATACCGCTGGCATCCGCACCACCTCCGGCGCCAAATTTCTGCACGATTTTGTTCCCGGCCGCGACGCCCATCTCGTCACCAAACTCAAATCCGCCGGCGCCATTCTTCTCGGCAAAACGAATCTCCATGAATTCGCTTACGGCGTAACCACGAATAATCCTCACTATGGCGCGACGCGCAATCCCTGGGACGCGGCGCGCATTCCCGGCGGTTCAAGCGGCGGTGCCGCCGCCGCCGTTGCTGCCGGCCTTTGCGTTGCCGCGGTCGGAACGGACACCGGCGGCTCGATTCGCATTCCCGCGTCGCTCTGCGGCGTCGTCGGCTTCAAACCAACGCTTCATCGCGTTTCGGTCGAAGGAATCGTCCCGCTTTCACCGACGCTCGATTGCGCCGGTCCGCTCGCGCGCTCCGTGGAAGACGCTGCGCTCCTGTTCGACGCAATTGCGGATCTTCGCAAACAAGAGCCGCCGCTCTCCAAATCTCTTGCTTCGCACCGCAAAACAAAATTCACTCTCGGCATACCAAAAGAATTTTTTTTCGATGTGCTTTCCCCGGAAGTGCAGGATTCCTTCGAATCCACCCTGAAGACGCTCCGCAAACGCGGCTGGAAGATGAAAGAAATTTCGATTCCTCTTTTGAACAACACCGAAACGGCCGGCAACAACATCGCCTGGGCCGAAGCCGCTCACTATCATCAAAAAATGGGCTGGTTCCCCAAAAATTCCGCCGAATACGGCGAAGACGTTCGCGCCCGCCTCGAAATCGGCGCGCGCGTCACTGCAACGGCCTATCTCGAAGCCATGGACCAGCGCGAAAAATTCATCGCGCAATTCCATGCCGCGCTTGCGGAAGCAAACGTCGACGCCCTCGCCGTTCCCACCACTCCCATCCCCGCCCCGCCCATCGGCGAAGAATCCACCACCATCAACGGTAAAGACCACGCCATCCGCGCCCTCTTGCTCCGCCTCAATCGCCCCGCCAACCTCGCCGGCCTCCCCGCCATCTCCATCCCCTGCGGCCTCACATCCTCCGGCCTCCCCCTCGGCTTCCAACTCATCGGCACAACTTCATCGGACTCGATGCTCGTGTCCATAAGCCATGGAGTCGAAAACATCGTTTCCACGATAGGAACGTCTCCTAATGAGTGAGCAAACGTCGCGCTTCCGACTTCGCCGCTTTCTCGTTATTCTTGCGGGAACCTATCTCTCCATCCTTCTGCTTCTTCGAATTTTCGAATCGCACCTGATCTTTTTCCCGGACTTTCCATCGCGCCTCGCCGGCGACTGGCGTCCAAGCGGGCTTCCGATCGAAGACGTTTGGATCTCCGCGGACGACGGCATAAAGCTGCATGCCTGGTGGATTCCGGCCGAAAATGGTAAGTTTACGTTCCTTGCATTTCACGGCAACGCTGGAAATATTTCCGACCGAGCCTACGTTGATCATTTTCTTCACGAACTTCCGGTAAACGTTCTTGCTGTTGAGTATCGCGGCTACGGAAAAAGCGAAGGCCAACCAAGTGAGAAATACTTTTATCGCGATGCACGCTCCGCCCTGCGGTATCTCCAAGAGAAGCGTGGCATCGATCCGCAGACCATTATCTCGTATGGTCAGTCGCTCGGAACCGCCATTGCAACAGATCTGGCGTCGGAATCGAAAGTCGGAGGCTTGGTTCTTGAAGCGCCATTCCCATCGATTGCCTCTATGGCGCGGCGTGCCTACTGGTTTCTACCCGGACTGAGCTTATTGGCAGGCTCGCAATTCGACACGAAAAGCAAAATCGAAAACGTCAAAGTGCCGTTGCTTATTGTGCAGTGTGCGAGCGACCCAGTAATTCCACCCGATTTAGGCCAGCAAGTTTATGCCGCAGCTCCCTCGCCAAAAACTCTCCTAAAATTCGATATGTCGTGCCATGAAGAATCCGCGCTGCTCGCGCCAACAAGATACAAAGTAGGCTTACTGGCGTTCTTGGCGAAAATCGATCAAAGATAAATACGGAAATCTACAAAACGGTCTCTACGTGCGTTAAATCTTCGACGCGCCCGTAAATTCCGCTCGCGCTTGCTCCACCGTCGCAAACATCCCGATAATCTTGTCCACCTTCGTCAGCTTCAAACTGTAATCGATCATCGATTGCGCCCCGGCGATTCGCAGCCCTCCGCCGCTCTCTTTCAACTTCGCAAGACACCGCACCATTGACCCGATCGCCGCGCTGTCCGCATGCGTCACGCCGCTCATGTCAAAAATCACGCGCGTCTCGTGCGCCGCAATCATTCCGTCCACTTCCCTCTCCAGCCGCGCGCATTCCGGCCCGCAATGAATGTTTCCCTGAATCGTCAGCACCGCCAGCCCCGGCTCCAGCTCGCGCTTCGTGAATTTCAGAATCATTTCGTCGCGCGCTCCTCGCCGTCATACGGAAACTGCCGGATCAGCCGCACGCAATCTCCCAGCGCGGAAAACAACGATTCGCCCCATCCGCACGGCACAAACGGCGCCGCCTTCTGATTCACCGCCTTGTCCGCTTCCGCGTAAAAACGCACCCGCTGCCCCGGTGGCGGCACCGCAAACTCTTTCACAACAATCGCGAACGGCACATTTCCCGTCGCCTGCACTTTCACCATCGAAAACTCGTGCCGCCGCATCAACTCTTCCGCCGGACTCGCCTGCAAATACACCCAATCGCTCATCTCACTCGCCTCGTTCGGGCCGTCCCATTCTGCGCAAATCCTATTCCCCGCCCCACTCCAAGTCAACGCAGCAGTAATGCAGCTACTCTTGGTTGCGCGTCGTCATTGATACGGTATGACTTAGGAGGGGAGGTAGGCCGGCGTGAAGCGCTCCGGCAAGGACTCGCAAATTTCTCTGACAGTTACCCATAAAGATACTATGATATGTCGTAAATCATGGACTCTGGCCGCTTCTGGGGCGTCGCTGCCCTGCCCGGAATCTTCCCACCCGGAACCTTTCTTTCCGTAACTCCTTTGGATTCTGCTGCTACAAAAAAAAGGGGGGTATACCCCCCTCTCAAGCCTCCGCCTTCTTCCGAACCACCCAGCTTCCCATCGCGTAGCCCATCGTGCCCGTCGCGATGCCCGCCAAGACGTCCGCCACGTAATGGTACCGGCCCCAGACCGTCGCAACGCCCATGCACAGCGCCAAGGGCAGCAGCGTCCAGAACAGCCAACGCCGGTGCCGCCACGCACCCCACAGCGCCGCCACCGATCCGGCCACGTGCTCCGACGGAAAGGCCGCGCCGCGCACGCGGCCAAAATGCTCGATAAAATTGATCGTCGCGGTAAATGGTCCGCCTTGCAAATTTGCGTGCCACATTCCCGCCATCGCGAACCACGGGCTTTCGATCGGAAAAAACATCGCGATCAAATAGCCGATCGCGTAGCCCGCGGCGGAGTACGTCATCGTGGCCCAATACGCTTCCCAATCGCGCCGGTGGTACAAAACTCCGACGACGACGAGCAAATACGCGAAGTAGGTGATGTATGCGAACTGAAAAAAATCGTTCCGCGCCGGCGTGGAAAATTGTTCGAGCCACAGCGCCGGATGCACTCCCGTCAGCCAAAAATCGAACGCGATCAACTTCGCATCCTGCCAGCCGGGATTGACGAGGTGCACGAGTTTTCCAAGCTCTTCAAAACAAAACAGAAAAAACAGGTGCGGATACCAGTGCCGCCAGAAATGCCAGCAGCGCGTGGCCAGCGTTTCGCCGCACAAAAGGGCGCGTTCCTCGCTCCGCGCCGCCGCGCCGCACAGCGCAAGAATCAAGGTGGCAACCGCGGTTTGCGCCGCCACAAGCCGCGCCGGATGCGCGAGGTTTCGCGCGAAGATCGCGATCAACACTCCCGAAAATGCCAGATAGCCGAGCGCGATCCATTCAAATGTGCCGCATGCCTTCCACACATAGGCCGATTCACGTTGAAGAATTCCGGCCAAGTTTTGCAGCGCGGTTTCTCTTGGCGTGCTTTGCGGCCAGGTCAGAACCGCTTCATTGGAATCGAAACCGTCTTGCTTCTTCATCGCGCTCTTTCCGGAACCATTTTTGGCAATTTCGTTTTCGGGCGCGCCGCATGCTCCCACCGCAGAATTTCCCAGCGCCGCCGCTCGGCCGCTTTTCGCAGCCCTGCGTCTGGATTTACCGCGGCTGGCATGCCGACGCTCGCGAGCATCCATTCATCCATCGCGCCGTCGCCATACGCGCTGCATTCCGCAAGATTCAATTTCCATTTCTCCGCGTACCACCACACCGCAATCGCTTTCGCTTCGCCGAACATCGGCCGCCCGAGCACGCGCCCGGTCCAGCGCCCGCATTTCTCTTCGAGCCGCGTGGCACAAACATGGATTTCCGCCGCGAGATTTCGCTTCGCCAACTCGCCGCGAAGGCGCGCCGCAATTTCCTCCGCGAGAAATTCCAGCGTGCCCGTCACCAGCACGATGCGTTCGCCCGTCGCGGCGTGGCGCGCGATGCGCTCCATCGCCTCGGGGAAAAAAAGCGCATCGTCCCCCGCGCGATTCGCCCGGAGACCGGTCGAGCGAATCCCGCGCAGATACGCCTTGTTTCCCTGCAGCGCGCACGCGAGGCCATTCGGAGCGAGGCGCGCAAATTCGGCGAGCCACGCAAGGCCGTTGCGCAAAGTAATTTTCCCTTCGTGCCGCAGCGCGCGAAAATATCTCCGCTCGAGCGAAGGCTTTTCCGTCAGCGTGCCGTCCACGTCGAAAAACGCCGCGTGGTTCATGCGGCTTCTCTCGCGATGTTCGGTTTGCGTGGTGCGGCCGACGTCG
>Ga0070730_10000253_pt1 | contig 67685 bp, 66 predicted proteins | sample Coa_R1_3_FD_66447 | JGI IMG/M metagenome (GOLD analysis project Ga0070730, IMG submission 66447) | Surface soil microbial communities from Centralia Pennsylvania, which are recovering from an underground coalmine fire - Coalmine... | ecosystem: Environmental > Terrestrial > Soil > Unclassified ... | reverse complement strand
GCTGCGCGAGGCTGCTCCACAACGCGCCCGATTGGGCCGCCCGCCAGGTGAGGGCGAGGAGCGGCACGGCCACGAACAGCACGAACACCGTCGCCGGCAACACCAGCAGATCGCCGGCGTTCAGCCGCGGTCCGCGAGCCTCAATGTCGGCCACGCGCGGCCTCGTGCGCGTGCGGATCCGTTCGGCATTCAACATCGGCTCATAGTCCGTAGGTTCCTTGAATCGCTTGCGGTCATGACTGCCCCGTGTCCGCGTCGGTGATGAAGTTCCACTTTTTCAGCACGGCCTGGCCGGGCGCCGACCGTACGTAGGCGATGAACGCCCGCGCCGCGGCGCCGTTCCCCGCGCCCTTCACCACGGCGATCGGATAGGTGGCGATGATGTTGAACTGGTCCGGAATCACGATGCTCTGCACGTCTTTCGCGGCGTCGGGCGTGACGTCGGTGGTGTACGTGATCCCCGCGTCCGCTTCGCCAAGCTGGACTTTGCTGACCACGGCGCGCACGTTGGCTTCCTGTGACTTGAGGTTGGCAAGCACCTTCTGGTCGAAACCGGCGCCGAAGCTGGGATCCTGCGCCATTTTCTGTAGTGCCTGGCGGGCGTAGTTGCCGATCGGCACGCTCGGGTCGGTCAAGACAAAGGCAATGCCCGGCTTCGCCAGGTCCTGCAACGATTGAATCTTCGCCGGGTTCGCCTTCGGAAAGATAACGGCCAGCTTGTTCTTGACGAATAGCTGGTCCGGCCCGTCGATCACGCCGGCCTGTTTTGCCTTGTCCATGTTCGGCTGGTCGGCGGAGGCGAAGATATCGGCCTTCGCGCCCTGGGCGAGTTGCGTCTGCAGCGTGCTCGATGCGCCGTAGCTGAACGTCACCTTCACGCCCGTGCTTTGCTGAAAGCCCTGGCCGATCTCGTTGAAGGCTTCGGTCAACGAGGCGGCGGCGAACACGGTGAGCGAACCGCCCAGGTTCAGTGCCGGCGTCACCGTGGCGTGTGCGGCGGCGGGCGGCGTCGCCGGAAGGGCCGCTTGCACCGGCGGCGGACTCGGCGTCGCCGTGGCCACGCCTGCCGCCGACGGCGACCCCGCCCGCGTGGCGACCGTGGCGATCGCGGAAGCGATCTGCGCCGGCGTGGAGGCTGATTTGCTGTTGTTGCTCGATCTGCAGGCGCCGGGGAACAGCAAGGAGAACACGATCAGGGCAAGCGCGCGTTTCACAGACCATACTCCGGGCGAGACTCAGCCGGCCAGGCGATCGCGCTCGGCGGCGAGCCAGGCAACCGTGGCGCGTGCAGCGGTGGCCTTCGATTCGCGCACCAGCCGCTCAAAACCTTCCGGCGCCGCTTCCGCCGCCAGCCGATCCGCCCGCTGCAGGTATGACCGGCTCTCGGCGAGCTGCGCGTCGAGCAGGCGCGCGGCAAGGGCGCTGCCAATCGCGCGGCAGAAGTACAGCTTCACCATCAGGTCCGCGCGCACTTCGCGCAGGCGGGCCACCGGCTCTTCCAACCAGTGCAACAGTTGCGCGTCCGCCTCGGGCGTGAGGTGATAGACCGTGCGCGGCGGCCGCAGGCCCACCGTCTCGCGCTGCCCGTCGATCAGCCCCTGCTCGTGCAACTCCTTGAGCAGGGCGTAGACCGTGCTCATGTCCATCGGCAGCACGAGTCCCAAATCGAGGTCGGCGGCGAAGCGGCGGGAGATCTCGTAGCCGTGCATCGGGCGCTCGCGCAGCACGCCGAGAATGGCGTATTCCCCGGCGGAAAGCCCCGCCTTAAGCTTGGACATGGCGCATCCCGATTGCAGAGTACTCGCCTTGCGAGTATGCGAATTGCGAACACTCACGTCAAGGGCAGGAGCAGGGTTATGGAGCTCAGCGCACGCAATCAACTGCCGGGCACGGTCAAGGCGATCAAGCTGGGCGAGGTGATGGCCGAAGTAATCGTGGACGTCGGCGGTCACGATGTTGTCTCGGCGATCACGCGCAGCAGCGTGGAGCGGCTGGCGCTGAAGGCCGGCGACGCGGTGACCGTGGTGATCAAGTCCACGGAAGTGATGCTCGCGAAGTAACCCGGGAGGCACCCGATGCCCGAACGCGTGTCGAGATGTCGCACCGTGAAGTAGGCGCAGCGCACCACTGTCCGCGCTGAGCCGCCGCTGCCGTCCGCGCGGGAGTTGGCCCGCCAGCGCGCTCGGCGCCGGCCGGAAGACCAGGGAGCAGACTGAGATGTATGTCTCGCGGCTGTCCTTCTACACCCGCCCCGGCCAGACCGACGCGGTGACGCAACGGCTGGGCCGGTTGGCGCAACTGGTCGAGGCGTCCGGCCGCGCCCGCCCGCGCGTGCTGCGCATGTCGATGGCCTCGCCGGGCGCTCCGGACTTGCAGTTCGAGGAGCAGTTCAACACGCTGGCCGAGCTCGAAGCCAGCATGCAAAGCGTGATATCGGCGTCGGACTTCGAAGAGTGGAGCCGCAGCACGAGCGAACTGCTGCTGCAGCCGCCCAAGCGCGAGATCCTGACGGTCGAGTAGGTGGCGGCCTCGTCTGTTGCCGGCCGGCGTGACAGTCGCCGTTTTTGCCTGGCACGGCGCTACGCGCCGATGCGCACCACGGCGCGGCCCGTCACGCCGCCGCGCAGGATCACCGGTACGACCTCGGGCACCTGTTCCAGCGTGATCTCGTGGGCGATGCTGTCGCTCAGCCCCTTCGGCTTCAGATCGCCGGCCAGTCGCTGCCAGAGTGGCTCGCGTACGGCCATCGGGCACATCACCGACTCGATGCCCAGCAGACTGACCCCGCGCAGGATGAAGGGGAAGACCGTCGTGCTGAGCGCGGTGCCGCCAGTCAGGCCAGAGCTTGCAACGGAACCGCCGTATTTCGTCGTCCGCACCAGGTAGGCGAGGGTGTCCCCGCCAACTGGGTCCACGCCCGCGGCCCAGCGCTCCTTCTCCAGCGGCCGGTTGCTCTGCGCCGAGACTTCTTCACGCGTCAAGATTTCGCCGGCGCCGAGACCGCGCAGGAAGCCGTGCTCGGACGACTTGCCCGTGCTTGCCGCGACCTCGTAGCCGCGCCCGGCCAGCATGCTGACGGCCGTGCTGCCCACGCCGCCGGTCGCGCCGGTCACCAGTACCGGCCCGTTGCCCGGGCGCAGGCCGTTCTCTTCCAGCCGCTGCACGGAGAGCCCCGCGGTAAAGCCGGCTGTGCCCAGCGCCATTGCCTCGCGCAATGAGAGGCCGGCGGGCAGCTTGACAACCCAGCCGGCCGGCACTCGCGCGTACTCGGCGAAGCCGCCCGGGTGCGATACGCCCTGGTCGAAGCCCGTGACCACGACCTCGTCGCCGGCCTTGAAGCGGCCGTTCATGGAGTCGGTCACCGTGCCGGCCAGGTCAACGCCGGGCACCATCGGGTAGCCGCGAATAATGCGCCCGTCCGCGGTGCAGGCGAGGCCATCCTTGTAGTTCACCGTGGAGTACGCGACGCGGATCGTGACGTCGCCGGCCGGAAGCTGGTCGAAGGGCAGCTCGCGCACGCCGACGGAAAACACACCGTCCTGCTTGTCGACCACGAGCGCCCGGTAGGTCTGCGGCATCGCCTTTCCCTTCAAGCACGCCCGCCGGTGGCTTCGCGGCGGCAGGTCGCTCTGTTGGCACTGCCCCAGTATGTGCGCCGGTTTGCGCGAGGGGGAAGTAGCCGATCGGGAGCGTGCGCGGACGATCGACGGTCTCACCGGCCACGCCGCGCGCATGCAAACGCCCCGGCGGCACGAACCGGGGCGTTTGCCAGAAGGGGAACCAGGATGTCAGATTGGGGCGGGGTCGAACCAGAGAGGCGGCGCCCCGGCCCCGCCAGCCGGGGCGCCGCAGCAGGAGTAGTTAGCACCGTCCTGGCGCGATCAGGTCGACCTGTTCTGCGCCGCTGAACTCCGGCACCGTGCCGGTGGTGTACGCCGTGCACGGGCCAACTGAGAACCAGACAACGTTTCCGGCCTGGGCGCATTCCGCGATGCTGCTGTCCAGGTCGATGATGTACAGCCCCCGGTTTGCGTCGTACGACGCCTGGCCGCAGATACTGCCGTTCACGTGTGCGATCACGGTGGTGGCGTCATAGGCCCCGTGATCGTCCACCTGGACGAAGCCGTACAGGCGACCTGCCGGCGGCAGCGATTGCGCGCTGGCCGCGGGGAGAGCGAAGGCGATAGCCGGCAACAGGCTCGCCGTCAGCGCTGCCGCGCCGGCAACAAGCAGGACTCGGAAAGGACGCATCGGCTGGCGGACTCCTGGTGTGATGTCGGCGCCCCGCGGATGAACGCTAGATCGTACAATCCCGCAGCGCCCCGGCTCGTTCTACCCCGTCCGGCCCGTTACGTCTGCAAACGGCGCCGTGTCCGCCTCTGCCGCGCCCTCCGTTCCCGGCGCCGGCCGCCGGCGCCGCTCTCCATCTCCGAGTTTGCGACACGATCCTTTAGGAACGCTTAGAAGGCGAAAAACTCGTTCTGGCACGCGACAGCGCCACTCGGCACAGGTCAGTACAGGATGGACGGAAAGTAGCAACCGGCAGGCTCTTGATAGGCGCCGATGGTCATCAGCGTGCAGGGCTTCACCACGCGCATCCCCGCCGCCAGCGCCCAGCGGAAGAAGGAGGCCTGCCGGATCGGCAGCAGCAACGCCGGCTGTTCCGGTGCGAAGGCCGCTGCATCTGAGATCAGCGCCTGCATCGCTTCGTCGGATTCGGCAACTCCGTGGCCGCGCATCGAAAGCCCGGAGCTGTACGCGACGATGCGGCCCCCGCGCACGGCCACCGCCGGCGCGAAGCGCCCCAGACCGTCGCGCAGCTCGCCCGTGCGCGGGAAACCATGCACACGCTCACAGAGCGCGCCGCAGGTGTCCAGATCCGCCTCGGTCATCGGCCGCACTTCGATGTCCGCGGTTGGCTCAGCCTTCGGCGTGCCGGACACGAGCACCAGCGGCTCGCGCGCCTCGAACCCCAGCGAGGCGTACAGCGGCATTGAGGTCGTGTTGAAAGCGTCCTGCACCAGCCGCACGCCCGCGGCACCGGCCGTGTGCTCAAGCAAGGCCCGCATCAGCGCCTTGCCCACGCCGCCGGCCTGCGCCCGCGGATCGACGGAGACCGGGCCGACGCCGACGATCGGGTCGCGCTCATGCGCGTAGGCGGAGCCGAGCAGATGGCCTTCCGCTTCGGCCACCACGCCATAGCACTGCTCGTGCGCAATGCTGAAGCGCGCCGAGCGCACTGCGGACTCCGGCGTGGGGAAATCCGTGGGGAAGTTGTGCTGCTCGGCGATGCCTTTGAAGGCGGCGTAGATGATGCGGCCCGCCTCATCAACATCGGCGGCGGTCGCTTCGCGGATCTTCATGATTTCCTCTCAGCTTTTGAGCTGCGAATGGAACGTTTCGCCAACGGGAGGTCGGGCGCATGGATAGCGGCGACAGTCTCAAAAGGCGCACTCACCGATCGCGGCGTTCCAGCGCGACGAGCGGAAGCTGGCGGCTGGTCCGCGCCTGGTGCTCCAGCAGGAACGGGTAGGCCGCACTCATCCTCGTCCACGTCTGCGCACGCTCTTCGCCAGCAAGCACCCGCGCACGCCCGGCGAAGCGCTCGCTGCCCACCTCAACCGTGACATCGGGATACTTCAGGAGATTGCGATACCAGGCGGGATCGTGCGGTGCGCCGAGGTTGGACGCGGAGACGACCAGGCGCCCGTCGTCCGCGAAGTAGCGCAGCGGCGTCGTGCGCTGCAGGCCGCTCTTGGCGCCGGTCGCGGTCAGCAAGAGCAGCAGCCTGCCCGCCATTGCGCCGCCAACAACGCCCCCGTTCGCGCGGAACTCGTCGACCACCCTCCGGTTGACCTCGTGCTGGCACGTCACGCCGCTTCACGCTCCGGAGTCTTGCGGGCCGACGGCGGCCCGGGTCGGAGCAGAGCGCAGCCCCGCGCTTGCGCCGCTCCGCCGCACGCCGCACAGTGTACAACGCCGCGGCGCCAGCTCACGGCGGCCGCCGGAGGGAGAGTGCGATGGATCAGTCTGCCCGCTTCGAGGCCGGCCTGGAGACGCGGCGCGCGGTGCTTGGCTCCGACTATGTCGACCGCGCGCTGGCCAACGCCGACGAGTTCACGCAGCCGTTTCAAGAGTTCGTGACCACGCAGGCGTGGAACGACATCTGGAACCGGCCGGGCCTGGACCGAAGAACGCGCAGTATTGTCAACCTCGCCACGCTCACGGCGCTCGGCCGCTCTCAGGAGCTGGCCACACATGTGCGCGGCGCCCTGACCAACGGCGTCACGCCGGAGGAGATCCGCGAGGTCTTCTTCCAGCTCGCCGGCTACGCGGGCTTCCCCGCCGCGGTGGAAGCCTTTCGCGCCGCGCAGCCGATCGTCGCCGAGTGGCGCTCCAAACACCCCACCCCCTGACGCCCTCTCTCCAGTTCCTGGAGAGAGGGCGTCAGGGGGTGGGGCCGAGCGCCTCGATCTCGGCGTCGGTCAGGCCGGCTTCGCGCAGGACCTCTTCGGTATGCTGTCCGCGCTGCGGCGCCGGCGAGCGGATCGCACCCGGCGTCTCCGACAACTTCACCGAGACGCCGACCTGCTTCACGGTGCCGAACTCTGGGTGCGGCACGTCTACAAGCATCTGCCGCGCCGCGATCTGCGGGTCGCGTTCTAGCTCGTCCAGCTCGTACACGGGCGCGACGCAAACATCCTTGTCTTGTAGGGCGGCAAACCATTCGTCGCGCGTCTTCATCGCGATCGCTGCGCGCAGCACCGCGCGGACCTCTTCGCGGCGTGCGGTGTCGCCCTGCGTGCCCGCGAGGTCCGGGCGGCCCACCGCCGTCATCAGGTTGTCGTAGAACCACGGCTCGTTGGCGCCGAGGGAGAGATACTGACCGTCCTTGCAGCGGTACAGCCCGTAGTATGGCAGTGCCCCCGTCAGGCGATGGACCCCGCGCCGCACGAACTCGCCGGTGCCGTAGGACTCGCTCAGCGCCGCCGCGAGCAACGTCAAAATGCCTTCGGTCATGCTGATGTCCACGTACTGCCCGCGGCCCGTGCGCTCACGCGCCCACAGCGCCGTCAGGATGCCGATCACCGCATGCATGCCGCCGCCGGCGTAGTCGCCCAGCAGGTTCGCCGGAAAGTAGGGCGGGCCGTCGGCGGGGCCGGTGATGCTCAGCGCCCCGGCCATCGCGGCGTAGTTGATGTCGTGCCCGACGAGCAGCCGGTACGGCCCTTGCTGGCCGTAGCCGCTGATCGAGCAGTAGACCAGGCGCGGATTGCGCGCCGCCAGCGTCTCGAAATCCACGCCCAGCCGCTTGACCACGCCGGGGCGGTAGCCCTCGATCACCACATCGGCGCGATCCGCGAGCCGGTAGAAGGCCGCTAGTGCTTCCGGCGCCTTGAGGTTCAGCGCCACGCTGCGCTTGTTGCGGTCGAGTGCCCTGAAGGCCGCGAGGCGACGTTCGCGCTGCTCGCGTTGCGGATCGGCTTCGCGCTCACGCTCCATCACGGCGCGGCGGCCGCCTCCGGGCTCTTCGATGCGAATCACGTCGGCGCCCAGGTCGGCGAGAATCATCGTGCAGTGCGGACCGGGCGCCAGCCGGGTGAGGTCGAGCACGCGGATGTTGTCGAGCGGCAGCACAAAGTACCTCGAACATCGATAGAATCGGGGCGTTCGGCCCCGCCGAATTGTAGCGTGCCCCGCGCGGCGCCGCGGTTATGCTCGCGCCGCCTTGACGCGTGGCCGCAACGCTCCCTACGATCGGCCAACCATCAGCAGGTTCCGGCGAAACGCCCGATGGTTGTGGAGGAACCGAAAGAGTTCCCTGTGCAAGCTTTGAATCTCGGCGCGCCCGGCAAAGACTGCGGCACTGCCATCGCCCGCGTGGCCTCGTTGACCGCCGTGACGAATGCGTTCGCCTGGCTCGACCGGCACCCTGCCGCCTGCGAGCGCGAGACCGCGGCGATCGCCGAGATCCCGGCGCCGACCTTCGGCGAAGAGCGCCGCGCCGCCTATGTCGCACAGCGGCTGCAGGAGCTGGGCGCCGAGCAGGTGCACGGTTTCGGGCTGGGCAACGTCGCCGGCCGCTTCGGCCCGACCACGGGCGAGGGCATCGCGCTGCTTGCGCACCTCGATACAGTCTTCACCGAAGCCGTAGATCACCGCGTCTCGCGGCGCGGCGGCCGCCTCTACGGCCCCGGCGTGGGAGACAATTCGGCCGGCGTGGCGGGCACGATCACGGCGCTGGCGGCGGCGCAGGCCGCGGGGCTGCGCTTCGAGCGTCCGGTGTGGGTTGTGGGTAACGTCGGCGAAGAGGGCCTGGGCGACCTGCGCGGCTCGCGCGACACGATGGAGCACTTCGCGGGCCGGCTGAGCGCCGTACTCGCGATCGAGGGCACGATGCTTGGCCGCCTGGGGCATGTGGCGGTGGGCAGCCGCCGGCTGAAGGTCCGCTTCCACGCTGAGGGCGGGCATAGCTGGCTCGACTTCGGCAAGGCCAGCGCCGTGCACGCGGCGGTGCAGGCGGCGGCCGAGATCGCGCGGCTGAAGGTGCCAACCGAGCCGCGCACCACCTTCAACATCGGCCGCATCAGCGGCGGCGACGGCGTCAACGTGGTGGCGCCATCGGCCGAGCTGCTGCTGGACATGCGCTCGGTCGGCGTGGCGGCGCTTGCCGATCTCTCGGATCGGGTCGAAGAGATCCTGCGGCGCGCGGCTGGTCCCGAGATCACAGTCGAGATCGAAGAGGTGGGCCAGCGGCCGGCGGGTTCGATCCCGCGCACACATCCGTTGATGCAGCTCTGCGCCGCCGTGCTTCTGCGCGTGGGGGTGCGCCCGGAACCCACTGCCGGCAGCACCGACGCCAACATTCCGCTCAGCCAGGGTATACCGGCGCTGGCGCTGGGCGTCACGCGCGGCGCCGGCATCCACAGCGCCAGCGAGTGGATCGAGATCGCGCCGATGCGGCAGGGCGTGCAGCAGCTCGTGCTCGTCTGCGCGGCGCTGGCGGGAGTGGCCGAATGACGAGCGCGGACGAGCCGGTGCTCTACGAGCAGGACGGCGCGATCGTCACGATCACGCTCAACCGCCCGGAGAAGATGAACAACTTCGGCGGCGGCCTCTTCCAGGCGCTGGGCGAAGCCTACCGCCGCTTCCGCGACGACGATGCGGCGAGCGTCGCGATCCTCACGGGCGCGGGCAAGGCGTTTTGCGCCGGCGGCGACCTGACCGAGATGGCCCGCCGAGCGAGCGCAGCCGCGCCGCAGGAGCCGCAGAGTCCGGAGCAGCGGCGCCGCGGTTACTTCCAGAACCGCCGCGTGACCTATCTGACCGACATCTACAAGCCGATCATCGGCGCGATCAACGGCTACTGCTTCGCCGGCGGGCTGGAGATCGCGCTGACCTGCCATTTCCGCATCGGCGCGGCCAGCTCCGAGTACGGCGTGCTCAACCGCCGCTTTTCCGTACCGCTGATCGACGGCGGCACGTATCGCCTGCCGCTCGTCGTTGGCCTGGGCAACGCGCTGTACCTGATCCAGACCGGCCGCCGCATCGACGCCGCCGAGGCGCTGCGCATGGGCCTGATCCAGGAGCTTGTGCTCGACGCCGAGCTACTGCCGCGGGCGCGCGAGCTGGCGCAGATCATGGCGGCCGTGCCGCAGGCGGGCCTGCGCGGCGACACCGAGGCCGTGCTGCGCGGCCTGGGCAAGACGCCGGACGATGCGCTGCCGCAGGAGATGATCATCGGCAGCACCGTGCTGCAGTCGGACGATTTCCGCCGCGGCCCCGCCCGCTTCGCCGCCAAGACCTACGACAAGACAACGGGCTGAGACCGCGACCAGAAGCGCCTACTCGGACCGCACGCCCCCGACCCGTCGCACACTGAGCACCACTTCGCGTCCGTCCACATTCTGCGTGTCGCTGAAGGCGCCGGGCTCCGGCTCGCCCTCGCGCAGGACGAGCGCCAGCAGCTCCGACTTCGCGTAGTCGGCGTATTGTTCCATGACGCGGCGCACCTCGGCGTCGCCTCGATACGTCACGGAGATGCGGTCGGCGATCTCGAAGCCGCCGTCGCGACGCATCGTCTGCAAGCGGTGCACCAGCTCCCGCGCCAGTCCCTCGTCGGCCAGCTCCGGGGTGATCGTCGTGTCCAGCGCGGCGGTGTAGCCGGCCTCCTGCGCCACGGTGTAGCCGGGCGGCTCCGAGGCCGTGACCAGCACCTCATCCGGCTCCAGCGTGAAACCGTCCAGCACGACGGGCGCATCGTTGGCCACCGATTCCGCCACGTCGGCCGGGTTCGCCGCGGCCAGCGCGTTGCGGATCAGGCCGATCGCCTTGCCGTACTTCGGCCCGAGCTTCGGCAGGTTCGGCCGCAGCTGGTAACTCAACAGGCCATCGCGGTGGCTGAGCACCCGCAGCGAGCGCACGTTCAGCTCCTCCAGCAGCGTCGGCGCCAGCCGCGCCAGCGCCTCGGACTCGCCCGGCACGCGCGTTTGCACGGCCAGTTCGGCCAGCGGCTGCCGCACCTTCACCCGAGCTTTTGCCCGCGCCGCGCGGCCCAGACTTGCGAGGCGCATCACCAGCCGCACCTCGCGGCTGAGTGACTCGTCGATCAGCTCGCGACGCACGGCGGGCCAGTCAGAGAGATGCACACTCTCCGGCGCCCCGGCGTCGACGCCGCGCACAAGGTTCTGCCAGAGCTCGTCGGCGACGAACGGCGCCAGCGGCGCCGTCAGCTGCGCCACGGTGACCAGGCACGTGTACAGCGTGCTGTACGCCGCGAGCTTGTCCTGGTCCGATTCGCTCTTCCAGAAGCGGCGGCGGCTGCGACGTACGTACCAGTTGGACAGATCTTCGACAAACTCCTGGACAGCGCGGCCGGCCTCCGTCGGGTTGTAGAGGTCAAATTCCTTTGTCACCCGCTCGACGGTCAGGTTGAGCTCGGACAGCACCCAGCGATCGAGCTCCGATCGCTCCCCTCTGCCCGCACCGGGCGTCCAGCCGTCGAGGTTCGCGTACGTCACGAAGAAGCTGTAGGTGTTCCAGAGCGTCAGCAGGAAGCGGCGCACGCTCTCGCCCACCTGCTCCGTGCTGAAGCGGCGCGGCTGGCCCATCGGCGAAGCCGTGTAAAGATACCAGCGCGTCGCGTCGGCGCCGTAGCGGTCCAGCGGCTCCCACGGATCCACGACATTGCCGCGCGACTTGCTCATCTTCTCGCCACGTCCGTCGAGGACGTGGCCCAGGCAGATCACGTTGCGGTAGGAGATCCCCTCCGGCACGGCCTCGACCGCGTTGAGCAGCGTCGCCTCGGCGTGCAGCGTGTAGAACCAGCCGCGCGTCTGGTCGATCGCCTCGCAGATGAAGTCTGCCGGGTAGCGCTGCTTGAACAGGTCCTTGTTCTCGAACGGATAGTGCCACTGCGCGTAGGGCATGGCGCCCGAGTCGTACCAGGCGTCGAGCACTTCGGGCACACGGCGCATCTGGCCGCCGCAGTTGTCGCAGCGCAGCAGCACGGTGTCCACGTAGGGCCGGTGCAGCTCCGGCAGCCCATCCACGACCACCGGATCGACGGCGCGCTCCCGCAGCTCGGCCACTGAGCCGATGCAGTCGGCCGCGTCGCAGTCCGGCGACTCGCAGCGCCAGACGGGCATCGGCGTGCCCCAGTAGCGCTCGCGCGAGACCGACCAGTCGATGTTGTTCTCCAGCCAGTCGCCGAAGCGGCCGCGCTTGATGTAGTCGGGATACCAGTTGATCCGCTCGTTGTTGGCGAGCAGGCTGTCTTTCCAGCGCGTGGTGCGGATGTACCACGAGGTGCGGGCGTAGTAGAGCAGCGGCGTGTCGCAGCGCCAGCAGAACGGGTACGTGTGGCGAATCGTCCCGCTCTTCCAGAGCAGGCCGCGCTCGCGCAAGTCCGCTGTGATCACCGGGTCCGCCTGCTTGACGAAGTGGCCATCCCAGGGCTGGCCGGGAGAGATCATGTTGCCGCGCGCATCCACCGGCTGCACGAACAGCAGCTTGCGGCGCTTGCCCATCTCCAGGTCGTCGGCGCCGAAGGCCGGGGCGATGTGCACCACGCCGGTGCCTTCTTCCATCGAGACAAAATCGGCGGCCTGCACGCGGCGCTCAGGGCCGCTTTCGCCCGCGGGGATCGGCGCCACGTGGCCCTCGTCATCGAAGGTCATCGCCGGCACGCCCCAGTCGCGCGGCTCGTACAGCGGCACGTAGGCCAGGCCGACGAGGGCGCTGCCGAGGAAGGTGCCCAGCACTAGCGCCTCGTGCTCCGCGCCGACCGCGTGCTCGACCAGCGGCTGGGCCAGGATCAGTCGCTCGCGGTCGGCCGGCGCGCCGGCGGCGTCCGACGGCGAGCTGGCAGGGCCGGCGACTTCGATGAGCGCGTATGTCGCGTTCGGATCGACGGCCAGCGCCGTGTTGCCGGGCAACGTCCAGGGCGTGGTCGTCCAGGCGAGCACGAAGGTCGGCACGCCGTCTCCGAGGCGCAGCATGGGCGAGGCACCGTGCTGCTGTTCGAGCCGGAACTTGATGTACACGCTCGGATCGGGCACGTCGTCCTGGTAGCCCAGCGAAAGCTCGTGCGAGGAGAGGCCGGTGCCGCAGCGCGGGCAGTACGGCGCGGAGCGGTAGTCCTGGAAGACGAGCCCGCCGTCCCACAACGACTTCATGATCCACCAGCCGCTCTCGATGTACGAGTCGGCATACGTCACGTAGGCGTCGGACATGTCCACCCAGAAGCCGATGCGCTCGGTCATCCGCTCCCAGTCCTGGATGTAGGCGAAGACCGACTCCTTGCACTTCTTGTTGAACGCCTCGACGCCGTAGGCCTCGATGTCGGGCTTGGAACGCAGGCCGAGGGCGCGCTCGACCTCCAGCTCCACGGGCAGGCCGTGTGTGTCCCAGCCGCCCTTGCGCGGCACGCGCTTGCCGCGCATCGTCTGGTAGCGCGGGATCGCGTCCTTGAACGCCCGCGCCAGCACGTGGTGGATGCCGGGCTTGCCGTTCGCCGTCGGCGGTCCCTCGTAGAAGACAAACAGGTCCTTCTCCGGCCGCTGCTCCACGCTCTTGCGGAAGATCTCGTTCGCCTTCCAGAAGGCGGCGATGCGCGTCTCCAGCGCCGGGAAGTCGACTTTGCTGGAGACCGGCTGGAAGGCCGGCTTGCTCATGGTCATCGCGTACCTCCGCTCGGGCCCTGGACAACGGTCCGTGCCGCGTCCCCTGCCGCGCCCAACGCGCTCCTGACTGCCCAATACAAAAGGGCCCGCCCCTGCGATGAGGGACGGGCCGAACATGGCAACCCGCGGTACCACCCTGCTTGCCGCGCTCGAAAGCGCGACCGCTCTGCCGGAGCACGCGCCGGCTGCCGCCCGCGGATGCTCCTGCCCCTGGTAACGGTGGGCGCTCCGCCCGGGTCTACTCGCACCGTCTCAGGCACTTTCGGCCGGAAGCTCGGGAGGGATCTTCGGCAGGGGGCGCGGCGTCCGCTTGCACCGAACCGGACTCGCTGGGCCGGCCGGCCCCGCCTACTCGTCTCCGTCGTCGCCGTATCTATCCGATTGCCTTGAGTGTAGGAAGCGCTCGCTAGCACTGTCAATCGCGCGGCCGACAGATCGCGCGGCTCCGGCCGCCCGCGGGCGTAGCCCGTCGGCGGAAGAGACGCTACGATGCCTCAAGATGCATGCGGAGTACGTGGATGGTCGGCACAACCACCGAATCGGCGAGCGGCACCGGGCAGCCCTGGAGCGAGGCCGAGATCACCCGCCTGTTGGCCACGCCGGCGCGCCTGGCGCAGGGCTGGGTGCCCGGCCCGCCGCCAAACAAGCCGGTCATTTCGCTCTACGCCGGTGTGCCGGATGCGCCGACTTTCCCCGTCGCGGAGATCGGCGAGGCCGTGCGCACCGTGCTGCAACGCGAGCCGGCGCCGGCGCTCGAATACCTGCTCGGCACGCCGCAGGGGGTCGTCGAGCTGCGGCAGATGGTCGTGGACGTGATGGAGCCGGAGCCGGGTCTTGCGCTCGGCGCCCAGAACGTCGTGATCACCAGCGGCAGCGCCCACGCCTTCGCCTGCGTCTGCCAGACCTTCCTCGACCCCGGTGACTACTGCGTAATCGAGGCTCCGACCTACGCGGGCGCCATCCGCGCGGCCAAGGGCTCCGCCGCACGCTTCGCCGCCGTGCCGATGGACGAACAGGGCATGCGCGTTGACCGGCTCGACGAGACGCTGGATCGGCTCGAACGCGAGGGCACGCCGGCGAAGCTGATCTACATCATCCCCGTCTTTCACAACCCGGCCGGAACCACCATGCCGCTCGAACGGCGGCGGCAGCTGATCGAGGTCGCCTCGCGCCACCGCGTGCTGATCGTGGAAGACGACGCCTACGGTGAGCTGCGCTACCGCGGCGAGCCGGTGCCCTCGCTGCTTTCGCTTTCCGGCGGCGAGGGCGTGATCCGCATGGGCACGGTCAGCAAGACGATCGCGCCGGGACTGCGCGTGGGCTGGATCAAGGGCCCGAAGCCGCTGATCGACGGCCTCGTGCGCATGCGCTTCGACAACGGCACCAGTCCGTTTGCCCAGCGCACCGTGCGCGCCTATGTGGAAGCGGGCCACTTCCGGCCGCACGTGGCCGTGGTGCGCGATGTCTACAAGCGCAAGTTCGAGGCGATGGACGCCGCGCTGGGCGAGCACCTGAGCCGCCTCTGCAGCTGGACCGATCCCGACGGGGGCTTTTTCATCTGGGTGAAGCTGCCCGACGGTCTCAGCGATCTGGCGCTGCAGCCGTTCGCCTGGGACGAGGGGGTGAGCTACTTCCCTGGCAGCGCCTTCTACATGAACGACGACGAGCACGGCCACATCCGCCTCGCCTTCAGCGCCGTGCGCCCGCAGGAGATCGGTGAGGCGGTGGCGCGTCTCGGCCGCGCGATCACGCGCGCCGCGGCCGGCGCCCGCTGACGTTGGCTGCGCTGGCCGCCGTCGGCCCGGTCGGGGAGCTGCTCCTGCTGCCCGATGGTGGCGGTGCGCCCATCACCCTCGCCCATCCGGAGGTGCAGTCACCGCTTGTTCGGCCCGCTCCCTTCGCCTATAGCTGGCCGACCTGGACAGCGGACGGTGCGGCGCTCCTCGTCGCCACGATCGAAGCCGAGGCGGGTGGCCAGCCGCCGGCCCAACTGCTGCGCATCGAAACGCGCGGCGAAGCCGTCGCCTCGTTGTTCCGCAGTCCCGAGGGCGGGGGTATGCTGGGGCCTCGCATGCCCTATTATGTCAACCCGTCTCCGGACGCACGCCACGTTGCGCTGCTCGCGCCCACGCCGATGGTCGGCCTCACGTTGCTGTTCCTCGACGCCGAAGGGCGTGGTCCGGCGCAGGGCGTGGCACGGGGGGCGCCGCTGTTCAGCGCCTGGTCGCCGCGCTCGGACGCGTTGCTGCTGCACGTCGGCGGCGAGATCTCGTTGCTGGAGCTGGCGACGGCGCCGGCCACGCAAACCTTCGCCAGCAATCACACCGGCTACCGCGTGCCGGCCTGGTCGGCGGACGGCGAGTCGTTCGCCGTGTGCGCCGCGGACGGCCCGCGTTTCGCCTTGCAGCGCTTCGACCGTGCCGGCAAGAAGCTCGAGGCCCTGGCCGAGTCCGCAAGCACCGCGGCGTTCACCTGGTCGCCCGACGGCGCGTATATCGCTCTGGCGCAACTGCTCAACGCCGATCCGCCGCGCTACACCGGCCTGCGGCTGGTCGGCCTGGACGGCGCCGCCGAACGCCGCGCCCGCTGCGGCGAGTGCCTCGCCTTCGTCTGGTCGCCGTCCGGCGAACGATTGGCGGTGCTGCTGCCGACACCGCGTGACGGCCACGTCGCCTGGCTGGTGATCGATCGGGACGGCGAGCCTGTGCGGCGCTTCCCCGCGTTCGAGCCGTCGCCGGAGTTCAGTATGGCGATCGCCTTCTTCGACCAGTACGCTTTGTCGCATCGGTTGTGGTCGGCAGACGGCACGCGCCTGCTCGCCTGCGGCCGCATGCAGCTCAACGGCACGCCGCCGGAACTGCTGGGACCGACGATCTACGTCCACGACCTGCGCGACGGCGCCACGCGCTCGGTCGCGTCCGGAGTGATCGCCTTCTGGTCGCCGCGGCCGGACGCGAGCGCCCAACCGAAGAGCGAAACATGATCTGCGCCTGGTGTATGCACTGCGGCCCCTACGACGAGGACTACGTGTTCGATGCCGAGCGCTACTGCGGCATCTGCGCCCGCCAAATGCCGCGCGGGCGCGACGGCTGGCTCGCCGCCTTCGACGCGCTCACACCCGAAATGCTTGCCACGGTTGAGCAGGAGTTGAACAAGATCGGCTGGAGCAAATCGGGCCTGCAGCCGGAGATCATCGCGGGCATCGGCGAGGCGATCGACGCCTTCGCGCGGCTACGGCTGAGCGAGGGGCGAGACGCCGCCGGGCACGAGCCGGAGTACTTCGCGCGCTGGCTGGACTTCGCCTGCACTTACTACCCACCGGGCATCGGCCTGCGGGCGCCGCCATAAGGCACGATCCCCGATCAGCGGTTATGCAGAGGGGCGAGCGAGTGTCGAAACGAACAGCTTCAGCCGAAGGGTCCGAAACGACGCCGGAGGAGCAGATCCTGCGGGCGGCGCGACTGCTGCACCGGGCCCGCTACGCCATCGCCCTCACCGGCGCGGGGCTGTCGAAGGAGAGCGGCATCCCCACGTTTCGCGGCGAGGGCGGCCTCTGGACGCGCGACGGCGAGCCGCCGATGAACGGCTATCAGATCTTCCTGCGCGACCCGGCCGACCACTGGCGCCGCCGCATCGATCCGGGCGCCTCCTCCAACGAGCTGGGCGAAGCGATCGAGCGGGCGCAGCCGAACCCCGGCCACGTCGCCTTTGCCGAGCTGGAACGGCTGGGCTACCTGCGCGCCGTCGTCACGCAGAACATCGACAACCTGCACCGCCTCGCCGGCTCCGAGCGGCTGCTTGAGATCCACGGTAACCGGACATTGCTGCGCTGCATCGGTTGCGAAGCTCGCTACCGCCCGGACCAGGTGCCCACGGACGAGTTGCCGCCACGCTGCGACCGCTGCGGCGGCATCATCAAGTCGGACACGGTCATGTTCGGTGAGCCGATTCCCCGCTCCGTGCTGGAGCGTTGCTTCGACGCCGCCGAGCGGGCGGACCTCTGCCTCGTGGCGGGCACCTCGGCGCTGGTGACGCCGGCCGCCGATCTGCCCGTGACCGTCTGGCGCTCCGGCGGCGCGCTGATCGAGGTGAACACGGACGAAACGGCGCTCACGCCCTACTGCGCCGCCGTGCTGAGCGGACCCTCCGGCGAGCTGCTGCCGCGACTGGTGGAGGCCGTCAACGAACTGGAGCGGCGCGAGCCGCAGACGCGCGGCAGCGGCCTGGAGCGCCATGGCTGAGCGTGCGTTCGGAGCCGCGCCCGGCGCGTGATACACTCGCAGCGAGGCGAGGCGCCGCCAGCCGGCGCCGCCCGGTATGCCCCCATCGTCTAGCGGCCCAGGACGCCGCCCTTTCAAGGCGGAGATCAGGGGTTCGAATCCCCTTGGGGGTACCGCGGTAGGGATTGGGTGTCAGGGAATCGGGAATCGAACGGTAGGGGCGGTTCGCGCGCCGCCCTTCGCGGCGCCGGCCGCGACACTCCGCGCACCACCTTTACACGTTCTGAACGCGCCGCCCGCTGAACCTGAATCAGGCACTATCCTGATGCCGCCCGTTCGCCGGCGTCTTTGCCGTCTGGCGCGTCCGCCTCGATCACCTGGTTGATCTGTGCGCCGAACAAGAAGATGTAGGCCGTGACGTATCCGTAGATCATCAGCACCGCAACGCCGGCCAGGGCGCCGTACGCTTCCGTGGGAGCGGCGAAGTTGTTGATGTAGATCGAAAACGCGGCGGTGAACAGCAGCCAGAGCACCGCGGCCAGCAGCGAGCCGGCGCGGAGCCAGTACCAGTCCTGCTCGGTGTCCGGCGCGACATAGTAGACGAGCGCGAATGCGATCAGCACGCAGCCGACCAGCACCGGCCAGGTGACCAGCGCCCAGACCGCACCGAACGCCGGCGATGCACCCCACGCCAGCGACAGCTTGTCCGCCAGGTGGCTGCCGCCGACCACGACCACGATCACGGCCGTGAGCAGCAGGGCGATGCCCCAGCGCCGCCACCACGGCCGGTGTTCCTTCAGCTCGTAGATGGCATTCAACGCTTCGATCGCGGCGAGGAAGAAGCCGGCGATCGCCCAGATCGCGCCACCGAAGGCGATGACCGCGCCAACCGTCAGCGAGCCGTTCGCCTGCGTGCCCGACGCGCCGGCGATCTGGTGTTTGAGCGCCTCGCCTGCCGCCTTCGGCAGCGCCGCGCCGGCTACATTCACCATCGCAGCGACGAACCGCGTCTGATGCAGCGCCGTCATGAGCCACAGCGCGGAGACGGCCGCGGGGAAGAGGGCAAACACCGCGCGGAAGGCCAGGTTCCCGGCACGGACGGCGAGATCGTTCCGCTGCCCTCGGCGCAACGCCTGCCGCAGCAGCCGCCCCAGGCCGATGCGGTTCATGCCGGTGAAGGGGACGGGCACCCGGTTGCCGGCATCGACGGCGGCGCGCTCAAGTTGCGTCTGTGCGGTCATCCACCTGCACTCCGTTGCGGGCATTAACGGCCGCGGCATCCGTGGCCAGGCGGCGCCCACCCCAACGTAGGGGGCGGATGGCCGCCGTCTGTAGCTCGTGCAGGCGTCGTGCCGCACCGGAGCGGGTAGCGCGGCATCACTCGCTTGGCGCAGACGGCGTGACGATCGCGGTCTTGGCGGCAGCTCGGGCGCGGAGGGGGTCAGGAGTTGAATTCGGCCGCGATCAGATCGGGCAGCTCCGCCACGCTGCGCAGCAGGTGCGTGTGCCGCACGCGACCGAGCGATTCAACACCGTGCGAGCCGGTCAGCACGCCGACCACCCCGCCCGCGCCGGCGTTGCAGCCGGCCTGCAGATCGCGAGGCGTATCGCCGACCACGATCAGGTCACCGGCGGACTCGACGCCGGCGCGCTGCATCGCCAGGTGGATCATGTATGGCGCCGGCCGGCCTTCGGGCACTTCGTCGGACGCGGCGTGCGCGGCGAACGGCTGCGCGAGCCAGCCCAACCGCTTCAGCATGATCCGGGCGAGCGCCTGCCCGAAGCCGGTGTTCGTCGCCAGCTTCAACCCACGCCGCGACAGCGCCGCCAGGCAGTCGCCGGCGCCCGGGATCTCCGCGAGCGGCCCCTCACCGTAGGCGCCCACAAGCGCCGCGTCAAACCGATCGAAGGCGGCTGCGGCGGCCCGCTGCGCCTGCTCGCCCGGCCCGAACGCCCGCTCGGCGAACGCCCTGAAGATGCCTTGTTTGCTGCCGCCGCGAGCCGCCTGGAGGTCGGCCTCGGCAAAGGGAATCTGCTCGGCCGCGAGCGACTGCCGGTAGGCGTCCAGCACGGCGCCGCCGTCGTCCACCAGCGTGCCGGTCAGGTCGAAGACGACGAGACGAATCGTGGACATCCGCTCACACTCCATACACTCGGCGCCGGAGCGGGTTGCAGCAGATCGCGCCGTCCGTGAGCCTCGACCGGCGGCGCCCTGGCACGCGGACTGGCGAGCTGCCGCCGATCCTCCCCGGACGCCACGACGCCAGGCGTCGCGGCTCGTAGCATCGCAGCCTCACACTGCATTATCGCGGGGAAGGTTCGCGATGACGACAGATGGGCAAGAATCCGCGTCGCTTTGCAGCCGGTTAAGCGGGATCAGCCGGCGGCGCGATGCCGGTACTGCACGGCCTCGGCCACGTGCGCAGACGCGATGCCGTCACGGCCAGCGAGGTCGGCGATCGTGCGCGCCAGCTTGAGCGTGCGGTGAAACGCCCGCGCGGAGAGGCCGAGCTGCTCCATCGCCAGGCGCAGCAGCGAGCGGGCGCCGTCGTCGAGCACCGCCTGGCAGTGACGGCGCACGTCGGCCGGCGTCATCTCGGCATTGGTATGGATGCGTGTGCCGGCGAAACGCTCGGCCTGTCGGGTGCGGGCCGCTTCTACCCGTCCGCGTACACTGCTGGTCGCCTCCGCTGCAGCGGTGCCGGCAAGCTTCTCGAACTCGACGCGCGGCACGTCGATATGAATATCGATGCGGTCGAGCAGCGGTCCGGAGATGCGCCGCTGATAGCGGGCGACGGCGCCGGCCGAGCAGGTGCACGGCTTCGCCGGGTCGCCGTAGTAGCCGCAGGGACACGGGTTCATCGCCGCGACCAGCACAAAATTGGCGGGAAACGTCACCGTGCCCTGCGCCCGCGAGATCGTCACCAGGCGGTCCTCCATCGGCTGGCGCAGCACCTCGAGCACGTTCTGGCCGAACTCCGGCAGCTCGTCCAGGAAGAGCACACCACGATGGCTCAGCGAGATCTCGCCCGGGCGCGGGCGGCTGCCGCCGCCGACCAGGCCCGCGTGCGAAATCGTGTGGTGCGGCGCGCGGAACGGCCGCTGGGCGATCAGCGGCGTGCCGGGCGGCAACATGCCGCAGACACTGTAGATGCGTGTGACTTCCAGCCGCTCTTCGCCGCCCATGCGCGGCAGAATGCCCGGGATCGCCCGCGCCAGCAAGGTTTTGCCCGAGCCTGGCGGCCCGGACATCAAAACGTTGTGGCCGCCCGACGCCGCCACCTCCAGCGCCCGCTTGACGTGCTCCTGGCCACGCACCTCGGCCAGATCGGTGCCGCGCCACTCGAAGCCGTCGGCGTCCCCGGGCAGGCGGCCGGCTACCGGCGCGATCTCGCGGATGCCCGCCAGGTGTTCGGCCAGATCGCCCAGCGAGGCGGCCGGCAGCACCTGCATTCCCTCGACCAGCGCGGCCTCGGCGGCGTCTTCGGCCGGCACGAACGCCCGCTTTAGCCCCAGCTCGCGGGCGAATCCCACCATTGGCAGCACGCCGTGCGTGTGGCGCAGGCTGCCGTCGAGCGAGAGTTCGCCCAAAACGACGCTGTCACTCAGGTTGGCGACGATGCGGCCCGTGGCGATCAGCAGGCCGACGGCGATCGGCAGATCGAAGGCCGGCCCCTCTTTGCGCACGTCGGCGGGAGCGAGGTTGACGACGATGCGCCGCGGCGGCAGGGCGAAGCCGGAGTTTTTCATCGCCGCCCGCACCCGCTCTGCCGACTCGCGCACAGCCGCGTCCGGCAGACCGACGATCGTCAGTGAAGGCACGCCGACACCGCCGAGATCGACTTCGACCTCGACGAGGCGCCCTTGCAGGCCGATCACGGTGCAGGCGAGAACCTTGGCGAGGGGCACGGGGCACCCGGCGGGCGATGCTTCGCGGGGTCATCGTAGCAACCGCGCGTGGCTTGCCGCCAGATGCGGTGCGCGCCGTTCCGTGGTCCTCTCCATGGCGCCGCGATTGCCACTTTCCTCCGGCTTCATTGCGCCGGGCCGCTAGAACTTTGTCAGACCGTTTGGCCTGTGGAGGCGCTTGCAACCTTCTCATCTTTGTATTACTGTCTGACAGACTGACGAAAGCCACGAACCAGGAAGCGCGAGCCGTGGCCGCTGCTCCCGAGGAGGCGTTATGACCACCACTACATCCAGCGGCACGGCCCCGATCGCGTTTGAGACGCGGCCGGAACGCTACCGGCACTGGTCGCTGGCAATCGACGGCGACAGCGCGCAGCTGACGCTGGCCGTCGAGCGCTTCGGCGGGCTTGACCCCACGATCGAGCTGAAGGGCAACTCCTACGACCTGAGCGTCGATATCGAGCTGCACGACGCGGTGCAGCGGCTGCGCTTCGAGCATCCCGAGGTGCGCGCCGTGGTGATCGCCTCCGCCGACGACCGCATCTTCTGCTCCGGCGCCAACATCCACGCCCTGTCACGCGCCACGCACGCGCACAAAGTCAACTTCTGCAAGTTCACGAACGAGACGCGCCTCTATATCGAGGAGGCCAGCGCCGAGAGCGGCCAACGCTACATCGCCGCCTGCAACGGCGCCACGGCGGGCGGCGGCTACGAACTTGCGGCCGCCTGCGACGAGATCGTGTTCGTGGACGACAACGCCTCCGCCGTCAGCCTGCCGGAAGTGCCGCTGCTCGCCGTGCTGCCGGGCACCGGCGGCCTCACGCGCGTGATCGACAAGCGCCGCGTACGGCCCGACTTCGCCGATCGCTTCGCCACGATGGCCGAGGGCGTGAAGGGCAAACGCGCGCGCGACTGGGGGCTGGTGGACACGCTGGCGCCGCGCAGCCGCTTCGCCGAGGTTGTGGCCGAACGGGTCGCAACGGCACGGGCCGCCGCGAACGAGGCCTTTCGCGGGCCGGGAATCGCGCTTGACGCGCTCGACCCCATCGTGACGGAGACCCAGGTAGCCTACCGGCACGTGAAGCTCGATCTGGATCATGCTCGCAGGGTGGTCGAGATCACCGTGAGCGGTCCCACGGCCGGCCAGCCGCACGACGCCGTCGCCGCGCTGGGGGCCGCTGCGGACTGGTGGCCGCTGCGCATGGCCCGCGAGCTGGACGATGCGCTGCTGCGCCTGCGCTTCAACGAGCCGCAGATCGGCCTGCTGCTGCTGCGCACGCGCGGCGACCCAGACCTCGCCCACGCATGCGGTGAACTGCTGGCCGCGAATCCCCGCAGCTGGTTCGTGCGCGAGACACGGCTGCTGCTGGGCCGCGTGCTGCGGCGGCTGGACCTGACGGCGCGCAGCGTCTTTGCGATTGTGGATGAAGGCTCCAGTTTCGCCGGCCCGCTGTTCGAGCTGTTGCTCGCGGCCGACCGGGTCTACGTGCTCGACGCCAACGGCGTCGCGGCCCGGCCGGGCAGTCTCAGCGGCGGCGCCCTACCGCGCTGGAACGGCCTCTCGCGCCTGGCGACGCGCTTCCTCGGAGATCCCGCGCGGGTTGCGGCCGTGCGTGATGCGGGCCGCGCCGGCTCATTGAGCGCGCGTCAGCTCGACGACCTCGGCCTGGCCACGGAGCTGATCGACGCGATCGACTTCGAGGACGACTTGCGCGTCGCCGTCGAGGAGCGCGCCAGCCTCTCGCCGGACGCGCTCACCGGCATGGAGGCATCGCTGCGCTTCGGCGGGCCGGAGACGCTGGCGACGAAGATCTTCGGCCGCCTCTCCGCCTGGCAGAACTGGATCTTCACGCGGCCAAACGCCACTGGCCCGGCGGGCGCGCTCTCGCTCTACGGCAAACCGGAGCGACCGCGCTTCGACTACACGCGCACCTGATCGGGTGTCCGCGTCGCCCGGCACACGGTATGCGGCACGGCAGGAAGGTGAGTTATGGCGGACCTCTCGACCATACCCAACAACGTCGACCTGGAATCGGACAGCCGCCTGCAACACGCCCTGCACTCGTGGCAGCCGAACTTCCTCAAGTGGTGGATGGAGATAGGCCCGCAGGGCTGGCAGGCGCACGACGTCTATCTGCGCACGGCGGTGAAGGTCGATCCCAGCGGCTGGGCCCGCTTCGAGTACGTGAAGATGCCCGAGTACCGCTGGGGCATCTTCCTCGTACCCGAGAGCGGCGAGCGCCAGATCGGCTTCGGCGACTACGCGGGGCGCCCGGCCTGGGACGAGGTGCCCGGCGAGCACCGCAATGCGCTGCGGCGGATCATCATCACCCAGGGAGACACCGAGCCAGCCTCGGTCGAGCAGCAGGCCCGGCTCGGCAGCATCGCGCCCTCGCTGTACGATCTGCGCAACCTCTTCCAGGTGAACGTCGAGGAAGGACGCCACCTCTGGGCGATGGTCTACCTTCTGCACCGCTACTTCGGCCGCGACGGGCGCGAGGAGGCGGAGCAGCTGCTGGCGCGGCGCTCGGGCGACGTCGACAAGCCCCGCATCCTCAGCACCTTCAACGAGCCGATCGAGACCTGGCTCGACTTCTTCATGTTCACGATGTTCACCGACCGCGACGGCAAGTACCAGCTCGCCTCGCAGGCCGAGAGCGGCTTTTCACCGCTGGCGCGCACGACCCGCTTCATGCTCACCGAGGAGGCGCACCACATGTTCGTGGGCGAGTCGGGCGTGGATCGCGTGGTGCAGCGTGCTGCCGAGCTGATGGCCACGGGCACGGAGCCGCGCACGGCCGGCGCCGTGGATCTCGTCACGATCCAGAAGTACATCAACCACTGGTACAGCCTCTCGCTCGACCTGTTCGGCGGTGAGGTGAGCAGCAACGCCGCCGACTACTTCGCGGCCGGGCTGAAGGGGCGCTACCGCGAGGCGGACCAGTACAGCGACCACCACGCCCTGGAGGAGACGCACCGCCTCTCGATGGTGGAAGACGGGCAATTGATCGATCAGGAGGTCCCGCTGCGCAACGCGATGAACGCGGTGCTCCAGGAAGCGTACATCCGCGACTGCCAGCGCGGCGTCGAACGCTGGAACAAGACCATCGCCGGCCACGGCCTCAGCGGCATCAAGCTCCGCCTGCCGAGCAAGCGCTTCAACCGCCGGGTCGGCACCTATGCCGGCCTGCTGCGCTTTGACCCGGCCGGCGCGGTGATCGGCCAGGCGAAATGGGAGCTGCAGCGCGACGAATGGCTGCCCACGGCGGCCGATCAGGCGTACGTGCGCTCGATCATGCGGCCGGTGTACGAACCGGGCAAAGTCGCGGCCTGGATCGCGCCGCCGGCCAAAGGCATCAACGGCAAGCCGCTCGACTTCGAGTACGTGCGCATAGTGTAGGCGTGTGTGCGCCCCGGCTACACTTCGGCGCGCACACCCTCGCGGGCGCGGCCGACGGAGATGACGCCGCGCACGCCTTCGAGCTTGTTCAGCAGACGGCTCAACTGCTCGATGCCTTTGATCTCGACCGTGAGCTGAATCGAGGTCTCGTGGTCGTTGCGCCGCTGTGTGCGCACGCCGTTCATGTTGACCTTCTCGTCGCTGATCAGCGTGGTGATGTCGCGCAGCAGGCCGACGCGGTCCATCGATACGATATGCAGCGCGACCGGATAGAACTCCTCCGCCCCGCCCCACTGCACCGGTACGATGCGCTCGTCTTCGCCGCCGGCGGCGATGTTGGGGCAGTCGGCACGATGGATCGTCACGCCGCGGCTGCGGGTGATGTAGCCGACGATCTCATCGCCGGGCACGGGCGTACAGCAGCGAGCGATCGAGGTCAGCAGATCGTCCTGGCCGAGCACACGGATGTTGGACGGCACCACGCGGCGCGGGCTGGCCACGGCGGGCGGCAAGATCGGCTCCTGCCGCGCCTCCATCGCCGCGGCCAGGCGCGCGGTGATCTGATGCAGGCTGAGGTCGCCGCAGCCGACCTTCTGAAAGAGATCGTCGGTCGAGTCGAGATGGCAGAGCTTGAGCAGCTCGCCCTGTTTCTCGGCCAGGCTCACGCCGAGGCGGCGCAGCTCCTTCTCCAGCAGCTCGCGCCCGCGCTCAATGTTCTCGACCCGCTCGCGCTTCTTAAACCAGGCGCGAACCTTCTCCTTCGCGTGGTTCGTCTTGAGATAGCCGAGATCGGCGTTCAGCCAGTCGCGCGACGGCCCGCGCGAGCTCTTACTGGACATGATCTCGACCACATCGCCGTTCTGCAGCGCGTGGTTGAGCGGCAGCAGCCGGCCGTTGACCTTCGTTCCGACGCAGTTGTGGCCGAGGTCGGTGTGGATGCGGTAGGCGAAATCGAGCGGCGTCGAGCCCGCCGGCAGGTCCTTGATCTCGCCCTTCGGCGTGTACACAAAGACCTGATCGCCGAAGATGTCGGTCTTGACCGAATCGACGAAATCGTCGGCGGTCTTCAGCTCGCGCTGCCAGTCCAGCAGTTGGCGCAGCCAGGCCAGCCGCTCTTCGAAGCGCAGATCGCGCTTGCCGCCCTCTTTGTAGCGCCAGTGCGCGGCGACGCCGTACTCGGCGATCTGGTGCATCTCCTGCGTGCGGATCTGCACCTCAAGCGGCCGGGCGCCCAGGCACATCACCGTCGTGTGCAGCGACTGATACAGGCTGTCCTTGGGGCTGGCGATATAGTCGTCGAACTGGCCGGGAATCGGGCGCCAGAGATTGTGCACGATGCCAAGCGCGTTGTAGCAGTCGGCGCCGGAGTTAACCAGCACGCGCAGGGCGAGCAGATCGTAGATCTCGTTGAAACTCTTCCCCTGGGCCTCGTACCGCGCGATCTTCTGATAGATGCTGTAGATGTGCTTGGCGCGTCCCTTGACTTCGGCCTCGACGCCGTGCTTCTCCAGCTCCTCGGTGAGAATGCGCTCGACCTGCCGGATGTACTGCTCGCGCATCGCCCGCTTCGACTGCACGAGCTGAGCGATCTCGCGGTACTTTTCCGGGTTCAGATAGCGGAAGGAAAGGTCTTCCAACTCCCACTTGATCTGCCAGATGCCGAGCCGGTTGGCCAGCGGCGCGTAGATCTCCATCGTCTCGGCGGCGATGCGCCGGCGCTTCTCCGGCTCCTTCGCGTCGAGCGTGCGCATGTTGTGCAGCCGGTCGGCCAGCTTGATGATCACCACGCGCACGTCCTCGGCCATGGCGAGGAACATCTTGCGCAGGTTCTCTGCCTGCGAGCCGTCCGCCGGCCGGCCCTCCGGCGGCTGCCAGTGCATCTTGCTCAGCTTGGTCGTGCCCTCGACCAGGCGGGCGATCTCCGGCCCGAAGCGCTTCTCCAGTTGCGCCGGCGTCACGCCGCAGTCTTCCATCGTGTCGTGCATCAGCGCCGCCGCCACGGCGGAGGCGTCGAGTTGCAGGTCGGCGACGGTGTATGCTGCCTGCAGCGGATGCTGGATGTACGGTTCGCCCGACAGCCGCAGCGCGCCTTCGTGCGCCGTTTCGGCGAAGGCGTAAGCGTCCGCGACCACGGAGACCTTGTCTTCGGGCAGGTATTCCGCTACTCGGTCGAGCAGTTCAGAGACGTTCATGGGCACCCGTTCGGCGGGATTGCTCAGTGTATGAGCCTGACCCTTTATTCTAGCATAACGGCTTTGTCACGCCGGCCGCTGCCGCCGATGGTCAACCGCCCCTGCTCGCACCGGCGCCGCGCGGGCCCGCGGCCGCGGCAAAATGAGGAGCACTCGATGTATCAGGCCCCGCGCGGCACGAGCGACGTACTGCCGGCCGAGCAGCCGTACTGGCAGCACGTCTCGCGCACGGCCGAGCGGCTCTGCGCCCGCTACGGCTACCAACGCATCGACACGCCGATCTTCGAGGATGCGGGCGTCTTTATCCACGGGACGGGCGAGTCGAGCGACATCGTTCAGCGCGAGATGTACCTGTTCGAGGACCGCGACGGCGGCCACACCTACGCCTTGCGGCCGGAGTTCACCCCCAACGTCATGCGAGCCTATCTGGAGCACGGCCTCTTCAACCAGCCGCAGCCGGTGAAGCTGTGGACAGTCGGCCCCGCCTTCCGCCACGAGCGGCCGCAAGCGGGGCGCACACGCCAGTTTCACCAGCTCGACCTGGAAGCGATCGGCGAGGCCGACCCGGCGATCGACGCCGAGCTGATCGACTACCTCTGGCAGCTCTTCGCGGAGCTGGGTTTGCGCGATCTGACCGTGCTGCTCAACAGCATCGGCGACCAGAACTGCCGGCCGCAGTATGTGCAACTGCTGCGCGCCTACTACGCCGACAAGCTCGATCGGGTCTGTGCCGACGACCGCGTGCGCTTCGAGAAGAACCCACTGCGCCTGCTCGACTGCAAGGTGCCTTCCTGCCAACCGATCATCGCCGGAGCGCCGGTGATCGCGGAGCACCTCTGCGAACCGTGCGCCGAGCATTTTGCCCGCGTGCAACGGTATCTGGCCACCCTCGAGATCCACTTCGTCGTGCAGCCGCGGCTCGTACGTGGGCTGGACTACTACACGCGCACGGTCTTCGAGTTCGTGCCGGAGGGCGCCGGCAGCACGGGCACGATCGGCGCCGGCGGCCGCTACGACGGGCTGATGGAGGTGCTTGGCGGCCCACCCACGCCGGGCATCGGCTTCGCCACGGGCATCGAGCGCATCGTGCTCAATCTGAAGAAGGCGGGCATCGAGCCGCCGCCGCTGGCGGGACCGGAAGTGTTCGTGGCTTATCCGACCGATGCGCAGCGCGACCAGGCGGTGCTGCTGGCGGCGCGCCTGCGGCACGAGGGGATCGGCGCCCTGGCGGCCACGGGCAGCCGCAGCCTTAAGGCGCAGATGCGCCACGCCGGCCGCGCCGCCACGCGCTACGCCTACATCGTCGGCAGCGGCCCTGGGGAGAGCCAGCTGCGCGATCTCCGTGCCGGCTCGCAGCAGGCAGTCGAGCCCGACGACCTGATCGAACGGATGAGAGAGGCGGCGAAATAGCCCGCTTCCGCGCGTAGTACACTGGTCGGGCGGAGCGTGACGGCTAGGCCCGGGTACGCAGACCGATGCAGGCCGGAACATGTGGGAACGACTCGAAGAGCTGGTGCGGCGCTACGAGCAACTGACGGCCGAGATGGCGCGGCCGGAAGTCGCCTCCGACTTCGCGCGCTACCAGGAGCTGGCGAAGGAGCAGTCGCAGCTCGAAGGCACCGTGGCGCTGTACCGGCGCTATCAAGAGGCCGTGCGCGGCCTGGCCGACGCCCGCGCCGCGCTCGAAAGCGATGACGAGGAGCTGCGCGAGCTGGCACGCGACGAGATCGCCGAGCTTGAGCCGCGCGTTGAGCAATTGACGCAGGACCTGCGCATCGCCCTGCTGCCCAAAGACCCGCGCGACGAGAAGAACGTGATTCTCGAGGTGCGCGGCGCCGAGGGCGGCGAGGAGGCGGCGCTCTTCGCCGCCGATCTCTTCCGCATGTACACGCGTTACGCCGAGCGCCACGGCTGGAAGAGCGAGCTGCTTTCCAGCACGCTCAGCGACATGGGCGGGTTCAAAGAGGCCGTCTGCGAGATCCGCGGCCGGGGCGCCTACTCGCGCCTGAAGTACGAGAGCGGCGGCCACCGCGTGCAGCGCGTGCCCACGACCGAGGCGAAGGGCCGCATTCACACCTCGCTGGCCACGGTCGCCGTGCTGCCTGAGGCGGAAGAGGTCGATTTACACATCGACCTGAAGGATGTGCGCGAGGACGTGTACCACAGCGGCGGCGCCGGCGGCCAGAACGTGAACAAGGTCGCGACCGCGATCCGGCTCACGCACTTTCCCTCGGGCATCGTCGTCACCTGCCAGGACGAGCGTTCGCAACTGCAAAACCGGGTGAAGGCTTGGAACCTGCTCCGCTCGCGCCTGCTGGACCTTGAGGTGCGCAAGCAGGAGCAGGAGCTGACGGACACGCGCCGCTCGCAGCTTGGCTCCGGCGAGCGCTCCGACAAGATCCGCACCTACAACTTTCCGCAAGACCGGCTCACCGACCACCGCATCCCGCTCACCGTCCACAACCTGCCGGCGATCCTGGACGGCCAGATCGACGAGATCATCGACGCGGTGACGATCTGGGATCAGCAACGCCGCTTCGCCGAAAGCATCGCGGCGGCCGACTGATGCGTGCCCCTAATCCCGGTTCGCCGCCGGCTGCTGCGAACGCCATGCAGCGGGCCGTGGTACAGTTGCGCGCCGCCGGAATCGAGGAGCCGCGGCTTGAAGCGGAGCTGCTGCTGCGCCACGTGCTCGGGCTAGACAAGACCTGCTTCTACCTGCGCCTGCCCGAGGCGCTCGGCGCCGAGCAGTACGATCGCTTCATCGATCTGCTCGATCAGCGGCTGAAGCGCCGGCCGCTGGCATACATCACCGGCCACCGCGAGTTCTACGATCTGGACCTGCACGTCGCGCCGGGCGTGCTGATCCCTCGGCCGGAGACCGAGTTGCTGGTCGAGCGCTGCCTGGCGATCGGCCGGCGCCTGGTCGGCGAACGGCCCGTGACGTTCGTGGATGTGGGCACGGGCAGCGGTGCGATCGCCCTGGCCGTGGCGAAGCACCTGCCGCAGATCGAGGTGCTGGCGACCGACGATTCGCCCGCTGCGCTCGCCGTCGCGGCCTACAACGCGCGGCGGTTGCGGCTGGCGGCGCGTGTACGCTTTGTACAAGGAGACTTGCTGGCTCCGGTGCCGTGCCGGGTGGATCTGATCGCCGCCAATTTGCCGTATATCCCCACGGCCGTGCTGGCCACGCTGGCGCCAGAAGTCCGCGACCACGAGCCGCGCACCGCGCTGGATGGCGGCGCCGATGGGCTGGATCAGATCCGCCGGCTGATTGGGCAGCTGCCGGGCCGGCTGCGCGCCGGCGGCGCCGCGCTGCTGGAGATCGACCCCGGCCAGGCGGAAGCAGTCACCGAGCTTGCCGCCCAGATTGGCGCGGCCGCCACGATCGAGCCCGACCTCGCCGGGCGCAGCCGCCTCGCCGTCATAGAATTGTAGTGCAGTGCAGTGCGGCTTTGCGCCTGCGAGAGCATACGTTGGCGCTGGCCGCTGTGCTAGGCTCGTATACAGCGTAACGAGTTCGCGTTGAGGGACGCTCGCAGGTGGCGGAACGGCACGGCGAACGCCGGCAATGGGGTCTGCTCTCCAGTCACGGCCAGGTGCTGGTCTACGTGATGGCACACCCGGATGTCACGGTGCGCGGCCTAGCACAGGCGCTGAACTTCTCCGAGCGGCGAATCATGGGTGTGCTACGTGACCTCGAAGAGGCCGGCATGCTGCACCGCGAGCGCCGTGGCCGCCAGAACCGTTACCTGGTGAACGAGCAGGCCGCGATTCGTGCGCCGGAGGCGGACAATCTCTCGCTGCGACACCTGCTCAGCGTGTTGGTGCCGCGGGAACGCCGCGAGCCGGCAAGCTGATTCACTCCGGTTCCCGTCGCCGGATTGCGAATATCGCCTCGGCCGAGCATGTCTCGCTATTTGACCGCGACGCAAACGAATGCCTGCGCGGGCAGGTGCAACCGCCCGCTGCGCGGGTGCTGCCAGCGGCGCAGCGTGGGCGCGGCTGTCTCGCGCACCCTGGCAAGCTGCTCCGGGTCCAAGCCGGCGAGCGGCGAGCCGGCGTAGGCCAGTCCGCGCTCGACGGTCTGCCAGTACTGATCGGCCGACTCGTATTCGAGCGACGCGGAGACCCGGTCCGGCGTGACGTCCTGGTACTCGGCCTCAGAAAGCAGCCGCGAAAGCGCCCCCGGTTCACCGTAGCGGAACGGCCGCGCGCTCACCGCGGCCGGCCGTGCCGGGAGCACCGCGTGCACCGCGTCGAAGGGGATCGCCAGCCAGGGGCTGCGCAGCGCCTCGCCCCAGGTCGAGAAGGCCGCGCGACCCACTGGCCGCAAGACGCGCAGCATCTCGGCAAGCGCCGCCCGCGCGTCGGCGAACTCCGCGATGCCCAGGTGGCAGATCACGAGATCCCAATACGACGACGCCAGCGCGCTCAGGTCGCCCGCATCCAGCGTCTCGAAGCGCACCGTGCGCAGCCCGGCTTCCACGGCGCGGCGTTGGGCCAGCGCGGTGAACTCGCCGGAGATATCGACGCCGACGACCTCGCCGCCAGGCCCCGCGCGCATGGCCGCCTCGATCGTCGTCTCGCCGGGGCCGCAGGCGAGGTCGAGCACGCGCTCGCCGGGCTGCACGGCGGCCAGCTTGAAGAACGCGCTGAAGAACTGGTTGGTGAGCGGCAACACGAACTCGGCATAGTCCGCTGCCTGGGCATGACTGCTGGCTGACGTGATCATGGCACGAAGGTAGCAGGTAACAGGGAACAGGGGCGAGCCTATAATGGCCTGGCAGCAGAGGAGGCAGCGCCATGCAGGCAACCGACCTTTCCGGACTGACGATTGCCCGCGCGGCCGAACTGATTCGCTCACGCGAGGTTTCGCCCGTAGATCTTGCCGACGAATACCTGGCGCGAATCGGGCGGCTCAATCCGGCAGTCAACGCCTACGTCGCGGTTACGGCGGAACGCGCCCGTGCAGACGCCCGCCGCGCCGCCGAGGAGATCGCCGCGGGCAACTACCGCGGCCCGCTGCACGGCGTGCCGATCGCCCTCAAAGATCTTTACGACACGGCCGGCATCGAGACGGCGGGCGGTGCGAAGTTCCTGCGCGGCCGCGTGCCGGCGCAGGACAGCACCCCCGCCCGCAAGTTGCGCGAGGCCGGCTCGGTGCTGCTCGGCAAGCTCAATACGCACGAATTGGCCTACGGTGTGACGACGAACAACCCGCACTTCGGCGCCACACACAATCCGTGGAAGCTGGACCACATCCCGGGCGGCTCCAGCGGCGGCTCGGGCGCGGCGATCGCGGCCGGCATGGCCGTCGCCACGCTGGGCACCGATACGGGCGGCAGCATTCGCATCCCCGCCTCGCTCTGCGGCTGTGTCGGCCTCAAGCCAACCTACGGCCGCGCCAGCAAGGCGGGCGTGCTGCCGCTCTCATACCTGCTCGACCACCCCGGCCCGATCGTGCAATCCGTCGAAGACGCCGCGATCGTGCTCGGCGCGATCGCGGGCTACGATCCCGACGATCCGGCGACCGTGCCCGTCCCGGTGATCGACTACACCGCGGAGTTGCGCGCTGGCGTGGGTGGCCTGCGCGTCGGCGTGCTGCGCTCGTACTTCTTCGAGCGCCTCGACGACGAGGTGCGGGCCGCGGTCGAGGCCGCGATCGCCACGCTCCGCGGCCTCGGCGCCGAGCCGCGAGACGTCGAGATTCCCGGCATTCAAGAAGCGGTCGCCTCGCTGTTCGGGATCGTGCTGGTCGAGGCGCAGGCGATCCATGCCGAACCGCTGGCCTCGCGCCCCGCTGACTTCGGCCCGGACGTGGGCGCGATCCTCTCACAGCCGACACCGCCGACCGCGGCGGTCGCCGCGGCGCTGCGGGCGAAGGACGTGCTGAGCGTGGCGATGCGGCGTGAGCTCGAGACCGTCGATCTGCTGCTCACGCCCACGACGCCGCTGCCGGCGATCCCCATCGGCCAGGAGACGGTCAAGTACGGCGGCGTTGAGGAGCCGGCGATTGCGGCGTTCGTGCGCTGCACCGGGCCGTTCAACGCCAGCGGCCTGCCCGCGCTCTCGCTGCCCTGCGGCTTCACCCGCGCCGGGCTGCCGATCGGTCTGCAGCTCGCCGGCCGCCCGTTCGATGAAGCGACGGTGCTGCGCGCCGGTCACGCCTACGAGCAGGCGACCGAGTGGCACCGGCGGCGGCCGGCAATCGGGGTGGGCGGCTAGCCAAGCGGGTACCGGCATAGTTTCACGATCTCGTGGCCCGCAAGCTGGCAGGACCGGAGCAGGCCGCGCTGCCCAATGCGGACCTACCGTTCCACGAGGCCGAGATGGAGCGGCTGCGGGCGCTGCTCGCCGAGGCAAGCGAGGAGAGCCCCTTGCCTGACCGGCCGGCCGGCGCCGGCGCGCTCAACGATCTGCTGCTTCGCCTGCGGTTGCCAGACGGGCCGCGCTGAGCGGCGGCTGAGCCTCGTCCACGCAGTATCCCGCCCCAGCGCTCGGCGCTACGCACAGCGGCAGCCGGCATCGCAGGGCAGAGTGCGGCCAAGCGCGGGGTTTGTCTAAAGCGCTTGAGCGCTTATGCCATATTTGCACGGCCCTACCGTTGACCGCGCCCGCCGCGCCACGTACGATCAGGGGAACACGGCGGCGGCAGGAGCGTTTTCGGTTCCCAGCGGAGGCACGCGCCATGGTAGAAGAAACGATCACGAAACCGACCCTCCAACCGGTCCCGGCCGGCCTCTCGCCGCGCTGGGACCGCTTCGATCGCGAGGGGCTCACCTTCGACGATGTGCTGCTGCTCCCCGCCCGCTCCGACGTGCTGCCCTCGCAGGTCTCCACCGCCTCGCGGCTCTCCCGCAACCTGCGCCTCGCAATTCCCGTGATCTCGGCGGCGATGGACACGGTGACGGAGGCGCGGATGGCGATCGCCCTCGCCCGCGAAGGCGGCGTCGGCATCGTGCACCGCAACCTGCCCGTTCGCGCCCAGGCCGACGAGATCGACAAGGTCAAGCGCAGCCAGAGCGGCATGATCGTCGAGCCGGTCTCGCTAAAGGCCTGGCAACTGCTCTCCGATGCGCTGGCGGTGATGGACCGCTATCACATCTCCGGCGTGCCGATCACCGACGAAGAGAACACGCTGGTCGGCATCCTCACCAATCGCGACATCCGCTTCCAGGAGGATCTTACCCAGCGCATCGGCGACGTGATGACGCGGGAAAACCTGGTGACCGTGCCCGTCGGCACCACGCTCGACGAGGCCCGCTCCATCCTGCGCCGGCACAAGATCGAGAAGCTGCCCGTGGTCGACGGCGCCGGCAAGCTCAAGGGTCTGATCACCGTCAAGGACATCCAGAAGAAGCTGCAGCACCCCAACGCCTCACGCGACAGCCAGGACCGGTTGATGGTCGGCGGCGCCGTCGGCGTCGGGCCGGACGCCTGGGAGCGCGCCGGCGCCCTCGTCGATGCCGGCGCAGACCTGCTCGTCGTCGACACGGCGCACGGTCATGCCCGCAGCGTGGGCGAGATGGTGCGCCGCCTAAAAGACGCTTTCTCGCAGATCGACCTGGTCGCCGGCAACGTGGCAACCGGCGATGCGACGCTCGAGTTGATCGAGGCCGGCGCCGATGCGGTGAAGGTCGGCATCGGGCCGGGCTCGATCTGCACTACGCGCATCGTCGCCGGCGTCGGCGTGCCGCAGGTCACCGCGATCGCCGACTGCGTGGCCGCGGCGGCGCCGCACGACGTGCCGATCATCGCCGACGGCGGCGTGCGCTTCTCCGGAGACCTGGCGAAGGCGCTTGCGGTCGGCGCCAGCACGGTGATGCTGGGCGGCCTGCTCGCCGGCGTGGATGAGTCGCCCGGCGAAGTGATGCTGTATCAAGGCGAGCGCTTCAAGGACTACCGGGGCATGGGGTCGATGGGGGCGATGCAGGATCGCGGCTTCAGCAAGGATCGCTACTTCCAACACGACGTGCAGGGACCGAGCAAGCTCGTGGCCGAGGGCGTGGAGGGCCGCGTTCCCTACAAGGGTCAGTTGGCCGACCTGCTCTTCCACCTGGTCGGCGGCCTGCGCGCGGCAATGGGCTACCTGGGCGCGCCGGATATCACCACCTTCCAGCGCGAGGCCCGCTTCATCCGCATCACCGGCGCCGGCCAGCTCGAGTCACACCCGCACGACATCATCGTCACCAAAGAGGCGCCGAACTACTGGGCTTCATAGCGAACAGCGAACAGCGAACAGCGAACAGCGAACAGGGGGCTGGGACCAGCGCCTCGGTTTATGACAGTAGCGTGAGGACTTCGGGGATCTCCCGAACGATGTGATCCGGTCGTGCCTCGCCGGCGGGCAGCATCGCATCCATGCCGTCGAGAATCAGCACCGAGCACATGCCGGCGCGGTTGGCGCCGGCGATGTCGAACGGCAGCAAATCGCCGACGAAGAGCGCCTCGGCCGGTGCGCAGCTTGCACGGACCAGCGCCTCTTCGAAGAGGCGCTGGTCCGGCTTGCAGGAGCCGGCCGCTTCACTGGAGAGCAGCGAATCGAACAGCGACTCCAGACCCGTGTTGCGCACCAGGGGCCAGAGCTGGGCCTCGTGCGCGTTGCTCACGAGGCCGAGGTGCAGCCCGCGCAAGCGCAGCTCGCGCAGCGTCTCGCGCACGCCGTCGCGCAATGGCACGGCCCTCGCAGATCGCCGCGGCCATCATTTCGTCATACGCGCTGAGCAGCGCCAGCGTCGGTTCGACGCCGAGTTCACGCAGCGCCGCCGCGGCCACCGTGGCGAACAGGTCGCGGTGCAGGTAGAACGGCCGGGCGAGGTACTGCAAGCCGACCCTGGCGAACGCAGACTGCAACGCCCGCGTCGCGCGGGCGCGGCCGGCTGGATTCTCATACAGGCTGGCGAGGCGGCAGAGCGCTCGCGCGTTCGCCTCCATGAAGCCGTCGCTGCGCGTGAGCGTGCCGCCCAGGTCGGAGAGCACGGCCCTGAAGTTGCCCGTCACTACAAGCCCTCCCGCAGGCAGACCGTGCCGCGGTCGCCGTCCTCCGTCAGCCAGGCGCCGTTCCGGATTGCGGTCAGCGCGGCGGCACAGCAGCCACGCCGGCTCCTCCGTGACCGAGCTCCTCGCGGGCATCAAGGAAACTCATTGCTATCTGGCTGAGCGCACGCCTCGCACTGCTTCCAGTATCAACGATCTCGCGGAGCGAAATAGGGCGCCCCGGCAGGGCTGCCGGAGCGCCTGGTTTCGCATTTTCCGCGCCGCGACGGCTTGCATCGGTCAGACGGCCAGCACGCTCCAGGCCGGCGGCAGGCCGCTGGCGAGCAGCGTCCAGCGCGCCTCGGGCGTGACGTTCCACAGCTCGCCCGTGTCGGTCGTGACCAACACCTCGCCCGGCCGCTCGCCCACGGCCACGCCCAGCAGGCAGGCGGCCGAAGGAGTGTGCGCGGCGTCGCCCAGGTTGCGCCAGCTATCGCCGGCGTCGTCGCTGCGGTAGAGCTTCGCCTGGGCGCCGCCCTCGTCTTTGTAGCTGGCGAAGGCCGTGGGCGCGCAGGCCACGGTCAGTGCCTCGTTGCGCGGATCGATCACCAGCGGCCGCGTGTAGCGCGGCAGACGCCCCTGCCAGAGATACTCCCAGTTCGCGCCGCCGTCCCTGGAACGAAAGAGGCCGGCATTGCCCTCGATCTGCTCCGCCACGCCCTGCAGCCGGCCGTAGCCGGTGGTGGCGAAGACGGTGTCCGGCCGCGACGGCTGGCTCACCATCACATGGATGTCGGGGTTATTGTTGGGCAGGCTCACCGACCAGCTCTTGCCCGCGTCCGCCGTACGGGCAACGCCGCCGACCTCCACGCCCACCCACCAGCGCTCCGGGTTCTTCTGGTCCAGCGTGACGGTGCGGGCGCGGCCACCCGACGGCGGTGTGGTCGGCACACACCACTTCTCCGCGCCGGGGATCTTTGCAAAGGATTCGACCTCGCCCCATGAGCGGCCGCCGTCCGTGCTGCGGAAGAGGCCGGCGGGCTGCGCCCCGGCGAAGATCGTTTGCGTGTCACCCGGCGCCGGCACGATGTCCCAGATCTCGCGCCCGGCGACGCCGGCCTGCGCCCAGCTCTTGCCGCCATCCGCCGACCGGAAGATGCCGTCCTTCGTGCCTGCGAACAGTGCTCCGCCGACCTGCGCCAGCGCCCGTACGCTGTGTCCCTGCAGTCCTTCGACCTCCCGCGTATCGCCGCCGCTCGTGCAAAAGACGCCTTTGCTCGTGCCGATCAGGTACTCCACGACGCGCCTCCTTCGTGATCGCACTGCGCGCGATGCTGCAGCGTTGCCGCACGGCCGCGCGGGCCGGCGGTCTGCGCCAACGTACTCGCCGCCGGGCTTGCCGGGGGCTGAGCGCCCCCACTCTAGCACGATCCTCCGGGCCGCGAGCGCCCTCCCACGCTGGCGAGGCGAGATGTTAAGACGGTGTAATCCTTTCGAGGAATAGCCTGACCACCGCGCCAGGGCGGAGGGTAACAGGCAAAGCGGCGCGCGGGCGGCGGGCGAGTCCGGCTCCCGGCGCCTGCACGAGGACTCCGCCAGACGCCAGGGAGGCTGCCATGCGCATCGGTCCATGCAAACCCTTCGGCCGGCCGCTCCTGCTGGTCGCGTTCGCCTGCCTGCTGGCCGCGTGCAGCAGCAGCAACAACAACGGCAATAAGTCGAATGCGGCGAACAACGCCGCCAACGCGACGAAGCCCGTCGCCAGCTCGATCGCGCCGGCGCCGGGCGCCGCGGGCACCGCCCAGCCGGGTTCGCCGACGTCGGCGGCCACTCGCGCCGCGGCCACAGCGGCGCCTGCGAGCACCTCGGCGGCCGGCTCGCCGGCCGCTGGCGCTGCGCCTGGCGATCCTGGCGCGGCGGCGCTCGCGGCAGCGGGGGGCAAGAAGATCGGCGGCTCGGTGAACGTGCTCGGCACCTGGGGGGGCAGCGAGCAGGACAGCTTCCTCGCCATGGTGAAGCCGTTCGAGGACGCCACCGGCGTCAAGGTGAATTACGAGGGCACGCGCGACCTCAACGCCGTGCTGACGACGCGCGTGCAGGGCGGCAACCCGCCCGAGCTGGCGGGCCTGCCCGGCCCCGGCCAGATGGCGCAGTTCGCGCAGCAGGGCAAGCTCGTCGACCTCGACAGCGTGCTCGATATGAGTGCGATGAAGCAGCAGTACCCCGAGTCGTGGCTGCAACTGGCGCAGGTCGGCGGCAAGCAGGTCGGCATCTTCATTAAGGTCGCGCTCAAGGGGCCGATCTGGTACGACCCCAAGACGCTGAGCAAGTTCTCTACCGGGCAGACGCCGAAGACCTGGGACGAGCTGCTGGCGCTGACCGACAAGATCGCGCAGAGCGGCACCACGCCCTGGTGCATCGGCATGGAGTCCGGCGCGGCCAGCGGCTGGCCCGGCACCGACTGGCTGGAAGACATCGTGCTGCGCCAGGCGGGACCCGATGTCTACGACCAGTGGTACCAGGGCAAGATCAAATGGACCTCGGACCAGATCAAGCAGGCCTGGCAGAGCTGGGGCAAGATCGTCGCCAATTCGAAGGACGTTTTCGGCGGCTCGAACACGGTGCTCTCCACCAACTTCGGCGACGCCGGCACGCCGATGTTCTCCAACCCGCCGAAGTGTTACCTGATGCACCAGGGCAGCTTCATCACCGACTTCTTCGTTAAGAACACGCCGGGCCTGAAGCCGATCACCGACTTCAACTTCTTCATGTTTCCCGACATCGACCCCAAGTACACCGGCTCGGCCGAGGTCGCCGGCGACCTGTTCGGCATGTTCAAGGACACGCCGCAGGCACGGGCGCTGATCAAATACCTGGCCACACCGGAGGCGCAGGCGATCTGGGTGAAGCGCGGCGGCGCCCTTTCACCGAATAAGCTCGTCTCGCCCGAGGTGTATCCCGATGAGCTGGCGAAGGAGCAGGCGCAGATCATCACCACGACCAAGACGGCGAAGTTCGACGCTTCCGACCTGATGCCTGACGCCATGAACACCGCCTTCTACAAAGCGGTGCTGGACTACATCCAGAACCCCGGCAACCTGGACAGCATCCTCGCCAATCTCGACAAGGTGCAGGCCGACGCCTACAAGCAGTGACAGGAGGCCATCGGGCGCAGGGCCAGGGCGTGGGATGGAGGCGTCCACTCCGCCCTCCACCCCACGCCCTTCACCATGAGCGATCGCATCGTCCTCGCGCTCGTCGTCGTGCTGGGGGTGCCGGCGGCCCTGGTCGGTTACGTCGCCCTGATCGAATGGCTGCTGCGCGGCGCCGCCAACCGGTGGAAGGCGCGGCTGCGTCCCTGGCTCTGGCTGCTGCCGGCACTCGTCTTCCTGGGCGTCTACCTCGTCTATCCTTCGCTGAAGACGATCTATCTCAGCTTTTTCAACGCCGACTCGCGGCGGTTCGTGGGGCTGGATAACTACCATTACATCTTCACCGACCGTACGAACCTGATCTCGCTGCGCAACAATGTGCTCTGGGTAATCTTCTTCACCGGCGCCGTCGTCGCCTTCGGGTTGCTGATCGCCGTGCTCACCGACCGCGTGCGCTACGAGTCGATCGCGCGCGGCGTCGTCTTCCTGCCCATGGCCGTCTCCTTCGTGGCGGCGGGCGTGATCTGGCGGTTCATGTACGACTACCGGCCGCCCGGCCTGCCCCAAACCGGCACGGTGAACGCGGCGCTGATCCTCGTGGTTCCGGGCTACACGCCGCACGCCTGGCTGATCGAACGGCCGATCAACACCTTCGCGATCATCGGCGCCTCGGTCTGGATGTGGACCGGCTTCGCGGCGGTGATCCTCGCGGCCGCGCTCAAGGGCGTGCCTGCCGACGTGCTGGAGGCGGCGCGCGTGGACGGCGCGGGCGAGTGGCAGGTCTTCTGGCGGATCATCTTCCCGCTGCTGGGCACGACGATCGCCGTCGTCACCACCACGGTCGTGATCATCGCGCTGAAGGCATTCGACATCGTCTACGTGATGACCAACGGCAACTACGACACGGATGTGATCGCCAACCGCATGTACAAAGAGATGTTTAACTTCCGCAACTTCGGCCGCGCGAGCACCATCGCCGTCATCCTGCTCTGCGCGATCGTGCCGGTAATGCTGTACAACCTGCGCAGTTTCCGCACGCAGGAGGCGACCCGCTGATGCAAACCGCCGCCCTGCGCAAGAGCGTCGCCGTTTCGTTTCCCGCGCGGCTGGGCCAGGCGCTACGGCGCGGGCCGCTGCACATCGTGATTATCGCCATCTGCCTGCTGTGGCTGGTGCCGGCCGCGGGGCTGCTGGTCTCCTCCTTCCGGCCGCCGGCGCTGGTCTCGCGCACGGGCTGGTGGACGGCCCTGCAGCCGCCGCTGCACTTCACGCTGGACAATTACCAAAAGGTGCTGACGACGAACCACATGGGGCAGAGCTTCGTCAACAGCCTCTTCATCGCGATTCCGGCCACCGTCATCCCCATCCTGGTCGCGGCCTACGCGGCCTACGCCTTCGCCTGGATGGAGTTTCCGGGGCGCGACTGGCTTTTCCTCGTCGTCGTCGGCCTGCTGGTGGTGCCGCCGCAGATGACGCTGATCCCGGTGCTGCGCCTGTACACGCAGTTGCACCTCGCCGGCACGTTTCCCGGCCTCTGGCTGGCGCACACGGGCTACGGCCTGCCCTTCGCCGTCTACCTGCTGCGCAACTTCTTCGGCTCGCTGCCGCGCGAGATGATGGAGTCGGCCTACGTCGACGGCGCCGGGCCGTTTACCGTCTTCTTCCGCCTTGTGCTGCCCACCTCGGTGCCGGCCCTGGCTTCGCTGGCGATCTTCCAATTCATGTGGGTTTGGAACGACCTGCTGATCGCGCTCGTCTATCTCGGCGGCGCGCCGGACGTGGCGCCGATGCCGGTGACGATCAGCAACCTCGTCAACTCGCTGGGCCAGAACTGGCAACTGCTTACTGCCGCGGCCTTCATCTCGATGGCGCTGCCGCTCAGCGTCTTCTTCGCCCTGCAGCGCTACTTCGTCTCCGGCATTCTCACCGGCGCGGTGAAGGGGTAGCTCCGCCGCCGTGCAGCCTTGCAACGATGACTCCGCCGCAAAGCGGTGCATGCGGCTCAAGGTCGCGTCGTTTTCCTGCTGAGGTCCCGTAGTATCTGCGCATGAACAGCGCTCAGGCGATCAGCGCGGCGGCACGTGCCGAACCAACAGCAGCGCTCTCGACCGGGGAACTGACAGAACTGCTGTCGGCTGTGCGCCAGCTTCAGGCCGAGCACGCCGGCGCGCTGCAGGTGCTGCGCCGGCTCGAACAGCGATTCAGCGGCAGCGGCCTCGGCGATCGGCACGCGGCTGAGGCCGCGGCGGAAGGCGCCGCAGGCGCCCTCTGGCATGATGCGCTCGATCGCCCCGCGCGCGTGCATCGTCTGCAGGTGCAGGTGCTCGGCCCGTTCCGTGCCTGGCTGGACGGGCGCCCCATCGACAACTGGCAGAACCGACGGGCACGGACGCTGCTCAAGTGCCTCGCGGTCAACGAGCGGCAGCGTGCGCCGCGGGAGCAACTGATCGAGGCGCTCTGGCCCGGCGCGGATCCGCGCGCCGGCGCTAACTCGCTGCGAGTGACCATCCACGCGCTGCGCCGAATCCTGGCGGAGGCGGCCGGCGAGGCGGGCGCCGACGATTTGCTCCTCTGCGAGGGAGACGGCTACGGCTTCGGCCCGAGCCTCGCCGTGGACGTCGATGTGATCAGCTTCGAACGGCTCTGGCAGCGAGGCCGCCGGCTCGAACAGGAGGAGGCGCCCGAGCGGGCGCTGGCCGCCTTCGAAGCCGCGGAGGCGCTCTACCAGGGTGACTTTCTCCAGGACGATCCCTACGACGAGTGGACGGTCCTGCGGCGCGAAGCGCTGAGGGACTGCTACCTGGCCTTGCTGGCGCGGCTTGGCCGGCGCTCCCTCGAACGGGGCGATTATGAAGGCTGCATTCAGCGCTGTCAGCGGCTTCTCCGCCAGGACCCCTGCCGCGAAGACATCTACCAATGGCTGATGCGCTGCCACGCCGCGCTTGGCCAGCCGGGGCGTGTGCGCCGCTGGTTTGACGTCTGCACCGCCGTGTTGCGCCAGGAACTTGACCTGCCGCCGGGACCGGAGACGGTTGCGCTCTTGCACGCACTGCGGGCGAGTCCGGCGACAATTAATTCCGCACTAACGCCCGATTAACGTGCCAGTAATCACCCTTCTCTAGTGTGAACAGCGAAATACTCTGCGTCGCCGAGGCGAGTGGCGTCCTCTCGACCGAATTCGCGTCGCCGCTTCGCAGTCGCCGATTCGTGGCGTCTCCGTGGCTCAGTGACCAGCAAAAGGGGCACCGGGTGACCGACTACTCGTCGTTCATCCTCAAGATTCGCATCGATGAGCGGCGCAATGTGCTGGTTGGTTCGATCGAGCACGCTGCGACGAAAGAGTCGCTGCGATTCCGCGAGATGGGCCGGATGATGCAGTTCATCTTTGCGCATCTCCCGCCGGCCTCGAACCCGATGATCCCCACGGCTGCGGCCGGCCCGGCCGACGACGGCCAGAGGTGAGTTCGCGGGGCGCGCCGGTCGCCTCGACCTCGCCTCTTCAGCCGCACCTTCCTACCCGGCAACGCCCAGCCGGGCCCGCCGTTGCAACCGCGCAAACGGAGGTGTCGCCATGTGACGGGATGCCGAGCGGCCGCCAGGAGCGCGGCCGCTTCCACCGCCCACTAACCGGCGCGATGGCAAGAGCCCAAGGCAAACAGGAGGGACATCCGTTATGGCGACCCCGACCGAGTCCTTGATCCAGAAGTTGGAAAGCTTCGCCGGCACGCTCTCCGATCCCGAGCGAGAGGTGCTCGGCGAGCTCCTGCTGAACAGCGTCGACAGCAGCAAGACCCCGCAGGACGTTGCCGGCTATCTCCTCGCCTCCGGTCCGTCGTCCCTGCTTGGCGGCGCGATTCTCGGGGCCCAGGCGAGCAACAACACGTTCACGCGGCTGCACCTGCAGACGGCGCCGAACAACATCGTTCTGGTCGCGGCCGGCCCCAGGGCGCGCGGCCAGCTCTAACAGATGGTTTCAAAACCGGCGTTCAGGTGCGATCGCACACCTACAAGCGGGAACTCGCGCCGGTTATGAAACCATGTCTAAGCCCCGCTCCCGGCAATCCCTCCGTCCAGGCGGTCCCGGCAGCAGCGCCCCACGCCTCACTCGGCGCGGAGCGCCGCGACGCCGCCGCGCGGCCGGGCCGGGGGATTGCCGGGGACGCTCGGGCATCGCTGAGTGTGTCTAGCCGGCCATTGGAGGTAGTCGCATGGTAGCGCTGCAGCCCGCACGCAATTCGTCGAGCGCGGCAGCGGAATTGAACCTCGGCGTGCTGCTGCAGCAGCATCCGGAGCTGCAGATCGAGCAGGACGAGTACAACATCAATGTCACGGCGAACTTCGGCCGGACGCTCACGGCGGCGGAGGTCTTCGACCGTTACGCGGCCCATCCCGGCCGCGGTATGCCGGCGCATCTCTACTTTCATGTGCCCCTCTGCTCGTATATCTGCCACTTCTGCAACTATGTGAAGCGGCGCCTGCCCAACGACGGCAAAGCCGATGCAACCCTGGATGAGTGGGTGACGCTGCTGACCGCCGAGTCGCAGGCCTATCTCGATCGGGTCGGCTGGCTGCGAGAGGCGCGGATCGAGTCGTTCTTCATCGGCGGCGGCACCGCGGCGCTGCTGCGGCCGCGGCAGCTCGAACGGCTGATCGCGCACGTGCGCAAGAACTACGCGCTCAGCCCGGACTGCGAGCTGACGCTGGAAGGCAACCCCGACAACTTCCAGTGCGACTACATCCGCGCCGCGCAGGCGATCGGCTTCAACCGCTTCAGCGTGGGTGTGCAGTCGTTCCAGGACGAGGTCACGGGCTTCACCGGCCGCGGCCACGACGGCAGAGCCTCGCTTGCCGCGATCGACCACCTGCTGGAATCGCACCGCCCCTTCAACGTCGACATTATGTTCGGACTGCCGTTTCAGACCGTCGAAAGCGTGGAGAGAGACATCCGCACACTCGTCACCCGGCGCGTGCCGACGATCACGATCTACCGCCTGCGCAACGCCGAGCGGCACAAGATGGGGATCGGCAACCGCGCCCTCTGGAACGTGCCCGCCGTGCGCGACCAGCTGCACGCCGAGCATCGCTTCCCCAGCATCACGACCACGTACGCGATGCGCGAGGCGGCGGTGCGCACCCTCCTGGAGCACGGCTACACGCCCAGCCCTTGCGGCTGGTGGAACGCGCCCGGCACCTATCCGGAGGGCAACATCCCGCGTGTCTCCCGCAACAAGTGGCAGCGCTACGACACGATGATCGCCTTCGGCCCCGGCGCCTACGGCTGGCTGACCGGCGAGACGGCCGAGGTCGTACAAACCCACAACGAGACGGACATCGCCGCCTACGCGAAACGCGTCAAGGCGGGCGACAGCCGCCCGATCGCCTTCGGCCGGCTGCTCAGCGGTCACCAGGCGGCCGGCTCGGCGCTCGGCTTCGCCTTCAAGGCGAACCAGCCGATCCGCCCGGAGCGCTTCCGCCGCCAGTATGGCGTCGAGATCCTCGAACAGGAACCGTACCGCGGCGTGTTCCGGGAGCTGGTGGCGCGCGGCCTGCTCGAGTTTGTTGAGGGCGGCGCCGCGCTAAAGCCGACGCTGAACGGCGAGGCGCTGCATGAAGAGATCATCAGCGTCTACCTGCAGGGCCGCATCGGGCAGTTCGACGAGGCCGTTTGCCGGCGTTAGGGATGAGCGAGGGCTGCATGCCAGGCATCGAGCTGCGGTCGGGCGGTGAACCGTTCCGCTGCGTGTACGATCCGCCCGCGACGCTGGGGAGCCGCGTCTGCTTAATCGTCCAGTCGGGCCAGGCCGGGCCGATCGACGAGCCGACCACAGAGAACCGGCTCTACGAGCGGCTGGGACTGCGTCTGTCACGTCACGGCGCCGGCACGATCCGCTTCGAGATGCAGCACCGCGCGGATCGCCACCTCGCGGCCTCGCCCGCCGAGTTCGCAGAGCGGGTACGGCGTTTGGAGAGTGTGCTGGCGGCGCCTGATCTGCAGCCCCTGCTGCCGCGCACAGTGCTGCTGGGCGCCTCGCTGGGCGCCGACGTCGTGCTGGCGGCGCTGTCTTCGAAGCGAGCGGCAAATATCAGGCTTGCGGGGCTGGTGTTGATCGGCTGCGTCATCGAGGCGCCGGTCCGCCTGCGGGCGCGGGTCGGCGCCGCCGCATTCGTCTACGGCGCAGGCGATTATGTCGCGTACGTAGATGCAGCCGGCAACCAGACCGCGCCCCGGCGCCCCGCGGACTACGCTCCGGCCACGCTCCGACGCCTCGCCGGCGTCGATGCCGCGGCGAAGCTCCACATCCTCGACGGTCTAGGCCACACGCTGGCGCCCTGCGTCGAGATGCAGCGGGCGCCGGACCCTGTCCCGCTGCTCACCCGACTCGTGCTGCGGACGTGCGCGGGGCACGCATCGCCAGACGGCGATCATCGCGTTGGATGGAACGGAGAAACGCCGAATTCGGCTCTGGAGCGCAGCGCATGACCACGACCGCCGCCGCCCGCTTCGACAAGATCGCCGCCAACTTTGCCACCAGCGAGGTGCACAGCAGCAGCCCGACCATGCGGCGGCTGCACGAGTTGATCGCCCTGCCCGAAAGCGCCGCCGTCTGCGACGTCGCCTGCGGCGCGGGTCACCTGGCGCTGTCGTTCTCCGGCCGCGCCGCGCGCATCTGCGGCGTCGACCCGGCGCCGGCAATGCTGGACGCCTTCGCCACGCTGGCGAGCGAGCGCGGTGTCGCCGTCGAATGCATCCAGGCGTATGCAGAACGGATTCCATTGCCAGACGCTTCCTTCGACCTGGTCGTGACGCGCCTCGCCGCACACCATTTCGCCCGCATCGAAGCGGCCGTGGCCGAGATGGCGCGGCTCACTCGGCCGGGCGGCAGCGTGGCCGTGATCGACCTCGAAGGGGACGCGGAGCCGGCGATCGACGCGTTCAATCACCGCTTGGAGCTGCTGCACGACCCGACCCACGTGCGCAGCTATCCCGCTGCGCGCTGGCGGGAGCTGCTCGAGGACGCCGGGCTGCGCGTGGAGGCGCTCGAGCGCCGGCAGCGCGAGAGTCCCGCCGGCGTGCCGAGCAAGCGCTGGTGCGAGATCGCCGGTTCCGGCGCTGCGGCCGAAGCCGCGATCCGCGATCTGCTGGCGGCCGCGGACCCGGCCACACGTGAGGCGCTGGGCATCGAAGCCGATGGGGAAGAATTCCGCATTCCCGTCCGCACCGTGCTGCTCGTGGCGGGAAAGTAGGCAGGAAGGCGTCGAGATGCCGGTGATCGAGATCCACTCGCCCCAGCCGCTGCCCCCGGCGGGCCTGCTGGATGCCCTCTGCGCCGAGGTTACGCGCACATTGGGCATACCGGCCGGCTTCGCCTGGGCCGTCTGGAACGGGCATCCCGCCGGCAGCTTCGCGCGGCCGGAGTGGGCCGCCGGCTCGCAGGCTCCCGTGGTCTTCGTGCGCTGCAAAAACCGCTACACGCAGGCGCAGGTCGGCGCCGTGATGCGCACGATCCAGCGCGTGCTCAGTGGCGGCCTGCACTGTTCAGCCGACGAGATTTACATCGCGGTCCAGCGCGTCGTGCCGCAAGAGCTGCTCGTGCGCGGCGCGATCTGGGAAGGCGATGAGGCGCCGGCAAGTTCAGACGCGGCCGCCGCCGGCGAACCTCCGGGAGTGATCATGCTGCGGCCGATCGGCTTCGTCTCCTCGCCGCGGCGCGACCTGAGCGATGACAACTGGGGCGGCGTGGTCGCCATGATCACGCTCGAGGCCGCCCGCTTCGGCGCCGACGCGCTCGCGGAGCTGGCGGACTTCTCCCACCTGGAGATCGTGTTCTTCATGCACCGCGTGCCCGAGGACGAGATCGAGAGCGGGAAGCGCCACCCACGCGGCCGCGCCGACTGGCCGGAGGCAGGCATCTTCGCGCAGCGCGCCAAGGGCCGCCCGAACCGTATCGGCGTCTCGCGTTGCCGTCTGCTGAGCGTGGAAGAGCGAATGCTGCGCGTACAGGGGCTCGACGCGGTGGACGGCACGCCGGTGCTGGATATCAAGCCGTACATGGCCGAATTCGGGCCGTTGGGCGAGGTGCATCAGCCGGCCTGGGCCACGGAGCTGATGCAGGACTACTACGACACGCACCCGGCCCCCGCCGGCAGGCACGAGGAGTAATGCGATGTTCATTCCCTTCCAGTACAACGCCGGGCAGATCCTGGCCGTGCTGCCGCGGGGCGAGGTGCAGTTCCTGCGGGTCGAGGCGCGGCCGCTGATTGACGCCGTCAACGCGGGCAACGTGCCGCCGCTGCAAGCGGACTTTTCGGCGTTCCTGGTGCGCGACCCGCTGGTGGAGATGAACGACTTCCACCTGAGCGCCCCGGCGAACGTCTTTCTGGAGATCACCAACCGCTGCAACCTGCGCTGCAAACACTGTTACGCCTGGTCCGGCGTGGCCCGCGCCAACGAGATGCCGACGGAGCAGATCCTGCGCGTGCTCGACGACCTGGACGAAATGGGTACGCTCGGCATCTTCCTGACGGGCGGCGAGGTCTTCTCCCACCGGGACGCCGTGCAGATCATCCAGCACGCCAAGACGAAGGCGTTCGCGGTCGACATCTTCACCAATGGCCTGCTGATCACCGAGGAGAAGCTGGCGCAACTGCCGCGCGGCACCTCGTTCGCGATCAGCTTTGACACCGCCGATCCCGAGCGCACCGTGCGCGGCGGCATGGACTTCCCGAAGCTGCGCCGCTGCTTCGAATGGATGGCGAAGTACGGGCACGTCGTACGCACCGCCATCTCCGTGCACCGCAACAACATCCACGACGCGCTCGACATCTACCGCTGGTGCCTGGAGAACGGCTACCCGCGGCCGCAGTGGCTGGAGACACACCCGCTCGGCCGGGCGTTGCTGCACCCCGATATTTTGCTGCAGCCCGAGCAGGTCGATGAAGTGTTCGCGGTCTACAAGCAGTGCATGGAGCTCTACGCCACGCCCGCCGACGCGCAGGCGGTGATCGGGCCGTCTGACCGCAAGGGCATGCTCAACGTCGATACGGTGCGCTTCACCGTGGAGCTGGAGCGCGCCACGGGACAGGAGAAGTGCGCCCGCTCCGTGGCCTATATCAACGCCGCGGGCGAGGTGTACCCCTGCACCAACTGCCAGAGCGCCGTCATGTACCGCGGCGGCAACCTGCGAGAGCGCTCCTTCAAGGAGATCTGGGACACGGGCTTCCGCGACTTCCGCACGATCCACTTCAGCGACTTCAAGGACTGCAACACCTGCCCGGTCGCCGCGGCCGACGTCTGGTGCCAGTTCCGCTGCCCGCCGGTGGCGATGAACCTGACGCGCAACCCGCTGGGCTGCGGCGCGACGGAGTACATGAAGCTGTTCATGCTCAAGGCGCACCGCTACTGGCAGGAGTTCCAGCGGTCGGGGAAGAAGCTCGCGCTGAACGCGCCCGCGTGACCGGCTGGACAGACCAAAGCCGCCCCTTGCGCGAGGGCTCGCGCAAGGGGCGGCTTTCCTCGTACCGCGTTGTCTGGTACCCGCTTGGGCGTGTGCCGCGGTGGGCGACGGCCGGAACCTCAGCGAATTTCGAACGAGCGGGCGCCGGCCTCCAGCGCGCTGCCGCCGCGCAATTCTATGGCGAAGCCACCGAGCGAACCCGGCGTCAGAAAATTCGTGCGGATTGCCGAAGCCACGACCGCTTCGGCGAAGACCCCGCCGGCGTAGCCCTGCGTCTCCCCCTGTTCGAAGCTGCGCTCCAGCAGCATGCCGAGCACCACCTGCTCGCCCGGTGTCAGGGCCTGGCAGAAGCCGCGCAGCTTCTCCTTCAGTGTGACGACATCTTCCGCCGTTGCCGGGGACGCCTGCTCGTTGCTCACCCTGCTTCTCCCTTGTTGATCGGTTCGCCCGGACAAGTGTCTTGCCGCGGGCCGTCGCTCTGCGGCGGAACCGGCTCCGCCGAGATCGCCTGCAATGAATGCGCCGGGCAGCCGGCGCGTTGCCGGCGGTGCACCTCGCTGCGATACCAGCCCGGCCGGGCGCCGGGCGTGTTGCGCGGCAGAATCGATCGCGTATATGCCGACCAGTCCGCCTCGCTCAACGCCGCAAACCCTTCGCACACAGACCCGCTGCCGAGGTTCTCTTCCGCGTACGCCGCCTTCGGCAGCGGCTGCAGTTGATACAGGGGTTGTGCCCGGCGAAAGCAGATCGGGGTGTCGGTTTTGCGCAGGCGGAGGTTCGAGGCGACCGGCCCAAACCACCAGTCTGTCTCGATAATCCCCTCAAGGACTTCGAAGCCCGGATCCTGCGGCAGGTTCGCCGGCCGGCGAACGAGCAGCGACCAGCCCGGCCGCGTCTTCGCCAGCACGCCGGTGGAAACCATGACGATGCCCGGTTCGCCGCGGGGCGCGTGCATGAAGTAGACCGGGCGTGGCAGCACATCGGCCACCGGCGCGTTCAAGTTCCACAGCCCGGTGAATCCCGGCAGATCGGCCGCCTCCAGCAGTTGCCAGTCGCGGGCGCCCGCGCCGCGCCAGCGGACAGTCGTGCCGTCCCACAGCAGATCGAAATCGATCGGCGGAAAGACGTGCCAGCCGAACGAGGAGGCGGCGCGAAACGGCTCGCAGTAGTGATAGGCGCGGGCGGGCATCGAGCCGCCGAGTCCCGCGTCGGCGCGCACCGGCTTCGGCGCCGCGGGAAATAGCTTGTACAGCGTAACCAGCGGCTCAACGGCCATCGGCAGCCATCCGCTTGCAGGATTGCGCGATCGACCTGTTTCCGTCACGAAAGGCAACGGATGTCGCGAGGATCATCACCTGAAGCAGATCGCTTCACAAGCGCTTTTGTGGCGCATGCAACCGATTGTGACCGAGTTGTCCCCGCTGCGGCGCCGAGCCCGATGCGCTATGATCGCCCGCGGTCATGGATCTCGGGCCTTCGCCATGGTCCGGCGACGACCCGCGCGATTGGAGTGCAGACAATGCCTGCTTTGAGCACGAATGGCGCCGATCTCTACTACGAGACACACGGCAGCGGGCCGGCGATCGTCTTTGCCCACGGCGCCGGCGGCAACCATCTTTCCTGGTTCCAGCAGGTGCCGTATTTCCGCGAGCGCTACACTTGCGTAACGTTCGACCACCGAGGCTTCGGCCGCTCGGCCGATCCGCGTCCGCCGGAGGAGCGGCCCCGCTTCGATGAAGATCTGGCGGCGCTGATCGACCACCTGCGGCTGCCGGAGGTCCGCCTCGTGGCGCAGTCGATGGGCGGCTGGACCTGCCTCGGCTACGCGGCGACACACCCCGAGCGCGTGCGGGCGCTGGTGATGGCCGACACCGCCGGCGGCCTGACCTCACCGGAGTTAGACGAGGCTCGGGCTGCTGCCCAGGCGAAGCGCGGCGATTTAGCCCTGCTGGGCGGGGCGCTCAGCCAGGGCTTCCGCCGCCGCGATCCCGCCGGCGCCTTCCTCTACGAGCAGATCTTCGCGCTCAACCCGCCGCGCGAGCAGACACTGGGGCGGGCCTCGCAGCTGAACCGGCTGCCGGTAACGGCGGAGCAGGCCGCCGCTATGAGGCTGCCGGTGCTGTTCATCGAGGGCGCCGACGACGTGCTCATCCCGCCGGACGTGATCCGCGTGGCGCAGCAGATCGTTCCCGGCGCCCGGCTTGAGCTGGTGGCCGACGCCGGCCACTCGGTCTACTTCGAGCGGCCCGACCAGTTCAACCGCCTGCTCGAAGGCTTCCTGAGCGAGGTTGCCGCTCCGGCTGCGGCGCGCGCCTGACGCGCTGCCACCCAGCCCGTCTTCAATCGGCGGAAGACGCCGGTCGTCGGCGCTCGCCGCTCTGAATTGATGGGCACGGGCCGTTCATGCCGTGGGAGAAGCGCCGATGCGCTGCAGGTCCTGTGCGACCGAGATCGGCCCGGGATAGATCTCGGCCATGCCGGCGGTGAATGCGGCCAGGAGGGGGCCGTCGTTCGGCACGGACGGAATCACGTGCGAGAGCACGAGCCGCTTCACGCCCGCATCGCGCGCCAGCGTCGCAACCGCCAGCGTCGGCGCGTGGTAGCTCGGCACGTCCTCCAGCAGCGCCGCCACACGCCCGTTGCCGGACGCCTTGAGCACGGCAATGTTCTGCTCCAGCATGCCGAGGTTCAGCGCCTCGCAGACGAGCAGATCCACACCCTCGGCGGCATGGCGCAGCGTAGCGCAGGCCGTGGTATCGCCGGAGAAGACCACGCTCGCGCCGGCCGCGCGCACCCGGTAGCCAAGCGCCGGCACGACGGGGCGGTGGTCGACCTCGAAGCTCTCAAGCTGCAGGCCGGCGAGTGAGGCGACCAGCGCCGGATCCGCTGTGGCCGGCACCTCGTGTACCTCGCAGCGGATGCCGTCACGCGAGAGCTTCTCGCCATGGTGGGCGAAGCGGTAGCCGATGTCGCGGTCGAGCGCCGCAAGGAAGCCGTCGATCATCGCCCGTGTGCCCTCCGGCCCGTAGACCGTGAGTGGCCGGGTGGCGCCTCCCGTCCAGCGCGTGATCAGGAAATCGGGCACGTCGGTGATGTGGTCGGAGTGCATGTGCGTGAAGCAGGCGGCGTCGATACTGGCCGGCGGCACGCGGGCCGCGAGCAACCGCCGCGCAACGCCCCAGCCGCAGTCGAGCAGCACCCGCGTCTCGTCGCAGAGCAGCACCTGGCCGGCGCCGCAGCGCACCCGGCTCGGCAAGGGGCTGCCTGTGCCGAGGAAGACGATCTCCAACGCCTCGGTCATCGCGGAACACCTCGCGGCCGCCAGGCGGCGTGCAGCAGCGTACGCCGAGTGCGCCGATCGCGTCCAGCGAGCCGCGCTCAGCGATAGACGTCGTCGTGGCTGCCAATGTCGATCAGGGTGATCTGCTGTTCGTCCACCAGGAGGATCAGAACGATGCGGTATGCATAGGTGACTCGCACGGCGTGGTACTGGCTCAAGGATCCGCCGAGGGCGTGCAGTTGAAGCCGAGGCTGATGCGGATCGCTCTCGAGATCGCGCAAAACGCGGGCGACTCGATCTTGAAGCCCGGGATGACGACTCGTGAATCGGCGCAGGGATCGTCGAAAGCGGGGCGTAGGCACGAGCGTGTACGCCACTCGCTACTCATCAAGCCCGAACTCGGCGATGAGTTCTTCGGCCGTCATCGGCCGCGCCAAGCCGGCCTTCACCTCGGCCATCGACTCCTTGATCCGCGCGAAACCGGCTTCCTCCTCTGCATCGATCAGGTCGCGGTAGCGCACCTCGTCCATGATCACGTAGCTCGGGCTGTCGTTCTTGATCACGTGCACCGGGCCGCACTTCAGCAGTTCGTCCACCGCCGAGATGCCTCGCCGCTTGATCTCACGCGCCGGAATAGTATTCATTTCGGTACTCCATTCAGTGCTGTACGGCCATTCTAGCAGCGAAACGCTCCGCGTCACAGCACCGCTGGATGCAGCGTGCTACAGTCCGGGCATCTTCACGAGCGTCCCAGTTGTCAGCTTCGAGGGAGGCAACCGATGACCAGCCAGAGCACCAGGCCCGTTCCATCCACGCTCGCCGCCGAGCGCCAGGCGTTCTACCAGGATCTCGAGTCGTTCAGCATGGGGCCGCTCTGGGCGGTGCTGGGCGAGGCGCTCACACCCGAGCCGCGTGTCAGGTCGGTCCCCTGTCTCTGGCGCTACGCCGACGTGCGCCCGCGTGTGCTGCGCGCCGGCGAGCTCGTTTCCGCCGCCGAGGCAGAGCGCCGCGTGCTGATGCTGCTCAACCCCGGCCTGGAAGGGAAACCCGCGGCCACCGCCACGCTTTACGCCGGCATTCAGCTGATCCTGCCCGGCGAGATCGCGCGCACCCATCACCACACGCCCGCCGCGATCCGCTTCATCATCGAGGGCGAGGGCGGTTACACGGCCGTCAGCGGCGAAAAAGGGCCGATGGCGAAGGGCGACTTCCTCACCACGCCCAACTGGACCTGGCACGACCACGGCAACGAGGGCGGCGACCCCGTGATCTGGCTCGACGGCCTGGATATCCCGCTCGTCACGAACCTGGACGCGATCTTCTATGAGGAGTTCGGCGAGGAGCGCCAGCCGATCACGAAGCCGCCCGACGACGCGCTGCATCGCTGGGGCGCCAACCTGCGGCCGACCTGGCAATCAGCGCCCGGCCCCTACTCACCCATCCTCAACTACACCTGGGCGGCCTCGCGCGCGGCCCTGCACACGTTGCGCGAGGCCGAGGCCAGTCCCTTCGACGGCGTAATCATGGAGTATCAGAACCCGAACACGGGTGGGCCGGTGCTGCCGACGATGGCGGCCTACCTGCAACTGCTGCGTCGCGGCGAGCACACGCAGGCGCACCGCCACGTGGCGAGCACCGTCTACCACGTCGCGGAGGGCGGCGGCTGGAGCGTGATTGCGGGCCGGTGCTTCGAGTGGAGCGAGGGCGACACCTTCGTGGTGCCCGCCTGGGCCTGGCACGAGCACGCCAGCGCCGGCGGCGAGGCGGTGCTCTTCTCCTTCAGCGACCGGCCGGTCTTGCAAGCCTTCGCGCTCGATCGCGAGGAGCGGCACACGCAGGGGCGCCAGAGTTAAGCGACGGCCCGCTTCCGCGCGACAAAGGATGCGTAGCCGGTGCGACCTGCCCGCACCAGGGCTCGCCACATACTGAACGGCTCGCGCTGCCGCTCCAGTTCGGCCGCGCCGTAGGCCGCGGCGAAGGCGCCCTCCCAGGCTTGCTGGTCGGGCGGGTCTACCTGCGGGCGAGCGGAAAGGATCGTCGTGCGGTCTTCGGCGAGCAGCACGTCGAAGCCGCTCTCGTCAAGCAGCCGCACGTACTCGCTCAGGCGCAGGAGCGCGGGGAAGCTCCAGACCCGAGCGAGCTCGGCGCGCTCCTCCGGCGTGAGCTCGGCGCGCGCCACCCAGTCGCTGAAGGCGAAGAGGCCGAGCGGACGCAGCACGCGTGCCACCTCGCGCACGACGGCGGGCTTGTCCATGTGGCACATGGCGTCCTGGCTCCAGGCGACGTCGCAGCTCGCGGCGACGAGGGGCAGCGCCTCGGTGCGGGCAAGCAGCAGCGGTGTGCGGGCCGTCAGACCCTCGGCCGCGGCCGTCGCACGGGAGGCGGCGTGCATGCGCGGATTGGCGTCGATACACAGCACCATGGCGAGGAAACGCCGCGCAAGGTAGCGTGCCGGCCCGCCCAGCGCCGAGGCGATCTCCAGGATGCGGCCGCCGCCTGTGTAGCCGTACGCCTCCAGCCGCTGCGCCTGGGCCACGGTGGCATCCTCGCTGCCGGCGTGCAGGTGCAGCCCGGCGCCGCGCAACGACCAGGCGATACTCGGCGCGTCGTAGAAGTCGTTGACCGCGCGCAGCTCGGACGCCATTTCTTCCGAAGCCATGCGCGCCTCCGCGGGAATCGCTTCGCCGGCCCGTCTGCCGATTGTACACGCGGTGTCGGCGCCGCGCGGCCCGGCGCACGGCAGAAGCGCGTCAGATCGAGAGCGACGGGCCAAGCTCGTGTAAACGCCGCCGCCGCAGCTTCCAATCCGGCAGCACACGCTCCACTGCGGCCCAGAACGTCGGCGCATGGCTGCGCACATGCAGATGCGCCAGTTCGTGCACCACCACGTAGCCGATGAGTTCCGGCGGCGCCAGCGCCAGCCGCCAGTTGAAACGCAGCACGCCCGTGGCGCTGCAACTGCCCCAGCGCCGTCGCTGCGTCCGCACCAGCACGGCGGCCGGCGTCGCCCCAACAAGCGGCGCCCAACGTTCCACGGCGCGGCCGATCTCATCCGTAGCGCAATCCCGATACCAGCGCTCCAGGGCGCCGACAATCGCCGCCCGCCGCACCTCGCCGGCCAGCGCCGCAGGAACGCGCAGGAGAAACTGGCCACCTTCGACGGCGACCTGGACACGCCGCGCCGGAGCCGCTTCGACCAGCAACGACAGTCGGCGGCCGAGGTAGAGCAGCGTCTCACCGCTTTCGAAGCGGCGGGGCGGACTCGGCGGCACGCTGGCGGTGTCGAGCCGGCGCAGGATCCAGCCGGCGCGGCGCAAGACCAGAGCCTGAATTTCCGTCGCGGGAACACGCAGCGGCGCCGCCACGCGCACGCCGGAGTCTGGATCAAGTGTGATCGTCAGCGTACGCCGCCGCCGAGCACTGCGCGTGACGAGATAGCGGATCGTGCGATCATCGCGCCGTACTTCGCCGGCCTCAGGCTGCGCGGAGCGCTGGGAGCGCTTCACCGTATTTCCACGCTCTCACAACGTGATCGGCCGGCACGATGCGTTATGCTGACGCGCAGGGCCGGAGTCCAGTGTCGCGGGCGCCGGCCTTTGCGTTCCAGAGCGAGATTTCCATAAGCGCTTGAATGGAGCCCCGCCGTGCCCCAAGCCGCCCGCAGGCGCGCCCTGCCGTTGTTTGTCGTGCTCATCGCTCTCGTGGTGGCCGGCGCCGGCCGCCGGCCGCCGGCTGCCCGTGCCGCGGCGCGGCAGGTCGTGATTGTCGCGCTCGAGCCGAGTGGACCGGCGCCGGGAACGTGGTCCTGCCTGCCCGAGAATCCGAGCTGCGCGCGCCATGACCAGTGGTGGGAGGAGTCGTTGTTGCAGGCGCCCGCCCCGGCCGGCACGGCGGTCGAGTTCTCACCGCTCGGCGCGGGCTTCAACGCCGACCCACGGCTGGCCGAGGCGGTGCTCTGGGTGTGGAGCTGGCCCGACGGCCGCCAGCTCCTGCGCGGCGCCGCCGCGCATGGAGTCAGCGCCGGCTTCGCCGGCTTCGCTCCGAGCTCGGGCGCTCAGCAGGCGGTGGCCCGCTATGATGCGCGAACCCGGTCCATCGAAGTCGATGCGATCTTCGCCGGCGCGCCGAGCTGGCTGCTGGGCGACGTGCTGGCGCATGAGTTGACGCACGCGGCGCAGGATAGCGCCGGTCGGCGTCTGAACACCTCGGCCGCGGGTTGCGTCTCCACGGAGCTGCCGGCCCGCCGCGCGGAGGTCGCCTACGCCGGCTACCTGCTGGCGCGGCTGGGTACGCCGCCCGCGGAGGCGGCCGCGACCCTGCCGCAAGCGGGACTCGAGCTCTATCGCATGGTGCAGGGACTGCTTGAGAGCAGCGACCTGCCCGGCCTCGTCGCCCGGCTCTGCGCGGCGCAGCCCAGCTGACGTCGCGGCCGGCCCGCGATCCGCTCCACGGCAAGCCACGCGCCGCCTCGATTGGCGCCCGCGCACGGCGCAAACCTATACTGAGAGCGGAGATCCACGCCGCTCAAGCGGCAACGGAGCAGGAGACCGGCATGTGCGACTTCGAATCCGCGACCATGCCCGACGTCGGCGCCCTGATCGACGCCGAGGGCAAGGCGGCGCTGCACGAGCTGCACGAGGCCATCAATGCAGCGATCGCATCCGGCAGCGCGCCCGAGGCGACGATCGATCGGCTGCGCGGCCCCTTCGCCGACTTTCTCAAGCGGGATGGCTGGCTGCCCGCGCCCTGCCGCGTGCCGATTCCCGGTAAGGCCGCCAGCTACGCGCTGCTGCGCTCCAAAGACCCAGAGTACGTGCTCTTCAGCATGGTTCTGCCCGCGGGCGAGAGCACAAAGGTGCACAACCACCTGGCATGGGGCCTGATCGGACTCTGGCAGGGAACGCAGTTCGAGGTGCAATACCGCCGCGTGGACGACGGCGCCAATCCTGACTACGCCGAGCTGCAAGAAACCGAGCGCCGGCGCCTGGATCGGGGCGAGATCACGCGCCTGCTGCCGCCGGTTGATGACATTCACATCATCAGCACGCTGTCGGATACGCCCTCGATTTCGATTCACCTGCTCGGCAACGACCTGGGCAAGATCCGTCGCCAGCTCTTCTACCCCGAGGAGAAGCGTGCCGAGACATTTATTTCGGGTTACGATAACGTCGGCGGCATCGCCGGCGCCGACGCGGCCGGTGTCGGCGCCCGACGCTGACGCACACGCTGCCGCGGGCGACACCGATACCGGCCACCATGTAGGCTTGCGATGATTCCCATCCGAATCCTCAACTGGCTGCGGACGCTCGGCCGACGGCGAGCGGCGCCCGTGACGGCACCATCGCCGCCGATGCCCGATCAGCGCGCCCTGGCGGAGGTGACGGCGGCGGCGCAGGCCGAAGGCGAGCAGATCATTGCCCGGGCGCGGCATGACGCCGCCGCGCTCCGCGAGCGCGGGCTTGAAGAAGAGCAGGCGCACCGCGAGAACCTGGCGGAGACAACACAACGGCTGGAAGAACGCCAGCAGCGCATCGCGGCACGCGCCGCGGCGCTGGACGAACGTGAGGCCGCGCTGCGCCGGCACGCAGACGACCGCAAAGCGGTCGAGGCCATGCTGGCAGAGCTGAGCGAGCAGCGGGTGGAGGCCTTGCAACGGCAAGCCGGTGTCACACTCGTGCAGGCGAAGGATCAGGCGCTGGCCGCGATCGAGCAGGAGTTGCGCGAGGACAATGAGCGCCGGCTGCGGGCCGGCGAGACGGCGATGACCGCGGACGCCGAACGCCGCGCCCGCGGCGCGATCGCCGCGTCCATCCAGCGGCTGGACCCGCCGGAGGTTCCCGACCCGGCTGCCGATCCGTTGCACGCCGCCTCGGACGACGCGCGGCAGAAGTTGCTGGCCCGCGACGGCCATACGCTACGCGCCATCGAAGCCGCCACCGGCTGTGAACTGGCGATCGAAGACGTGCCCGGCGCGGTGCCGGCGATCTCGCTCGCCGGATTCGACCCGGTTAAGCGCGAGATCGCGCGTACGGCGCTGACCTGGCTGATCCGTGACGGCGCCATGAACCCCGGCAAGGTCGAAGCGATCATTCAACGCGCCCAGCGTGACGTCGCCGCCAGCATCGAGCGGGCAGGAGTGATCGCCGCCACCGAGGCGGCCTGCAAGGATCTGCCCGACGAGGTGCTGAAGACGCTTGGCCGGCTGCGCTATCGCACCAGCTATGGCCAGAACCAGTTGCAACATGCGATCGAAACCTCGCGCATCGGCGCCATGCTGGCGTTCGAACTCGGCGCGGATGTTTACATTCTGCGGCGCAGCGCCCTGCTGCACGACCTGGGGAAGGCGATCGACCGCGACACCGAGGGCACGCACGCCATGCTGGGCGCCGACATCTGTCGCCGTGCCGGTATGCCGGAGGCGATCGTGCACTGCATCGCGGCGCACCACGAGGAGATCGAGCCGGAGACGTTTGAAGCGCGGCTGACGATCGTGGCCGACGCGATCAGCGGCGGCCGCCCCGGCGCCCGGCGCGAGTCGCTCGAGCGCTACCTCGCGCGGCTCGCAGCGCTGGAAGACGTGGCGCACAGCTTCGCCGGCGTCGAGCGCGCCTTCGCCATCCAGGCGGGACGCGAGCTGCGCATTCTGGTCAAACCTGAGCAGATCGACGACGTAGGCGCGGCGCGCCTGGCCCGCGCTGTGAGCGACACGATCCAGGAGAAGCTGGAATATCCCGGCCAGATCCGGGTGACCGTGGTGCGTGAGACGCGCGCCGTGGATTACGCCCGCTAGCGCCGGGCGCTCAGGTGGGCTGGCCCGCCTCCGGCGGCCGCCCCAGCGACGGCGTGCCACCCTCACCCTCGCGCGGCTCGAGGCCCGGCAGCCGCGCCACGGTGTCGTGTCCGCGGGCGCAGGTCAGCGGGTCATCACGGCGCCGCTCGGGTCGCCAGCGCTCGAACGTCTCACTGCAGGTCGTGCAGCGAAAGAGATACACCGGCATCGCCGCCTCCTGCGCGTACTGTGCGCCAAAGTGTACCCCTTAGTCCAGCAACCGGCGCAACTTAGCGCCGTCGTGGTGAGCGCGGGCCGGCCGCGCCCGCTCGCCCGCGCAGCCGATGGCGGGCCACATAGACCAGCGGCGCCTGCCCGCGACGCCGCCGTGGAGCCGAAGGTCGCTGCTCCGCGTCTGGCTCGTCGGCCGGCGGCGCCTCTTCCTCCTCGGCTTCATCGAGATCGATGCGGTGCAGATGCTCCGTGCCGCCCAGCAGATCGACGTACAGCAGGCCGTTGGTGTGATCGATCTCGTGCTCCAGCGCCTGGGCCAGCAGATCGTCGGCGGCGCGGATGCGCACGCGGCGGCCCTGCCGGTCGAGCCCCTTCACCGTCACCTTCACCGAGCGGAAGAGGTCTCCGCGGTAGCCGGGGATCGAGAGGCAGCCTTCCTCGATCCAGCGCTGGCCTGTGGTACGCACCACTTCAGGGTTGATCAGGGCGAATGCGGGCACCTCCGGCACTTCGATCACGACCAGGCGCAGAGCGATGCCGATCTGCGGCGCCGCGAGCCCGACGCCCGGCGCGTCGCGCATCGTCTCGATCATGTCGTCGATCAGCCGCTGCAGCGAACCGTCGATGCACTCGATTCGCTCGCCGGGCTGCCGCAGCACGTCGTCGCCGGGCTCGCCCAAGATGCGGATCGGTCGGATCGCCATCCTCGTTTCGCCTCCGCCGCCACGCCCTCTGTTGCACCATGCTAGCAATGGAATATACCCCGGTCCAGAAACGGTGTGGCAACGTTCGCCGGCAGTCGCACGGCGAGCTGCCGCGCTTGACAGCCATCGACGCGCTGCCTAGCCTGAGCGCTGGCCGAGGCTGTGCCGGCCCAAGGGGAAGACGATGCCGACAATCGATCGCGGCGGCGTGAAGATCTACTACGAAGCGGAGGGCGAGGGCTATCCGGTGTTGTTCACCCACGGGTATTCGGCGACCGCGCAGATGTGGCAGCCGCAGCGCGAGGCGCTCGGCAGCCGCTACCGCTTCATCACCTGGGACATGCGCGGACACGGCCGCACGGACAGCCCGGCGCAGCTCGACGCCTACAGCGAGGCCGAGACGGTGGCCGACATCGCCGCGATCCTGGACGCGGAGGGCGCCGAGCAGGCGGTGATCGGCGGCCTGTCGCTGGGCGGCTACATGACGCTCGGCTTCTGGCAGGCGCACCCCCAACGCTGCCGCGCCCTGGTGCTCTGCGACACGGGGCCGGGGTACCGCAACCCCACGGCACGCGAGCAATGGAATGAAACCGCCGAACAACGCGCCGTCGCCCTCGAGACGCGGGGCTTCGAGGCGCTGGGGCGCAGCCCGGAGGTCGCGCAGACGGCGGCCGGCCACCGCACGCCACAGGGGCTGGCAAACGCGGCGCGCGGCATGCTCAAACAGTTCGACGCACGCGTGATCGAGGGGCTGCCGCAGATCAGCGTGCCGACGCTGATAATCGTCGGCGAGAACGACCGGCCCTATCTGGCCGGCACGGACTACATGGCGGCCAAGATTCCCGGCGCACGCAAGGTGGTGATCGCCAACGCCGGCCACGCCTCGAACATCGACCAGCCAGCGGCCTTCAACGACGCCCTGCTCGGCTTCCTCAGCGAGGTCGGCATACCTAGCAGGGCCAAAACGGGTGCGTAGCGGCGGGGGGCGACGGTCTAGACGGCGCGGCGGCGCGGGCCGTGCAGCGCCAGCTTCAGGGCCTGCTTCACGCTGCAAAACTGCTCGTGCGGCAGGCGATCGATGTCGGCGAGCAGGGCGCGCCACTCGGGGTCGGACTCGATACGGCTGAGCGGGCGCTGCGGCGCCGGCGGCAGCATACCCGCCTTCTCCGCAACGAACTCAACCGGCAGGCGGAAGCAGCGGGCCACACCGACCACCGCCTCGCGGTCGGGCAGCGACTTGCGGTGCCGCCAAACGCTGACTGTGCTGGCGTTGACGTTGGCATAGACGGCGAGCTGCGCCGGCCGCATGGCGCGCGCTTCCAGCTCATCGTTGACGAACTCCGCCCACACGTCGAGGCGGCGGCGGCGCTCTGCTTCGGTCATCCGTCCGCCCGTACGGGGCGACCGCGCCGACGGCTCAGCCATCTCGGCCATGCCGTCCGCTTCGAGAGCGCATTCGAGCACCTGCTGCACGCTGGCACCTCCCATCGATCGCGGCAAGACGGCCTGGCCGCGGCCGTTCCGTATTGCCCGTCTGCATAGATGAACGCGGCGCCGGGCCCGATCGGGCTGCTGCCGTGCACCCATTTTCTGATGCAAACGTTCACTGCCGGTGTTGTCAGACGCACGGCTGAAGAGTGAAGTGTGCAACACGGCGGCGCAATCTGCAAGCTCTGTCGCACCGTACTTGCAGAAATATGGCAGAGTATCGTGTCAGGAGATCAGCTACGCTGTCTCCATGACCGCAGCCTCCGCACGTGAGCCGCTCTGGCGTCGCTTCCCTGCGGCACACCAGATTTTGCGCGCGCGGCTGATGGACGAGATCTTCCCGCTCGCGCCCGGCATCGCGGCCTGGGTCGAGGCGGACTCCGGAGGCGGTCTGCTGGTATCCGTGGGCTGGCCGGACGCCCCCTTCGCCTGTCAGGAGCGCTTCTCGGCCGAGGAACTGCAACAGACCTACGGTCGCTGGGCGCAGTGGGCGCGCGGCTGCGCCCTGCTGCTCGCCGAGCGCCCGCCCGCCTGACTCCGCGCGGCGTTGCTAGGCGCTTAGAAGTGACGGTGTGTCTCCACAGAGCCCGCCCAGCGCCTCACGCGAGCAGGTGCCGGCCGGCCCACGGCAGGCGCCCGTCGCAGACTGCTTGCTCCGGCAGCCCCATCGGGTGAAACCAGGCAGCGGCGAGCCGTTCTACCAGCGATCGCCGCGCGAGCCGCTGTAGCTCGACTGCCGTGGCTGCGAACGGAAGCAGTCCGAGCAGTATACGGGCTTATCGAGTCGCGGCTCGAAGGGCACACGCGCCTCGTTGCCGCAGGAGGCGCAGACGGCGGTAAACATCTCGCGACGCGGCTCCGACGAGTAGCCGCCGCCCTCGTATCCCTCGCCCTGCGAGCGTGAGGCGCGGCGCGCGGCGCGACAGCTCGCGCAGCGGCGCGGCTCGTTCGTGAACCCCTTGGTCGCGTGGAACTCCTGTTCACCCGCTGTGAAGACGAAGGACGTGCCGCAGTCAGCACAGGTGAGCGTCTTGTCTGCGAAGGGCACTCGACGGCCTCCAGCCACGTTTTCGGTCAATCTTCGGCCATCGAGCGTCCGGCAGGGGCAGGGCTTCCCCTTCGGCGGGCGGATGCGACGCCGATACCGCGCGGTATCATAGCACAGCGGATCAAGGTTGCAAATCCGTTGCTCCGCGCTCAGTCTTCGCGCTGGAGAAATCGGCGGATTCGCTCTTTGTAGGGTTCTTTGTCGTAGGTCGCAAACAGTGTGCTGTAATTGCGAACCGGATCGCCGAAGAAGAAGCGTTCATACAGCACCTGGCGAGAGCCGAACGAACTGACCGCCGCATCCCAGGCCAACCGGAACAGCCGTACACGCTCACGCCCACCCGCATTCGCCGCCTGGTAGAAGCGCTCGATGTCTCCGCCGATCGGGCTTTCCAGATCCGCCTCGCTCGGCGTCGCCATCAGGCCGCTGGCGCCCAGCAGTTGCAGGATCTCGATCATGCGCGGGTACATCTTCGGAAAAACGTTGCGCGCGATGTCCAGCGGCGCCCGCGCCGGGCAGAGCACGCCCCACTCATCCAGGGCGGCGTCGGACTCGCCGGCGCGCAGGCAGGCGCGCATCGTCTCCAGATAGGTGATGATCTCGGCGACCTTCTCCTGCACGTGCTGGAAGCCGTCCACGCCGATCGTTTCCACCATCAGGCTGGCCAGGCCCAGGATGAACTCGGCCTTAGCGACGTTCTTGGTCACCACCTGGTGCATCATGTGCACGATCGCGTTCGTACGGCCGTAAGCGCCGTTGCACTTCTCCACGTCGCCCAGCAGGAAGACACGCTCCCAGGGCACGTGCACATCGTCAAAGATGACCACGCAGTCCATCTCCTCGAAACGCGCCGCCAGCGGCTGGTCGAACACCGGCCGGCCGAGATCGAAGCTGTCGCGGCAGATGAAGCGCAGCCCCGGCGCGTCGCAGGGCACCGCGAGGGCGAAGGCGTAGGGCCGGTCCTCCGGCTGACCCTTGAGCACGGTCGACGGGAAGACGGCGAGCTCGTCCGACAGCGGCGCCAGTGTGGCCAGCATGCGAGCGCCGCGCACGACGATGCCCGCGTCGTCCTCTTTGATCACCGCGGCGGTCAGATGTGGATCGGCCTGAGCGGCGGGGCCGGCGGCGCGGTTCGCCTGGGGGTTGATCAGCGTGTGCGTGAGGCAGAGATCGCGGCCGCGGATCGACTCGTAGTAGCGGCGCACGTTGCCGGCGAAGTCGCGGTCGCCGCCGGCGAAGTAGTCGGCCGCGGCGGCAAAGGCCATGAAACTGCTGTTGAGATAATCGGGTGTGCGCCCCATCATGCCGCCGGTGTCCGCCGCCCAGCGGTACATCATGCGGCGGCGGTGCAAAAGCTCGTCCTGTGTGTGCGGAATGAGGAAGGAGGCGCCGCAGCGTTCGCCGGAGGTACGTTCGACGTAGGTCATCTCGTCGCGTAACGCCGGGTCGTGCTGCATGTCGTAGAGGCGCGCCAGCGAGCGAGCGCCGTTGCGGAAGGCGGGATGCACCGTGACATCCTCAACCCGCTCGCCGCCGATCCAGACGTCGCGTCCCGTCGCCTTCAGGCCAGCGAGGTAATCCGCGCCCGTGCGTGCGCCCATCTTGCCCGGCTCCTCGGGCCGCTTTCACGGCAGCCGCCCCGCCATTCACCGTAGAACCGCCGCATGCGTGCTCGCAAGGAGCTGACAGCTACGGGCAGGGCGGTCACTCGTGCGGGGGAAGGGAGGGGGGTAGAGTGAGAACGAAGCGGCCGCAGGCCCGCACCCCGAGGAGCGAACCGCATGACCGACGCTGCCCGCCACCGCGCCTTCGACCCGGAGGCGATGGCCCCGAACGACGCCTACCAGCTGATCAACGCGGTGGTCGTGCCGCGGCCGATCGGCTGGGTATCGACGCTTAGCGACCAGGGCGTGGCCAACATCGCGCCGCACAGCTACTTCAACGTGCTCTCGGCCGACCCGCCGACGGTGTTCTTCTCCAGCAGCGGCGTCAAAGACTCGCTGCGCAACGCCCGCTTCACCGGCGACTTCGTGGTCAACGTGGTGAGCGAAGAGCTGGCCGAGGCAATGAACCTCACCTCGGCCGACTTTCCCCCTGGCGAGAGCGAGTTCGCGGCTGCTGGCCTGACCGCCGTGGCCTCGGACCTGGTGCGGGCGCCGCGCCTGCTCGAGGCGCCGGCCAGCCTTGAGTGCCGCGTGACGCAGATCATCGAGGTTGGCCGCGGCCCGAATCACGTCGTGATCGGCGAGGTACTGCGCTTTCATGTGGCCGAGTCGGTGCTGGTCAACGGCCGCGTCGATGCCTCGCGCTTCCGTCCGGTGGGCCGGCTCAGCGGCTCCGGCTACGTCTACTCGCGTGAGTTCGTGCAGATGCCCCGCCCGACCTACGCGGGCCTGGTCGAAGCCGGCACCGTGCGCCCGGCGAAGTAGGCGACGATGCGGCGACAGGCTGGCCGGCGTGGGCGGAGCGAGGGGCACATTGCAGACACACCGTGGTTCGCGGCCGCTCCAGCCCGAACAGGAACTCGATGAGCAGCGGCCGGCCACTCCCGGCCGAAGGCGCGAACGAACGATGGAACAGGCCTGGTTCGCCGCGGGCGCCCTGCTGCTGGCGCTGGGCGTGGCCGCCGGAGCCTTCGCGGCCCACACGCTCAAGCAACGCCTCTCCGCCGACGACCTGGAGGTCTGGCAGACGGCGGCACGTTACCACATCTACCACGGGCTGGGGCTGCTGGCCGTGGCCTACGCGGCGCAGCGTTGGGGCGGAGGCTGGAGCACGGCGGCGGGCTGGCTGTTTTGCGCCGGGATCGTGCTCTTCTCCGGCAGCCTCTACGTGCTCTCGCTCTCCGGCCTGAAGTGGCTGGGCGCGGTGACGCCGTTGGGCGGCCTGGCGTTCATCTCCGGCTGGGTCTGCCTCGCGGTCGCCGCCTGGCGAGGGTCGTGACCGGGCTCGCTACATCGCTTCGGAGCCGAGCGCGCCGCCGCCGCGGCTAAGACGGCTTCGCCGCACGCTCGGCCCGGCGCCTGGCCGTGTCGATGCCGCGCAGCACCAGTTCCTTGCGCGGCACCGGCACCCAGCCCTCCGGGCTGTTGTAGTAGCGGCAGCCGGTGGTGAACTCTTCCGGCTCGCGATCGCCGTACTCCACGTCGACGCCGTCCACGCGCACGGTCGGGCTGCCGAAGCAGCGCAGCGCCTTCGCCTGCTCATAGTCGCCCACGCTCACGATCTGCGGATCGCCGGCGATGCCGGCCTCGGCCATCGCGGCCCGCACGGCGTCCAGCGTGGCGTCGCGGTGCGCGCAGGATGAGGAAACCTGTACTTCTACCTTCATGCCGCCTTCCAGCGTCGCGCGGTCACGATTTAGTCGGTTTGCGCTGCCCCGAGTATAGCGCCCCCATTGGCAACGGCCCATGTTGACGTATTATTACAGAGCATGGCAGCACGGCGGGTGCGCGCGGCGGTCCGTGGTTCGGCTGGGGTATGGGCGTGGGTGGTGTGGTGAAGGCGAGCCTGGCCGGGCTCGCGCTGCTTTCCGTGCTGTTGCTTGGCTGCCGGGCAGCGAGCCCCCCGGCCTCGTCGATGCTCCCCGTCAGCAGGGAGCACGCGCAGGTGCTCGTGGCGATCGGCGCCTCCGACGCGGTCGGCATCGGCGCCACGAATCCCGACTCGGACAACTGGGTGGCACGCCTGGGCGGCAAGCTGCCCTCCGGCAGTCGCGTGGTGAACCTGGGCATCAGCGGCGCCACCGCGCAACAGGCACTCGAGCAGGAGCTGCCGGTCGCGGCAGACGCCGCGCCGACGCTGGCCGCGGTCTGGCTGGGCGTCAACGACATCGAGCAGAACGTCTCGCTCGATGCCTTCTCCGCCAACCTGAGCGGCGTGCTCAGCGGCCTGCGCCAGACGGGCTCGAAGCTCTACGTCGGCAATCTCCCGGATCTCCGGCTGCTGCCCGCGTTCAACGGCCGTGACCCGGCTGCGCTCGACACGCAGGTCCGTGGCTGGAACGCGGCGATCGGCCGCATCGTGCGAGAGCAGGGCGCCACGCTGGTCGATGTCTACACCGCCTGGGGCGATCTCAAGGATGTGAAGGATCGCGCGGGCCTGGTCAGCGCCGACGGCCTGCATCCGACGAGCGCCGGCTACGGCCGGCTGGCCGATCTCTTCTGGCAAGCGATCGAAAGCGCGAAGTAGCGCATGGATTCACTGTTCGGCGTTTCGACCACGGACCTGGCGCGATTCCTTATCGTGCTGTCGGCGCTCGTGCTCGTCCTGCTGGCCGTGCTCGGCCTGCGGCGGCGCACGCTGCTGAAGCTGGGCCTGCGCAACGCAGCGCGCCGGCCGCTGCGCTCCGTCGTGATCGTGATCGGGCTGATGCTCAGCACCGTCGTGATCGCCACCGCCTTCTCCACGGGCGACGCCATGACGCTGACCGTGCGCTCGCTGATCTCGGGCAGCATCGGCCGCGTGGACGAAACCGTGACCGCCTCGCCGAACGATCCAACTCAGATCACGCGCCGCAGCCTTGACAACCTCGCCTCCGGCGGCGGGCTGATGCAGGTGAGCACACCGTACTTCGACCAGGAGCAGTTCCAGACCGTGAGCGCGGCCGCGAGCAAGAGCCACGCGATCGCCGGCGTGATGCCGGCCATCCTGGAACAGGCGCCCGCCGCCGCAGACGGTTCGCAGTTGATCCATCCCGGGGTCGGGTTGCTGGCCTTGCCGCCGCGGATGCCAGCGGGCTTCTCGCCGCTCAAGGACACAGCCGGCGCGGTGCGTGAAGTCGCGGCGCTGGGCGCAACGGATGTCTATCTGAATCAGGCCGCCGCGGATCTGCTCGGCAGCGGTGGAGGCCAGCGGCTGCAAGTCTACCTGGCGCCGCCGGACGCGAAACCCGGCACGCCGCCGGCGCCTACCACGCTGGCTGTCGCGGCCGTCGTGCAGAACGGCGACCTGGCCGGCGCCCAGCCCACGATCTTCTTCTCACTTGCAGCGATGCAGCAGTTGCGCGGCGAAGAAGGGCAGATCAACCAGATCTTGGTCGTCAACCGCTGCTCGGCCGGCGCAGCGTGCAGCCGGCAGGCCGCGCTCGACCTGCGCAAGGCGCTGGTCAACCACGACGCAGCCGCGCAGGTCTTGCAGGCGCTGGACAGCAGCAACGGCCGCAGCGTGCTGAACGGCCTGATCGCGCGGCGCAACGGCCCCGGCCAGGCGCAGATCCGCGATCTACTGCACACCGTCCAGCAGGGCAAGGTCAGCGACCACCTGATCTACCTGCTGGGCGACCCGCAGGTCGCGGGCACCCTGCGGGCCACCGCTTCGTTCCTCCCCACCCGCGAAGGCCGCGCGGGCCGTGTCCTGCGCAACCTCAATCGGCTCACCGTGGTGGAGGTGAAGCAGAGCGCGCTCGACCAGGCGAACCAGTACGGCAGCATTCTGACCAGCAGCTTCCTGGTGCTGGGGTTGTTCAGCATCGCCGCCAGCCTGCTGCTCGTCTTCCTCGTCTTCGTGATGCTGGCGGCCGAGCGTCGCGGCGAGATGGGCATCGCCCGCGCCGTGGGCCTGCAACGCTCGCACCTGGTGCAGTCCTTCGCCTTCGAGGGTATGCTGTACGACCTCGCCTCGGCGTTGCTTGGGGTGGCGGTTGGCGTGCTCGTCGCCGCGGCCGTGGTGC
>Ga0070730_10000252_pt1 | contig 67687 bp, 60 predicted proteins | sample Coa_R1_3_FD_66447 | JGI IMG/M metagenome (GOLD analysis project Ga0070730, IMG submission 66447) | Surface soil microbial communities from Centralia Pennsylvania, which are recovering from an underground coalmine fire - Coalmine... | ecosystem: Environmental > Terrestrial > Soil > Unclassified ... | reverse complement strand
CATCCCGATTTCACAAAATTCGGTTTAGGAAAAATGGGAGCAAAAACAAGACTGGCAATGATTGAAAGGTTTCGCTCCGAAACAGTAGCAGTTGCTGGAATATCAACCGTAAAACGTTTGGTGACCGGACATGTGTGGAATGCAGTTGAGGTTCACCCAGTCAGTTTTTGGGAACATCCATATACATCATATTTAACCAATACTTGTGAAGACTATTCAGAACGTAATGGACATTCGTTTTGTGAGCTAAGAAGAGCGCCGAACGATAGTACACCCGATAAGCTAGGCCCTCTATTTACCAGCATCAATGGCAGGGAGAACCTGATTCCCTGCACGTTATTAGCAACAAATCCTGAATTACTCGATGCGTTGGAATCGAAGTGTCGTGAACTTCATGCAGAAATGGGAGGTCAACCTCTCTTGCCAGGAGAAATATCTGTAGAAGCATATCAAAGAGCTGCCCAATTCTTTGAAGAATTAAAAAGATTGGCGTAGCTATGGTTTTTCCGGAGGGTTTAGTACTACCACAAGAATCTTTGATGGAAAGAACCGCCCAAGCGCTGGAACGGTGTATGGACGGAAAGGTTCTCGTTCAGTTTGACAGATTTGGTCAAGCAATGAGAAATATATATTCTCTCCCGAACTTTCATTTTTTGGTTCCAGATCTCTCAATTTGCCATTATGATGTTTGGCATGAAACCGATGCTCAAACTCCAACAGTTCTTTCTAGGGAACAACTGGAAAGAACAAGAACGAAAGAGAGCGGAGTTTCTTATGACGTTCCTTTTGAGGCACAAATAAAAACAAGTTTATCTGGAGACACAAGAACACCGATTTTTAAAGTGTGGTTTTCCACCGACAATCGACAAAAACTCGCACAAGAAACTGGTGCAATCGTTTTAGCTATTTCTCCGGAAAAAAGAGATTACATTGAAGGAAAAACACACTTGCCACAAATACTGGATGGAGCTGGCGTTAATTCGGAATGCAGACTTTTCAGTCTTACTTATCCCAATATCGCTTCGGTACCAAATTATGGAGAGTGCCAAAAAACCTTTGGTGAGGTTTTTGTCATGCAAGGGAAGTCTATAGGGGGAGATGGCACAAAAATCATCAGATCGGCTAAAGATTTTAAACTCGCTGTTGAAAAACTCACAGGAGCGATCAAGATTACTGAGTTTTTTTCTGGCCAGTCCTCTAATACCACTGTCGTTACCGTACCGAATAACCATGGCGGTTGCAGAGTGTTTGTTGATATACCTTCGCACAAACCCACCGGTATTTCCGAAACTGGCATACACGAAACTCTAGGAGCGGGAAATGATTGGTCACAAGCCTTCCCTCCAGAATTACTTCAGCGCTTTGTTCATTCGGTCGAGTTACTCGGACAATATCTTTACCATGAATTTGGTTTAATAGGTATTTGGGGAGTCGACTCAATTTGGAGAGAAGATGGAGTGAAAATCAATGAAATCAATTGCCGTCTCCAAGGTACAACTGAGGAGTCGGGAGTGAATCAGATTTTAAGAAATTTTCCTCCCTTTATCACGCTGCACATGTTGTCTTTTCTTGGTGGAGATACCTCATATCTACCGACAGAGGAGCAATTTAATCAAGAAACGGTGAAGTTAGCATCTCAGGATCACGAAGCTCCTTATTATATTAAAATAAAAGCAAAATTTGATTATCCGGTGAAGTTGAAAAATCCAAATATAAGAAGTGGTAGGTACCAATTAGTCGGTACTGAACTCGTATATATTGGCGAAGAACTAGCAACAACTTCAGTCAACCTAAGTAACCAAGAGGTTCTCTTAGCAGATCTGCCACTCCCCGATAGCATTTGTTACCCAGGCTCAGAACTGTGTACTATTGCAGGTATGACGAATCAAAGAATTTTTAACGACGAACACAATCTCTCGGATATGGGAGAAATACTGGTAGAAGCAACGTACAATAAATTTGAACGGGTAGAAAATGAAGATGAGTATGTCGAGAGAGCTATATCCCTTTTGCCGCAATTTTTACAACAAGCAAAAAGTGTTTTCGTGGAAAATTTTCATACACACAACTTGTCAGTGAGAGAAAAAGGTAAGGCCGATTTTGTTACTGAAGTTGATCAAGCAATTGAAGATTTATTCGCCGAATGGATTAAGGAAAATTTTCCAGATTCCAATCTTCATGGAGAAGAAAATGGCTTGCAAATAAAAGATGCGATGTCTGACTGGACTTGGGAAATTGATCCAGTTGATGGCACGACAAATTATATAAATGGAAATCCTGAATGTTCCATAGTCATAGCATTGAAACATAAGGACGAACCGATAGTTGCCATTTGCTGTTTACCTCTAAAAGAACAAGAATATTTGGCTGTAAAAGGGAAAGGAGTTTCTTTAAACGGAAAACCAGTGTTCCCCACACAAGAAACTCAACTCAGTAGATCTCTTCTTATGATACCAAAATTCAAAACTTTAGAACGAATGCAAAAAGCAGTTGGAGGTTTGTGGGATAAAGTTGGTGGCGTACATATAAAAATGTCTTGCGTGTCCGAGGTTTGTGATATTGCCTCAGGAAAAGCTGGCGTTGGTGCTTGGTTTGGTATGGGACCACATGAATGGTCGGCCGCATTTCTTTTTGCAAAAGAAAGTGGCTGTGTAATAGCCGAAATTGACGAGGAGTTGAAAGAATTTGATTACTCAGGGATGGGGAAGAAAAATATTGTTATCACAGCTAATGCAGCACTTTTTGATCAGATCAAGGGAAATTTACAAAGACCTTAAAAACTCACCGAACATTTCCGAAAGATGTTTCAAAGAAATTAAATCAACAAACTCATCGGCAACATGTGCGTTCCCTCCGTCAGGACCCCAAGTCAAAACTGGAACACCTAAAGAAGCGACAACGTTGTCATCCCCAACAGCTCCGTATGTATAGTTCGTAAAGTTCTTACCTGTGTGTTGGTTGATAATTTTCTCTAAAAGTTCCTTATAAGGAAATTCTTGAAACCTATACGCTTTTAGGTAGGGGGTTTTTCTCGGAACTACATTCACTTGAGCATCTGTTAAAGAACGAACTGATTGAAGAAAAGCTTCCTCAGAGTCACTTTGATCCAAATATACCTCGATTTCTGCTAGGGCTTCAGAGGGCGCGGTGATACCCACACTTTCACTAAAAATTTTTCTAATCATTGCAAAAGAATATTTGGATATAAAAAAAGGTTTCTTTTTATTATGGAACGTCTCGTTAAATGATTGAATAAAAGAGGCCAAATCTAATATAGCATCCTTTCCTTGCATGTATTCCGCTACGTGTGAACCCTTTGCTTTTAACTCAACTTTATACACGCTTCTACCAGGTCTTGCTGTTGGAATATTGTTTATGCCTAATCCGAAATTCGGTTCCGGAGAAATAACCACAGCAACATCTTTGAAAAATTCTTTTTTGTTTTGAACCGCAATCCAAGCTCCTTCCGAAATATTTTCTTCATCAAAAGCGAAAAAAACCTTCACATATGAGTCTTTCTGTTGTTGCAAAGCATAAAGGAAGGCAGCAATACCCCCCTTCATATCATAGGAACCCAATCCAAATAAATGGTCTCTTACTATTTCACCACCAAAAGGTTTGTGCGTCCAAAGTTCCTCATCGGTGAGCGGCACGGTATCAAGGTGGCCGTAAAAAAGAACCGCCTTTGCGCCGCTACCTCTGGTAGCAAAAACATTAAATCTTTTTTTTGTTTCGTCAAGGTACTGGAGCTCTATTTTGAAGCCCATTTCCTCGAGAAGTGAGGAGAGAAAGTCACCCATTTCATATTCGTCCCTATTAGGATAATCGGACCTAATACTCACGAGTTTTTGTGTCAGTTGTGATAAATCATTAAGCATGGCAGACGTTTTTCTTTAACCTGTAGAAATATTTGATTATAAGCTTTTTTCGAAAAAAGGAAATAAGAGTTGAAAGTTTTTAAGTTTCGTACTAGACAACTATATGCTTCAGAACTACTATATCAAACTGTTTATCAAAGATAGTTATCACAGAGAAGGATTTGCCTTATGTCAAAACCGAAACAGGAAGGTCACGACGCAGAACAACGCAGAGCTATTCGCCAAAGTCTCCTCGATAAGGGAGTTCAACCCTACCCCCAAGATGGTCACAAAAAACACACAAATGCAGAGTCGTTAGCTCTTGAAGAGGGAGCTGAAACAATCATTGCCGGCAGAGTTCGCGCAATACGGGGTCATGGCAAAATTCACTTCATCGATGTTTATGACGAGAGTGCAAAGATGCAAGTGGTCATCAGAGTTGATGAAACGATAGATGCAGATTTTATTAAAAACTTCGATACGGGTGACTTTATTCGAGTTACCGGCACACGCATTACCACAGCTGCTGGAGAACCAAGCGTTTTAGCAAAAAGTTTTGAGATGTTGAGCAAAGCTTTACGAGAACTTCCACAGGAATTAAGTGACGAAGAAAGTCGATATAGAAACCGCAGTGTTGACCTAGCTGTAAACCGAGAACTTGCCGAAATTTTCAAGAAACGCTCTGTCATTACCACCTCCGTAAGAGAGACATTGATTAAAATGGGTTTCTTAGAAGTTGAAACGCCAGTCCTTCAGCCACTCTATGGTGGCGCAAATGCAGAACCTTTTACTACCCATATCAATGCATGGGATATGATTCAGTACCTGCGTATTTCTCCTGAACTCTATCTCAAGTATCTGATCATGGGCGATTTTGAAAAAGTCTTTGAAATTGCCAAAGACTTTCGAAATGAAGGTGTCGATAAAACACACAATCCAGAGTTCACCATGATGGAGTGCTATGCTGCGTATTGGGACTACAACGATATGATGAATTTGACTGAAGAAATTTATCGCAATGCCTGTCTCGCAGCAAATGGAACGGACAAAATTACTTACCAAGGAACAGAGATTGACTTCAGTCAAACGTGGAAAAGACTCACGATGAAGGACGGCATTCGAGATTATTTAGGTCTCGATGTAGACCAAATGTCAGATGAAGAAATTCAAGCAGCCATCGTCGAAAATGGCGAGGAATATAAGGGTGATTGGATCAGAGGTTTAGGAATTGCAAAACTCTTTGGTGCAGTCGAAAAAAACCTCGTTCAGCCCACATTTGTCATCGACATGCCGAGAGAAACAACTGCTTTGTGCAAACCACATCGTGACGACCCAAAGCTCATCGAGCGTTTTGAACCATACATCGGCGGAATGGAAGTTGGAAATGCCTATACCGAACTCAATGATCCAGTTTTGCAACGACAATTTATGGAAGATGAACGTGATGAAGATGACAAGCACCCACTCGACGAAGGCTTCATCCGGGCTATGGAGTATGGTATGCCACCCACAGGCGGACTTGGTTTGGGAATCGACCGTATGGCTTTGATACTTTTAGATCAAACCAAACTTCGTAATGTCATATTGTTCCCAACAATGAAACCGAAAAAAGAGGAAGATGATTGACAGAGAAGTGGCACCAACGAGTTCGATTGGACCGACTTGGCCCCCCGAACACACTTTTTTTGACAGAGTAAAAGGCATTGATACTCGCGAGATAGTCAGGAGTGAAGAACAGCTCATGGAGTTGGTGGAGCTTGTCCGATCTGCAGATTTAGAACCTGGTAAAAGAATAAGTTTGAGAGCTTTTGTGACTACTCCTATGGTTGCCTCACACGCAGGGTATGTTTCGGATGTCGCTGAAGCCTCCATGCCTTTAGTTGGCGCCGGAGACGGCCTAGATGGAACTTCCATTCTCTATTTAGGAAAAAATGGGTCAGAAAGAAAACCGAATCCCTTTGAAATTCAACATAGTATTGCGAACGTTCAAAAGGCTTCGAAACGTCCATCAGCTTTTTATGCAGAAATCATGAACAGGTTTGCTGAGAACGATTTCACGGTTTCTGAATTGGATGTCGACACGAGAATGTGTAATTTGGATGTACGCAGACAAATGGCTCACCTCTACGAGCGATTCGGCTGGGAAGTTGAAGAAGTTATGGAGATTCTCAGAAGACCCGGAAATATTATTTCCGTTGTCAAGCTCGGAGAAAAGATTGTCAGCACAGCCCTGGCAGAAACAAAACAACTACAGGTAGGTAGACAAACAATACGAATTGCTGAAATTACTGAGGCTGCAACTGATAACGAATTCCAAGGAAGAGGTCTGTACTCAGTAGCAGAAGCTTTGCTGATTAAAATGCTAGCAGAAAGCGGCACCCATGTCGCTTTTGGTGAATGCAACGGAGACTCTCAAGGAGTGTTAAATGCCTCCCACACTGTGGGTCGAAGATTTGCATGGGAGGTGTCTCAGGATTATGCACTGCCCTTCAAAGGATACCTTCCTCAACACGTTCCGATCTCGGGCACACAGCGCTCTACTCCATATAATGATCTTTTTCCATCCTTTATTACACGGCGAGAAATGCGACACTTTGTAGAACAATAAAGATCATCTTCAATTATTTGCGTCGAAAAAGTGTATTTAATGTTTCAACTGCTAAGTTCAATTCCCCTTGGTCAATCACAACCGTTAGCTCTGTGTAAGTTGAAACGATCTCTACAATATTCACTCTTTTTGCTGCTAGTAAAGATAAAATAGTGTAAATGACATTTGGTTGCTGAATGTAACGTTCCGAAAATTTGACAGTTACACCCACCAAATCCTTAAAGAGAGCTTTTGGCTTGGAATCAAAATATTCCAAAGTAATTTCCAGCTGTTCTTGTGAAACAATGATTGTAACTTCATTCATTCCTTGCGTAATGGTAAAGAAGTGCGGATTGTGTTGAACAAGAAACGCTGATAGTGAGCGGGACCGTTCTAGTGTGCGCCGATTTTTTTCAAAAGTTACATCTGCCAATGGTGACTTCAAACTTAACTCATCTAAATGAATAGTAGGTCGCAAGGCCGGAATTTGGGGGAGGTTTTTTTGCAAACGAGAGAGAGCGACAATAATCGTTGCTCTCTTTACTTTCTTCCAGGTCTTTGCTTCCACTTGAGGATGGATTTTATCTGCGAAAGCACTCAAGTTGAGCAATCCCTGACGCATCAACTCAAGCTCCTCATCGGAAGAACTCAGAATTTCGTACACAGCATCAGTAACTTTAATCATTTGTAATATTTATAACAAAAAGATAATATTTGTATATTACCATAGTTTCCTTACATTCTGAGATCATAAAAGGTAGAATACCTTTTTCTCACCACAGAAAAAACTCTATGATAAAAAATTCGCCAGAGGGATCGTCCGACCTGAATGTTATCAGTCTCACACTCAGAGATTTACTCCAAAATCCTGAAATGTCTGAGTATGGCAAGTACTCGCTAACCATTCCCGAAAGGCTAGAGTTGTTCGAAGCTGAATTTTTGTATGGAATTCGAATTTTTGAGGTTTTCGCTCCAATTGTGAACTGTACTGAAAGAAATAGTCTTGAAGCAATCACTGAACGGCGAAATCAGCTTCACCAAGAAGGACGAGGATATGCATACATTCTTGCTCACGCACGTTGCGAGACACAGGATATTGATGCTGCAATTCAAGCTGGAGTAGATGGACTCAATTTATATATACCCACCTCTGAAGAATTAAAAAAGGGTAATCGAAAAAAAAGCGCAACAAAAACGACAAAAGATATACGGACTCTTATCGAAGGTGTTCGCAAGATACACCCACATCTTCTTCTTCGGTTTAGTGGCGAAGATTTTGGTAGGTCAAATTCGAACGACATTTATGACATTTATGACAACTTAGCGGACAGCGTCGATCGATTTGGCATGCCGGACACAACCGGAATTATGGCTCCATCTTTGGTCACCAATACAGTTCAAACTTTGAAAAACCGTTACCCAAATCATGGCTTGGAAGGTCACTTCCATAACGATCGAGGCCTTTCTTTAATTAACGCACTAACCGGCATACAAGCAGGAATGAACTACATAGACGCCTCACTTTTAGGATTAGCGGAACGTTCAGGAATTACTTCGCTCACCGCACTTCTTTTCAACCTCTATTTAGAACAACCGCAGTTAACCGCATCCTTCAATCTAGAAAGTTCTTATGAACTAAATGTATTGATGGCCAGTATTATTGGCATGCAAGTCCCTTTTACTGAACCAATTAATATTAAAAATCGGACGCATTCAGCAGGAGTGCATACTGCAAAAATGTTGAACAATCCCGGCTCATATGAAGCTTTTCCTTGGGAAAAGTTTGGTCTTTCAGAAACACTTTTGCTTCTTGGACCATTAAGTGGTTGGCATGTAGTCGGGTATTACTTGCGACATTATTTAAATTACGAAGGAGTCACTGATGAGGTGGCAAAAGAAATCACTCCAATTTTTAAAGAAAAGTACTCGAATGGTTCGACTCGCAGAAAGCCAAGCGTCGTCTTAAATCAAATCGCAAAAAAACGCAAAGATTTACAGCAAATTGATAACCCAATAACATATATCGTGAATAAATAGGCTATAATGCTGGGCTATTGGGAAAGATTTTCGTCGTTTTTTGAAAGGAGCTCCATGTCACGTTTGACCGAAATGCGCGATCAGCGTATAGAAAAAATGCGCAAACTGCGTGAGATAGGAATCGATCCGTTTCCAGCACACAGTCATCGCACTCACACAAACAGCGACGTAGTCGAACACTACAAAAAAATGGAAGGGGGGAAAGTTACGCTGGCAGGTCGGTTAATGACCCTGCGTGACCATGGCCACATTGTGTTTGCAGATTTGGTAGATTATTCAGACAAAATTCAACTTTATATAAAAGACGACACGCTTGAAATCACGAATACGGCTACTCAAACTATAGGATTCCTAGATCTAAACTTACTCGATGTGGGTGACATCGTAGAAGCTTCTGGCACAGTAACCAAAACTCAACGCGGTGAAATTTCGTTATTGGTTCAACACATTCGTCTTCTCACCAAGACCCTGCGCCCTTTGCCAGATTCCTGGGAGGGAATTAAGGATCCTGAGGTGAGTTTTCGTCGTCGCTATCTAGATTTAGTCATGAATCCACAGCGACGCGAAATTTTTGAACGCAAAGCGAAATTTTGGCATGCAAACCGCCAATTTATGCGTGACCATGGCTTCATTGAAGTTGAAACACCGGTACTCGAACACGTGACTGGCGGTGCAGACGCTCGACCATTTATCACGCACATGAATGCGCTAGACCAGGACTTTTTCTTACGGATCTCAACAGAGCTGTATCAAAAACGCCTAATTGGGGGTGGATTTGAAAAAGTCTTTACGGTTGGACCAAACTTTCGTAATGAAGGTTTAAGCGACGAACACTTACCAGAATTTTATCAAATTGAGTGGTATTGGGCTTACGCTGATTATCGTGACAACATGAAGCTCGTTGAAGAAATGATGCGCTACATCGCAGAAAACGTTTACGGCAAAACAGTATTCACAAAAAATGGACATACGTTTGACCTTAGTCAAAAATGGACAGAAGTGAGCTACCCTGACATTATTCGAGAACGACTGGGAATTGATATTTTTACAGATAGCGATGAAAAGATGTTGGCTAAAGTCCGCGAACTTGGAATCAAGTTAGATGGTCTGGTCAATCGTCTGCGTCTTATTGATAATCTGTGGAAAAGCATCCGCAAAACTATTGCTGGACCCGTATTTCTTGTTAACGAACCAAAGTTCATGTCGCCACTAGCAAAATCAAAATTGGACAACCCAGAACTCACGCAGCGATTCCATGTCATTATCGCCGGAAGTGAGCTCGGCAACGGATACTCAGAACTCAACGATCCCATCGATCAATTAGAGCGCTTTCGTGCACAGCAAGATGCTCGAGATGAAGGCGATGATGAAGCCCAAATGCTGGATACTGATTTTGTTGAAATGTTGGAGTACGGCATGCCACCCACTTCTGGATATGGTCACAGTGAACGATTATTCTGGTTTTTAGAAAATGTCACCGCACGTGAAGGCACACTTTTTCCACAACTCAAACATAAACTTGATGAGACAACGAAAGAGATTTATGGAATTGTAGAACCGACTGTGACCAAACTACCAAAAGCGCAAAACCCAAAAAAGGCATCGAAAAAAAATTCTTTACCAAGTCGTAAGCAATCCGAAGTTCTGCTCACAAAGTATATGAAAAACCCCGCTCTCTTGCGTCATTCGCGCATGGTCGCGGAGGCAATGGCGGCATATGCGAAACAACTAGGCGAAGACCCAGAACTTTGGTACCAAGCAGGACTGTTACATGATTTAGATTGGGAGATGTTTCCTGACGAGCACCCTAACAAAGCAGTCACGGAATTTCTTGCTGAATATCCTGATGAACTCAAAAATGCAATATTGGCTCACGGACCCGAACGCACAGGTAAACATCCCGAAACGCCAATTGAAAGATATTTATTTGCAAATGATGAACTGAGCGGCTTTTTGAACGCGGCTTCGCTGATGCGCCCAAATCGTTTTGAAGGTATGGAAGTAAAATCTGTGCAGAAAAAGTTGAAAGATAAAAGTTTTGCCGCAAACGTAAGTCGCGAAGACATCAGTCACGGCTTTGGACTAATCGGTAGAACCCCTGAAGAACACATTGCCTTTTTGATTGAGGTTTTTCAGAAATTGCCCGAAGGCCAATAACCCCTCCCTTGCAAAAACCACTCAAAAGCAGTATATTTGCATCAAAGCAAATACATCTGCCCGATGTGTGTCAAGATTAAGAAAGGGACGCTATGAAAAATGCGGTCTTCGTTGGTGCATGTGTGTCTGGACTTCTCGCTGCGAGTGCAGCTCTTTCTCCTGTCATTGCGAACACTTTTTTCCCAACCCAATCAAACGGCGCAATTCGTGTGAGTTGGAACTACCGCGGTGGCACATGCGATGTGCGCTACACGGAAGCAGCGTCCACTTCGAAGTTACTTTTTCAATACCACACTTCTGCAAGCTGCGACGATGGTTCAGTAGTAGTTCGTGGCTTAGTTCCAGGAAAAAAATACACATTTGAAGTCAGTTCCGACGGTGATGTGAACTGGTCAAAGCCAGTCACCGGCACCGCCAAAATAATGAACGACGTTTCCGGAAATGCACTTGTGAACATGAATGACGACGGCACGATCCACTTAACTTGGAACGCCCAAAACGGCCAGTGCTACGTACAGTACACAGAAGCGAATGAGCAAGTCTATAAATACGCAACAGTTGCTGACTGTAATAGTGGAGGAGTGATGATCGGCAAGTTAGTCGTCGGCCAAACATACAGATTACAGTTCAGTGTCGATAACATGAATTGGTCGAACCCGGTGGAAATGGTGGCTCATCCAAGCGCTACTTTCAGTCCAGTCCCAGCAGCCGCAAATCCAGGTGGAGCAGTGAAGCTCGTGTGGAACTACCGTGGTGGTGCGTGCAATATCGTCTACACTGAAGCAGGTAACCGCGACTACAAATATTCCACAACTGCAAGCTGCGACGAAGGAATGGCGGTCGTTGGTGGGTTAGTTCCTGGCCAAAAATACCGTTTCCAAATCCAGGAAAATGGCATGTGGTCGAAGCCAGTGGTGGCGGTGGCACAGTAAAAAAGCAATTTACAACTACTTTCTTTTTGGATTTGGAGATATAATACTTTTATCTCAAGACCTGATTCCAATTGATGAGTGCCAGCAGTGGATCGGAGAAAATCCCCCCGCTTTGCGGAGGGATTTTTGGTATTTGCAAGCTTTCTATCTTTAGAAAAAAGCAAGTCTATTTTCCTACAGTTCTTGTAAGAATTCTCCAATATATTGCCAAGTTATGTGGGCCTGCCGCTGGCGCGGAATTAGGTCTTGAGAAATCTGATTCGGGGGTTCGATTCCCCTCAGGTCCACAAACTTTTTTGTTCAGTTCGCCCGAAAATTTGCTGCTATAATTGAGCCTCGTAACATCAATAAAGCACATTTCTTATGCTCGATATTTCCTATATTCGCAACCACCAAGCCGAGCTGAAAAAGGCTATCGCAGACAAGCAACTGAACTCAAAAGTTGTTGATGAAGTTGTGGCGTTGGATGATAAGCGCCGGATGCTCATTGTTGAGGTTGAAAAAATTCGACAAGCAATGAACCAAAATGCAGGCGAAATTAAACAAGCTGCGACACAAAAACCAACTGAAGAGCAACTCGAAAAAGGCCGTGAGCTCAAAACGAAACTGAAAGATATTGAACCGCAACTTAAAAAAATCGAAGAAGAGTTCCGCGATCTCATGTTGCAAGTTGCCAACCCGCCCGCGGCGGATGTACCTTTTGGCAAGGATGAAAGTGGTAACAAGGTGGTAAAAACAGCAGGCAAACAGACAAAATTTTCATTTAAACCCCGCAACCACGAAGAGTTGATGCTCATGAATGATTTGTTGGATACAAAGCGCGCAGTGCGGATTGCTGGTTTCCGTTCGTATTTTTTGAAAAATGACGCGGTGATTTTGGAAAATGCATTATTGCAATATGCTTTGCAGATGCTCATCAAAAAAGGCTTCACACCAATGACCGTCCCGTGGATGGTAAATAAAGAAGCACTTGTAGGAACTGGTTACTTTCCATGGGGAGTTGAAGACCACTACACGACGCAAGACAACCAAGGATTGATTGGAACCGCCGAAGTTTCACTCACTGCATTCCACCAAGAAGAAGTGTTAACTGAAAAGGATTTGCCGATTAAAATGGTGGGTATCTCACCATGTTTCCGCCGCGAAGTGGGGTCTTATGGAAAAGATGTCCAGGGTGTGATCCGTGTCCACCAATTCAGCAAAGTGGAGCAAGTCGTGTATACAGTTGCCGATGAAGAAGAAACACGCAAATGGCACGAAGAAATGGTGGGTTTTGCAGAGGAATTGTTAAATAAATTGGAGCTGCCATACCAAGTTTTACTCATGTGTACGGGTGACATGGGCGCTGGCCAACGCAAAAAGTATGACATTGAAACATGGTTCCCAAACCAAGAAAAATATCGTGAGACGCACTCAGCCAGTTACTTTAATGATTTCCAAGCGCGTCGTTTAAATATTCGCTACCGAGCCAAAGATGGCACCACAAAGTTTGTGTATACATTGAATAATACTATGGCCGCTTCGCCGCGACTGCTCGCGGCCATCATCGAAAACTACCAAAACGAAGACGGCTCAATTCGTGTGCCAGATATTTTGCAACCAGCAGTTGGGAAGGATGTCATCAAACATGTTTAAATTTCTCACCAAAATCTTCGACGAAAATAACAAAAAAGTAAACCAATACCAAAAAGTGGTTGAGCAAATTAATGCATTGGAACCACACTACCAGAAACTCACTGACAAACAACTTTCGCAAAAAACTGCGGAGTTCCACGAAAAAATTGCCGCCGAACAAAAAGCTGGCAAAACTGAACAAGCTATTTTAAATGACTTGTTACCCGATGCGTTTGCAACTGTCCGCGAAGCATCTCGCCGCACATTGGGCATGCGCCACTTTGATGTGCAGTTGCTCGCAGGCATTGCGTTGCATCACGGCGTAGTTACTGAACAAAAAACAGGTGAAGGAAAAACATTGACGGTCACGGCGCCACTTTATCTGAATGCACTATTGGGCAAAGGCGCGCACCTGGTCACAGTCAATGACTACCTCGCCGAAGTTGGTGTGGGTTGGATGGGACCAATCTATCACTTTCTTCAATTAAAGTGTGCCGTCATCGTCCACGATAAAGCGAGGGTATATAACCCGGATGTTGACAGCGAAGAACGTGGCGATGAACGCCTCGAACATTTTGAAGAAATTTCGCGTCAATCTGCTTACGCCTCTGATATTACTTACGGCACGAATAATGAGTTTGGCTTTGACTACTTGCGCGACAACATGGTGCAACAATTGGGAAGTATGGTGCAGCGTTCGGACAACGCGCATTTTTTTGCGATCGTTGATGAGGCTGACTCCATTTTGATTGACGAAGCGCGTACCCCACTCATCATTTCCGCGCCAGACACTGAGCCAACCAAAAAATATTATGACTACGCACGCATGGTGGAGTCGTTAGTAAAAGATGTGGACTTCAAAGTTGATGAAAAACAAAAAACTGTCACACTTACTGATTTAGGCGTGAAACGCATTGAACAAAAATTGGGCGTGTCAAATTTGTACGAAGAAAGTTTTGATGTCATCCACCATGTTGAAGCTGCTTTGAAAGCAAAAACATTGTACTTCCGCGACAAAGAATATATCGTCCGCGAAAACCAGGTGATTATTGTTGATGAACATACTGGCCGTTTAATGTATGGCCGCCGCTACTCGGATGGTTTGCACCAAGCGATTGAAGCCAAAGAGGGTGTGCCTATCCAACAAGAATCGCGCACGCTAGCGACGATTTCACTCCAAAACTACTTCCGCATGTATAAAAAATTGGCGGGCATGTCGGGAACTGCAGTCACTGAAGCGGAAGAGTTTCGCAAAATTTACAACATGGATGTGTTGCCAATTCCCACAAACGTGCCGGCAGTCCGCGCCGACCTTTCCGATATTGTCTACAAAACTACCACCGCAAAATACAGTGCGATCGTCCACGAAATTGAAAAATTTAAGTCAACTGGCCAGCCAGTGTTGATTGGTACACGCTCTATCGACCACAACCAAATTATTGCGGATTTCTTGAAACGTAAGGGTATCGAGCACCAAGTGTTAAACGCTAAAAATAACGAAAAAGAAGCGTTTATTATTGCAGATGCCGGGAAAAAAGATGCGATCACCGTCGCGACAAATATTGCGGGCCGCGGTGTAGACATCGTGTTGGGTGGCGCGAAACCAGAGCTGAAAGATTTCCGCAAAAAAACAAAAAGTAATGAGAAAGTCCATAAGGCTGACTTGCCAAAAGGTTTGCAGTTGCCACCATCAGTCAACCCCGCAAACTACAAACTCAATGACTATGCAAAAGCGCTGGAAAAATGGCAACACGCCCACGATGAAGTTGTGGCGTTGGGTGGCTTACATATCATTGGCTCTGAACGCCACGAGTCGCGCCGCATTGACAACCAGTTGCGCGGCCGTGCTGGCCGTCAAGGTGATCCAGGTTCTTCTCAGTTTTTCATTTCTCTAGAAGACGAAATCATGCGTTTGTTTGGTGGTGCGCAGATCGCCAAGCTCATGGACTTTTTGAAAATTGATGAAAACCAACCAATCGAGCATGGAATGGTCGGCAATGCAATCCAGTCTGCGCAAATTAAAGTAGAAGGCTTTTTCTTTGACCAACGCAAACGGTTGGTCGAGTTTGATGATGTGATGAATAAGCAGCGTGAAGTCATTTACAAACGCCGTCGTCGCATTTTAGAAAGCAGTGCGGACTTAAAACAAGAAGTCATTGGTCAGATCGAACATGAGATCCAAACTTTTGTCGCTGCGCGCGCACCAGAACACTTCACACTAGAAGAATATGATGCGATTGTCAAAGAGTTCACCAAAATTATTCCGTTTGATGACCAATCACAAGTTGAGCTCCGCAAAACACTTTCAAAATCGACGGCAACTGATGATATCGTGAAACGTCTCATGGAAATTGTCCATAACACGTACAACACGCGCGAAGAAGTGATCGGTGAGGCACAGATGCATGACATTGAACGCTTCGTGATGCTTTCCACAATTGATGAGAAGTGGATGGATCATTTGGATGAAATGGACAACTTGCGTGACGGCATTTGGATGCGCGGTGACAAAACGACGGTGTTGAGTGAATACAAAAAAGAGGGTTTCTCGATGTTTGAAGCACTCATTCAAAACATTGAAGCCACAATCGCGAGTCGCATTTTCCGCGTTCATTTACAGCAGCAACCAGACGTCATCGTACCAATGACCCAAATGGTGGAAGAAAAACAAGCGGTCTTTGGTGACCTCACGAAAGAGGTAGAAGAAGAGGAAGTGAAACCAGCCAAAACGGCACCAAGTTCCACAAAAGGAAATATCAGCGACCTAGCAGCCGCATTTGCGAAAGCAAAGGCGACACCTAAAGCCGCGCCTGGCTCGGCACAAATAAAAATTGGCCGCAATGATCCGTGTCCGTGCGGAGCAATCAATCCGGCGACCGGTAAGGTCTTCAAGTATAAACAATGCGGTTTGATTAATGCTCCCTGGCACGGAAAGTAGGTTCTCATGCCCCAGCGTCTTCCCTTTACGTTTTCCGGCAGAATCGTCCACGGCGAAAAAGTGGGGCGGACTATTGGTTTTCCGACCGCAAACTTTGACCATACACCAAATGAAAACGAACTAGACACCGGCGTTCACTTGGGTTTTTGCCACATTGATAACAAAAAATACTATTGTCTCAGTTACTTTGGCCCACGTTTTATTTTCGGGGAGGTCAAAAATTGCTTTGAGGTCTATATATATAATTTTGCCGGCCAACTTTATGGCGAAACTTTGTCAATTGCGTTAACCAATTTTTTGCGACCGCCAATAAAGATTAATAGCCTAGAACAATTACGCCAGCAACTTGAAGAAGATAAAAAAACTGCCCTGGAATTTCTCCCAGAGCAGTCTCGTCTTCAGTAAACCTCAATTTTATTGAGTCACTTGAATTGTCGCACCCAACTCTGCATTTGGCGCAGCGACTGTTATACGATTATTCGCAGCACTGATAACTGTGTAACCCGTGCTGTAACTCGCACAACTCGTGTATGTACCTACAAGAGGATCGACTGGCATCTGTGCAGTGTATGTACTTACGAGCGCAGAACACAGATCAGTACCAGTGTTCGCAATGACAGTTGCTGATGTCGAAGAAATTCCAGCTGGCAACTGACCCTTGTGGTCAATTTCATATTGGTGGACAGCGTTCACAATCGTGGTCACGTCAGCTTGGCGTTTGGCGTTGTTGGCTTGCGAGAATTGACGACTGGGGTTGACGGCAACCAAAACAATGGCCATTAACACGGTCAAAATTCCAATCACGACAAGCAACTCAATTAGTGTAAAACCTCTCCGGGCAGAGTAGAGTTTCATAGAGCCTACCTTTTTCATAAAAAATATTACTGATTATTAATACTAGAGAGAAATTTTGGGCGTGTCAATGCCGGAACGAGCGGACTAAAAAGAAAATAATCACAAGCCACACAATGAGAATAAAAAGGATCAAACCAAACGTCACGTATTTTTTTTGCTGTGGCGTTGTGAGACGATCATCCAAAGTTGGCGCACGAAGAACGAGTGGTTCTAAAATAAGCAAATTTTCTGTTTTCACTACGTCGCGATTCTTTACAATATACTGTACCTCCTCCGGTGTCAACTCATTTTTATTGTTAAATGACTGCGGATCGGTATCTGCCGCAAAAAACATAAACAGTGGCAAAACTGAGACAATTTGCCATTTCAACTCCGCAATAGTTGGCTGAAAAATTTCATAAATCTCTTTATTGAGTGCATAGATGTGGGTAATTTGATCTTTCGACCAACTATCGCTAATCACGTTTTTTTGTTCAAAAGGAACTTCGTTCACAAAAATTGTTAATTCCTTTTCCAACCTATCTTTTTCCAGTTCCGGAAAAACTTTGTGGAAAATGACTTGCTCCGACAGCACAATTGCAATGTCGGCTTCTTTCAGATTAAATTGTTTGAAAAACTCCAAGAGTTGGGTTCTAAGTTCGGTTTTGTTCGCTACCTCAAGATTTTTCACCACTTCTTGATCGTAAGGAAAAGTGACTGGCTCCGACAAGTTCGAGCCGTAGACAATGAATCCAGTGCGCAACAAATAAAAAAGCAATGTCGGTTTGCCGAAGAATGCCATGAAAACATGATAAGACATTTTTCGTGGAAAAGGAAGTTGGGTAGAATAATCCACCTTGATCCCCCGCAACAAAAAATGCTATACCAATTCAGCACTATGAAGAAACGCCGCAAGAAAAAAAGCGATTTCCAGAAAATAATTGTAAAGCTACAAAAACGCGCGATAAAATCGCACAAAAAGTTGGCGGCCCAGTTTCCGCATGTTGTCAAAAAACTGGATGAGTTGGGTTTGGATTTGAGCGAATTGCGCAGGCACAGTGCGAAAATGCTCACTGCAGCGGCGATTGCGGGCGGAATGCTGGCCGCGTCGCCACTTCTACAACACACAACGACAACTCTGGGTGAAGAACGACAGTTGTCACCCGACGAACTTCAGAAAAAAACTCTTGCTGAGTTGGGATTAGTTTTGCCAAACAAAGTTGGACCATTAGCGCCGGCGGTGGAAGACCAAATTCATGATATTCTTTTGCGTTCGTTAAGCATCAACGCAGTTGGGCAACTTGAAGGCAACCACTTGAACACCACTTTTGGCTACATTGGGGCGGAACAACACTTGCCGCGCTATCCCGGCGACACAATTGGCCAACACGATGAACTTCTCAAAGAGGGCATGACACCAGGCAGGGGTGCTTGGGGGTATTTTGCGTCGAGTAAAGCAGCATTTACACCGGAAGACTCTTTACGCGAAAAGTATTATGTGGCAGTGCAAACATTGTATTTACCAAATTGGAAAAAGGATCTTCGTTACTTGCGCGACTGGTATAAGTATCGCAAGGTCTTGGTCGTCAACCCAAAAAATGGTCGCGCAGTTGTTGCTGACATCGCGGATGCTGGACCTGCCGCATGGACCGGCAAACATTTTGGTGGGTCGCCAGAAGTCATGCAGGAACTACAACTCAATACGGGTAAACAAAAAGGCGCAGTAATTCTTTTTTTTATCGATGACCGCAATAACACAATTGCACTTGGGCCAGTGAGACCGAGCGAAGGGACGTTTATTGCGAAGCGATAAATTGGTTAAAGGAAAATATGGCAACAGTTTTTTATGACCACTTAATCGATTGGCCGAAGCTCTACAATGCGCTTGATGCGGCGGGCATTGATGGGGAAGAGCGTTTGGAAATTGTCGAACACATTGAGCATGAGCTTCACACCGAAGTATTAATTGTATTTGTCGAATATTTGCCGGTAGAAAAACACGCAGAGTTTTTGGAACGCTTCCATAACGCACCCTACGATGAAACGCACTTACAATTTGTCATTACGCACGGAAAAAGTGGTGTTGAAGAAGCGGTGCGCCAACGAGCGAACAAAGTGATCGATGAAATTTTAGTTGATCTCACTCCAGCTTGAAATCGTAAAAACAGTATTGACGTAGTTACCCACAACTTGTAATTTTCGGTGAAAGGTTCCCACAACCCCTTCTGAAACAATTGTTTTAGAACTACTGCCGGTGACAGTAATTATTGCGGCTCCAGTTGTGTTTCCCACTGTGACGTTGAGTGTTTCTCCGGCATAGTTTGGATCCCGATGAATGCGCAAGAGCGCATTTTCCATTCCCGACTCAGCTACGATGTACGCTTGGTGAGAGGTTTCGTAATTGCCAGTCGATACCAAGTTAGAAACTGTCACCGCTGCGGCGGCGGTAGTCACAATTATTGCCGTTGACATAAAAACGAGCAAGACTAAAAGCGCTTGGCCTTTTTGGTATACGCGTTTCATCGTAACCCCGTAGTGGTTGAAAATATTTTCTGTTGGGTGCGGCCATTTTCAAGACCCCGACTTGTGACGGTAAAAGTTACCTGTACTGTCGTTTTTCCACTACTAGTGGTATTTCCGACTCGCAAAAAAGTGAGGTTGCTGACAGTTGTTTCTGAGCTATTTAACATATTTGTTCCAGAATCATTAACCATCTGTAAATTCCCGTTGGCTATTGAGTATGTGTAGTTCACGCCCCCGATCACAAGAACCAAAGACGAGCTACTACTTCCATCACTCGCAGGTGTTGAAACCGAACTTGCGCGCGCGATATCATACGCAAAGCGACTGAGTAAAAACCGTCCATCTTGTTCGACTGCTGACGTTGTTGCCGACTCTGACCGCACGTCCAAAATCCCCGCAAATAATTCTGTCATTGCAATCATCAAAAATCCTAACAATGCCATATAGATCATCATTTCTATTAACGTGAACCCTGCTGACAATTTGCGTTTTTTTATCATTGGATACTTGGAACTCCATATTTATTCAGCGTCACCGTTTGTTGTTCGTTGCTCACAGTGTTTTGGATTGTGACACTCGCTTGACCAGTGTTGAAACCGCTCACTTCACCATTGAGTCGGTTAAACACCACTTGTGAACTTGGAAATGTCACGTTTGAGAAAATGACGTTTTGGCCCAAGTTCACGACAAAGTTATCAGAATCACTCGAAGAGTATGTTGAACCGCGAAACAGCGTGTACGTGGCAGATTCAAAATGAATTCCAAATGTTTGTGCTGTAGTCGCACCCTCGCTCTCGCCCAGCATACTTTTGAGTTGTTGATGCTGAAGGTCAGAAACTAGAGACACCACAGTTGTAGAAAGCGATGCTTTTCCTTGGGGTTGGTAAATTGTCAGGGCCGCAATGCTAAACGAGACTAAAAAAATTCCAACGACAACGAGAATTTCAATGAGAGTAAAACCAGCTGATTTGCGAAACATAAGAGTCTGTTTAAATTTCATCTACCCGCACTAATTTGTCCGATGATACTGTAAATCGGCGCAATAATTGCCAGCATCATGCCTCCTACAAAAAAACCAATGAGCGCGAGCATGACTGGTTCCAACAAAGTCGTAAATGCTTTTAGCAAACTCGTCACACGATCGTCAAAGTGTTCAGCCAAATCTTCCATTGCTTTCGCCAGCGTGCCAGTTTTCTCGCCGGACTGCACGATACGCATCATCATGCCTGGAATCACATCCTTGCTATCTTTGAAACCCTCAGACAGTGGTCGACCTTTGTTGATCATTTCCATTGCTTTTCCAACTACTTTTTTCATGCGATGCGTCACCACGACATTTTGGCTCAACCGCAATGCTTCAACAATTGGGATACCTGAGCTAAGCAATAAACCAAAGGATCGCGTAAACCGTGTGAGATCTATTTCAATCGCTAGTTTTGAGAGACCCGGCAGTGACAAAATCAAGCGAAAAAGAAGTGTGCGGTAGTATTTGTAGAGCAGATAGTTCATAAATCCAAACAACAACACTCCAATAATAATAAAAGGGGTATACGCCAAAAAGATATTCGAGGCTGTAATCAAAATCTTGGTCGGCAGTGGCAAAGGCACGCGCAAACTCAAAAAGACTTTGCTTACACGCGGAATCACAAACGTCAGAATAATCAGTAGAATCACTACAAACACAATTAACACCAAAACTGGATACATCATTGATGATTTAATCGTGTCTGCAAAGGCAATCTCTTTTTTGATCGTTCGTGTAAGATCGCGCAAAGTTGTTTCCAGCGTGCCGGCCTGTTCCGCGGCCGCAATGAGGTTTACTGTCACCGCATCGAAAGAATCAGGATAACGGGCAAATGATTGCGAAATTTTTTTCCCTTGACTGACGTCCTCACGTAGCACCTCCATTACTTTGCGCTGATTCCCGTGAAGTTCCGGAATCATTGAGTCAATTGTTTCCAGCAACGGAATCCCAGCCGCCAACATCGTGGTCATGTTGCTGATCAAGTTTAGTCTCTCTTGGTTTGACAGGCGCAGGCTCATGTATTCCTCACAATATTTCTAGCTCTTCGTTACGCGCAAGACTTCTTCAATCGTAGTAGTACCACGACTTACTTTCTCCAAACCATCTTCCAGCATTGTAACCATACCTTCTTCGATCGCTTTTTTATTAATCATGTCAGAATCAGCTTTTTGGGTGATGAGTTCACGGATAACTTCAGTCACTTCTAGGACTTCAAAAATACCAATGCGGCCAGTGTAACCAGTGTTGTGGCAAACAGGACAACCTTTTCCAGTATACACACGAACCTGAGTTTTCGTTCCAAAGTGTTTTTTCAACACCCACTGTGGAAATTCTTTTTTGAGCTCATTCATTTCTGTCACTACCGACATACGACAGTTTTGGCAAATTTTGCGCACTAAACGTTGGGCAATGATCACGTTGAGTGTGGACGCAACCAAAAATGGCTCAATACCCATATCAATCAAACGGGGCAACGTGGTTGCCGCATCGTTCGTGTGGAGGGTTGAAAAGACAAGGTGTCCCGTCATTGCTGAGTTGATTGCAATACCAGCTGTTTCTTTGTCACGAATTTCACCCACAAAAATGACATCCGGGTCTTGGCGCAAAATCGCGCGCAGGCCATCGGCAAATGTAAGATTCGTTTTGGGATTGACTTGGATTTGGTTGATGCCTTCAATGTCATACTCAACTGGGTCTTCAATCGTAGCGATGTTGCGTTCGCGAGTGTTTAAAATTTTGATCATCGCGTAAATAGTGGTACTTTTTCCAGAGCCGGTGGGTCCCGTCGACAAAATCATGCCGTGTGGTTTCGTAAATGCCTCACGTACTTTGGCCAAATCTTTAGGTTGTAAACCCAAATCAACGAGTGAAACCTGTTGGGCTTTCGAAGCCAACAACCGCATTACCACCTTTTCACCTTCGACAATTGGCACTATTGAAACACGCACATCAAGCTCTCCATCTTCGAGGTCCATTTTCAATTTTCCATCCTGCGCACTGAGATGCTCATCGGTACGCAACTTTGATAAAACTTTGATGCGGGTTGCCACACGATCGTGCAACACCGTTGGCAAAGTTAAAACGTCGTGTAAAATACCGTCGATACGAAAACGCACCACGGAATTTTCTTCGGTTGGTTCGATGTGAATGTCCGACGCTTTATTTTGATCTGCATAATCAAGCAACAAATCGACAATTTTCGAAATCGACACTTCATTTTTTGCTGACTTACCAGCCACCGCAACTTGTTCTTCCATCAATTCATCAAAACTTTTTTGCAGCTCACGCTTATATTGGTTGAGGGCATTTTGTGTATCCCGTTTCGTTGCATAGTAAATAGTCAAGTTTTCACTCGTTTTCTTTTTAATAAAATCCTGGACCTCAGTCGCAGTTGGATCGGCCATCGCTACTTTTAAACCCTGTTCATCTTTTCCAAAAGCAATAATATGTTGTTTGCGTGCTACACCTTGCGGAATAATATGGAGAATGTCGGTGGGAATGGAAATTTTGGCGAGATTAATAAATGGCAAGTTGAGTGCCTCAGCTACCAATAAGCCCAAGTGCTCATCACTAATAATGTCTTTATTAATCAACACATCTTCGAGTGAAACCTGTCGTTCTTTAGCCTCCCTGTAGAGGACGTCAATCTCCGTATCGTCGAGCAAGTGGTTTGTCGTAATGAGTGTGCGGATTTGTTCGTCAGAAAGTGGCATAGTGTTTGGCCCTCTATACTCCCATATATTTTCGGACTTGTTCAATAATTTCTAAAATTGAGACATCACCTTTGGTAATATACGCCGCAGCGCCCAGTTCCATGACGCGATCTTTATCTTCTGGTTGCCGCAGGCTTGAAGCCACAATAACTGGGATATCTTTCCATTGTGGTGAAGCTTTGAGATCCCTCAACACTTCAAAACCATCTTTCTTCGGCATGACCAAACCCAACAAAATTAAATCAGGCACAAAATTTTGTAAAATTGGTTCAACTTCCTCGCCATTTTCGGCTGTTCGAACATCAAAACCTAAAGCAGCCAACTTTGCCGCGTACACCTTCAACAAAAATGCGTCGTTTTCAACGATCAGAATTTTTTTGCCGTTTGGAGTGGGAACTGGCGAGACAACTGGCGCTGGTGGCGTAACTGATTGTTGGTCGGACATAACAATACTAAAGATACCACAAACTGCTTTGCATGTTGAGCTGCTATACTACACGAAATAAGATGTCTCAACCTCTTCCCAAACTCCAAACTTTTCTCGCTCACGCCGGTATTGCTTCGCGCCGCAAGGCAGAAGAAATGATTCGCACAAATCAAGTAAAAGTGAATGGGGAAGTCGCCCATATTGGCCAACGAGTCAACCCGGGAAAAGATGAAGTGCGTGTTAATAACGTTCCTGTCCGTAAAACTGAGTCACGGATCATGTACTTAATCAACAAACCTGTCGGCATTGTTTCCACGACGCAGGATGAACTTGGCCGCAAAACAGTGATTGATTTTTTGCGTCAACAACTGCCGCCAAACACGAAGTTGCCACGTTTATATCCCGTTGGTCGCCTCGACCAAGATAGTGAGGGACTGATGATCCTCACAAATGATGGGGAGTTAGCACAACATATGACACATCCATCTTTTGAAGTGGCCAAAACATATCACGTGACAGTGATTGGCCAACCAACTGAAAAAGCTTTGGATCATTTGGCACGTGGCGTAAAGTTGCGAGAAGGCTACACTGCGCCAGCAGAAGTTGAAGTCCTCGAAACATCGCCGGATCAAACAACTTTAGCTCTCACAATCCACGAGGGTCGTTACCATCAAGTAAAAAGGATGTTGTTACGCGTCGGGTACGAAGTGACGAAACTGATTCGCGTGCAGATGGGTGAGTATGCACTCAGTGATTTGGAAGGTCGAAAATACAAAATTGTAGAAAGATGATAGTATTAGGGTCATGAAAATCATCTCAGGTTCTTCCAACCAACCGCTTGCTCAAGAGATCGCCACTAAACTGCAACTGCAGTTGGGTCAGGTGGAAATTGGCAAGTTTCCCAACGGGGAAAAACGTGTCTGGATAAAAGAACCGGTCCGCGGGCAAAATGTCATCGTTGTCCAGTCTTTTTCATCACCACCCGATGAACTCATCATTGAGTTATTGTTAATCACTGACGCACTTGAAAGAGCTGGCGCGCGCCACGTCAATCTCGTCATACCCTGGATGGGGTATTCAATCCAGGATAAAGTGTTTCGTGAGGGCGAACCAATTGCCGCAAAAGTCATCGCGAGTTTAGTTTCACATGGATATGTCAAACGCGTGTTCTTGCTTGACCTACACAACAACAGCATTCCTGGTTTCTTTTCGATTCCCACTCAACATTTATCTGCAGTTGATTTGTTCGTTGACCACATCCAAAAAAATGTGGACATTAAAAATGCCGTGGTTTCGAGTCCAGATTTTGGCGGCTTGAAACGGGCGCGCATTTTTGCGGACAAGTTGGGACTTGAGCTCGTCAATATTTCCAAACACCGCGACCTGCATAGTGGCACTGTTGAGATCAAGGGAATGTATGGCGATGTTGAAGGTAAAACAGTTTTGATTTTTGACGACTTTATTAACTCCGGCAGTACTGTGGAAAGTGTTGCTGACGTTTTGAAAAAAAATGGTGCTGCCCATGTACATTTCTTCGCGACACACGGACCATTTACAGCAGACGCCCATGACAGGATTGAGAAGTCAGGAATAGACTCTGTGTCTGTCACAAACTCGATTCAACAAATTTCGAACAAAAAAATTCAGGTCTTAGATGTGAGCGGCATTTTTGCAGAAGCGCTTTCAGCTTGGCTGCCGGAAAAATCTTCGTGATTTTGCAGCAAACTCCAGTGTACAATACTCCCATCTATGAAACTCTCCCAAAATCCTTTTCGCACGTCAAAAACAGTAAGTGCTGAGCTCGTTTCAAAAAATGCACGACTCCTTACACAAGCGGGTTTTGTTCACCAAGAAGTTGCGGGTGTCTATACCTTTTTGCCGCTAGGCCTGCGCGTGCTCAACAATATCGAAAAAATTATCCGTGAAGAAATGGATGAGGTAGCGGTAGAAATTTTAATGACCGCGCTTGCGCCACAAGAAGTGTGGCAAAAAACTGGCCGTATAGAAACAGTGGACGTACTCATGAAAACCACCGGCGCGAACCAATTTTCGCGGGCAAAAAACGAGACAGAGTATGTATTGGGTTCCACACATGAAGAAATTGTTACTCCGTTAATACAATCATTTTGTCAAAGCTACCGTGATTTGCCCGCTGCGGTGTATCAAATCCAAACGAAGTTCCGCAACGAGCCGCGTGCAAAGTCCGGTCTTTTGCGCTGTCGTGAGTTCCGCATGAAAGATGCATATAGTTTTCATGCGTCAGAAGCAGATTTGAAAACATATTACGAAATTATGAAAAAGGTGTACACGCGCATTTTTGAACGTGTGGGTTTAGGCAAAGATACGGTGATTGCGCTCGCTTCCGGCGGTGACTTTACCCCAGATTTTTCGCATGAATTCCAAACGATTTGTGAAGCTGGCGAAGATATACTTTTTCGCGCTGCGAAAGCAAACATCATTTATAACCGTGAGGTTGCGCCCAGCCAAGCACCAACAGTTAGTGACCCGAATGAAGAAATGCGCGAACGGCAAGATGTTGAGGGAAAAGGCATCATTGGTGTTGCCGAACTTGCTAAATTCTTGAATATTCCGGTCGAAAAAACGACTAAAACATTAATCATGGAAACTGACCGCGGCGAAGTGATCGCAGCGGCGGTGCGCGGTGGCTATGACATCAGCGAAGAAAAATTGAAAAAAATTATTGGGTGCAAAACGCTCCAACTCGCTTCTGCGGAAACCGTTCAAGAGGTGACAAAAGCGGAAGTGGGCTATGCGGGGGTTTTAAACTTGCCATCTAGCGTGAAGGTGTACTTTGATGAGTCCACGAGCAACCGTCGCAACTTTGAGTGCGGCGCGAACCGTACGCATTACCACAGTATGAATATCAACTTTGGCCGTGACATCCCTGAACCAGAAAAATTTTATGATTTTAAGATTGCGCGTGAGGGTGACCTCTACCCAAAAACTGGTGAAGTGTATGAGGTATTTCGTGGTGCAGAAGTGGGCAATATATTTCCGCTCAATACGAAGTTCTCTAAGGCTTTTGACTATTCATATATCGATGAGCAGGGTAAAGAACAACCCGTGTACATGGGTTGTTATGGCATTGGCTCATCACGCCTTGTTGGTGTGCTTGTGGAAAAATTTGCGGATGAGAAAGGTATGATTTGGCCAGAAGCTGTGGCACCGTACCAAGTTCATTTGATTGATATAAACTCTACTGAACGTGGGCAAAAAATATACAACGAATTGAAAGAACACGGCGTTAATGTGTTGTGGGATGACCGTGATTTGCGTGCAGGCGAAAAATTTGCGGATGCAGATTTGATAGGTATCCCGCATCGTTTAGTTGTCTCTACCAAAACTGGTGACAAAGTAGAGTGGAAGGCCCGCCAAAGTGATAAAGCAGAAATGTTAGACATAAACGATGTTGTAGCAAAATTCAAAACTGCGTAGTCCTTTTTATGTCAGAATTTATTTTCACTACTCACGCTCGAGAGCGACTTCAACAACGCAACATTCCACTGAGTGACGCGGAAAGTGTTTTGCGCAACCCCGACAAAACGTACCCTGGAAAAAAACCAAATACGGTGAAGTTTATTCGCACAATCAACTACCGACGAGTCGAGCTCATCGCCACACATTTATCTGATCAAAAAAAATGGCTTGTTGTTTCCGCGTGGGTGAGGGGAGAAGATGACAAGGTACCGTTGAGTTGGCAAATTATTGCGCTACCATTCCGTTTGGTGTGGTGGGTAGTGAAAAAAATTGTGTCAAAAACTGCTGGAATTATTTAGACCTATAATATTTTTTTCTTGCATCTGAACAGTATGTTATACACTCTCTGATCGCACTTTTTTGTCTATGGGTTTTTTCTGTATCACAGCGTAAAGTAGTGATTGTCCCGGTGAGGATACCCACGGCGATTGTCCTAATGAGGAAACTTCTTATGGCTGTTGCGGTGGGTACTTTTTTCCGGGTAAGTAAACAAGACAAAAGTTGTTGGTAAATGTTCAATTTCCCGATCTCCTGATATACTTCCTTTCATGCTCAAGCACCTCATCATTACTCATCATGCCCCCGACCTCGATGCGGTCGGCGCAGTGTGGATGCTTAAACGTTTTGATGCACAACACTACGCAGATGCGCAAGTAGGATTTGTCGACCCCGGCCAACAAATTTCTCCCAGCGAAGCTGAGCGTTTAGGTTTCCAAATGCATCAAGTTACCCACGTCGATACAGGACTCGGTGAGTTTGACCATCACCAAGAAGAGCGTGGCCACCAACGGATTTGCGCAACATCACTTGTTTTCGAGCACATTTGCAAAATTCATCCTGAAGAAAAAAATAATAAGGCGCTGCAGTATATTTCTGAGTTTGCAATTGATATTGATCATTTTGGCGAAATCAATTGGCCGGAACCAAACTCACCACGTTATAGTTTTATGGTCCATGAATTATTGTCCGGCTTTGAAAATGTTGATCCGCACAACGATGACTCACAACTCCATTTTGGCTTGCAGTGTCTTGACTGCGCATATGCATCACTCACTGAAGGTTTTGAAGCCGAAATAGAAATGCGAAAAGGCGAGACGTTTGAAACCAAATGGGGAAAATGTTTGGGCATTGAAACTCGCAACGACCAAGTCCTGAAATATGCACAACGACAAGGATATGCATTGGTCATCCGCAAGGATCCAAAAACTGGTGAGATGCGGATTAAGGCACGACCCGATACGGATATGGATCTCAAAAAACTATATGAAGAAATTTTAAAGCTCGACCAAGTGGGGTACTGGTTCTATCATAACAGCGGCAAAATGTTACTAAACGGTTCACGCAAGCGCCGCCACCAAAAACCAACACCGCTCACCCTGCAGCAAGTTGTAGAATTAGTGAAGAACATTTACGGCTGAAGTTGACAATAAGTATGTCTGATTCAATTTTTACCAAAATTATCAAACGTGAAGTACCGTCTACAATTCGCTACGAAGATGATGAGTTTATTGCGTTCAATGATATTCACCCCCAAGCACCGGTGCACGTGTTAATTGTGACGAAAGAACCATACTCATCATTAGAGGCGATTCCGCTTGAAAACGACCAACTCCACGCCAAAATCCTCCAAACTGCCCGAAAAATTGCTAAACAGTTGGGCATTGAAAAAAACTATAAAATTTTTATGAACGTGGGTGAACATGTCCAAGAAGTTCATCACTTACACCTGCATTTGTTGGGCGGCTGGGAGAAAAAAGAACATGCCCACGTGCCATTAAAACTTTGACGTTACTGCCCCAAACTCCTAGCCCAAACTTTCCTCACCTCCTTTCAGACCCTATTTTAAGATACAAGAAAACTTGGCTCGTAAGCCAGGTTTTCTTGTAACAATGGGAATCGTTTATATACTAGCAGCGTAGCTGCTGTTATAATCATGTCCTCAGATTTAAGAATACTTGTGTTTGCATCGAGTAACAGTCGAAAGGAGGTGTATTTTTTTGCCAATTATCATTAAGGCCAGACCAGACGACCATCCTGGTGACCTGATCAAAAAATTCAAGAAAGTTGTCGCAGCTACTAACATCGTCCAGATCGTAAAAGACCGGAAGTACTACATGAAGCCTTCCGAAGTTCGTACTGTCCGCCAAAACGAAATTCGTCGCATGCAGAAACGCACCCGAGCCATAAAACGACTAAAGAACGCTCCCACACCCAAACCACCTTCTCGCAAGTACGGAAGTCATTCCGACCGACCGAGTTACGGTGACAGAGACGATAGGGAATAGGTTCCGTTTTGCAATTATTTGCCGACAGGGTATAGTAAGTAGGTATGGCAACCATTTCGAGTATTCACGCTCGACAAATTCTTGACTCGCGTGGTAATCCAACGATTGAAGTGGATGTTGAACTTGACGACGGCTCACTGGGTCGTGCGTCAATTCCCAGCGGCTCAAGCACAGGTAGTCACGAATCTCTTGAACTTCGCGACGGTAACCCAAAGTACTTTCAGGGCAAAAGCGTTATTCACGCTGAAGAAAACATCAACAATCACATTGCCGGATTTTTAAATGGTCGTGATCCTTTTGACCAAATCGAAATTGATAGCGAGATGGTTGTCCAAGATGGCACAAAAAACCTCAGCATTTTTGGCGCGAATGCTATTTTGGGCGTCTCACTTGCAGTTTCAAAAGCTGCGGCGAACTCGCTCAAAGTTCCATACTATCAATACATCCACCAGCTTTTCAATAAAATAAAAAGGGGGGGGCAAGGCGAAGATTCTGTCGATGATGTGAAACTTCATCTTCCCACACCCATGTTTAATGTCCTGAACGGTGGCACTCATACCGATTGGGAAAGTACTGACGTGCAAGAATTCATGATCGTCCCATTACTACCGGCAACTTTTGCCGAACACTTGCGCTGGTGCACGGAAATTTATCATCGTCTCGGTGAAGTGTTAAAGGAAAACGGCCACAACACAACTGCTGGAGACGAAGGTGGGTTTGCGCCACACGTGCGTTCCGATCAAGAAGCAATCGAGTTCATTTTAACGGCCATCGAGCGGGCTGGTTATAAGGCAGGCACACAAATCGGCATTGCAATCGATGCAGCTTCTTCACAATTCTGGAAAGACGATCACTACGAATTGAAAATTCAGAAAAAAAAGTTGACCGGTGCACAAATGATTTCCATGTGGGAATCTTGGTTGAACCAGTTTCCCATTATTGCACTGGAAGATGGCCTGGCTGAAGATGACTGGGAAAACTGGCAACATCTCACCGCACAGATCGGCCAAAAAACTCAAGTCGTTGGTGATGATTTATTGGTGACAAACCTTGAGCGCATCGCAATGGCAGTTGAAAAAAAGGCATGTAATAGCCTGCTCATGAAAGTCAACCAAATTGGTACTTTGACTGAGTCACTTCAGGCCGTTGCTGCTGCGGAAAACGCGGGTTGGAAAGTGGTCGTCTCACACCGCAGTGGTGAAACCGAAGACACATCGATTGCGGATATTGTGGTGGGAACAAATGCTGGTCAAATCAAAGCTGGGGCGCCGGCGCATAGCGAGCGGTTGGCCAAATATAACCAACTTTTACGGATTGAAGAAGAACTGACAAACGCGTAGTTATCATTTATTCATTTTTTAGCAGTTTCTTGCCCTTAATACTCGCCCGCACCTCAAACTCACGCTGTTCACCAGTACTTGTATCAAATGTCTTCGTCCCCGTAATTTGGTAAAGATTGAGCAAATGGTTATTGAGAGCCTCTTCAATTTCTTTTTTCTGTTCCAGAAGCTCGGCGACTTTTGCTTTTAGTTGGTTGACTTGTTGGCTGGCTTGCAACTTTGACTTTCGCTCTTTCACCTTTTGGGTAATTGCCGTTGCTTGATCTTGGACATCGGAGAGTTCTTCATCATTTTCAAATACACTTTGAAGACCTTCTCGCTGTGCCTTCAGTTGCTCTTTAATCCTGTCCAGTTCATTTGCGTTGCGCTCAATAATATTTTGGAGTGACGTCAGAGTTTGTGCTAAGTCGTCTGGATCTGCGGCATTTAAAGCCGCTGGCGTTACGTGCTGGTTCTGAGTTGCATCAGCGAGCGCTTGTTGTGCTAAGTCATCACCTGTTTGGGTAGTCATACTTTCTCCTTTGTGATAAGGAGAAAGTTATAACAGCCGCTTCGCGGCTAGTAAATAACGATTCCTCAGCCACTTGCAAGCACTGCCTGCAACTTGCATAATGGTTGAATTACAACTGACAGCTAGCTGACGTACTTTTTATGAATGACCCAATCTCTCAACCGGTGAGACATTTGTTTGATGGCCAATTTACCGATCATCAGGACCCTTCATTTAATAATTCCTTTGAAAATTTTTTGATTGACGAACGTATTTACGCTCCGCTCGACCAGAAAAAAACCAAAATAGTCGCCACAATCGGACCAGCAACTGAATCGGAAGCGCAAATTGCCGCACTTATTTTGGCAGGTATGAATGTTGCTCGGCTCAATACCAAACATAACGATGCGGCATGGCACAAGACTGTCGCTCAGCGCATTCGCAAAGTTGCAGGTCAATTGGCAACTCCGATAGGGATTTTACTTGACTTACAGGGCCCAGAAATTCGCATCAACCTCACTGGTCAAAGTTTTCTTGTGGCAAAAGGTGAAGCTGCTTACTTCACAGCCAAAGAAGATTTATCGAATGAAAAAAAAGCTTTGGTACCGGAAACAGTGGTCGATAACTTGAATGTGGGCAACCACATTATTCTTGAAGATGGCGCGTGCGAGTTTGTCATTGTGGAAAAAAACCTTCACTACCTAAGAGCCGAAGCGCTTGAAGATTGTGAAGTCCATACACGCAAAACACTCAATACCCCAGGTGTCGTTCTTGATATGCCATCTTTACTTCCACAAGATCTTGCGCAGCTCGATAGCCAACGAGAAAACAATCTCGAGTACGTTGCCCTATCATTTGTCCGCGATGAAAAAGATATCGCAAACTTAAAAAATGAGTTGGCAAAACGACAGATGCTGGCTGACGTTGTGGCCAAAATTGAAAACCAAAAAAGTTTGGACAACATTGATAGCATCATCCAAGTCAGTGAGGCAATTATGGTGGCGCGCGGTGATTTGGCAGTTGAAGTTAATTTTGAAGAGCTTACCTTTTGGCAGAAAAAAATTATTCACAAAAGCCAAGAGAGTGGCCGACCAGTTATTACCGCTACGCAAATGTTGCTTTCGATGGTTGACCATCCGCGACCGACCCGTGCGGAAATTAGCGACGTGGCCAATGCCGTCTATGACGGTACCGATGCGATGATGCTGTCGGAAGAAACGACGAATGGAAAGTATCCGGTGCGTGCGCTCGAAACACAAGTGAAAATTGCCAATTTTTATGAAAAAGAAATTGAGAAGTCGAAAATCCAAACAGCACCCTTGCCGGCGGCTCCAAACTCTACAGTGAATGCTATTACCCAAAGCACTGTCCAAATGCTTTTGGAACATAAACAAAATCTGCAAAAGATCGTCGTCATCTGTGACAACCGTGACTTAATTTTACAGCTCTCTCGCTATCGTTTATCAGTGCCCATTATTGCGATTACAAATGACCTTCATCTAGCACAAAGAATGACACTTTCTTACGGCGTTTTTCCGGTTTGTGTCACTGCTGATAACTTTACCGACCTTTCGATGAATGATTTTTTCACCCTTTTAAAGGAAAAAAACAGATTGTCTCTTGGTGAAAAAGTGCTTTTCATCTATAATTTTTCGCAACCAACCCTAACCGCAACTCAAACACCGATCGTGCAAGAAGTTGTGTAAGGCTTGGGGTTTTTATAGCAGCCGCAACGCGGCTAGTAAATCGAAAGAAAAGGAGCCATATGGCAAGAAAAAACTCGAGCGGTTTGCTCGCTTTAGTAACAGGTATGGCCGCTGGCGCGGCCGCAGTTTTTTTGTCACAGAAAGAGAATCGCGAGAAAACGAAAAAAGTTTTATACAAAGCTGAGAAAAAAATCGCACAAGCCTCAAAGGAAGCCCAGAAAAATCCGCAAAAGTTTGCGAAGAAAGTTGTGAAAGAAGTTAAAAAGGACGCAAAAAAAGTCGTTCACAAAGCAAAAGTTGCGGAAAAGAAAGCGGTTAAAGTTGTAAAGAAGGTAAAGAACTCACCAGTTTTACAAGCGGTGGGAAAAAATCACTGAGACCTTGCTGAATACGACACAACTGCTGCTTGTTATTCTTCGTGTAGGCAGTTAGGCTATAGTTTGACATGAAGGTATCCACTAAGAAAACCTCACGAAAAACACCTAAGGTTGGAAAAGAAAAAGAAATGCGAAAAAAATCTCGTAGTGTTAAGGTGGAAAAATTTCCTCGATCTCCGGAAGCAGTAAGTTCCATTTTTCCTTGGCGATGGTGGCTATTTGGTTTGATTTTTTGCCTAGTTATTGCTGCAATCATGCGCCTTCCATTGTTCACTCATGTTCCCGGTGGCCTGAATCGTGATGAAGCGGCGTTGGGTTATAACGCCTACAGTATTTTGAAAACTGGCAAAGATGAGTACGGAAAATTTTTGCCCGTCACCATCACTTCTTTCGGTGACGAAAAACTTCCCGGCTATGTGTATACGCTTGTCCCTTTTATTGACGCACTCGGTTTAAATATTTTTGCAATTCGTTTGCCATCGCTTCTTTCTGGTTTTGTCATTATTTTTGAGATGGGTGTTTTGGCTCTTTTTGTGGGTCGCAGTCTCAAGTTTTCCCAACACACGCAAATCCTTTTGAGTACTTTGGTCATGCTTTTTCTCGCCGTCAGTCCCTGGGCAAACCATTTTTCGCGGGTCGCGTACGAAGCACATTTGGCGATGGCATTTTTCTTACTCGGTCTCATTACATACATCTCATCCCACGAAACACTCGTGCGACGCAGACAAAATGTGTACATGATAGTGACCGCGGCGAGCTGGTCATTTACTTTACTCACATACCATAGTTACCAAATTTTCATGCCATTTTTTGTGGTAGCTTTGGCTATTTTCGATTGGCAACGAATTAAAAAATTCAGTAAAACAGCTTTGATTTTTTCACTTTTAATTGGAGCACTCACGGCTGGCATATTGTTACAAAGTGGGATAGTCCAAGCCAATGCCGTCAAAAATAGCGGCATCACTCCCTTTCAAAAATCCCATTTAGCAGAACTCGCAAATGAATATCGAACATATCTTCCGGGAGATAATGCACTTTACGAACGTATCCTCGTTAATCCAGCCACAGAAGCAGTTGTCATTTTCGCGCAAAACTGGATCTCAATTATATCGGGAACTTTCTTTTTCATCCAAGGCAGCGGCCACGGTGACCATAATCCCGGCAACTTTGCCAACTTTCCATTATTTATTGCGCCACTCCTGGGTTTCGGTTTACTCCAATTGTGGGAAAACCGCCAAAATCCATACATCAAACGCATTGGGCTGTGGATCAGTTTAGGAATGATTCCGGCCGCCCTTACCATCCAGCCACTCCATGAAATTCGTCTCTCACCAATTTTTCCCGCCATACTGCTCGTATCTGCCTTAGGAGCAACAATACTGTGGACCAGCATCAAAGCACGTCGTTTACGTCAAATAGTTGGAGCTGCATTTCTCGTGATCATTGCACTCTCAACGATGCGCATTTTTATCCAATACCTTTTTATTATTCCAGCACACATTGACTCAAACGAAAAATATCATTTGCTTGCACGCTCATTAGCGTTCTATCAAAAAGAAGGTTATCCGGTCATTACACAGTCGCCAACTTCATCGCCGTATATTTGGTACTTAGTGGAAAATAAATATGATCCAAAACTCTTGCAATCACAAATTGAGCGCTATCCAATTGACAGCGGCGGCTTCATCCATGTGAAACGGATTGGCAATGTGTATTTTGAAACAATTGTTTGGGATGAACTTTTCCTGTGGTCCAAAAAAACACCACTCATTCTTATTTTTACACCAAAAGAAATCGGCTCTGACCACCGCAAAGATCCACGCATGACAAAACTTGACACCATTGTAAATGAGCACGGCGAAGTGGCGTACGAAGTGTGGAAGTACGACAATACACCCATCAAAAAATGAGAGCGTATATAAGAAAACGCGGCTCGTAAGCCGGTTTTCTTGCAGCAAGAGGAATCGTCATTTACTAGTCGCATTTTTGCGACTGCTATAATGAGAGTAAGACTCATAGACGCTCATGCAAAACACTCAGTACTCCTTCAGCGACTTAGTGAGAGACCTCGGACAGTATATTCGGCCGTACAGAACCCGATTTTGGTTTGGCGTTTTTTTCCGTTTTACGAGCGACCTCTCACAACTCTATCCAGTTTGGGCATTGAGCCAAATCGTTGCTATTTTTAGTAAGCCACTGCAACCCTCGGTTATTCATACACTTGTAATCCTTTTAGTTGGTTGGTTTTTGGCCGCTGGATATCGGGGTTTCGCCCACAATTTTTCGAAATACCTTGGCTATTACGTTTCCGAACAAGCATCCTTGGACCTATTTAAAGATTGTCTCGCTCATATTTTGCGTCTCGACTTTGAGTGGCAAGAAAAAGAGAACAGCGGCAACAAACTCAAGCGTATTGATAAAGGACATGACGGTGTCAACGATATTATCCGCCGTATTTTCGATGTTTTTATCGAAGTGTTTGTGAACACCGTCGGCATCTCGTTTATTTTTTTTACGCTGGATTGGAAACTCAGTTTGGCACTCGTGTTCTTTATCGTTAGCTATTACTTCATCGGCACAGTTCTTTTGAAGAAGGCGGCGAAACAAGAACATAAAGTCAACAAACTTTTTGAAAATTTGGGCGGACTCGCTTTTGAGTCGCTGAACAACATCCAAACAATTAAGGCTCTCGCAATCGACAAAGGCATCATGAAAATGGTTGTCGTCCAAATTCGCACTTTAGTTGCGGAAATCCGCAATCGGATTATCTTGTATCGAATCCAAAGCACCGCATTGGTAAACTACGAATCATTTTTTGGATTATTGATGGTAGCAGTAATATGTTATGGAATTTTACATGGCTACTATACCGTGAGTATTTTGATTTTGTTCATCGGTTTCTTCCAAAAAGTAAATGAGTCTACGCGCGAATTGACGGATGTTACACAAGACATTATTGTCGCCAAAATTTGGGTGGCACGCGCAATGCATATTTTGCGGACAGAACCAGAGATCGAAAATGTGTCTAAAGTAAAAACACAATTTGAGTACCCAAACTCTTGGAAAACACTACAGGTTGACCACCTGAGCTTTCAATATCACAGCACCCACGTTCTGAAAGATATTTCTTTTCAAATTCAACGGGGGCAAAAAGTTGGAATCGTCGGTCTTTCTGGAGCAGGGAAGTCAACACTCTTCAAACTTTTACTCGACCTCTACGAAAGTTATGACGGCGAAATTTTACTCGGTGATACACCGCTTCGTCATATACGTAGACAAGAATACATCGACCACGTTTCAGTGGTGTTGCAGGACACTGAGTTGTTTGATATGTCACTCAAAGATAACATTGCCATCGCGGGCGTGAGAGATAGGGCAGTAGATGAAGGAAAACTAAAAGAAGTCCTCCACACCGCCCATTTGGAAGATGTCATCGCAAATCTCCCAAATGGTGTAGACACGATCGTTGGTGAAAAAGGTTTCAAGCTCTCTGGTGGACAACGACAACGCGTTGGAATCGCGCGTGCTCTTTACCGCCAACCCGACATTCTCCTTTTTGATGAAGCAACCTCGCACTTAGACGTTCACTCAGAAAAAGAAATCCAAAAAGTTTTACAAGAAAGCCTCATACACTTTACAACAATTGTGATCGCACATCGCCTTTCCACAATTAAAGAGATGGACAAAATTATTGTGTTGCAGAACGGAAAAGTTATCGAAGAAGGATCTTTTGAAAAATTACTTGCGCTGAATGGAACGTTTTCGAAAATGTGGCAAGAGCAGAAGCTGTGAAAACTTTGCTATTCCCGACGCAACTAGAATCATCACCAATGGGATCAAAAGGATAAAGTACCTTCCTTGCAACGCGTACACCACATCTGAGCCCACCGGTGAGCCGTAGAGGTACATTGCCAAAAAGAGAGTGAGCATGCTCAACACAGTAATGAGAAAAAACATTCCACATGCTCTCGTGAAAACGGAAATTTCTTTACTGAATCCCAGAATACCGCTCACAACAATTCCAAAAAAGATATAGATTGCGTAGACAAAATTTGGCAGAGGTTCGTTCAGGGAACCAAAAATACCAATGGCACTCTTGACATAGAAAAGCGCAAAGCCCGTGAGTGAGTGAAAAATTGTTAGCAGAAAAGAGAGAGGGTTTTTGGCAATAAAGAGCAACTGCTTTTGCGGGTTGATGAGCGCATGGAAAACCAAACTTTGATTTTCATTAAAAGGGCTGAGATAAACATCGTGGTGGATGAGAAACAGAAGAACACCAACCACCACTGAGAACGAGAGCAACATCAAATATAAATGATGCTTCTTTGATTTTGTCAGAGGGAGCAAAAACAATAACAACACAAACCATCCATATTGAGGTCGAGTCAAAATAAACAAAATCAGTGCAAAAATAAAACTTCCGATATCCCAATCACTCAGTTTTTTTTCGGAAAGAAAAAGAAACAGTTTATTCAGCAAAAAAATGCCTAGCGCAATGTGATAGACATCCTTGCTATATGACGAAATTTGAAAAAGCGTCATCGGTAAAGTGTAAATAAAAAATGAGGGGAGTTGGAGTTTTATAGGCAAGCGTTTCAAAGAAATAAACAATATTAGAAGTGCAAAACACACATTTGTGAGTCTGCCAGCAAAGAAAATAATGGTTATCGGTACGTGCATGGACCACAAAACAAAAATCGTCAATCCTGGTAAAAGATAATAAATAAATGGCAGGACGCAGGAATTTTGTTCATTTATTGTCGGAGTCAAAACACTTTTAGTCTCTGGCACTTTATTTGGCGCTTCGACAAAATCATGAACTGAGCTGGGAATAGGGTTCACGACATGACCATTTTCAACTGGACAAATGAAGTGGCCCTGGCTGACCGCAAATGCTTTATAAAAATGCAAATTTTCATCTGGCTTATCAAAAGGAGAAATCCAAAGAGCCAAAAAAAGCGCGCCGCAAACAATAAAAACCAGTGCCATAAACCGCACATAACGAAGGAACACATCGAAGTTTTTCGCTTTAAAATTCATAGAGTGGCACCGCAATTGGCTGTTTTGTTTTTGGGTCACCTTGGACGAGTAGTGGGGAAGGATTTTTGACCAGATTTCCGCCCAACGTTTCTAACCGAAAACAAATCGCTGATTGATGTGCAATCGGTTGATAAATCACCCCGTCTTGGTAACTCGAAATTTTATTTATATGAGTCATCAACACAGTTTGGCGGAGTTGTTTGTGGCAAGAAACATCATAGATGGTGAGGAGAAATGGCGCATTAATTGACTTGTATTGGTTCACAACCGAAAAAGAAATACCCCGTAATTTTTTATTTGGATCAATAGATAAAACCTGCTGGATCGGTTTATTCATCTCCACCGTGATTGAAGAAGTTGGAACGGGGTCATGGTAGTAAACTGCGCTGAAATCGTAGTAGCGGTCAAATGCATTTTTAACCAGAAAAATGCCCACAAGTGCAAATCCAACAAAAAGCAACTTTGTTTGTAAAACCCGCACCAACTGGGCGCAAAGTAAAATGAGGTACGGCAATGTCATTAAAAAGTATCGACCCTGAACGTCCACGACGTAGTAGAACCCAACCGGAGTAGCATATAAATACATCGAGAAAAACGTGATAATCGTCATACACAAAAGGATCATTGCAAAACCAATGTATTCGTTTTTGCTAAACACGAATTTTATTTTGGAGTAATGGTGCACGAGCAATAGAATCAGCACTCCATAGAAACTGTAGATAAACCAATCCAAATAAAAATGAATCGACCCATATGTGCCAACTAAACTTTTGTAGTATGCCTCTATATTGTTGGTGTAACTGTTGAAAAGAGTGCTGATGAAACGAAGTGGAAACTTTTCTACATAAATCATCTGCAAAGGGGCAGAGACTCCGTCAAAGCTGATTGTTGGAGCATGGAACTGGAGAATTTTTGGCAAGAGAAAAACTGCGACAAAACACATACCAACGGAAAATACTCCAACCATTGATAGTATAAATGACGTACTCAATTTCTTTATAAAATTTTTTGGGGTAACAAAAAGGGTGAGTGCTAAAAACGGCACGTATTGGGGGCGAGCCGCAATCATGAGCAGTAAAGCTGCGATGAAAAACCAAAACTTCTGCCAACGGAATTTTTCTTTCAAACTCAAAAATAACGCGAGCGCTAAAAATCCAAACCCCAGATGAATAACTTCTTTGTTATAAGAAGAGATGAGGTTCAAAACCATCGGAAAACTCATGCACGCAAGCAAGAGTAGTTCATATTTTTGAGGAATATATTTTTTGCTAAAGTAAAAAAGCGCAACTGCGAGAAGAAAGAAACACAGACGTCCCAAGTAAAAAATGACGAGCGCATTGGTTCCAAAGTAAATGAACGGCGCTAGCACAGCTGCAACCGGCAGATAAAAAAGAAAGGGCAAACTACAGGATACTGTTTCTGGAACCCGTTCGAGAGATGTCGACTGATGGAGCTCTTCTGCTAAGAGACTCTTCGGAAAACGATTGGTCGGCACTTTGTTGACGAACTCCGCCATCATTTTTTCCGGCAGCGTAAAATACGATTGTGGAACAAGGTTTCGATCCTGACCTTGCGAATTCTTTGTACAAAAAAAGTTGCCTGTCGCAACTGCAATTGTTTTATCGTAGTGACTCACTTCATCAGTTTTCTGGAATGGGGGAATGAGAAAAACGAGCAACAAGCCAATGCCTATGACAAAACCAAAAAGAAAACGTTTTATTGCTTGTGAGTCTATTTTTTCCATACCGGTTATTGTAACAGTAGGAGAAATGCTTTAGTTTTTTAATGCGAGTTTTTGTGACTCACCAACCGATACTTTGAGCTCATCATTTTCGTAGTCAAAGTGAAAAGTGACTTCATGGTTTTTCGTATTCGTGACGTATAAGTTGTTGTGTGCACCAGACCCACTAACTTGCGGATCCGTATAGATGGAAACACCATACGTTTTTGGCACTTCCGGAATGACTGCAAAGTTGTGGTTCTTTGTCACCAGAACTCCTAAGCGCGCATCTTGCGCAGCCCAGTTAATCAATGAAGCGAGGTGACACACACCATCGCCAAAAAGATACCCATCCGAGACGAATCCCTCTTGGCCATCAAAGTGGGCGTGAGTTGTTTTCGCAACCCTTCCTTCATACTCTTTTAAAACACTATCGTGAAAAGCAAAAACTTCTCCCGGCTTGAGTGTAAAACTAAAATGAAAAGGACTTTCAATTTTACCCCAGTTAATATCTTGCTTTTTGGTGACAGTACCATTTAGGTAAGCCAAGTTCAACAAAATGTTTTTCTTGAAAACTTCATTGACGCTTTTTACTGCGTAACGATCATCTAAAGAAAACTCACGTTCAGCAACAATATTTTCAGTTGGCGAAACCGGAGCAGGTTTGACCGGCGGTTTTTTTAAACCGAAGAAAAAAGGGGTGAAGATGGCAATGATCAAAAGACCCATCATAAGTTCCTTTGTTTACAAGACCTATAAGTTGATATTTTAGCATATTATAGGCCTAATTTCAAGTCAAAAGGAGACGTAATGGATCAAAGCACACATTTCACAAAAATGGCTTTTTGCTCGAGTTGAAAAGACGTTTTGAAGGTTTAATTCAGCGCTTGCCCAATAATCCCATCAAGTGCTGCCAAATTTTCTCCCACCATGGCAGAGATCGGTTACTTTGTGGCGAAGCCTGGGTTGCCGGAGTAGCTGCAGGCAGAGAGGAAATTTCCGGCGATAGCGATGCCGTTATTGATGCGGTTGGGCTAGGAATTGGAGTAGCATTTGGGTCAACACAGTTTGCGACGATATTCACTGGAGTAGCCATGACTGGCTCACCTGGCGCAGTTCCCTTGAGAGAACCATAAACTTGAACGTGAATGGGTGTGCCGTTCTGCTGCGGTGCGAACCTTACACTTACTTTATAGTCTGCGGTTTGAGCATTACTCGTGTCACCTGCGGTAGCGGAAAAACTATTGACCAACAAGTTGCTTGTTCCACTCGAGCCCCAAACTTTTACACCCTCAAACGGAGCATTGGTCGTTCCTTTAACCATCACGCTTGAGCAACTTAAGACATACGATTTTTTATCTATTTCCCAAGCACCACCAGCTTGAACTTGTGGAGGGAAAAAACTTGCGAGCCAAATTGCGGTTCCAACTCCAAACAGGGTAAGAGCGGAGAGAGTCAGTTTGTTTTTCATATTGTTTTATAATATAGCGTACAAAAAGTGAAAAGCAACGATTCTTAAAGAGGGTGCCCGACGAGATTCGAACTCGCGATTTTCTCCTTCACAGGGAGACGCTTTAACCAGCTAAGCCACGGGCACCAAGGACACTTATTATACCAGGCAAATCCTGCCTTCTACAGGCCTCGGCAAGTCATCTATTATAATGAGGCCTGGTTCCAGGCTATAACCTCACCAAAAACCTTGTGTGCCAGGCGCGACTCGAACGCGCGACCTGCGGCTTAGAAGGCAGCTGCTCTATCCAGCTGAGCTACTGGCACAACAATATGCTTTGCAGCAAGCTATTATAGCAGCCGCATTTTCTTATAACTGCCATTCTTTGTTTTGGGAAAAAGAAAACACTCACCACTCGCACTACATTTTCGAACAAACCTTACAGTCTTTCATGTGCGTGATGAGCAACACCACTGCCGAAACTCCCACCAAAATGTAAATTACGCGCTCCAACATTGGGAAGGTGCCAAACAGAACATGCACTAAATTTAATCCTGCCAATCCAACCAAACCCCAATTTAGCGCTCCTACCAGAACCAGCAAAAACGTTACGATGTGTACGGCTTTCATAAGCCTCCTCATTTCAGAACTCAGTTATTTTTCAGAGTTCTGAAATAAAGTATAGTACACGGCTGGGATGAACAACAACATGATCGTACTCGAAATGAGTAGACCAGAAATGATCGCGCCACCCAAGCCGCGCCACAAAGGATCCGCCAAAGTGATCGGCAATAAACCAAGAACGGTACACAACTTCGTAAGAATAATTGGCTCTAAACGACTTGAGCCAGCATCAGCAATCGCTTCTTTCAGCTTCATGCCTTGACGTTTGTTCATATTAATTTTGTCGACAATAAACATTGAGTTTGTCACCACGATACCAAACAACGACAGCACACCAATTAATGCTGGAAATGACAATGGCGTATCAGTTAGTGCGAATAATAAAAACACACTTGAAACCGCTAGAGGAATGACAATCAACACAATCATTGCTTGGCGGAACGAACCAAACTGGACAACCATCGTAATTAAAATGAGCACGAAAGCAAATACCATAGCTTGGAGAATTGAGTTGACTGACTTTGCATTTTCTTCATTCACGCCACCGGTTTGCCACGAGTAACCGGAATCCAAGTGCAGTGAGTCCGCGTACTTTTCCAAACCTTTATTAAGCGTCACCGATGAGTACCCACTCACAACACTAGCGGTCACGGAAATTGTGCGTTTCCCATTTTCGCGTGTAATGGTGGTTGGATTGAAACGCGCTTCAAAGTGACCAAGCGATAACAACGGATAATTTGTTCCGTTTGCGCCCGTTACCGAAAGAGACCCGAGTTGAGAAGGATTGACGTTTTGGTTTTCCATTTTAAACACGACATCAGTTTTATCAGTACGAGATTTGTCAAAGTTTACTGAGTCGAGTGTGAAACCACTGGCAAACGTACGTAGTGTCAAACCAACTGAATCTACTGGAACACCAGCATCAGCAAGCTTCGCGTAATCTGGCACAAATACCAAGCGACTTGTGCCACCCTTGATTGATTTGTCCGCGTTTGTCACGCCTGGTTGTTTTTTGAGATACGTAACAAGTTTATCCGCATATCCATCCAACTTACTGAGGTCGTCTCCGAGCAACTTGATTTGCAAGTCTGCACCAGCGGGTGGGCCTCCACTTTGTTCCACAACAGAAAATGTGCCAGCAGTGTAGTTCGCAAATTTGTTCCGCACTTCCTGAGCAATTTCGGGTGATTGTATAGTCCGGCTTTCTTTTGGCTTCAGATGAAATGAGTAGGAGACAGTGTTGGGAGTATCTCCGCCGCTACCTGAAAATTGCGTATTCACGCTTTTACCCACTTCCATAATCACAAACTCCGTTTGCGGTGTTTGACTCAATGGGCCAATGAGTTTGTCTGCCTCTTTTTGCGTATCTTGAAGTGGTGTTCCTGATGGCAGCTCGACATTGACATAGAAAACATCTTGGTCGGTTTTGGGGAAAAATTCATTCTTTACCAATCCCAACGGCAGCAACATGAAACTCATGACTGCGTACAAAATAATTGCCACAATCACTTTGATGCGCGCAGAACGACTATCGAGAATACGGATAATAGTTCGGTAGTATGCTTGGCTAAAACCTTCAATATTGATGATTCCATGATCCATAAAACGCCGAATCAGTTGTGTTGCGCGATGGGCGAAACGATTTTGTGTGATTGCCGTACCAAGCTTTTTCACCAAACTTGGAAAAACACGGTAAAAAATAAAAAGGAACGCGATATACAACACACCAATGATTGGCAGTAATGGATTCTTTGATAAGAAGGCGAGCAAGATTCCCGCTGATAAAAGAATCAGGACTATTTTGCCCAACATCTGCACTCGCTTCGGAATATTTGGTTTCAACAAAATAATCATGATCGGCAATGTAATTAACACTGCGATTGCGGTAGACGAAAGCATTGTGACGGTCACTACAATTGGAATTGGTTTGATGAACTCGCCGATAATTCCGGTACTCAATAGTAGGGGAACGAAGGACCAAATCGTCGTAATCGTCGTGGACCAAATTGGGACAATGGTGTCACGCCATACGAGCAAACCAGTTTGTTGTGGTGTGAACTTACCAGTTTTGTAGTACGTGGTCATGGCAGAAACAGTGACGATTGTGTCGTCGACCATTAAACCCAGCGCCAATAAAAATGCAAAAAGAGTAAGGAAGTTAATCGTCATGCCAAAAAACTGCATGAAGAAGAAGGCACTCAAAAACGTGAGTGGTACAGTAATTGAGGAAATCAATGCTTGGCGCAAACCTAAAAATAAGAATAGACACAAAAACACCAAAATAATTGTGGAGCGAAACTCGCGCAGTAAATCACCAAATTGTTTATTAATCTGCTCGCTAGTATTTACTAACGTCACGGTTGAAAATTGGTTTTGGTACTGATGTTGATACTCATCCACAGCTTGCTGAACTTGCGCCCCAGCCTCATCAATATTGGAGCTTGTCGTTTTGTACACATAGAAAGTCACCGCACGTTGAGGCGGCGTATTTGGGAAAGCAACAAAAGATTGTTGCTCGTTCAGTTTGGTTTGTTCTACCACACTCGCTATGTCGGAAAGTTTTAAAACTTTTCCTTGGATGTTCAGTTGCATTTCACGAATGTCACTGACTTTATTAATCAGTGGGTCAATCGTGACAGCAAACTGGTCGCTTTGATTTTGGACTGAACCAGCAGGGTATGAAGAGAGTTCCTTTTTCAGTGTTTGTGAAAGTAGCAGTGGATTAATACCGTACTGCTGTACTTTTTCTGGATCAACAGAAATGACGACTTCCTGTTCGTTGAAGCCAGAAAGCACCACGCGATCAACTTTAGTTAAATCAGTCAGTTTTTTCTTTAATCCATCTGCGAGTGTCATGAGTGAGCGCTCGTCACCTTTCCCGATCATCGCAAATGTCCAAATAGGTTGATCTTCAAAATCAAGAGCGGTAACTTTTGGTTTTTGCGCATTGTCAGGTAAATCGGTAAAAGAATCGACTGCTGACTGCACATCTTTTTTTGCTGAGTCACCGTCAACGTTCGAGAGAAACTGTAAAGTAATTGCGGAAACATTTTCGTCTGAAGAAGATGAGATCGTGTCCAAACCTTTCAAACTCCGTAGCTGGTTTTCCAGTGGAATTGAAACGAGCGATTCCATGTCTTGCGGTGATGCGCCGGGCAAAGTAGTGATGACGGTCACAATGGGAATCTTCACTTCCGGGTTAAGACGTTTCGGCAAGTTTAAGTAACTAAAAATTCCCAAAATACTAATCGTCAGCGCCAGCAAAATAACTATCCGAATGTTGGTGATGTACTTAAACACTACCGTGCTTAACAACTTCGGATCAAACTTCAATCGATCGAGGTATGATTTCTCTGCAGGTTTTTTCATGCGATCACTTTATTGCGTTGAAAGCAAGCGAACTGAGTCATTTGCGTTAATGTTTCTATTCACAATTACTTGGTCACTATCACTCAAACCTTCAAGGACTTGTACATAGTCGCCGTACACCGCACCCAACTTCACTGTTTGGCTTTGAGCTACAAAGTGGTCGCCTTCTTTTTTGGCGACAAGCACAGATGTCGTATCAGGCGTTTGGTACACAGCATCCAAAGGCACGAATGGATCTGTAGGCAATGCATAGTTCACTCCTACTGGTACATCAATATCCACAAAACTGCCATTCTCCAACGAATTTGCATATGCATCAGGAATTTTGTAGATCACTGAGTTCAGGCCTCCATCTGTTGGTTCTTGGGAGATAGAGCGGGGGAGAAGTGTTATTTTTTGGTTATTTATAGTCAAGTAACTTGGGTCAATACGAGACAACTGCTGGGCAATTTCTGGAGAGACAAGCAGCACTGCTGTCGCTTCATTCACGTCACCACGAATCTCGGCGAGCGGCGTACCGGGATTGACCACTTGTCCCACTTTGACAAAAATACGCTCAATCGTACCTGGGCAAGGTGATGCAGGAAACATCAATGACTCACTCACGCGACTAATTTGCAAGTTAAGTTGTGAAAGATCTTTGTTGAGATCTAACGTCTTGTCTTGCAAATCAAGTTGCTTGAGCGTTAAGTCTCGTTGCGCCGTTGCGAGTTGCGCTGGTTCATTATTATCGTCTGCTAAATATTGATTACTCCGTAAAGTTGCCTTCGCTTGGTTTAAACCGCCGAGGATTTGCGATTTTTGCTCTTTGATTCCAAGTAAATTTGCTGCAGAGGCTGAGTCAGTTGCGGTACTGAGTGTAGAAATCTGTGCGTCCATGCTCGCGATAATGTCATTGTCCAAGTTGATGAAAGATTGTGTTTCATCAAAAGATTGGCGCGTAATGGCACGCAGTTTTTCTGCTTGCGTTTCACTGCTTTGGGCAATTTGTCGTTGAATGTTTACCGCATCCTTTTGGGTCTGCAGATTTGTATCGAGGAAATTAAAGTTTTGTTGGGCAATTTGGCGGCTCAAGCTGGCAATGTTGCCACCTTGGTAACTCGTTGAAAAACTAAAAAGGCGAGTACCACGCTTGACATGGTCACCCTCTTGATGTCCAATTTTTTGGACCACACCAGAAGTTTGGGCAACGAGCTGGATGACACCAGATTTTTCAACTCTTGCCTGCATACGCAAACGGGGCGTTCCACCTACCGGGTAGGCCTGGACGTCTTTCGGCACCGGCGCTTGGCTGATTTGTTGAGTTGGAGGTTTACGAAGTTGATTGCCGACAACAACCACACCTAAAAGAAGACCAAGAAAAACAAGAAAGCTCGCAAAAGGGTGGGTGTCGACGACCTTTTTGAAGTTTGTCAGAACAACGCTAAGAGAGTTTTTCAATCGAGAAAATAAGGAAGCTGGCACAAATTTCATAGATGCATAATATACCCGAACCATATCAAAATAGCAAGTCCTATAATAAATAGTCATCTGGAAAATCCAAGGGTAGACAAAATTCTTTTTTATAGTAATATAGATCACAGTCAAAAGTTACACGCCCTTTTAAATCTTTTCTGCACCTTTAACTTGAACTACATTTGCCTCACATTTTTCGTAATTTTTGACCCCAATACAAAACACAATGACTTTAACTGACTGCCCAGTCGTTTCATAATTTGATTATTTTTTATATTACTATTTATGATGAAAAAAACTGCTCCCACTCAAAATGATAACATTGGAAAAGATTACATTCCTGAAGAAAGTGATTCACACGATGCTCATGGTCATCGTCCCCGAAATTTAGGCGTCCTTGAGGCGCTTTTTCATTTAGACGCAGATTGGGGAACTTCTTTAGCGTATATCTTGCCTTTGGGTTTATCGCTGGCGGGTCGTTTGGCACCTATCTACATGTTGATTATCGCGTTCATCATGTTTGTGGTCGCGAACGGTTACAAAATTGTCTGTCGCCACAACCCTGATGGTGGTGGAGTATATTCTTCACTCAAAAAAGTCAATAAGTTTTTGGCTGTGGTGGGAGCACTTTTGCTCGTGACCGATTACGTTGTGACTGAGGCTCTCAGTGTCTCCGACGCATATCACTATTTACACATCGACACGTTAATTCCGGCACATATTGTCAACGCATTTCCAACATTTTTGCCCCTTACTAGTCTCTGGACCATTATCATTATTCTTTTCCTCACAGCCATCAACTGGTTCGGACCGCACTTTAGCGCAAAGTTCGCCGGTATTGCTTCTAGCTCAACATTCCTTTTGGCGGGCATCTTAGCAGTCCTAGCACTGCCACTTGTTCCAGCTGGTCTTGCAAACATCGGTCACTTTAACCAATCAATTTTTGATGTGCTCCGCAACACCACAGGAGTCCTTCTAGCTCTTTCTGGCGTCGAAGCAATTTCTAACATGACCGGCATCATGAAAGATCCAGAAAAAACGAGTAAGCGCGCAATTAATCTCGAACTGGTAAAAGTTGTCTTTACGACTGTAGTTTTAGGAATTGCCATGAATGGCTTACCACAAAAAGTTGTGTACGAAGGCCATCAGGTAAATGGTCAGTATGTTATTGACACTGAAGAACGGACAGTGATCGATCTTCCTTGCGTTATTAACACTGCAAAGGCCAAACTCGTCAATGGAGAATTCTCATGTCCAATGCGAAAAGAACAAGTCGCTCGCGCTGACATGTTGGTAGCAATGGGGACGTACTTAGTTCCGGGCACATTGGGCAAAGCATACGGTTGGTTGATCGGTATTGCATACGGCTTACTGTTAGTTTTTGCTGGCAATACCGCGTTGATTGATATCACCAATGTGACATATGCGTTGGCTCGCGATGACGAACTACCGAAAGGTTACACAAAGTTGAATGAAAAACATGGCGTGCCAATTTGGGGACTTTTTACCGCAGGCTTCATGCCCATTGCAACCATTCTTGTCGTTGGTTCCAGCATTGAAGCACTCGCAGCGCTCTACGCAATCGGTGTTGTAGGCGCAGTTACCATGAATCTTGCCGGCACTTCGTTACAAGTAAAAGGTGGCGAAAGAGTAATTGCAGCTTTTGGTGCTGTAATCATGTCACTTCTTTTTGCGACACTCGTCGTCACAAAAATGGAGGCAACGCTCTTTGCTTCAGTTGTGCTAATATTGGGCTTGAGCGCCCGCGCAATCCAGAAGAAACTTTCTTCGCGACGTGACACTGACCATACTCAACCACAGTTTGAGTATGCGGCTGCTGAAGCGGAAGTAGAATAGTAAAAGGTTAAAGCGCTTGTTTCGGAAGCTTCAAACCTCTTCTTTCAATCTTACTCCAGCCAACGAGCCCACCTCGCAAAGCAGTTAACGCTGACTTCACGACAACGAAGTACATGAGTTGTCTATAGAAAAAACGTTGCCAGAATAACCAAAACAGCAAGCGAAAATCTTCCTTCTTTTCAAGTGTAAAAGCCAAAAATGAGGCAAAAAAATCAATTGCGACAAACAGGATGTAGTAGAACAACACCTTCTGGAAGTGTGCTGGGTTCCAACTTTCCGGGTGCTGTGAACGCGTCCAAACCATCGTTATCAACTCGGAAACCAAAAGGAAATCGAGAATAGGAGATATGAGTGGAAAGAAGATTTGGAAAATAATAATATTCGGTAATGCAACAAAACCAAGAATTTTTTGTCGCCACGAAAAAAGGAGCTGGCGATTTTTCCAAGTCACTTGCATCATGCCGTACGTCCAACGGAAACGTTGTTTCAGAAAAGCAGAAATTGTCGTGGGTGCTTCAGTGTAGGCAATGGCCGCATCTTCATATGCAATTCGGAAACCTTTGCGCAAAATATGAAGAGTGAGGTCGGCGTCTTCAGCCAAAGTTTGATTTTGGAAACCTCCCACTGCTTGAACTAACTCACGTCGCCAAGCTCCAATTGCGCCCGGAACGATCGTGACGCAGTTCAACAGCGCAAAAGCACGCCGATCTAAGTTTTGGCTCGTGATGTATTCCAGTGCCTGCCACTTTGTCAGCAAGTTCTGTCTGTTACCAACTTTTGCATTTCCAGCCACTGCACCAATTTGTGGATCAATGAAGTGGCGGACAAGTAACCCAATTGCATCAGGATGCATGGCAGTATCAGCATCCAAAGCAATGACAATCTCAGTTTGAGCTTGGCCAATCCCAAAGTTGAGCGCGTGCGCTTTTCCTTGATTGGGAAGGCGGAATATTTTTACTCGCGGATCTTTTGCAAACTCTGCAAAAAGTTTTTGGTATGTCTGGTCATTCGAACCATCATCAACAACAATCACCTCAAAGTTCTGGTATGTACTTGCCAGTACAGAATGAACCGTGTGAATAATTACTTTCTCTTCGTTATACGCTGGAATGATCACCGCAACAGATGGGTGGTATTCAACTGGAAAAACCGCTTTGCGGGCGATGGCTGTTTCGACCAACGCTAAACTTCCCAACAACACCAAACGCAAAACTCCTAAAATGATGCCCACTAAAAATAAGCTCGGTACGATGACATCAAACCAATGTAGAATGACAAAGGTAATAATGAACGCTTGTGCTTGTACCGAATTATTGACAGGTGCTGGGGGCATGAGGTCGTCACGTTTGAGCTCAAGAAGTTGCGCCACACTGGAAAAGTGATACCCTTTTGCCTGCAAAGTTTCAATTAATTTGGGTAGTGCTGCCACCGTTTGTGAGCGGTCGCCACCACTGTCGTGCAATAAAATAATATTTCCGCCGGTATCTTCTAGCTGACTCAGAGTGCTACTCACAATTTCATCAACCCCCGGTTTTGTCCAATCTTTTGGATCAATATTCATCCCGATTGTGTAGTAACCAAGTTGACTGGTGTATACCAGTGGCCGAACTTCGTCAGAGGTTTCTGGCTCGACATCTTCTGCATATGGCGGCCGAAAAAGCAAAGAACTTCTTCCCAAACGACTTTCAAATAACCGTTCTGTAGAGTTAATTTCCAACTTCCATTGTTCAGCTGGCACAAGTGATAAATTCGGGTGAGTAAATGTGTGATTACCAATCTCATGACCTTCTGCATAAATTCTTTCTAACAAATCCGGATACTTGTCAGCATTGCTACCGATAACAAAAAAGGTTGCTGGTACTTGATATTTTTTGAGAATATCTAAAATCTGTGGCGTGTATACCGGATCCGGACCATCATCAAACGTCAAGACTATTTTTTTCGGATCTTCACCGCCCAACCGAGTGATCATATATGGCAACGGCGGCGAGGTTAATGTATCGCCGGTAATCAATCCCAGTGAGTTGTCATATGTAATTTGGCGTGTACCTTCTTGCGGCGTGGCGGTTACCCGCAGCACTTCACCCCGACCTTGATAATTGACGTCATAACCATAGTTAGTGGTCTGCAATGAATCAGCAACGTTTTTGTCCAGCACACCTCGATGCTCGATCACATTCCACACAGATGGATCTTCTGTGCCCAGACGCCACAACGCCCACCCACGTGGTTGGTAAACACGACTCGTACGCAGTTCGTTAAAAGTAGTGACTGCATCTAGGTACCAAACAGTATGTTTTGCATTATTTTGGTCAAGGTATTGAAAGTATGGATTAAGTGAAACTGGATCCAACAAAGGTTGCGCTTTTGAGTCGCGAACACGTTGCATGGTCTCTTGGAACGTAACGACATCAGCGGTTTTGTTGGCACTTGACCAATCATAGCCGTACATACCTAAAGCAATCACGAACTTGCTCGGTGGTAACTCGCCCATGTGCATACTCAGCAGTTGATCAAACCAACCCTGCGAAGCCAACGGGCCAGCCGCACTTTGATCCCAGTGTTCGTCGTACATCATTAAAATTAAGTAGTCACTTGATTTGCTCAATTCTTGCAAATTGAAGTCATTGTCATCCGGCGGAACTGCTTGAGTGACTTGTAAACCCAGTGGGTGAAAAACCTGATACAACTCCTGCATATATGCTTGGAGGTTCGGTTGTAAAGACGCGGGGACATTTTCGTAGTCAATCGTAACGCCAGCTAACTTACGGCCTTGGACATAGTGAAGCAAAAATTGGATATTGGCTGTCCGCGCCGTTGGTTGGTTTAATAACTTTGTTAAACGTTGCGCATCCCATTGCTGGGTGTTGTTATTAAAATTATTAATTAATACCAAAACTTTGAGATCTGGTTTTTGTTTGGACACAAAATCCAAAACTTCTTTTTCTTTATCGGCGTCGTCAATCGTTGCTACATTGGGGTCGTCACCTAAATGGAGCCACTCAGGCACTAAAACATCAAGTTGCGCAATGTTTCTTTTTAAAGAAGTAAAGCTTGCATCATCCCAGTTGACAAAAAAACCCAACATGTCTGTTCGCGTTTGGGCTGAAGCTGATGATGTATGAGTCCGAAAGCGTGGACCTTTTTGCAAAAGGGCATTCAGTTGCTGTTTACTTTCTTGAAACTCGCGTTCTTTTTGGATTGTCGCTAAAGAAAAATTTTTGCGCGAGGTCAATGAAGTAAGATGATGCACTTGATTTTGAATTTGCTCGTCAGATCCAGTGTCAGTGGGCAAACTTGGCAATTGCGGTGTTTTGACAATATTGAAGGCAAACATAACAGCCACAACCACAGCCCACACCGCGAGGCTTTTGACGAACCACAGAAACCACCACCAGCGGCGGCGGTTTGGGTCATAAAAAACTGGCTGTATTTGCTTTTTCTTCGGCATAAAACTGATTTGCATATTATAACAGCGGCTATGCCGCTAGTAGATAGCGATTCCTATCGTTACAAGAAAACCGGCTGACGAGCCGCGTTTTCTTATAGCTTGGCAAGGACAAGAAAAACAGGTACACTCAGGGCTTAGATTATGAGTGTTGATCTCTCGCAAAACCAAACAATTCGTGTCCCATTGAACAACAACCGACTTCTTGAACAGGCCATTCAGCGTGTCAACCAAAACGAGGAAATTCTCACGTTGTGGAAAGTGGCAAATGTGAATGCAATTGAGCGGCTGGGATTCAGCGACCACGGACCAGTTCATGTCCAAATTGTGGCGAACATTGCGCTACGTTTGGCACGTATCTTGCTGAAAAACAATGTGCAGATGTCCATCGTCAAGGATTTTCAGTTAACAAACCAACATGCAGAGCTCGTGATTTTACTCGCCAGCTTATTCCACGATTTAGGGATGTCCATTCATCGTTCTAGTCACGAAGAATACAGTTTATTTTTGGCAAATAACTTGTTGCACCAAGTTCTTGATTTTCTACCTGTTGAAGAGCGAACTATTGTTATTTCTGAGACACTGCACGCAATTATCAGCCACCGCCGCGCTGGCCATCCATTTACGATGGAGGGCGGCATCGTGCGCGTTGCCGATGCTTTGGATATGAGTAGTGGTCGCTCGCGGATTCCTTTTGAACAAGGGAAAATTAACATTCATTCCATGTCGGCTTTGGCAATTGAAAAAGTGGAGATCCGCGAAGGCAAAGAGAAGCCGATTGAAGTTGATATTTACATGACGAACTCGGCCGGTATTTTTCAAATCGATGAGTTGCTGAAAGAAAAACTTTCTGGATCACACATTGTTGAGTACATCCAAGTCAAAGCGCACATTGAGGCCAAAACTGAAAAAAAATTGATTACAGATTTTGAAATTAAAAACGAAGAAACTTAAACGAGAGTTTGGTGAAGTTGCCCAATCCATTGTTCAATAGGTGAGAGGTCATCCGGAAAGTTGTCGATGCGTAATGAAGAAACAACCGGAACACCATTATTTTTCTTCACCCACTCTTCCAAAAAATCTGCTGATTTACAAAATTGTGGATAGATCCGGTTTCCCAAACCAAAAACAGCAACTTTGTGTTGTGACAAATCTGGGTTAAATTGCGTGATAAAGTCGCGCATGGTTTTTTCTAAATACCCATCATCGTATGTCGGTGCACCAAAAAGAAGTGCTTGTGTATTTGTTAAATCGGGCTGAAGACCGTTGTACTTTGGGCTATGAAGTGAAACCTCGTGACCGTGCTGTGTAAGAATTTTCTGCATCACTTCAGCAACGTACTGCGTGTTGCCATTTTGAGTTTCGTAAATGATTTTGATGTTCATGGCCTTCTTTTATTCTACAACTTTTTGAGCGGGTGAACGGAATCGAACCGTCTTCTACTCCTTGGAAGGGAGTCATTCTACCGGTGAACTACACCCGCATTTCAAACATGTCCCGAAACAAATTCAGACTCCGATTGTATCAGAAATTAAACTTTTGATGAACCGGTTTATAGAGCCAGCGGGAAGCAACAACACCTGCAAAAAGAAAGCCAGCCGCCAATACAAAAATCATCTTTAAAGAACTTGTGGCAGCAACGAGGCCGGCCAGCAACGGTCCAATAATCTGCGCAAGTGAGGTGTAAGACTGGTTGATGCCTAAAATAATACCTTGGTCTTCACCTTTTGTCCGCTCGGAAATCAGGTCTGTGAGTAGTGGCGAAACTGGTGAGATCAACGCAATAAAAAGAATTAAGACAACAATGAAAGACACGATTGTTCCCTGCAACGAAAGAAAAAAGAGAGCAATTCCAGCCGCTGCAAGGCAAACAGTTGCGATAATGTTTTTGGAACGGATAATTTTCAACAACAGTGGCACGCCAACAACCTGACTCAAAATACTCATAATGCCCACTGCCCCAAACATGAGGCCAATTTGTGTGGGGTTCATTTTTAACACATCATTTGTCACTGACTGTACTCCAATTACAAATGCATTTTGGGAAATCGTTGACAGGAAACCCACTAGCAACACGATACCTGTCAGAGGTGAAAATAACGCATGGACAAGCGAGTGGAAACGAAAAATCGGTTGATTTGAAGGTTGTCTTTTCGCTTTTGGTAAAGTTTCTTTCATTGTTACTACTCCAATAATTGTGGCTACGAGTGCTAGCGCCGCCGCAAACCAAAACGGTGCCGTGAGACTAATTCGACTCATCAACCCACCCAACGTTGGGCCGACTAGTAAACCAAAACCAAATGCTGCGCCCAAAAAAGCAAACGATTTTGCCCGCTCTTCACCCTTTGTGCTATCTGCGATGACCGCTTGCGCTACAGAAACATTTCCGCCCGTAATACCATCAATGACACGCGCGACAAAAAGCATTACCACACCAGTTGCCGAAGCAAAGAGCGCTAGTGAAAGACTCGTGCCTAACACACAAACGAGCAGCACGGGTTTACGGCCGAACATATCTGATAAACGACCCAAAACCGGTGTAGCAAAAAACTGCGCAATCGAAAAAGATGCGATGAGTAAGCTCAATCCAACTGGGCCAATCCCAAAACGAGTTGCGTATGGATAGAATAAAGGAATGATTGTGCCATATGCCAACGCGTTAATGAGCACAACGAGAGCCAAAAAAAACAACGAAGAATTTTTGAGCAGTGCGGGCATAGTGAATAACGAAGTGTTCCAGACGTTTATTTTAGCGCTTACTTTAGCTGAAACTTGCGGCCAATAATATCTTTGCCGTTACGATCATCAAAGATATCACATTTGCAGGGGGTGATGGTGATCAAACCGTTGGTGAGGGCTTTGGCGTCGAATGTATCTTCGAGTGTTGGGTTATAGACACGTGTTCCACCATACATAAAGTGCCCGCTCGCGCCCTCGGCGTGATACTGTGTGTAGTCATAAATTTCTTTGTGGTTTTTCACTGTTTCGGTGAGAATGATTTCTGTTGCTGGGTGCTGCGGAAAATTAATGTTAAGGAGATTTGCGTTCCAAAAATCATGTTCTATGGAAAGGTCGATGATTTTTGGCAACAGCTCACCAGGATATACAAGATATGGCTCAAGGTCGTGGTCTGGTTCATGTTCCATCACATAAAAGCTGGGCGGCAAGTCCCAGCTGATGGCCATCACTTTGGGGCTGAGACCAATGGAGGCGGCGCGCAGCGCCGCATTAACCGTACCAGAACCAAAAATCCCACTACCGATGTTCGTACCCCAGTTCACACCCGAAATTGTAAGATCAAAAGGGTCTCTGAAAAACGCGACTGCTACCTCCACTGCATCGGCCGGCGTACCCTCCACACACAATGCCTCAATTCCTTCGACCTCCGTTTGTCGCCAATCAAAACCGTCTTTCAGCGAAACTTTCCCACCCACGCCACTTTGCTGGGTATTTGTGCCAGCAATTTTTAGTTCATACTTACCGCGTAGAGCATGAATGAGCAGACGTGTTCCTGGTGAGTTATAGCCGTCGTCACCGGTGAGAAGGATGCGTTTGATGGGTGTGGACATAAAAAAATTAATGTCGGGGTGACAGGGCTCGAACCTGCGACCTTACGGTCCCAAACCGTACGCTCTAGCCATCTGAGCTACACCCCGATTCTTTTCTTTTCTCCAGCTTCAATGAGATCTTGCAGCGTCACTGCGTCACCCTTCGCCACCTCTGAACCAGTCATCGCATCACGCGCCATTTGTCCCATCTCCATAATAAGTTTTCCCTCTATGATTGGTTCCCAAGTTTTTCCTTCATCTTTTGAGATCGATAGTGAGTAGGTATTACCTGAGCTAGCATCTTTCTTGAGCTGGAACTGAGCACCTGCATATATCTCTGTTTTACTTTCTGTTAGAGCGCGTTCGAACTTACTCGTGCAAGACTCTAATAATCCTCGTAAGTCTTGAGTTGTATCACCCAAATCTAGTCGAATTTTTTCTGCCATATCTATGACCTCATTCTTTCTGAGCAAGGTGTGGCCCGGGAGGGACTCGAACCCTCATGTTCTTGCGAACGCAACATTTTAAGTGTTGTGCGTCTACCATTCCGCCACCGAGCCTTGCACCCAGTCGAACTGAAATTATACAATGCCCAACCAAGTTGTGGAAATGTATTTTTTTTCTCACAGAAAGCTTGTATACTAGGTAAATGAATGCCGTTGAAGTAAAGAACCTCAGCAAAAAATTTGGTGACTTCATTGCGGTTGATAATATTTCTTTCGAGGTTCCGCATGGGGAGATTTTTGCCTTTCTCGGACCAAACGGTGCCGGCAAAACCACCACGATTAAAATTCTCACGACACTTTTGCAACGCACGAGTGGCGAGGTTATGATCAATGGTTTTGATCCGGTGAAAAATCAATCGGAAGTTCGCAAGTCATTTGGCATTGTTTTTCAGGATCCAAGTTTAGATGAAGAGTTGACAGCTTTTGAAAACTTGGAGTTTCACGGAATTCTCTACAGCGTCCCTAAACAACTGCGTAAAAAAAGGATTAATGAACTTTTAGAAATTGTAGAGCTTGGTGATCGTCGCAATGATTTGGTAAAAACATTTTCTGGTGGTATGAGGCGTCGGTTGGAGATCGCACGTGGCCTTTTGCATCACCCCAAAATTTTTTTCTTGGACGAACCGACGGTTGGACTTGACCCGCAAACGCGCAACCAAATTTGGCAGTACATTCAAAACTTAAATCAAAGCGAAAAAATCACTATCTTTTTCACCACTCACTATATGGAAGAGGCTGACCGCTACGCGCAACAAATTGCAATCATCGACCACGGCAAAATTATTGAACAAGGAACAACAGAAAGTTTGAAAAAGAAAACCGGCAAAGATAATTTGGAAGATGCGTTTCTTGCGCTAACCGGAAAGACAATTCGCGACGAAAAAGCGAGTGCGACCGATCATTTACGCATGCGGCGGGCGTTGTGGCGTGGTACAAGTCGAAGGTAAAACACTATGAAAACAATTTACGTTTTGTGGCTCAGACAACTCAAAAGATATGTCCGCTCGCGGTCGCGGATGGTCGGTTCATTGGGCCAACCCGCATTGTTTTTGTTTGCACTCGGTTTTGGCTTTGGGCCAATTTTCCAGCGCGCCGGTGGCGGTAACTACATGAATTTTTTGGCACCCGGTGTCATTGCGCAAGGGATCTTATTCACCGCTATTTTTTCTGGGATTGAACTGATTTGGGACCGACAGTTTGGTTTTTTGAAAGAGACGCTTGTCGCACCAGTTCCACGACTCACGATTATGTTCGGGCGCACATTGGGTGGCGCAACAATTGCCACGTTACAAGGATTTATCGTTTTTCTTCTTGCATTACTCGCTGGTTTTCGACCCGTGAGTCTTGCTTCGCTGCCCGCTGCTTTTGTGGTCATGTTTTTGATTTCGTTTTTGTTCACGGCGCTGGGAACGGCGATTGCTTCTACGTTGCAAGATTTCCAGGGCTTTCAGCTCATCATGAACTTTTTGGTCATGCCATTATTTTTCTTATCGGGCGCGTTGTTCCCACTGCAAGGGCTACCTGGTCCATTAAACCTCATTGCGAGTCTCGATCCGCTGACATATGGGGTTGATGCATTGCGGAGCACACTCTCACACGTCAGCCATTTTGGATTAACCACCGACGTAAGCGTGCTTTGCGCATTAACCGCGATTGTTTTGGTCATCGGTAGTTATCTGTTCTCAAAAATTGAGATTTAACATGTCTCAGAAAAAACATCGCGTTATCGGTTTGGGCGGAACTTTTGACCATTTTCATGCTGGTCATAGATTTTTCTTGGATTTTGCTGCGAGTTTGAGCGACAACTTAGGAGTTGGTGTGGCAACGAATACACTGACACAAAACAAAATGTTTGCGGATCAAATCGAATCGTACGAAGTCCGCGAACAAGCAGTCCAAAAATATTTCCAGCACCGAAAAATTTCTGGTACAACTTTTGCGTTGAATGACATTTTTGGACCTACTTTAGAAGGGACTCAAATTGAAGCAATTGCGGTTACAGAAACTACTAAGTCGGGTGGTCAACAAATAAATCAGGAACGTACAAAAAGAGGATTAAAGGAATTGCCTTTGTATATCTGCCAACTTTTGCCAGATGAAAATGGGGAGGGAATTTCCTCGACCCGAATTCGGCAAGGTGTCATAAATCGCGACGGAAAAGTGTTTGCAAATATTTTTGCACACGACGTCATTCTGAATGCACAACAACGTCTATTTTTCCAACACAAACAGGGAGATGTTATTCAAGTTCCCAACCCGCAACGTTCACTTCGCTACGTTGTCGGCGATATTGTTTTGGAGACATTCGTGAAAGAACATTGGCCGTACAATTTAGGAATCTATGATTACAAAAATCATCGCGATGTGTATTCTTCAACAATTTTACAAATACTTCAGCCAATGAAAGTTGTTCAAAATCCACCCGGAAGCATTTCCAAAAACCTTGTCGAAACAATGCTGTCGCTTATGTTAACAAAAGATTCACCCGTCATTCAAATCGACGGTGAAGAAGATTTGGCGGCCGTAGCCCTAGTTCTGCTTGCACCGCTGGGATCTGCAATTTATTACGGACAGTTTGGTGAAGGAATTATTGAAATGGTCGTAACCGAAGAACTCAAAGAAAAAATTTGGTCAGTCCTACATAGCTGATTTCAGTTGGCTTAAAATAATTCCGAAACTCACCGCGACGTTAAGTGATTCTGCTTGTCCATATTTTGGAATTGCGTATGTAACGTCTGCAAGCTGGTCAATTTCTTCCGAAGTTCCAAGTGATTCATTTCCCAAAACGAGACACACTTTTTGTTGTTTGTTTGGTTGAAAAGTCGAACTCGTTTCTGGCCGTGTAACCACCAATGTGAAACCGGCCGCCTTTATTTCCCGTGAATCTTCCGGCAGTGAATCGGAAACAAAAAGTTGGAGGTGAAAGAGTGAACCCATACTCGCACGGATCACTTTGTCATTATAAATATCAACACTCTCGCGGGAGACGACCAGTCCCTTCACGCCAAACCAATCTGCGGTGCGCATAATTGTCCCTAAATTTCCCGGATCGCGGATGTTATCAATAGCCACGATGATATTATTTTCCAACACTTCACCCAATTGAAGTGTTGGTTTTTTAATCACCGCAAAAATTCCTTGTGGCGTTTCCGTGTCAGCTAAACGCTGCGCGTTGTGTTCCGCAATAACTGTAATAAATTTTTGGTCGATGTGGTTCTCTTCCAAAAATTGTTTTTGTTCTCTTATGAATTTATCTGAAGCGACAATTTGATGAATTTGCGCCTTGGCCGCAATTGCCTCGTGGACAATCTTTTTGCCCTCCACGAGAAACACACCTTCTTCCTCGCGAAAACGCCGTTTCTCCAATTTTGCAATTTCTTTTACCGAGTAGATGCGATATGACATAGGCGTATTCTACAGTATTCAGTTTGCGAAAAAATTGTTAAACTAAAAACCGTATGAAATCCGAACCTCTTGCGACACTTTTGAGGCCAAAAACCTTAGATGACTTCATTGGCCAGTCCCATTTAGTCGGCGAAAACAAGCCACTCCGCAAAGCGATCGAGCAAAAGAAAATTTTCTCGATGATTTTTTGGGGTCCACCGGGAGTTGGTAAAACAACTTTGGCGAGAATAATCGCCCACGAAACAGGACGGGAATTTTTTGAACTCTCGGCAGTTTCAGCAGGGAAAAGTGACATTCGGGACATCGTTGAACGCGCAGAGCAATCTCCCAACCAACAGGCACCGGTCCTCTTTCTTGATGAAATCCATCGTTTTAACAAAGCCCAGCAGGATTTTCTGTTGCCCCACGTTGAACAAGGTTCACTGATTTTGATCGGCGCCACAACTGAAAACCCCAGCTTTGAAGTAATCTCCGCGCTTCTTTCCCGCACACGCGTTTTTGTGTTACAGATGCTCACCGCCGAAGAACTCAACAAAATCATCGACACTGCGCTGCCGTACACAAAAACAAAAAAAATCTCTGAAGAAACGCGCTCATGGCTGGTTTCTTATGCAAACGGCGACGCGCGAAAACTTTTAACAATTATCGATAACGCATACGAGCTTTACGGAAATATCAATCTCGAATCGCTCAAAGCCTCTTTGCAAAACAACCAACTGCGTTACGATAAAAGTGGGGAAGAGCACTACGACACAATTTCCGCTTTTATTAAATCAATGCGTGCCAGCAATACTGATGCGGCGCTATACTACCTCGCGCGGATGGTTGACGCTGGCGAAGATCCCAAATTTATTGCCCGCCGCATGGTCATTTTCGCGAGCGAAGATATTGGTTTAGCGCAACCAACTGCTTTAGTGGTCGCTAACGCTGTTTTTGACGCTGTCACTAAAATTGGCTATCCCGAAGCGCAAATTAATTTAGCGCACGGCGTTGCGTATTTATGTCAAGCAAAAAAAGATCGCTCTGCATATGACGCATACTTCAAGGCACTCGCCGATGTGCAAGAGTTTGGCAATCTCCCAGTTCCACTCGAATTGCGAAATGCGCCTACCAAACTGATGAAAGCACTCCAGTACGGTAAGGACTACGAAATGTATCCAGATTCCGAGAAAAGTTTATTGCCAGAGAAGTTGCAAAATAAAAAATACTATCAAAAGAGTTAAGCATGCCATTCGACAACCAAAGCGAACTATTTTATTTAGTTGATGAATTGGACAACGTTTTAGGTTCTGTTACCCGCAGAGAAGCGCACGCCGATCCCAAAAAAATCCACCGCGGTGTCTTTATCATTGTCAAGAATCCAGAAAAACAAATTCTTTTCCAAAAGAGAAGTCAGTATAAAGATACACATCCGGGATTTTGGAACTTATCAAGTTCTGGCCACGTAACATTTGGGCAAACATATGAAGACGCCGCATCGCGAGAGATGCTAGAAGAGATAGGTTTATCTGCTCCGCTACAATTTGTTGATAAATTTTTTATTTCTGAAAGTAACGAGGCGGAGATTGATGCTGTTTTCGAAGCCCAAGTGGAAAATCCCAACTTCCAGCTTGACCCAACCGAAGTGGATGAGGTGAAATGGGTTTATGAAAACCAATTGACGGATTTTATACACGCAAATCTTGTTAGTTCGGCCGTCATATTTGTTTTACAAAAACTCAAATACATATGAAACTTTTATTAACATCGAATGGTCTAACTACTTCCAATATCCGCAATGCATTTATACATATTGTGGGCAAACCACTTTCGCAGGTCACTGTCGCCCTTATTCCCACCGCCAGCGACCCGATTGATCGTGCACTCATTCAGCAAACTATAGATGGATTAAAGCAACTTGGAGATATCACATTGCGGGAGTTTGAGTTACGCGGTGTGAAAGAAGTTGAGGTAGTGGATCTGAAAAATTTTTCTGAAACTGAACTCAAATTAAAACTGCAAAAATTTGATGTCATTTGGGTAAATGGCGGCAACACGTTTTATCTCCTTTACTGGGCCAAAAAATCCGGTTTTTTAGATATCGTCCCCAAACTTCTTCAAGAAGGAAAAGTATATGTGGGTGTGAGTGCGGGAAGTATTTTAGCAACTCCGAATATAGAGGTTGCTGGCTGGAAAAATGTTGATGACCCTAATGTCGTTAAACTTGATGATTTGCGTGCACTCAATCTCGTGTCGTTTTACCTTCTTCCACACTACAGTTCTTTTTGGGAAGAGTTTGTGAAAGATAAAACTTCAACTCTGTCAAATAAACTCATTTGTCTCACAAATACACAGGCAGTTACCATCATTGACGGTGTTATGAGCCTCATTGAGTAAGCACTTAACTTCCTACAGTTCTTGTCAGAATTGGCCAGTATTATTGGCGAATGACGTCGTTGGAAATTCTTCAAAAATACTTTGGCTATACTCATTTCCGCGTGGGACAGCAAAAAATTATTGAGTCTGTTCTGCAAAACAGAGACACATTGGCGGTACTGCCCACCGGCGCCGGCAAATCTCTCTGCTATCAAGTTCCTGGTTTAGTTTTCGAAGGTACGACAATAGTGATTTCTCCGCTCATCTCTCTGATGAAGGATCAGGTTGAAAAATTGGAAAATCATGGAATTTCAGCGATTTTTTTGAATACTTCAATTGATGAAAGTGAATTGCAAAAGAGATTAATCGCACTTCAATTGGGTAAAGTAAAATTTGTTTATGTTGCGCCGGAGCGCTTACTTTTGCACCATTTTGTTTTGGCGTGCCAACAAACTCCCATCTCGCTCCTTGTGGTTGACGAAGCTCATTGCATCAGTCAATGGGGCCATGATTTCCGGCCCAGTTACCATCAGATCTCTCATTTTATAAATAGTTTCTCAAAAAGACCACCAATTATCGCAGTCACAGCGACTGCAACCACACTCGTGAGAAAAGACATCGCTACTCAGTTACAAATGAGAGCACCAAATATCTTTCAGCAAAGTTGTAGACGCACAAATCTTTTTTTTGCAGTATGCGCGTATACCCATGCGTATCAACAACAACTTGATTTATTTCGAATCATTAAAAATCACAAAAACGAGTCAGGAATTATTTATTGTTCAACGCGGCAACGGGTGCAAAATGTCACCACTACACTGCAACATTTTGAACAAAGTTGCGGTATGTACCATGCTGGAATGACTGTGGAACAAAGAGAAGAGGTGCAAACAAATTTCTTAACAAATAAAACAAAAATTATCGCGGCAACCAATGCCTTTGGTTTGGGCATTGATAAGCAGGATGTTCGATTTGTCATTCACTATAATGTGCCCCTCAGTTTGGAGAGTTACTACCAAGAAGCGGGGAGAGCAGGAAGAGATGGGAAACCAGCTCGCTGCTACCTCTTTTTCTTTGAAAAAGACCTCGAAGCTTTGCAAGAACTCAGTCACCATTCTCATTCAGCAAAAAAAAGACTGGAACATATTATTCGTTACGCAACGCACCACCAATGTCGTGTGATGCAACAAATGAGACATTTTGATGAGTGGGTTGATTTTCGCAGTTGTGGACAATGCGATCATTGCTTAAAAAGCTTTCTTCAAGTAGATGAAAAGGAAAAAAATATCATCCAGAAGCTATGTGCCTTACGAAAGAATTCTGCCGATTTTCAATTTTTATCTGATCAAGCCATTAAGCAACTTGCAGTCCATCAACCGCAAACACCCACACAATTTTTGGCAATTCCGGGAATTGGAAAGGGGTGGTGGTCACAGTGGCAAAAAGCTATGCAAAAATACAGCGAAATTACAGCTGCGCAACTTGGTACAACTCGCCATCACAAAACCCACGCTGACGGTAGTACTCACGCGTTCCAATTGCTGAAATAACCGCGAGTTTTTTAAAACCGTTTTCGCGTGCGATTATTTTTGCGCGCTCTAATAACTGAGTTCCCAAGCCAACGTGTTGCGCTTTTCCCGAACTTTTTTCACCAATTGGCACTGACTGTCCATACACATGGACCTCGCGGATGATCGCGCAGTCACGAAGTTCTCCCACATAATTTTCTATCGTGGGCAAACTCAAACGCAAAAACGCCGCAATTTTTTCATTTTCTTTTGTCACAAATTGCAAAAAAATCTCTTTGCTTACCGAGGTCAAATACGGCACTTCAGTCAATTGAAGTGCGTCTTGTTGCACTTTCAAGCTTTTAATTTCGCGCGCGCGAATGTCTCGACTCTGCTGTCCAAGTTTTTCCAGCTCTCGCTCTACAACCTGGCGGAAATTCGTTTTTTTATTTCCTGCAACAATATCATCAGAAGGAATGTCGCGAATAACTCGAGTTAAACGACAGTATTCTGGTATGTGAGTTAAACAAAAACCCAAAACATCCAGCAATTCCGTTTCAGTATATGGCCGCCATTTTCCACTTTCGTAGTACTCCATCAGTTCTGCGCTTTCAATCAAAGAGCACGGATAAATTTTCAGTTCATCTGGCTGAAAATCCGGATCACTAAAAAGAACTTTGTAATCTTTTTTATCCAATTCGGGGCTAGAACCAAATAAATTCGGCATCCAGTGTGCGTGAATTTTAAATCCGGCTTGTCTCAGCAAACGCACTGCACGGCGAGTTGCAGCAACATCGTGTCCACGTTTGTTTTTCGCTAGAACCTCATCATTCAAACTTTGAAAACCAATTTGTGTTTTGGTGCAACCCAAGCGCCGAATGCGCAACACTTCCGCTTCAGAAATATTGTCCGGCCGCGTTTCAATTACCAAACCTACATTGCGGCAGCGAGCGAGTTCGTTTTGTTTTTGTTGTGCAGTCAACTCTTCCCAGCTCGCGGATTGGTACGTATCAAAACCGCCCAACCTTTCCGGCGCAACATACAACTCAGAAACCGTTTGGTTATATGTTTTGTCAATGTGCGTACCATGGATTTCTAGAGATTCCAACTCTTTTTTATTTTCTTGTGGATTATTTGTTGGTACTTTCGCCCTCACTTTCCGTAACTCCTTTTCCATATTCTGATAATACCTTTCCACAGCTACACGACTGTCAACTCCCGCACCAAAGTCATTCAGTGCACGAAAACATTCTTTAATAAACCAAATTTGGTATGACTCGGGGTAATATGACCACGTCCCACCCAAAATAATCAGCTCCAGTTTATCAATGTGGTGGCCCATGTTTTGAAAAGCCAAGACACGATTATACGTTTGCAAATAGGGATCAAAAGAGTTACGCTCTGCCCGCTGCGCACCCGGCTCATCGGCGAGATAACTTTTCGGCATCCGGATATCATTGGGACAAAAAATGCATTTGCCGGGGCAAGGGAATGGCTTTGTTAAAACTGTCACTGGAGTCACGCCGGACATGGTCCGCATGGGTTTCATCTGGATTTTCCGCACAAACTCTTCATCAAACACTGGAATATCATGTGTTCCTGCAAGATGGCGATATGCAACAACTAGCGCATCTTTGGCAAAAACTTGGCCATCCGCTTGTGGATATTTTCTCGTTATTTGTGATAATTTTTTCGGCGATAAATTGGGAATCGACGTCAATTCTTTGAGCAGCGGCACGAGCAGATCCAGGTGCTTGGTATAATCGAAGGTATATGACTTCATGGTGAAGGCACATTATATAACACCAACTACCTTATGACTTCCCAGACAATTCATCGACTCAATCAACTCAATCAGCGTTTTTATGAACAAGTCGCTACAGATTTTTCGCAAACTCGCGAGCAACCATGGAACGGCTGGCAGCAATTGGTTCCTCTGTTACAACAAAAACAACCGCAGAACATTTTAGACGTAGGCTGTGGCAATGGCAGGTTTGCAGAATTTTTACAGCAACATTTGTCGGATTTTCAATACCATGGAATTGATAACAATGAAAAATTATTACGGATTGCCAAATCTCATTTGCCAAACGCAAATTTTTCACAAATCGATATCGTGGAGAGTCTGTCGGAAAGTTCTTTAAATAAGAAAATTGCAGAAAAATACAACCTTATCACTTTTTTTGGCGTTCTTCATCACATTCCCAGTTTTGAACTACGCAAAAAACTTTTGGAGTTTGCTCGTCAACACATAACACAAAACGGTTTAGTGATTTTTACCACTTGGCAGTTCGATTGTTCACCAAAATTACTGAAACGCCAAATTGATCCAACGACTTTGCATTTTTCGCGAGAAGATTTAGAACCCAACGACTATTTTTTGACCTGGGAAAGAGGTGCGCATGCTATTCGTTACTGTCATCTCATCAACGCAGAAGAACAAAAAAAACTCATTGAAGGTTGGCACCTAGTACAAGAGTTTGAGGCGGACGGCGAAACAACAAACCTCAATCACTATGTCATTCTTTCACCCAATTTTGCGCGCTAAAATTGCCATAAAAAGCGGAAATTCTGAGCGACTACGGTTTTCCATTTTCGCCGCTTTACCCACACTTGTTTTGTCCGAAGTCCATTCTTCAATCACATCAATCACACAGTGACTTTCTTTCAACCACTGCGAATACGCAGAAAGGGGGTAGTGAAAACTCCACGTTATCACGGTACTTTTTTGTCCAGGATGCGCAGTGATCGGCACTTTCAAAGGGGTAAGATAGCGATCCACACGTCTGTACTGCGTTTTTTTCGTTTCATCAATACCCCAACTGGACTGGCGAGGAATGCGAAAATACGGATGATTCAGTACAATCAAAAACTTGCCATTATTTTGTAAGTATTCGGCTGCATTTGCGATTAAAAGTTCGGGATGCTCGACATTTTGTAAAGCCAAAATACATGCTGCGTGACTAAAGTTTTTTTTCTGAATTTGCAACGGTTTTGTTACGTCACCCACTAAAAAATGATGCTGCTGATTTTGATTTTGTTTCTTTGCGATATCGATTAAATTGCGCGCCGTATCAATACCTTGATAATAGGCCTCTTTTGGCACGCGCCTCTCCAAAATTCCTTGCCCACAACCCAAATCCAAAACAGAATCTCCCGATTTTAAATCAAGCAGCGCCAAACTTTTTGGAACGACGACGTGTTGATGATAATAATTGCCGGCCGAACCAACTGACGCGTTGTACCAGTCACCAACTGGTTGCCAAGAAGTATTTGTCATAAAAAAATTATTTTAATAGTAGGGTGCGTCGTTCAATTTGTTTGCTCAACGCATTGAGCTGCTCTGTTGTAATTTTACTTTTTGCAGCTGAAAGCTCCACCTCTTCCTGCAGTTCTAGCAATTCCCTTTCCACATTTTTTTGTTGTTCGAGTGACAAGGTTTGGCTTTCTATACCACGTTTTGGCAACATTTTTTCAATTTCCCGCAATCGTTCTTGGTATTGATCAAAAGTTTGATTTTTCTTATGAAGTGCCATCCATGCCAGAGCCGCACCCCCAATCGCTCCAAGACTCCCGGCAGCCGCAGTCAAAATATTTGTCAACAGAGTTTTTGTCTGATTTGGTTTATTTACACTCGGTTTAGGAGACGGTTTCACGAATTGTTGCTCCTGCTTCATTCGCGCTAACTCCTGTTCCTGCAAACGAGTGAGCGCGCGCGCAGGCGATTGGAGAACAGGTAAAAACATGAAGAAAAATCCAACGAAAAAGAAAATCTTCCAGTTCCTCATAGAGACATAAGTATATCACGCACATACTACTAGCTAAAAAAAGGTTGACGGGTGGGCAAATTTCCTGTAATCTGAAACACACTATAAATTGAAGAAGGGGAAGTATGAAACGCACCGTTCTCGTAACAGCTGCAACTGTTGCAATGTTAGCAATTACTCCAGCGAGCACTGTTTTTGCACAAGGAGTTGGATATGGTGCTCCAACGACTGTCGCGCAAACACCAGCTCAAACTCGTATGGCTGCTTTGAAAGCAAAAAGATTGGCCATGATGCA
>Ga0070730_10000248_pt1 | contig 68119 bp, 70 predicted proteins | sample Coa_R1_3_FD_66447 | JGI IMG/M metagenome (GOLD analysis project Ga0070730, IMG submission 66447) | Surface soil microbial communities from Centralia Pennsylvania, which are recovering from an underground coalmine fire - Coalmine... | ecosystem: Environmental > Terrestrial > Soil > Unclassified ... | reverse complement strand
TCACGAATTTTTTGCAAAATGACTTGTTTTGCGGTTTGGGCAGCAATGCGGCCAAAACCAGCCGGCGTCACGTCCTCGCCTTTTTTCTCATCCCATTTGGTGACTTCGCCAGTTTCCTCATTTTTTTCCAAAACTGGATACGAGAAAATGCGCGACTCGCCTGTTTCTTGGTCAACTGTGGCAGTGTAATGTACGTCATCAGCAAGTGGCCCAAACTGTTTACGATACGCCGAGATCAGTGCCTGTCGAATTCCTTCCACGATAGAATCGGCGGAAATATTGCGCTCGTTCGCGATCTGCGCGATGGCAGCAGCAAACTCGGTACGGGCAACTTTGGATTGGTTAGACATAAAACTCCAGTAATTTTGTAAATTGTATAACTTGTCAAGTTTGGACGCTTTTACAAAAAAAGGACAGCAGTTGCAGTCCTTCTCAAAACGTCATACAGGTGTGATTATATGCCAAGTTGGGGAAAAGTACAACTTGGGTTAATGCCTAGTAAACAAGCCATGCCAATCTTTTCCATTACGTTCGATCGGTTCTTCAGGTTCTTCAGTTTCGAGCAATGGAAATTTTTCTTCGTACAAAATCACAGTCGCACTCAGTAACATGTAGTACAAACTCTGATTCATCCATAAGTGTTTCGGGATGCTTTCTATAAATCGAGTAAACTTGCGAACCTCACCAAGAAATTGTATTGATAAATCTTTTGAATCGGTGGGGAGATTAGTTTCGTATTGAGTAGTAGCAAGCTCCTGAGAGTCACTTCGGACATCCTCAGTTGGTTGAAGGTCGTTTGTGTCCGTAAGAGATATGTCTTTGCGAATCAAAGAATCAACAATAGCAAAGGTGCCCGCCCAATACGTACAAACATAAACGAGAAGATCTCGAAGCGTTTCGTGGCCGCTTTTTCGGAGATATTCATTTTGCTCATCCTCACTTAACTTGCTCCAATCAAATAAAACATTCCACCAGTAATCTCCGAGTGAACTTGCAACGTTCATCTCTCTCGATATCTCCTCATCCCTATTCTCCGAATACATAAATATATTATATATCGAAGTACTTCAGTTAATTGCGTTGTCTCTTTTCAATTGTTATATCACCAACGTTCGTTTTCTCCAAAAGTTGCGTGTTACCGCTTACCTCACTATGCCACTGGTCTTGTAAACTTTGCGCTACTGGGGGTTCAAGAATGAGATAGTTTTGTTTTGTACACGGTTTTTCTGGAGATTCGTACTCGTTTTTGAACTCAATATAGCTCGACGAATCAGTGCCAGGATATGTTGAGTATTGGCAAGGAACGTAACCGTAAGCATTTTTACCGCGCCAATAAATCAAGTATTGATAATGGTAATCGTAAATTGACGGCACGTAGGTATAGATGAAAAAACCTTGGCCATTTGCTTTTTTGTAGATCCAGTCGATTGCGGCGAGTTGGTTACTCAGCAAACCCGCGTCGTGCGTGTTTTTCATGTACGAAAGAATACGGGTGAATGTAAACTGTGCGTGCACTCCAAACAAAATGACAAAAATCAACAGTTTCCATTTTTTCTGTAAACTGGAAATGACAGCGGCAAAAGACGCTAATAATAACGGTCCAATATACACAGTTTGCCACGGTCGCAAACCTTTATTGCTACTGAACCACAAAAAAGAAATTGCAAATAAAAGGAGCAAAAAACCGACAAAAGAATTGAGCTTTTTCAATTTGAAACCAACCGCGATAGTTATGCCAAAAATGACTGCGCCGATCGCCGGCAGTTGCGGCAACAACACTTCACCAATCAAATTCACAAAAATTTCTACTCCGACTTTAAACTGCTCGAAAAAGGAAGCGTCAGAGCTTTTCAAATATTCCAGCAGCGCATTCCACTGACTAAAACCGTTGAGCACTTCTGAAATAAAATGCGGCAAAAGAAATAACCCTACAATTCCCCACGCGATAAAAAGTGATTCAAGAATTTTTTTCTGTTTTGTTAACAGATATATGCTTACAACGAAAAATGTGGTCGCAAAAGGGATAAAAGCCATGATGTCTGCATGAAAACTCAGACCCACTGCGCATGCGGCGAGGTATAAATACTGCGTAAAATTCCTACGCACTTTTGTCAAAGAAAAAATAAACGCGAGCCCCAAAATTGGCAGCAAAAATGGATTAAACGCGTAGCGGCTCGTTTCGTAAAATGGCAAAAAAATTGACAAAATTATCAGCAACGCAAAACCACTACCCCACTGCGCGCCAATTTTATATGCGAGAAATAAAGTCGCCAAACTGACTGCGATCATCAATACCACTGCGCCAAACGGCGACCCACTAAACACCACATACGGAATCACCAACAAGTAGTACCACAACACGCCGTGGTAGACATGCTCAACACTCGTTTGCGGCCCCAACAAAGTGAGGTGTCCGTGCAAAATATCACGGACAGCAATTGCATCACGACCCTGGTCAATCGTAAAGTAAAAATGATTATTGAGAATCGGGACGAGCCTAATGATGAGCGAAAAAACTAAACATGTGGCGAGTAGAAAAGTTTGGCGGGAACGCAACTGCGACATGAAAACTTTGATCTAGTTATCTTTTTTAACTCTGAGTTCGTCGTAACGGACCAGTGTGATATCAGAAATATAGTTATAAATTCCGTCTCTCTGTAAATTTTCTTCCGATAATTTTTTTACTACCGTAATCATCACTTCCAACCAGCGAATAAATTCCTTTCGCAGTCCGTCATTGTGACGCGGAAAGTCTTTCAGAAGCACAGAGGTTACTTGTTCTGCGAGGGGGTGACCCCCATTCGAGGTATAAAATTTTTCAGCACCCGGATCGGCAATCATCAAATCCACAGCATACGATGCCTCTGCCCAGTATGCACAAATACATGCTAAGAGCGCTTGAGTTGATTTATAACTTCGATCTGCAAGATAGACATACTTCTCTCCAGGTCGTAAATGAAATAAATCATCTATGTATTCCCTCCATTGGATATTGAGATGTTCGAGCAATCCTTCTTTATTGAGTCTTTTTTCCGAATCAGACATATTTTTATGCAGTTTCAATTTTCTGTAACTCTTCCAAAACTTTTTTCTCGTCGCGGGAAAGTTTTTCCGGAACTTTGACGATAAGGCGTACGTAGAGATCACCCTTACCGCGGCCTTGCAAACGCTGCACACCTTCACCGCGCAAACGAATTAATGAATGTGACTGCGTGCCGGAGCGAACTTTAATTTTGAGTTTGCCGTCGACGGTGGGAACTTCAACTTCTCCACCCAATGCAGCAGTTGTGTATGAAATATTTTGGTCAATGTAAAGGTCAACGCCATCGCGTTTAAAGTGTGGATCAGAATGTACACTGAGTGTAATATCAAAATCTTCGAAGCGGATGCGCGTCCCATCATCAGCACCGGCGGGAATTTTAATCGTGCGACGTTTACCTTCGATTTCCACCGCTTTTTCAGCGCCTTTGATCGCGTCCATGAAGTTAATGCTTAAAGAATAACGCGGGCGGCGACGCGCGCCGGCACCACCACCAAAACCGGCGCCTCCACCAAAGAAACTTTCAAAAATGTCAAAGGGATCGCTGAAGTCCATGCCTTCAAACGGATTTCCTCCAGCCGAAGTATTGGAATATGACCAAGTAAATGGACCCGTACGAAAACCACCGGCAAAGGGATTGCCGCCAGCGCCACCAGCCGCGGGATCAAACGCCGCGTGGCCAAATTGGTCGTATGCTTCGCGCTTTTTTTCGTCCGAGAGCACTTGATACGCTTCGTTAATTTCCTTGAATTTTTCTTCTGCGTCCGCTTCTTTATTGCGGTCGGGGTGGTACTTCAGCGCCATTTTCCGGTACGCGGATTTAATTTCCGCGGCAGTCGCGCCCTTTTTCTGACCGAGAACTTCGTAGTAGTCGCGCTTGGTTGGCATGATGAGGCTACTCCTTCACCACTTCGCCCTCTTCAGCTTCGCCTTTGTCGTTTTTCTTGTCGTCGGTTTTGGCGGAGTCGTCGGTTGCATTAGCTCCGGAGGCGCCCGCAGCCCCAGCCCCCGCACCGGCTCCAGCAGCATTCGCCGCATCCTGCGCTTTCATCATCGCCTCGCCCAATTTCTGTGCAGAGGTCAGCGTCTCATCGGTGGCTTTGTCCAAATCTTCTTTGGTGGCATCGGCTTTTTCGGCCATCTCTTTCAACTTCTTCACATTTTCTTCAATGCCTTTGCGCGTGGCTTCATCGACTTTGTCGCCGTAGTCTTTGAGTTGTTTTTCCATCTCAAACACGACACTCGTCGCGCGGTTTTTCGACTCAATGACCTCACGTTTGCGCTTGTCATCCTCCGCGTGTTTTTCCGCATCGGCCTTCATGCGCTCGACTTCTTCCTTCGTTAAATTTGTCGAATTTTGGATCGTAATTTTTTGCGACTTGCCGCTGGTTTTGTCTTTCGCGGTGACGTTTAAAATACCGTTTGAATCGATGTCAAAAATAACTTCAACTTGCGGGACACCTCGCGGGGCCGGCGGAATACCACTCAAAATAAAGCGGCCGAGCGATTTATTGTCCGCGGCCATTTCACGTTCACCTTGTAACACATTTATTTCCACTTGCGTTTGGTTGTCCGCGGCGGTGGAAAAAATTTGTGACTTGCTCGTCGGGATTGTCGTGTTGCGCTCAATCAACGGCGTGCGCACACCACCCAATGTTTCGAGACCAAATGTCAGCGGCGTTACGTCCAAGAGCACCACATCTTTGACATCGCCACCAATGACGCCAGCTTGCACGGCGGCGCCAACGGCTACGACTTCATCTGGATTTACGCCTTTGTGTGGCTCGCGGCCAAAGTATTTTTTGACTTCTTCTTGGACTTTGGGCATGCGCGTTTGGCCACCGACCAGCACCACTTCATTAATGTCCGACGGCTTCAACTTTGCATCTTCCATTGCTTTTTTGACTGGCCCAAAGCTGCGCTGAATCAAATCATCAACGAGCGATTCCAACTTTGCGCGCGTCAACGTCATGGTTAAGTGCAACGGTTGCCCACCATCACCTTGTGCAATAAATGGCTGGTTAATTTCGGTTTGTTGTGCGGACGACAACTCAATTTTCGCTTTTTCCGCGGCGTCTTTGATGCGTTGCAACGCTTGCGGATCTTTCGCCAAATCCTTCCCAGTTTCTTTTTTGAACTCACTTAAAATCCATTCAATAATTTTGCTGTCAAAGTCATCTCCACCTAAAAATGTGTCACCATTCGTGGACTTCACCTCAAATACCCCGTCTCCAATTTCCAAAATAGAAATGTCAAATGTGCCTCCACCCAAGTCGTACACTGCAATTGTGGCGTTGCCTTTTTTATCGAGCCCATATGCAAGTGCGGCCGCGGTTGGCTCATTGACAATGCGTTCCACAGTGAGACCAGCAATCTCGCCAGCTTGTTTGGTTGCTTGGCGCTGCGAGTCGTCGAAGTATGCCGGCACCGTGATCACCGCGCGCGTAACTGGCTGTCCCAAATAGCTTTCCGCATCGGCTTTGGCTTTACCCAAAATTTTGGCGGAAATTTCTTGCGGCGTGTAGTTTTTGTTGTCAATTTTAATAACCGCCATCCCATCTTTGCCCTCAACCACATCGTACGCAACGTGTTTGATCGCATTCTGCACTTTTTCCGATTTTGCTTTTTGGCCCATGAAGCGCTTTACGGAGTTCACGGTTGATTTCGGATTCAACACCATTTGACGCTTTGCGGCGTCACCGACTGTGACATTGTCACCTTTGAAAGCAACGATCGATGGAAACGTGTTGCGACCTTCAGCCGTGGGAATCACTTTGGGCGAGCCACCTTCCATCACTGCCACTGCTGAGTTGGTTGTACCGAGGTCGATACCGATAATTTTGCCAGAATTTGCCATACATCCTCCAAAAAAATAATTTACTTTTTTATTCTCCTACTACTACTTTTGCATGTTCAATTACTTCGCCATTGAGTTTGTAACCGCGCTTCACGACTTTCAAAACTTTGCCGATTTGCTTTTCATCGTCCGTCGGTTCTTTGCTTACTACTTCCATAAAGTGCGGATCAAACTCTTTCCCTAAAGGATCAACAACTTCCAAACCCTCATTCTGCAACGCCTGTAGAAACTGCTGATAGACCATGTCCAAGCCGGGATCTTTCAGTTGCGCTTTTGCCAAATATAAATGTTCAAAAGGCGCGATCAAACCTTCAATCACACTCCGACCAGCCAGTTTCACCATGCGCAATCGTTCTTCTTGTGTGCGGCGCATCAAGTTTTGGTAGTCAGCCATCGCGCGGCGACTATCTTCTTGCGCATCCACCAAACTTTTCTGTAAGTTTTCCAGTTCTTGCGCAAAATCATTTTTTTCTTCTTTTTTTTCGGTTGGCGGCTCAGTTGTAGTTTTTTGTTTCATAGTTACGTATTTTGGTGCGTAATTTGTTCAATCAACGACCGAAAGTACTTCATCGTTGGAATAATATATGGATAGTCAAAACGGTGACAACCCAACACACCCAACTGACATGTAAAGTCGCCCACCGAAAAATTCATATAGATAACACCAATTGGTTCGAGATGTTTATTGCCCAGTTCGCTGCCATACACAATCCGGATTGGGTTTTCGCTCACGCCGTAGTCAAAAATTTCTTCCAGTAAACTCACTTCTTCAATCAAACTCAGCACCGTGCGCATGACCTCGATGTCATAAAATTCCGGCATCTGTAACAAATTTGCATAACCAGCATGATAGAGTTTGTGGCCATTGGTCAAGGCAATTCCCAACGCGTGTGAACGGTCAGCGAGTACCCGCGTGACTTGGTAAATCAGTGAGTCAAGTTCTTTGCGGCTATCCCAAATCCGTTCTTTGCCAGACACTTCATCCGCAACCGACAACTCTTTCTCCTTCATTAACTCATTGACATAGAGCTTCATCGCGATCGGTGTCGGGATGCGGCCAGCACTGCTGTGCGTTTTGTTTAAGTACCCCTGCTTTGTGAGATACACCATTTCGTTGCGGATCGTCGCAGGTGAAACACCCAAATTAAATTTACGATCAAGCGTTTCCGAACCCACCGGCTCCGCGGTTTCGATATATTCTTCAATAATCGAACGCAGAATTTGGATCTGGCGAGGTGTGAGATCAATCATATTTTTGCCCAATTAGGCCCTTAGTTAGCAATCTTATATTTTTACTGCTAAAGTGTCAAGATGAGTTTTAAATGAGACCACTTTTTTGGAAAGCTTCATTGGTAAACGGTTCTTCAAAAACACCCGCTACCTCAAAGTGCCTGAGTGTCACTTTCGAGGCTCTTTTGGTATATTCAGTGATCATTTTTGGAGGGTATGTTTCAGCAATAATTTGCTCAATTTTTTTATTGGAGAGTTTGTATGTCTGTAGTTCATGCGTAATAGAATCAACATCGGGAGTTAAAAAGTTAAAAATCAATTGAGGAAGAATTGGTCCGACGGTTTTTTTCTGAGTCGTCGTTAATTTTGGCCAAAGAATACGCAATAAACTCGCAAAGTACTGATGGTGTTTCCCCTCATCCAAAGAGTGGTCTCTGACAATATCTCGCACTGCAGTGACCACAGATTCTTCCTGAGGCAATCCCACGAGCGTGCCAGAAATAAGCGTTTCAGAAACAATCACGAAAAAAATCTCGACCAATTTTTGCGCTTCGAGGTTGGGCATTTGATGTTGTATTTCTCGTAGTTTGATAACGAAGTTTGGCCATCGCAATAATTTGGGAGTAATTCCGGACTGATGTTGAACTTGCCGTAAAAGATCGATTGAAAAATATGCGTGGTATGCTTCGTCACAGTACAACTTGTACGCGTCGAAAATCATCTCTTCCGGCAAATCTACACTCAAACAATCCTGAGCTATTGCCATCGCAACATTGTTCACCACCACATGCTCCAACACTGATGTAAATCGCAAATAGCGGTAGAGATGTTGTGTAAGGATTTCTTCTTGAACAGTTTTTTCGAGAGCACAGATTTCTGCATGTTTTGAAATAGGCACAAAATCCCGTGAGAAATATGACTTCGTTAATGGTTCTGAATTGTCTAGTTGTCGATGCGGTCGCGAGCGGACGCCGGCCGCGGTATCCCAGTTTTTGAGATAACTTTTATACTCACTTTTTCCAGGATAATCAGTACTCATGCTTTTCAGTCTTTTGACAATTTGACTTTTGACACAAGTTTCTTCTAACGGACAGCCGACAAATAACCCCGATATTCCACACATACTTTTCTTATCTGTTTTGTTAAATACGTTTATCTTTTGATAAAAATATCTTATACCATTCTTCAAAGAGAATAATTCTATACAAAACTTCAAGTTTCGCGTCACTCATTTTTCCAGAAAGAAGTTGGTTAAGCGCTCGTTTATCCCAAATCTCCAGAGGATTTTTTTTGAGTTCTTTGAGACGTTTGTTAAACCAAGGTTTGGAATACCATTTACGTGGAGTTCCCAAACCAGGGAATTTTTTCCGATTGACGATTTCAGAAGGAAGAACCTCTGCGAGTGCTTTTTTCAGGATGTATTTTTCATTTCCATTTTTTGTAAATTTCAGCTTTGAAAGAATTGAAATTGCATAATCTGCAAGCCCGTTCTCCAAAAATACCGGCCTCGACTCAATTGAAGAAGCCATATAGATGCGGTCAGATTGCTCCAGCTCCCAACCAACTAGATCCACAAAAAGCAAAAAAAACATAAACTCATTGACTTTCTCTTTTGGATATTTTTTGATTGGAAACTTTGAAATAACCTGAGATACATACTTTTTAAAGTAACCCTTTTTCACATATTTTTTCTTCAAGTATTTTCCAGCGTCAAGTTCACCGCCAATGGTAGAGTAAAGACGAAGATATTCAGCAGCATCAACTTTTTCAGTAAGTTGTCTTCCATTTTTCCCAAAAAAAAGTTCGATATATCCACCGAACAATTCATCACCACCAAGGCCGGTGACTGCCACTTTCACATATTTTTTTAACTCACGGCCAAGAAGATAGTGTCCCAATGCATCCGTGCTTGCCATTGGTTCGCCCATCTCGTAAACCATTTGACTAAAGTGGTTTTCTACGTCATCTTCTTGAATTTGGATCACAACATGATTCGTTTTGAATTTTTTTGCCACAATATCGGAGTAATATGATTCATCCTCAACAGTATCCACGAGGGAAAAAGTTTTCTTTCGACCAATCTCCACCGACTCGGCATTTGTTTGTTTATATGAGCAAGAAAATGTTTTTATTGGTTTCTTGCCAAGTTTGCTCATCATCCCTACGATGGCCGAAGAGTCTAATCCCCCACTTAACAACACACCCACATCCACATCCCCCGTGAGGGAGTGTTCAACGGCATCTCTAACTTTATCGTGAAGTGTCATGGAAATTTCGGACTCAGACGCAGTAATGGGCACAAAATTTGGTTTCCAAAATATCTTACTAGCGCGTGTTCTTTTTTTGAGATTCCAGCATATCGACTCAGCGGGTAAAACTTTTTTAATCCCTTTCAGAATTGATTTGCTCCCTGTGACATACCGCAGATACATATACGAAGTTAATGCCTCAAGATCAATCTCTCGTTCAAAACCTGGAAAACGTAAAAAGGCCCTGAAGTCAGAACTTAAAATGAGGTAGTCGGGAGTTTCCATGTAGTAGAGCGGTTTGATTCCAAACCTATCTCTAGCAATGAACAGCTCTTGTTCTTTTGTATCCCAAATTGCAAAAGCAAACTCGCCGTTAAATTTACTGAGAGTCTCTCGACCCCACTCCTTATATCCATTCACCACCACTTCTGTGTCAGAAGTTGATTTAAAATGGTACCCCTTTTGTTCAAGTTCAAGTCGCAACTCTTTATAATTATAAATTTCCCCATTATAAATAACCCAATAGCGCTCATCTTCATCTGGCATGGGAATTCTGCCATTATTCGATAAATCGACGATAGTCAATCGGTTACTTCCAAAAATAACATTGTCACCGAATTTTTTTATACACGTGTCGTCCGGACCTCTATTCTTTGAAGCCTCGAGCATTGGTTCGAACGCCGCTTCTATTTCAGGGGATAAAGATTTTTTTCGAGAAACAATTCCAAGCAGTGAGCACACATCTCTCCTTCTAAGATTGCATCAATGTTCAAGTAAAACGATTGACGCGCCATCAGCAGTGTCTATTTCCACTTTTCCTCCAATTGGAAAAGTAATTTTTGGATCAGTATGGCCAAAATCTACATTTGCGATGACTGGCATTGTTTGAAGTTCTTTTTTTGATTGGATAATTTGTCTGAGCAGTTCAGGAGCCATCTCACTCGCTTTTTGAAAACGACCGATAACGAGACCCCTCACACCAGAAAAGCCTGGCTGATGAATGACTGATTGCAAATCCCGATCAAAGTTGGCTGGAAATGACAGTTCATCATCTTCAAAAAAAAGAACCGAGTCTTCAAGTGATGGCATGAACTCTGTTCCATGCAGGAGATTGAACGTATTTAGATTTGCACCCAGAAGCGTCCCCGTTGCTTTTCCTTCGTTAATCACCTGCCAACCAGCATTCTTCTCCAAATGTCGATCTTCCTGATCAATGTACCAAGCATCATCGCTCCACTCTTCGCTTGGTTTAACTTCAATTGGGGAGTTTCCTAAAAGACACTTTTCAAAGTGTTCTAGTGTGTAACCGAAATGAAGTTTTTGGCCAAAGGAAGAGTAATGTGGCCCAGAATAGGAGACGAGACCGGTTTTTGCAAACAGTGCATTACTGAGAGCGGTGATATCTGAGTATCCACAGAAAATTTTTGGGTTTTTTTCAAGAAGTTCCCAATCTAAGTACTGGAGCAACTGGTTGCTGTTGAAGCCACCTATGACCGCAATAATTGCTGCCACCGAAGGGTCTGAAAACGCTCTGTGCAAGTCTTCGATGCGTGAAGCTACGGATGAGGAAGCAAAGTCATCTTTTTCGTCGACGTGATCACCAAAGGTGAGAGTGAGTCCCAGCTCATCGAATCTCTGATTTGCAATTGCTTTCGTCTCCTCACTAATAATCCCCATGGACCTAGAAGGAGCCACTACTCTCACTATGTCGCCACTTTCCAGTTTTCTTGGGTAAATTTCTTTTTTGTTCATAGAGAGGCTATTCTACCTCACTTTGTCAAAAATATGTTATGCTGAGGTGTAATGCCAATTTCTCTTGCTGACCGCCAAAAAAGAAATCGCCTCAAAATGTTCTTGCAAGTGCTGCCGCTTTTACTCATCGTCGCAGTCAGTATTTTTGGCATTGCACAACTGAAAGTTGTGCGGGAGTTTTTGAGCCATGCATCAGGAGAACCCGCGAATCTCATCGTTGATACGCAAGCAATTCTCGGTCCTATGCCGCGACCGTGGCGCAATTTCGCCCAGGGTGGCGAGGGCGCAAATTGGCGAATGCAACCAATCGCTTCGCAGGTAAAAGCGCTTCATCCAGCGTATATCCGTATTGATCATATTTATGATTTTTACGACATCGTGCACGGGTCACCGGGAAACTTGAGTTTTGATTTTTCGAAACTGGATAATGTTTTGGATGACATCCAAGCCACCGGTGCGACTCCGTACATCGCGCTGTCATACATGCCGCCGGCAATTTCGTCAGGGGATATTTTGTCTGTACCAAAAAATTGGAGCGATTGGTCACTTGTGGTGCAAAAAACGATTGAGCACGTCAGTGGTACTCGCCATACGGCCAATGTGTATTATGAAGTGTGGAATGAACCGGATCTGTATGGAAATTGGAAGTACTACGGTAGTAAAAACTACTTAACATTATATGAGAATGCCGTGCAAGGAGCGAATAATGCGCAAGGTGTTTTGCCATTTAAAATTGGTGGGCCGGCAATCACTGCTTTATACCAAAGTTGGTTTGATGCGATGGCAAAAGATGCCACGCAAAATGGTGTCAGACTCGATTTTTTCTCGTGGCACCGTTACACCACCGACCTAGACCAATACAAAAAGGATATGTTTGACGTTCAAACGTGGGTACGCAACTACCCGCAACTTGATGGAACTTTGGAGTTCCACATTACTGAGTGGGGACATAACAGCAATAATGATCCCGGATACGATACAAATCTTGGCGCTGCGCACACTGTTGCGGGCGCAATTGAAATGATCGGCGTTGTAGACCATGCGTTTGCATTTGAAATCCAGGATGGCAAAGATCCAAATGGACAAGCACATTGGGGGCGATGGGGATTATTTACGCACGCAGACTTTGGCGCACAGCCAAAACCACGTTACTTTGCCCTCAAATTACTGGACCAAATTGGAAATCAGCGCTTACAAATTTTGGGCCAGGGCACTTGGGTAAAAGCGGCGGCGGCACTGAACGACGCGGGCAACCCACAAGTTGTGTTGTCAAACTTTGATACATACAACAGCAACTCCGAGTCTGTTCCGATTACATTCCAAAACATTCAACCGGGGTCATATGTGGTGAATGAACAATTTGTCGGTGCACCGCAAAAACAAGCAACACAAAATGTGGCAACCGATGCGGCAACACTGCAAATTCATGTACCAATGACTGCCAACTCTGTGGGATTGATTGAGTTAGTTAGGCAGTAAGTTTTTCTGAAATGAATTGGCGGATTTTTTCTTCGAAGTGTTTTTTGTTAAATTGTGTCGCATGCTCGTAAATTTTCTGCCTGTTAAATTTCTGTTTTTCAAATTTGTGGATTGCGGCGATAAGTCCTGCGCGTGTAAGGTCGTCAAAAAAGATGCCTGTTTTGTTTTCAATGATGGTTTCTTTTGGCCCACCCGAACGGTGAGCAATGACTGGCACACCGTGGCCCATCGCTTCGATCGGGACGATGCCAAAATCTTCATCTTCGACTGGATATAAAAGTGCTTTTGCGCCGGCATAGAGTTCATGAAGTTCAGCATCATCAACACTGCCCAAAAACTCTATTGTTGGACCGGCAATCCCGCGCAAACGCGCCAACATTTTGCCAGTGCCCACAACTTTCAGCGGTAGCTTTAATTCTGTGCATGCTTGCACCGCAAGTTCTGGATGTTTTGAAAATGCGAGACGGTTGACGTACAAAAAATACTCGCCTTTTTGGTCGGTTGGCGGCACGGATGGCACCTCAACGGGTGGGTAAATAATTATGGAGTCGCGGCGATAAAACTTTTTGATTCGGTCGGCGGTTTCGTGCGAGTTCGCCACAAAATACTGGACATGTTGGGCAATTTTTACATCAACCACCCGCAAGTAATGATTGATCAGTGTACCAAAAAGATTGGTGAGTCCATTCTTTTTCCAGTCTGTCATTGTAGTGTATCCATACAACGAGCGTGATGGCGTGTGGCAGTAGCAGACATGCAGCGCAGTTTTGGGGACACGCACAGCTTTTGCAAAATACGCATTTGTGGAAGAAATCACGACGTCATAGTTTGAAAAATCAAACTCTGCAAAATAATTTGGTGCAAAAATCCGCAACGGCGAAAAGAATTTTTTGTAAAACGGAATTTCCGTGAGCCAACTTTCACGAATATCCCAGTCAGCAAAATTTTGCCACTGCATGCCCAGCGCGCGACGATCTACAAACGCAACATAGACCGGTGCATCCGGAAAAGTTTCGTGTAGTGCTTCCAGCACACGTTCTGCTCCGCCGTAGTCGCGCAAGTAGTCGTGGACTAAAGCAACTTTGAGTTTCGATAAATCAGTTACCTTTGACATATTTTTCCTTAAAAAAGCGCCTCCTGCACGTCCAACTCAAACTCATCCGCCGGCAACAGCCGCATTAATGAGTGAAATTCCAACTCGTCAAAAAGCTCGACCACTGTGTCTTTTTTATATGTCGAAAGCCGGCATTTTTCTAGCTCTAATGTGATTGGCACATGGCAATCGATGCGTGCGAGTTGTTGGCTGAGCACTGCGTCTTGCTGACCTTCGGCCAATTTTTTTACAATCGCCGGCGTGAGTGGCGGTTTTATTTCTTTCTTTTGAATTGCCTCATACACTTTTTCCATCGTGCCAAATTCTTGGATGAGCTTCACTGCAGTTTTTTCACCGATGCCGCGCACACCCGGAATGCTGTCCGAGGCGTCACCCATTAACGATTTTAAATCTACGATTTGGTCAGGCTGGACACCCATTTTTTCTTTTACCCCCGCAGAGTCGTATTCTTTGTCGCGGCCAGTTTTGTCGCGCGCGGGCATCCACACATGCACGCGGTCACTCACCAACTGAAACGCATCGCGGTCGCCAGTCACAATAATGGTGAGCAAATCTTTATCCAAGTCTGTCGCTTGCGTCGCAAGGGTTCCAATTAAATCATCGGCTTCATATCCCGGCAACTCAAACTGCGGAATGTTAAACGCCGTCACCACTTGTTTAATAATGTCCACCTGTGGCCGTAAATCTTCAGGCATTTCCACACGCGTGGATTTGTAACCAATATATTCGGCATGACGAAAAGTTGGTTTGGGATGGTCGAAAGTTACCGCGATATATTCGGGATCGAGATCTTTCATTGCAGTGAGCAAAATGCGCGAAAAACCGTAGACAGCGTTGACGAGCTGACCTTTCGAAGTAGAAAGTGCGGTGATTGCGTGGTACGCGCGGTAGATGAGGGCGTGACCGTCAATGAGAACGAAATGTTTGGTTGTAGGATTTTCTTCGTGAGCCAAAGTTTGCATTAGGTTGCTTCCATTCATAATTTGATCAAAATCACACAAGATTTTTGGCAAAAATTCAAGGCGTTCATTAGCGATAGTATTGCATATACTTGAGCTGATGAGCAACGCAGAATTTTGCCAAAAAGATGCGTCAGTTTGTGTCAAATTATGAATGGAAGCAACCTTAGAGCATTGTAGATTACTCGTCCGCAATTTCCAAACCCTTGGTCTCAGCGACTGCAGCTTTGCGGCCAATTTTTGGGAAACCCATGAGCGCGGCAAAGTCATCGGCATCAAGCGACTCAACTTCGACCAATTTTGCAGAGACGATATCGAGTTGTTTGCGGTATTTTTTCAAAAGTGCCATGGCTTTTTTCTCGCCTTCGGCAATGTATGAAGAAATTTCCGCATCAACTTGTTCTTGTAAACGGTCCGAGATTTTTGACGGCTCGCCCCACGCGCGGCCGTAGTTGGTGTTTTCATATTGCGGTGCATAGTTCATGGCGCCTAGGCGGCTCATACCGTAGTCCACGACCATTGAGCGCGCGATACGCGTCGCGTGGTCGATGTCCGAACTTGCGCCAGCCGTGAGTTCGTTGAAAATCAATTTTTCCGCAGCACGGCCACCGAGCAACACCGCAATTTCGTCCAATAATTCTGACTGTGTCACTTGTAGTTTGTCTTTTTCCGGCGGTGTGAGTGTAAAACCAAGAGCCGAGCCACGAGACAAAATGGAGATGCGATGCACGGGATCAGAATGTGGCGAAACGTGCGCAATAATTGCGTGACCGGCTTCGTGATACGCCGTCATACTGCGTTCTTCTTCGTCGAAGAGCCGCTTTTTGCTCGGGCCGAGTTTCACTTTCAAAGATGCTTCTTCAATATCTTCTGCGTTGATTTCGATTCGGTCATTACGGGCAGCGGCAATCGCGGCCTCATTTAACATATTTTCCAAATCAGCTCCTGAAAAACCGACTGTGCGTTTGGCGACACGGTCCCACTTCACATCTTTGTCAAAAAATTTGCCTTTGGCGTGAATGCTAAGAATAAACTCTCTTTCTTTGAGATCCGGTAAGTTCACTTGGACGCGGCGATCAAAACGACCTGGACGAATGAGCGCTGGGTCGAGCATGTCACCACGGTTGGTGGCGGCCATCACAATCACGTTATCGTTTTGGGTGAAGCCATCCATCTCTACCAAAATTTGGTTGAGTGTTTGTTCGCGTTCATCGTGGCCACCCATGCTGCCGTACCCACGAATGCGGCCGATGGCATCAATTTCATCAATGAAAATAATTGATGGAGCGTATTTTTTGGCGGTTTGGAAAAGGTCGCGCACGCGCGAAGCACCCACACCAACAAGCATTTCCATAAACTCAGAACCAGCCATCGAGAGGAACTGGCAGTTGGCTTCACCGGCGACGGCGCGAGCGAGCAAGGTTTTTCCGGTGCCACTTGGTCCCACCAGCAGCACACCCTTTGGTGTCCGCGCACCAACTTTTTTATATTTCTTCGGATTCTTCATGAAGTCGACAATTTCTTCCAGCTCTTTTTTGGCTTCATCCATACCACCAACATCCGTAAACTTCGTGTCCTGTTTTCCTTTGACAAACAATTTTGCTTTGCTGCGACCAATACCCATAATACCATCTTGTGCACCACGTGCTTGGCGGAAAAGCACCAAGAAAATCACGGCCATGAGTACAATCGGGATCACGTTAATGAACAGTTGCCAACCCATTTCCATGAGGGAAAGATTTTCGACCTTCACATCAGCGGTTGTGGGGTCGATGTTTGCATTTTTTAAGATGGTGAGAAGTTCTTGGTTATCTTCTTTGCGTGTAATTTTGCTGGTACCGTCCTTGTACTTTACCGTGACGTCTGAGCCAGAAACCGTGAGTGAATCGACTTTTTTGTCGCGGACGTCACTTACCATTTGCGAGAGACTGATGCGGTCCTTTTGGCCACCACCAAAAATAGAGAAAAAGAATGGCAAAAATAAGAGGAAAACCAAGAAAAAAAGGAGGCCGCGGTTGAAGAATTGGTCGAGATTTAACTTAAACTCGACTTTGCGGACTTTGGTTTTTTCTTTTCCATTTTCTTTTTCGACTGGTTTTTCAGACGAGTTTTGCGGCTCACTTTTCGTTTCTTCTTTGCGTTTGCCTCGTTTGATGGAGAAAGGTTTGTTCATGGTGCGATTTGTTCGGGTAGTTTAACACGAAAGAGAGTTCGAGCCAATTGGAAAGTTAACGGATAAGGGTTCCGGCTGGTAAGCTTGGATCAAGTGGAAAAATAACCGGACGCAACTCGGTGTTTCCATCCATTGCCGCATCAGCCATCATCATCATGCCTTGACTTACCCCCTCACCCATCTTGCGTTCAGCCAGATTGATGACAAAGGGAAATTTTTTGTTGAGAAAATCTTCTGGTGAGTACCATTGCCGCACGCCAGACAAAATTGTTTTGTGGCCAAATTCTGGACCAAAATCTACGGTAAATTGGAGAAGTTTGCGGCTCCATTCCGGTGCCGAAGCCTCGACCACCTCGCCAATGCGAAGCTCCAATTTTTCAAAATCAGAAAACTCTATTGTTGGTTTCATATTTTCATTTCTTTCTATATTAACGTATTAACACATTCACAAAATGTTAACGGGCTAACATATTAATTGAGTTTGTTATAGATGCCAATGACTTTATAAACTTCCGCTAAGGTTTTATCTGCAAAATCGGCAGCTTTCTTTGCACCAGATGACAAAACGTGGCGGATATATTCGGGATTTTTTTCCAGTTCTTTTCGTTTTGCGCGCGCCGCAGCAAAAAAACGTTGATGCGCCGCAAATAATTTTTCTTTTACTTCCACGTCTCCCACCTCACCTTTGCGATATCTTGCCTTCAAATCTTCGACTTCCTCACGGTTTTCATTTAGCAAATCATGGTACAAAAACACTGGATTGCCCTCCACTTTTCCTGGATCAGTCGCTCTTTTTCGGTTTGGGTCAGTGTATGAACTCATAATTTGTTTACGGATAGTCGCTTCGTCTTCAAAAATTCCAATGGTATTCCCCAGCGACTTACTCATTTTGCGCTGACCATCAGTCCCCACAATTTTGCCAGTCTCTTTACCAATCAACGCCTCGGGCAAAGGAAAAACCTCCGTTCCGTACGTGCGATTAAATGATTCCGCAATATCACGCGTCAACTCAACATGTTGCCGCTGATCTTCACCCACCGGCACACCATATGGTTTGTACAACAAAATATCCGCCGCCATTAAAATTGGGTAGTTAAAAAGCCCCATATTAATGGAGCCAACCTCAGTATCTTTTTGCAGTTTGTCTTTGAACGCATGCATCCGCTGCATCTGGCCATACGAAATATAGTTTCCTAAGACCACCGCAAGTTGGCTATGCGCCGGTACGTCTGATTGGCGGAAAAAAACGCAACGTTCTGGATCGAGCCCAAGCGCCAAGTAATCGGTGATCACACCAACAATATTTTTCTCCAACACGTCACGGTCATGGATGGTTGTGAGCGCATGCAAATCAGCCACAAAGTAATACGTCTGAGCAGAATGTTGCAACTCAATCTGCGGTTTCACCGCACCAAAATAATTTCCAATGTGTAGCGAGTTGCCACTGGGAGTAATGCCGGAGAGAATGCGGTTTGATTGCAAATTTTTCATATATGCCTTTCAGCACCTGTGATTGTATCAGCTATAACGAGAAAATTTCATGCGCTTCACCACAACCCGCGCCTCACCTGAATGCAGGTACTGAACGCCAAACTAACTCCAAGCGATGGTCTTCACCTAAGCGATACCGTAACGCTTTCACTTCGCGCACTGAGAACTCATAGTGAAAACGAAACTCAAACTCCGGCACAGTTTTGCTCCGGCCAACCCGCGTAATAATCGCCAAAATCACTTGGCCAATTTTCTTTTCATCATAGCCAAAGTTTTTGTTGCCATGTTCCTTGTCATAGGCACGCACATAATTACACATCTGTTCCACTTTCGCTGACATATTTTCCTTTCTTGAGTTTTTACTCTTTAAATTTTTACTTTTTCTGGCACAGCGTAATCATTTGCGCTTGTAAATTTTGCAAAGATTGTCGGTCGACTGGTGAGTCCAAAATTTGTTTGCACATTATGGTTGCTGAGACAATCGCGGCAAGTGCGGCGGAGATTGTCAAGCATTTTTCAATCGTTTCCATTTTCATGTTTCTTTCTTTTTTTCATTCAAAATATTTCTATACATTGATGCCTAGCCAAAAATTAGGCATAAAAAAAGCCCCTCTGTAGGGGCTCATTCACATAAATTTTCTTTTTTATGTACGATGAAAGAACCCCTCCATTGCGTGAGCAAAGTAGCGGTGCCAAATTTTTGCTGGAACAGGCATATTTTTCATAACAATGTGAGTATACAGGATCAGGAGACTTGGGGCAACTGCTCTGGCCCACTTTCGGGCGGACGTATCTGTCTTTTTATTCCTTCGGGTGCACCCATCGCTATCCTTTTTCAATGAAAATGAAATGGAGTTACAACTCCTCAATCTGCACACTGGGGTTCATGTCGGGGGCTTCAATTAACTTCAAGTATTTTTCAGTTGTAGTAATGCGTTTGTGGCCCACAAGTTGGGAAACATACACGAGCGGTGTGCCGGCTTTGAGTTGCTCGATAATAAATGTGTGGCGTAAATCATTGACCTTACCCTCTTTAATGCCAGCTAAACGGAAGTAGCGATCAATTGCGGTCCGAATGTTGCGGACCAAAAATGGCCGGCAGGTTTTGGTCAAAAACACCGTTTTTTCGCGGGCGCGGGGGCGGACGTTTAAATACTCTTCCAATGCTTCGCGGGCAGCGGTGTTTAAAGGTACTTTGCGGCTCTCGCGAGAATTTTGGGCTTTAATAAAAATCACGTTGCGTTCGAGATCAACTTCACTGAGTTGCAAAGTCGATAGCTCACTGATGCGCATACCCGTTTGCAATAAAACTTCGACTATTGCATAAATGCGAATATCACTGCGGCACGCATCGCGGAGCGCACGATACTCAAGTTTTGATAAAATACGCGGTGGAGTTTGGTCATATTTTGGATGCACAATAATTTCAGCGGGGTTCTCGGTGACCAAGCCATCACCAATCACAAAACGGAAAAAGGACTTAATGGAGTTGATCTTGCGGGAAACTGACTTGCCAGTGTAACGTTGGTGTTTGAGAAGTTCTTTGAAAGCTTCAATGTCATCGGCAGTAATGTCGACCAAACTTGTCTTGGATTTTCCCGCTAAAAACTGGATAATCTGTTCGACATCTTTGCTGTAAGCGATAACCGTGGCATGGGCACGACCCGAACTTTCCAAGTTTTGTCGGAACCTTGCGCACAGCTCAATAAGTGATTCGTTCATATTATAGAGTCTTGAGTTATATATGTATATTTTTGTTACAATGTACCTGAGCAGGTATCAGGGCAAGATTTCGCGTTTTAGGCAAATGTAAGGGCTTATAATATCACAAGAAGGGTTTCTCTGCAATGTTCAGTGAACCGGTCAATTTCCCAGCTTTCTTGGGCAAAATTGTGTATTCGAAAGCCGCAATCGTTTTGGCAACGATTGTGACGATTTTGGTGTGTCTCTCTTTGTATTTAAACAGCCGCGCACTCGGCGGACATTCGCAAGATTCATTGAAGACTTTGCAGGCACAACTTGATAATGAGAAGACGCAGGTTTCCCAGTTACAGCAAACGTTGACGGATGCAAAAAGCAGTTATGCAAAAGAAAAAATTATTCGTGACCAATTACTGATGCAAAAACCTGGTGAGTACGTCGTGCAGTTGCCGGACTTGCCATCTCTTCCCCCACAACAAATCACAGAAACCAAAAAACTCACTCCGTGGGAAAACTGGAAAACTGTTTTGGGATTACCATAAAGGTCTTGGGATTGCCTGAGAGTTGTGATAAAATAAGGCTTCTCGCGCGGGATAGTGTAGGGTGCACGTGAGGCTCATAATCTCACAGGCTAGGTTCGACTCCTAGTCCCGCAACACTCAGAAAAACCACCTTTTGGTGGTTTTTCTTTTGGTTAACCGAACTGAGGCGCCTCTCATCCGATTAAAATCCTGTGCTAGAATTCTTCCATTATGTCCCCTCAAAAATGGAAGTTGCTTTCCAAAAAAGATGTTTCTCCTAGCAAGTGGTTCCCCATTGAGTCTCGAACGTACGAATTGCCAAATGGCAAAATTGTAGAAGATTTTACGGTCACTACTTTGGGCGATGTAGCGATGGTTATTCCGATTACAGTCGACCACAAAGTTGTTTTAGTCAATCAATTCAAACCCGGCATTGGCGATATTCTTTTACAATTTCCGGCTGGCAGAATTGAGAGTCATCACCAAAATATTTCACAAACGGCCCAACACGAGCTCGAAGAAGAAGTTGGTATCAAAGTTGAGGAATCACAGTTACATTTTTTAGCGAAGGTTCACGCTTTTTCAACGAAAGCCAGCGAAGTTGTCCATCTTTTTCTCGCTGAGGACTGTGAATTTAATTCGACGCAGCATTTAGACAGCAACGAAGATATTGAAGTTGTACAACTCAGCTTTGCCGAAATGGATGAGAAAATTTTGAATGGCCAAATTTGGGATGCCGAAGCGATTGCGGGTTGGGAATTAGCAAAAAAGAAGTTTCCTGAAAAACTTACGTTTAAAAATAAAGTGTCGAATTAGAGTTGGACTTTATAAACCCCAACAAACTCCTCATCCAGCGGTTTGGGAAACTTTGCGATAGGTTGCAGAATTTTTTCTAAACCCGCAAACTGCTCGCCGCGCGAAACGAAGTAGACTGGAATGTGCTGCGCCAAAATTTCTTGTTTTTGCGTTGCATTTTCTGGTGCAAAAAAAGTTTGGATGGCAAAGAATTGGACTTTCGGAAAATGTTGCAAATACACTAACATCGCACTTTCAGGATTTCCGCTATCCGCGCGCAGCAACACCACGATTCTTGGTTGCGTTTGTGCTTGAGAACCCAACCACCGTGCGGCTTCATTAACTCCGTAGCCAGATGTCCAACCCGTGACATATTGACTGAAGTCAGCGCCGGCCAGTGGTAAAATTTTCGCGTAGTCATAAAAAATAAGTGGTGAAATGATCAGCACAACGCCAGCAAAGAAAGCAAGTCCGGAAATCAAAAAATCTGCTTGCCAAAAACGAGACTTCAAGTAATCAAGACCTAATGCAGCCGTGAGTAACATCATCGGCGCCACAAAAGAAACGTATCGTGACGTTAGTCCAGGAATGAGAAATACTTCAACCAAAACTGGAACCATCCAACAAATCCACAAAATGTCGTGCTCTTTCTGTCGCCAGTTTTTCACGGTTCCAATAACCACTGCCAAAAAAACACCGGGAGTGAGATAAAGAAAAAACCAACTGACAACTTTACTGAAGTTTCCCACCCACAGTGCGAAAGGAAAATGCAACACATCGTTTAGTGATAACATCCTCGTCGCTTCTTTAGCATGGATTAGTTGAAAATATGGACTGAGAAAAAATGTCAGTGCTACACAACCAAAAACGCTCAGTGCGATTGCGTAAAAACTGAGTCTCTCATAGTTGCGATCTTTTTTATTTACAATGTCCTTCACTGCAATCACAATCATTGGAAAAATAACCACCAACATCGTCGACTTCATCAACCAACCAATGAGTAAAGTAGTACCTAATAAAAAACTCGCTGTGTATTGCGGCCGCTCGCGAATTTTCAAAAAGAAAAAAAGTGCGACCATGCTGCATGCAGTGACCGGTGACTCAGTAAGTGACATACGGTCAAAAAAAACCACAAATGGCACGCAACAAAACAATATGATCAAAAATGTTTTGGCTGATTTTGTACAAGAAAAAAATCGTTCAGCAATAACAATAGTCACCAAAAAAGTGACGAAACCAAAAAAAATGCTGACTGCTCTGCCCACGAAAAGTGGGTCGAGCGGCAAAAGTTCTGCAATTCCTAAAATCACAAAGTAGCCAGGTTGTTTTCCATCAAGAATGAGTGGCAATTTCCAGTTGCTTGCATCGTTTGTGATCGCTTGGCCCCAGTGCAAATAAATTGCTTCGTCATTGAAAATTGGCAGAGAGTTAAGGCTCACAAAACGGAAAGCAAAAAATAAAACGATCGCCCATAGTGGGAGTATTTGCCGGAATCGTGAAGCAAGAAAGAAAGGTTTCACTCGTGTTTGAGTTCCTTAATTTTCTTTGGTTTTTGGGTTACATCACGTATCACTTGTCCGTCTGATAACTCAATATCACGGTGGGCAAGTTTGGCGTATTCTGGCTCGTGCGTCACCATCACAATCGTTTGGCCATGTTGATTCAGTTGCACAAAAATGTCTAAAACTTGTTTCGAAGATTCAGTGTCGAGGTTTGCAGTTGGCTCATCGGCAAAAAGAATTTTTGGCGAGTGCGCAATGGCGCGAGCGATGCTCACGCGTTGCTGTTGGCCACCTGATAACTGGCTTGATAAATTATGTAATTTGTCACCGAGCCCCACTTTTTCCAATGCTTCTTGCGCTTTTTTACGTGCTGGATCCCCTTTTACACCCTGCATTAAGAGAGGTAACAACACATTTTCAATAGCGGTGAGTGTTGGCAACAGCGCGTATTCTTGAAAAATGAATCCAAAGTTATCGCGCCTGTATAAAACTCTTTGTGCATCAGATAATTCCAAAACATTGTGCTTGTCGATTGTAATCACACCTTCATTTGGTCGGTCCAACAAACTCAAGCTATACAATAGTGTGCTTTTCCCTGCCCCCGATCTTCCGGTAATTGCTAAAAACTGACCAGTGGGAATTTCAAAACTCAAATTTTTGAGCGCGATAAGCTCTACATCACCGGTGTGAAAAATTCTGACAAGATTTTTGACTTGAATCATATGAAAGCCCTATCTTCCTAAGATAGCATCGAGCGTATTTTGTTTTGTCACTAACCACGCTGGAATAAATCCAGAAATCAATGATGCAACTGTTAAGATAATTGCTCGCGGCATAATGTCATTCATCGTGATCGCTAATGTTCCTGGAATACCAGCAATACTAAATGGGTGAAGCTGGTAATATGGCACGAGCAAACCCATAATTAGGATTGTTGCCACTGTCGTTCCTAGCAACGCATAGAACAGCGCCTGAAAAACATATGATATCTCAATCGCGACACTTGAAATACCAATGCCTTTTAAAATACCAATGAATTTGCGCCGTGTTACCGCGTTCACATAAATAACAATAAAGATTGTGACTGAGCTGACGATGACTGCAATACCTCCAATTAAATCTTCCAACTTAGTAAAAACTTGCAACTCACTCGCAATGCCTGCTGGTAATGATTCATCAGAAGTTTGAACAACAATGTCACTGTTACTACGCAGATTTTTTATGAGGTAGTCTTTGGCGAGTTTTTCAGAAGCACCTGGTTGAAGTGAAATTGCAATTTCACTGGCACTCAGAATGGTATTATTTGTTAAAGCGCGCAACTGTGAGTCGACCATATATATGCGGCTATCGATCGTGGGCACGTTCGTCGTAATCACGCCCTTAATCACTACTTCTTTTTGGACACCATTGACAGTCAAACGAACGCGCGAACCGATATCGGCATTTTTGAGAACGCGCGAACCCACTGTATTCGCTGCGTTACGAATCGTCGCATATTTTTGCATCAATGTTGAGCCAACCAAAATCGCATCAGCATCATGAGGACTGAGATATGAGCCAGCGACTACAACACTCGATAAATGCGATGTTTTGTCTTCTGCAACTGGATCGATGCCCACAATTTGGCCATTTGCACTTTCGGCAAAATCGGATAAACGAACTTTGTTTCGGTAGTTATATTCCAATAGCGCCGGATCGACAAAGCGAACTGAGACTGCACGGAATTGGGGCATGTTTTTTGCTACTGACACAACACTATTTGCCAGCGGAATGTCATTTTTATTTGTTGCCGGAACCACCAAAATATTTCCTGAGTAATAGAGTTTGTATGCACCGAATAAACCGTCCGCAATACCAAAAAGCAGTCCGCCAATAAATAACATGTTGAAAAAAGTCAGGCCAATCACGAGCATAATCAGCAGTGTCGTCCAAGGATTACTGCGTTTAATGTCCCGCACTGCAAGAAAAAAACCAACGTAGGCTTCTTGTGTGAACGACATAATTTATTCTACGCTCGGATTTGCCACAATTTCTGTTCCTGCCAAAAGACCATTGAGTATTTCTGTTTTCGTAATTCCTTTTGCACCAATCATGATTGGAATCAACTGATGAGATTGAGTTTTCTCAACAAATGTTTTTCCGTCTTTGCTGACGATGGCACTATTTGGCACATCAATAACACCATCCTTGCGTAGCGTTTCTAAAGTAATAAGCGCTGTCATGTTTGGTTTGATACTGGGCGGCAAATTATCAACAGAAACACGCGCCGTATACGTCACGACACCCTGTGTAGTTGTTCCAACTGTATCGATGGCTTCAACCGTGCCGGAAAATGTTTGATCTTTTAACGCGTCAAAAGTAATGCTGGCCCTTTGGCCCTGAGTAATTTGCGCAGCATAGTCTTCACTAATATCGGCATTGATATATGGATTCGCCAAATTTGCGATAATGAAAACAGAGGCATTGACCGGAACTTGGTCGCCGTTTTTATTCAATAAATTCACAACCGTACCGCTAACTGGCGCAATGACCGTCACGCTTTTTGTTTCTGCGTACGCTTGTTGGGACGCTGATAACACGGCTTGGTCTTTTGCCAAAACCATCTGCTGGTTTTTGTAGTTCGCTTCCGCCGCCAACCAATCATCTTGCGCAGTCGTAAATTCCGGAAGAACCCGGTTGCTTGTGTTGGGAGTGCTGTCAGAATTTTGGTACGTGCCATTCGTGGCGAGGTTAAAGTATTTGTTCCATGCGCTAAACATTACAGACTGTAAAGTGTAAAGCCCAGCTTTGTCTGCTTGGTACACACTGTTTGTCGCGACGTAGTTTGCATATGCAGTTTTTTGCTGGTCAGGAGTAGCAGTACTTTGGACATGAAAAACCGGATCACCTTTTACTACCTGAGAAGTATTGTGCACAAAAATTTGGTCAATGATACCCGTGGTTGGTGAAGTAACTGGCATTTGTGACGCAGTCATGTATGTGCCACTCACTTGGATGGTGTCTACCAAATCTTCTTGTTTGACGACATATATCAGATCAGTATTTGGTTTTTGGAGTAAGAAAACTCGCGCTAACAAAAAAAGAATAATGATTCCGAAACAAATAAAGTAAAATTTCCTGACCTTCATGAAAGCCAAAGTGCGACTCATCTTTTCAGTATAGCACTCTAGAGATGTGCTAAATATCTGTTTATCTCTCCAATCATCTGTGGTCCGTTGTAAACCATTCCGGTGATAAGCTGCACAAGGTCGGCTCCAAGTTTAAGTTTGATTGTTGCATCCTCTCCTGAAAAAATTCCGCCGGTACCAATAATCACAAACCTCTTGTGGAAATGGTGTCGCGTAAATTTTATCCAATGATTTGAGCGATTCCATGTCGGCTTGCCACTCAAATTACCATGTCGTTGTTGCCAAAGTATTTTGTCATCAGGGTGCACATCAGGGTTGTTTTTATCTTTCGTGAGGTTACCAAAAATGACTCCGGCCACAAAAGATTTATCTGCTGTTCGCAGTAACGCGAGCGTTTCCTTCTCGGAAAAATCAATGGGCATTTTGAGAAAAACTGGTCGCGAAACATGCAGTTTCTGCAGTGACTGGAGTAGTGTTTGAAGATTTTTGGGATGAGAAAAAGGTTGGTCCTCAGCCGTATTCGGACAACTGATATTGAGTTCATAATATGAATGCAAAACTCCGGATTCATCAAAAAGTTGAAATGTTTGAGTGATGTCTTCAATGCGTGCCGCGAGTGATGAGAAAACAGTGTTTGTATTTCCAATACTGATCCCAATCGGGATTTCAAATGTGCGGTTTTCCAGTTTGCGAATAATTGCTTTTGCTCCAATAGTTTTAAAACCTTTATTCACGAGCAGTGCACGTGATTTTGGAAAACGGCCAAGTCTCGGTGGCTGATTTCCTTGGTATGGTTCCAATGTCACCGTGCCAATCGTTGCGAAACCAAATCCGACCGACGGTAAAATGTTTGTCAACTTTGCTTCGTAATCAAAACCGGCAGAAAGACCGACGGGATTCGGAAAATGGATACCGCAAAGAGTCCTTTCCAGTGAAATATGACGGTACTGGAGAAGCATCTCCGTCAGGTTTCGGGTAAAGGTATATGATCCCAACCACTCGCCCATATCCGTAAATGAATCATGGACTTTTTCCGCGTCAAGTTGGAACACAATCGGTTTTAGCGCGTTAACATACAAAAAAGAAAGTATGGAGTTAAACATCATTTGCGCTATTATACTTCTATGAAAACTTTTTTGGCTTTATTGCTCGTCGTTTGTGGGATTCTTGGTATTTTTGATGCTGGGTATCTTACATACAATGAATTCTCTGGCCAAGTTCCGCCCTGTCGCCCACCTTTTGCGTGCGATACTGTGTTGAAAAGTGTGTGGTCACACATAGGACCGATTCCCTTATCAGTTTTTGGGTTGATTTTCTACGCAACCATTTTTCTTTTGGGTGTTCTCGCTGTTTTGGAAGTAAAAAAATTGACGATTGGAAAGCGAGAAATTTACTTGCCTTTTATAACTGCATTATTGGGCATTTTTGGCGCCGGTTTTTCACTCTACTTAGTTTTTATCATGGGTGTTATTTTGAAAGCGTGGTGTCTGTATTGTTTATTCTCAGCAACCAACAGTGTGATAATTTGTCTATTGAGCACGAGTTTCTTTTGGGTTTCACGGTCGAAACAATTTGAATCGTTATCAACAAGGTCACAGAGAGCTGCTAGAATGGACACATGAGATCTTTGAAGATTTCGAAAATGTTGATCGCGCTAATTCTCGCGCTCTGTTTTTTTCTCAACACTTCTTTGGTTCATGCAAGTACTTTTCCAAATATTCTTCTTCATGGCCCGCGCACACGCAAATGGATCGCACTTACTTTTGATGCTGACATGACACCGCAAATGAAAAAGCGTTTGGAAAACGGTGAAGTCCCAAGCTGGTACAACGAAAAAGTGGTGCAGATTTTGCGCGAGACACAAACACCAGCCACGTTTTTTCTCACTGGCATGTGGACGGAAATCTACCCTGATACAGCACGCTCATTTGCGACTGACCCACTTTTTGAAATTGAAAATCATTCATATTCCCACCCCTCTTTCTCCGGTGTGTGTTATGGTTTGCGTCAAATTCCTAATGATCAAAAATTAGCAGAAGTGCAAAAAGCGCAGCAAGTCATTTTGGAAAAAACTGGGGTGGCGCCGCACTACTTTCGTTTTCCGGGCGGCTGCGCGGGGTTAGATGATATTCGGTTGGTGAAAAGCCAAAACTTAGGTATTGTGGGGTGGGACGTGATCAGCGGCGACGCGTTTAGTAGTGATGAAGCAAAAATTGAAAAACACGTGTTGAAAAAAGTGCAAAATGGCTCAATCGTTGTTTTTCATCTCAATGGTGGACCAAACGCACCGCGGACAGCCGATGCTCTGGAAAAAATTATTCCAGAACTGAAAAAAAGGGGCTTTCTGTTTATACAAGTGAAAAAGATGGAAGGAAGCAAGTAAAAGGTTACCCCACGATTACTTGCCCGTCCAAGTGTAAGTTCGGGTCATTTTTGATTTCTTCGGCAAGTTGATCACTACTCGCAGAAATAGACACACCCGTCATAGGTGACCTGCCGATTAGTTCTAAAACTGGAAAAGCATCTCTAAATTTTGGCTGTGTCTTTTTAGAATCAGTCAATCTGAGAAATTTCCCAATTTCTGTAAGTGACGGGAACACAGTAGATTCTGTGACTTGTATCACTGCTTCACCGAGAATTTTGTGTAGTAGTGGGAAGTGAATTTTCTTAACGCCCACAACGCGCAACCTTCCAACTTGTGAGAGATAATCTGCGGCAAAAAAATCAATAAGCTGAATGGCAAACTCACCACCTATGCTTCTCGTATTTTTTAGAGAGCTACTATCTCGATTAAAGTCGACATCTCCCTCCACTTTTTCAATGAGAAATGGCCAATAATCCTCAACCGATGACAGAAGAACTGAAACTTTCACGGTGACCATTCCATTTTCTCCAACTTCCAAGATATCTTTTGGTTGAGTAGAGTGCTTTCTGAGCCACGTAATGATCAGATTTTGAGCTTTTTCTTTGTACTCGTTAAGGAATTTTTCATGCACTTGTGTAAGCTCATCCATTTCTCGCTGAATCGCGGCTTGTTTTTCTGGAGTTGGAACAACGGTAAAATCGTCCACCAATCTTTGCAGTTCTTCAATAAATTTATTTTGTTCTGCGAGATTGTTGGTGAGTATTTGGCAAAACGTGTTCATATTTCTTTATCCAAAACTACGTCTCCATCTACACTGAGGTATATGTCATTTTTTATTTCATTTCTTAGTTCTCTGTTACTCACGGACACAGATAAGTCTCCTTCTTTACCAATTTTGCGTAAAGTTGGGAAAACGTCCCTGAAATGCAACGGCTCGGCTAGCCAACCTCTGTCAGTGACCGCTACCATCAATTTATTTTTGATATCTGAGAGCAGGGAAAAAACAACATTTCCTGAAAATCGAACTTGAACGTGGTCGGCAATTTGTAATTGCGGAAAGTTGACTCCGTGGGAAAAACTTATATAGATATCTTTCACTTGCAAGAGGTGTGGCGCAACAAAATCGCGAAACAAATTAATCGTCAACTCACCGTTAATGACTTCAGTGTTTTTCAGGGAAGTAATTTCAGTAATAGGTGATACATCTCCATTAACCGTTTTAATTAACTCTGGCCAGTATTTTTTTACATTGGCTCGAATATTTTGTTTAAAAATCACCATCCCATCTTCCCCAATCTCGCAGATGTCGTTTGGAGAAAAAAACCGAGCATCGTTGAACCACTGCACTATTACATTTTGAACTTTTTTCTTGTACTCGCTGAGGAATTTTTCATGCACTTGTGTAAATGCGTTTAATTTTTCCTGAATTGCTATTTGTTTATTAGAAGTCGGTACGTCAGCAAAATCTTTCACTAAGGCTTCGAGTTCGATAATCGATTGTCGCTGCTCTGCGAGGGCAGTGGTGAAAGTTTGACAAGAACTATTTGTTGGAAACATATGATACATATCCCTGATACTGGAATTCGTTTTTGGGAATACTTTCAATGAACGAAGCTACTGCTGCACTGCCGACGGAAACCATACTGCCTTGGTTGTTTGTCCTCATTCCAACTGATCGTAGAACTGGAAACCATTTACGAAAATCTTCTGGGTTAGTGAGTTGTAGAACCCAACAAGAGTTTCCAACAGTGGTTAACAACGGTGCTTCTATTTTTGTTGCTTTTGGCGCAAAGAAATCTCCTAAAAGTTCTCGTAAACTAGACAAATTAACTATTTCTGCGTTATCAAAGTGCAAGCTTGTTGTGCGTTCAAGTTTTGGCAGGTTGATTTTTTTCAACCGACCTATAGTAACTCCAAATTGCACGAAGTTTAAACTATCCAAATTTACTTCTAAAGCCATGGGTATGCGTATTCCTTCAGCTGTTATTTCTTCAAGTTCTGGACAATTTACTCTTTCAATAATATTTGTCACTTCTGCCATGTCGAGTGCCATCGTTTTTTTTAATTTTGGACATTCAAAAAATTTCAATTGTCCACGCACTTGTATCCTACTTCCTACGCTCACTAAATCAGGTGCCCCGAAACCAATATCTTTGTCATCACCATAAATCCGTAGGTATTTCGTCACACGCTCGAGTCCTTCTAACGGCGCAGAACCTCTGTATGAAAAATCGCCACGGATTTCCTTAATAAGTCTGGGCCAATAATCAAGATATGATGTGCGAAAATCTAGGTCACGATTAATTACAGCCCTCATGTTTTCGACAGAAACACTACCATAGTAAGCACGAAACGAATTTCTCACGAAAGCTTCGATGAGTTCTCTTACGCTCTCACTATATCGTTTTTCAAATTCTTGCCACTGCTCAGAGAATTCTTCATCAAATTTTAGCAAAGACTTTTCAATTTCTTCTTGTCTTTCTTTCGTAGGTTTTCCTGCAAAATCATCTACCTGATTTTCTAGATCAAGTAAACGAGCTTGTTGCTCAGCAAAAAAAGCGCGGAAGTTTTGACACTGTGGACGAGGCATGCATGAATAGTTTATCATTATTATTGCTATGCCGAAAAATGTTCCTGTACACATCCATTGGGCATTGTTGTTTACCTCCTCGGCATTAATTGCAACTGTCGTGATTGCCGGAGCAACGAGTTTTTTCTGGCAACAAACAAAAAGATCTCTTGATACTTCGCAGCAGCAAGTGCGCGCGGCGAGTGCAAAAATTGCCGATTACTCGGACCAACTTACTTCCATTCAAGCGGCTTTGGCGACTTCACAAAATGATTTGCAGCAGTTGAAAAATACGGACCAAGTCAAGCGAAATGAAGCACTGCAAGCGGAAGTCACCGCGATCCATGACCAATTTACCAAAAGTGTGACTGAGTATGAAGACGTTTTAAAACTCCGAGATTTGGGAGTCAAAACGGACAAAATGGACACACTTTTTGCGCAAACATTGGTGTCATTGAGTCAGCGAAATTACGCTTCAGCAAGTGGGATCTTGGCGCAACTCGCACAGGAAATTCAGAAAGAACAGAATGTGTTAGCAACGAGCAGCGGTGGCGCTGCGCTCGCAAATGCAGTGCAGTCCAATGACGCTCCGGGGAGTGGCTACCGCCGCCAAACGGTGCAAAGTGATGTTGGGACGTTTGCCGTAGATATTATTGCCGCTGATCTTAATAGCACACGCGTCATTGTGGACACTGCTTCACCAAGCGACTGCGCAAATAACTGTCCGCTCGCTCCGCTCGCGGATTACGTCAACCGTAGCCACGGCTACGCCGGCGTGAATAGCGCGTACTTCTGCCCTGCTTCGTATCCCAGCTGCGCGGGCAAAACAAATTCTTTTGACACGCTGTTGATGAATAAAAATAAAACGTATTTTAATTCGGCAAATAATGTGTACAGCATCGTGCCCGCGGCAATTTTTTCCGGCAACTCTGCGCGCTTTTTGGCACACTCCATGGATGCAGGCCGTGACACGGGTGTTGATTCTGTCATCGCCGGACAGCCCTTATTATTGCTGAATGGCAACATCCAGTTTGGCGGTGACGGTGACCCAAAGAAAAATAGTCGCACCGGCCGGGCGTTTATCGCAAACAAAGGCACCACTGTGTACATTGGTGCAGTGCATGGCGTGAGCGTGGTGGAAATGGCACATGTCTTAAAAACTTTGGGCATGCAGAATGCAATTAATTTGGACGATGCGGGATCGTTGGCACTCTACTTCAATGGCCACTACATTGACGGACCGGGACGAACTCTTCCTTGGGGCATTGTGTTCGTGAGGAAGTAATGTTAGAACTCTCTGCGTGAGAAAAAAATTTGTTTTCCTTTCCTTTATTTTAGCCGTCACGATTGCGGCACTCCACATTTTTTATTTTTCTTTTACGTTTTTGGATAGTCACGCAAATATTTCCCATGCGGCAGATGGTTTTTTCCTTCCTGAAAATGTACGACCGGAACCGTTCAAAATCCCTCTGTATTTATTGGTAATGTCCAGCATTGCTGCTGGAAGTATTTTGGGACGGAAAAGAATCCAGAAATTTTTAGACAGTTTGATCAAAAACAAAAAAATTATTTCTTTCGCACCAATCGTCTTTACCGCATTATTCATGTATTTTGTGTGGTTGTTGGGTACATATCCGCTATTTGAATGGAATCAAGTTGCTCTCCCCAAAACTTTGCTGACTTTTGTTTACTCGTGTGTGTGGTTGGCAATTATTTTTTTGCTGCCGAAGTTCCTTGAACGTTTTAAGCTCAATTCAACAATTGAAAATTGCATCATTATCGCGCTCCTTATTTTCTTTACATATATCCCCACATTTCCTGTTTCGCTATTTGATTATTCCTATCTCATCGGTCCGGCACATGCGGTAGCTAGCGGCCAAACACTGTACAGCCAAGCTCCATCGCAGTATGGATTTGGTAGCATTTTGTTATTCGCACTCGCAGAGAAAATTTTCCCTGGCGTCCTTTTGAATTTAGGAGTGTTTATTTGGGCACTGTATATCATTGAAGTTTTTGTTTTATATGTTTTTGTGCGAAAGTTTTCTGGCTCTGCACGGGCTGGTCTATTAGCTCTCGCTACTTCAGTCACACTTTCATTTTTCTCACTGTTGTCTACACCATTTGGCATTCCACAAGTTGGTGCGTTCCGTTGGTTGCAGTTTTTGTTGACTTTTTTATTGTTGATATATGTAGACGACCGCACGGAAAAACTTTCCCGCAGAATGCTTGTCCTTTTTTTGATCGCCTTTTTGTCTTTGCTCGTCGTTGACGTGGGAATCGCAATTGATATTGCAGTATTTTTGTATTGGGGATTGCAATTTTTAGCTAGAAAAATCTCGTTTTGGCGATGTGTCCAAAGCGGTCTACTCTATTTGGGAGGATTGTTTTTAAGCTTCTGTGTGTTAAACACTTTTTCGCTCTTTCTCAGTGGAAAAATCATTGGTGTACAGCTCATTTTTCACACAGTGAGCCAGTACAGCCAACATGGCTACGGATTTTTGCCTTTGGCATTTCACACCTTTTTCTGGCTCTTTTTTTTGACAATAATCGCCAGTTTTTTTGTGTACACACTGCAAAAAAAAGAAACACTGTGGACGAGGGCCGTGCTACTTTCCGCGTTGCTGTTTATGACAGGATCAATGTACATGTTGGGTCGCAGTCATCCACACAACCTTTTCAATATTTCACGTTTGTGGGTGCTGAATCTTTTTGTTCTACTCACACCTTTAATCAAAAAAATTGAAACAGGAAAACACGCACGCAAAAATCTTTTTTATGTATCAGTGGTAGTTGTACTTATTTTTATTCCGTCTTTTTTTCGTCAACAAAATATGGTGCATTTATTCCGCGAAAAAATCGGACGATTGCCATATGCAGTGCCAGCACTAAGTAACAAATTTCCAGCAAAAATTCAAACCAATTTTGCGGTCGATTACGAGCGCGACTTGCGAAGTCTGCCAACTACTTACAAGGAAGAAGTTCAACTTTTACAAGAAACATTTCCCACACCAAACCAACCCATAGCGATTTTTGCACTAAACTCAACGTATTTTTATTACTTGTCACAACGCCCAAGCTTGCTGTGGAGCGACCCACTGGATATGATTTTGCAAACAGAAGAAGTTAGTCATGCACTTTTACCTATCAAAAAAAACGGTTGCCCCCCAGTCATTGCGTATGACCCACTGTGCATTGACCGTACCACATGCCACCGACCGCCAAATGATGGAATTTTGGTTGCACAGGACCAAGTTTACAAAGCGTTTGTGAAAATGTGTGGCAATTACAAACCGTTCCGCTGTGCGGGTGAGTTGTGCGCTGCACGTAGAAATTCCTCGAGCTAGTGTGGTACAATTTTCATACATATGATGAACGAGACCGATCAAAAAATTCTGCTAAAAGTTATCAGAAAACTTGAACAACTCCCTGTGGCAAACAAGTATGATGATGCTTTTCATTGGGCAGCAGAAAATTTTGAACCCAACGATCTTCAAAGACTAAAAAATGTTTGTGATCAAGAAATACATACACATCCCGGACGAAAAGAAAATCCTGCCTACGGCGATTTGTTGGCTCTTATTTTTCGCTTATCAGCCACTTACCAATTTCCAAAAGTTGGTTTACTGCAGGGTCGCGGCAGTAAACATCGATTTCGAACCGGTCTTGACGCATTTCATCCTTGGCATTTAGTCGAAACTGCAGGATATTTAGCAGATATTAATTTACAAGCCGTCGGCCTTAAAGGTCAACTGGTCCAAATTATCGAAGATTATCAAGGTCACCCAATAAGTCCTCAGCAACACCAAGTGCTTAACACTCTTTGTCTTCATGTTCAAAAAAGACTTGTGTCTTTGCAACTCCCTCATGAGCCTCAATCAGAAGACGACAATCCTTCGGAATATGAGCGCCCTTCTGATATTGAAATCCTGCAAAGTATTCTTGATGAACCAGATCAAAAGGGATTTGGACTGTTAACAGGCAGACAAATGCTGCAACTTCCATATTACAATCCTGACCTCAATCTTTGTCGGCGTTTAGAAAGCGGATCTGTTACTTTGGAAGACATTGGAACGAACTTAGGTCAGTCCATGGCACAAGAAAAGAAAAATGCCCTCGTTACTACTTTTCTACCAGAAGTGGACCTTACAACCATTCCCGAACTCGGTTTATAGTATTTTTTGGCAATTCTCGCACAACCCATACATCGTTAAGTGATGGTGGTCCACGGTGTAGCCGTCAATTTTTTTAGGAATATCAACGCGACAGGAAACTTCTTCCACTTTTCCGCATGACTCACAGCACAAATGGTCGTGGTGGTTCTTTTGCAACTCGTAGACAAATTCATCGCCACCAAAAGATTGTTGGCAGATAATGTCATCTTCCAAAAAGGAATCGAGGTTACGGTAGACACTCGTTTTATTCACGCGTAAACCCTTTTTATGCAACTTTTCCAAAATTTGCGGCGCAGTCAAAAAATGATATTTCTCCAACAAATGTAAAATCTCTTTTTTGAGTGGTGTCGCGCGTTTGGTTTTGAGTGATGAATTTGTCATATCTCTATTTTACCAGGTCATTTCCACCTCACTTCCCTCCCAGGATGTCTTGTTATTTCCTCACGGTGTGGCGCAAAAACGTGGCTGAGGTTGATGGCCGCAAAATATGTTAAGGCAGCAAGTCCGGCAATATAAAAACTCACGGGGTACGGCGTCAAAAATGCGAGCAGCAAACCACCCCACGTAAAGAGCAATCCCAGCACAATCGACAAGAAAAATGTGTGAAAAAGTTTGTGTGTCAAATGTTGCGCAACAGCTGCCGGTACAATGAGTAGCGCGAAGACGAGCAACACTCCCACGACTTGAATTGCTTCAGCCACGGTTACCGCAAGTAACAACATAAAAATAATTCCCAGCAACTGCACTCGCACTCCACGCGCTTCGGCAACTTCGGGATCGATTGAAACAAACACTAATGGCCGAAATAGAGCTGTGAGAATGACAAGCGAAACAACTCCGAAAAAAAGCGTAAGTAAAACATCGCCGCGCGTTACACTTAAAATGGAGCCAAATAATACACCCACAGCTTCGCTTGCAGAGTTCGTATAGAGCCGCAAAAACAGTACACCCAAACCCAGCGCAAATGATAAAATCATCCCGATTTCTACGTCGCGGCCGCGAATGCGTTTACCTAATGCGCCCATTCCAAATGCAGCAAGTAATGTGAAACTGAACATACCTAATAATGAACTCGTTCCGAGTAACGCCGCTCCAGTCGCGCCGGCAAAACCAATGTGTGAAAGCGCATGCGCCGCAAATGCTTGTGAACGCAGCACCACAAAATAGCCAATCACCGCACTCACGATTGCAATTACCGTCCCAGCTAAAAAAGCGTTTTGTACAAAGGTTTGGTGAAAAATTTCAAACATATGTTTTCTGTGCCGGTGAAAAAATCCGCACCGGCAAGTACACGAAAAATGAAATTGCGGCGATGTAAAAACTGACTGGCCATGTGCCATTAATTGCGAAAAAAATTCCTAGCCACGTGTAGAAAAGCCCCAAAACAACTGCAATAGCAATTGCCACAAGCGGTTGAGTAACAAGTCGTGTTGCTGTTGCGGCTGGCCCCACTAATAAAGTAAAAATGAGCAAAACTCCCACAACTTGTACGGACATCGAAACGGTGATGGCAACGAGAATTAAAAACAGAATCGCCAAAAAACGAATTGGCACACCGCGCGCTTCGGCAACTTCGGGATCAAAAGAACTAAAAAGCAGCGGCCGGAATATTGCCAACAAAAGGAATAGTGTCACTATGCTAAACGCGGCCGTAACCAAAACATCGCCACGACTAATTCCTAAAACCGTGCCAAACAAAATGCTGTACGCACGTTCCGCATAACCGGTATAGAGTGATAAAAACAGCGCTCCCAAACCCAACATCAGCGTCATAATCACGCCAATCGTGATGTCACGTTCGCGTAACTGTTTACCTAAAAATCCAATGCCCACGCTCGCCATAACAGTAAAAAGCAATAAGCCAAAAACTGGGTCGATTCCTAAAACTAACGCGCCGGCGGCGCCGGCAAAACCGATGTGTGAAAGTGCATGACCTGCAAATGTGAGTCCACGCGTGAGTAGAAAGTAACCAACAAACGCGGCGACAATTGCGACGAACGAACCAGCCAAAAAAGCATTTTGAATGAATTGATATTGGAAAAGTTGAAACATTTTACGTCTCCGCGCCAACCACAAACACACGATCTAAAGCCCGCACCACCTCCACGGGCGTGCTGTAGAGTGCGCTCAATGTTTTGCTCGTGATGACTTCGTCGGGCTTGCCCATTGCAGTGTGACCATTCACCATATACAACACCGAGTCAACAACAGACAACAAAGGATTAATGTCGTGCGCGACCAACAATGTTGTGACTCCGCGGTCGCGACAAATTTTTGCAAGCAATGTCACAATTTCTTGCGCGTGATTAATGTCGAGATTAGAAAGTGGTTCGTCCAACAATAAAATTTTGGGGTCGGTAATGAGCGCTTGGGCAATTAACAATCGCTGTTGCTCCCCGCCCGACAACTGTCCGATGGGCGCATTACCTAAATGTAGCGCATCAACTTCGCGCAAAATGTGATTGATTTTTTCTTCCCGTTTGCGATTTGGCCAACCAATTCCCCATTTGTTTCCGTCTAAACCAAAACCTACAACGTCGCGCGCGCGGAGCGCCAAATCTGTTTCCAACACCCGGTGTTGTGGCGCATAACCAATCTCACTGTTGCCGCGCCGTGGCAGTTTTCCCAAAACAGAAACACTACCCTTTGTTGGTTGTAGCAAACCTAAAAGCAGTTTGAGAAATGTACTCTTGCCGGCACCATTTGGCCCCAGAATTGCAACAAATTTTCCTTTTTCGATTTCCAAATTCACGTCACGAAAAACCGTGAGGCCACCCAGTTGCATCGTAAGGTTTTGGACTGAGATATCGCACTGAGCGGTGTTTAAATTTTTTGCCATCACTCTATTGTAGCGCTTTCTCTACCGCAGTGAGTTGGTCCATCATCCACATTTGGTATGTTTTGTTTTGTGGCATCGTTTCGGAAACCGGTATAACTGGAATACTCAATTGGTTTGCCGCATTCTGCAAATTTGTCGTAATTGGCGTCACCGTTTGGCTGTTGTAAATGAGAATTTTCACTTGTTTTTTATTCACCTGGTCGTTCGTTATCTTAACACTACTTGCGGGTGGATCATTCCCTTCAGCAATTGCTTTTTCAAACTCAAACGGCGTGAGCACTTTCAAACCCATCGGCTCAGTTTGGTACAAGTAAATTGTTTCAGTCAAACCCACTGGCGTCCCATTATATTTTGTTTTCACTTCATCCATTTTTTGTTGCAACGGCGTTAAAGAATTTTGAAAAGTTTTTAAATTTATGTCGAAAGTTGCCACGTCAGCAGGATCAATTTTTTTCAATGAATCCGTAATCGCTGCCGCAACTGCAGACATATTATCAACCCCATACCACACATGAGGATTGTCCGGTAATTTGTGCGGTGCAATGTCACCACCACTTAACACAATACGATTCTGGTTTGGTGATGCAGCCAACAATTTATTAATCCACGTATCGTATTCGAGCCCATTTTTAATGACAATATTTGCTTTGCTCAGTGCCACAGAATCCTGCACATTTGATTCATATTCATGTGGGTCAACATTGGGATCGGACAAAATACTCGTGACTGAAACGTGATCGCCGCCCAATTGCTTTACTACATCACCATAGAAATTTTCCGCGGCGACAACTTGGATTGTCGTATTTGAAGTTGTTGTTTCAGTTTTTGTCGTTTTCTTCAATGTTTTCAATACATATGCGCCAGCACAAATAAGAACAACTGCGCCAATCAAAACAAGAAAAAGTTTTTTCATATGTTGGCATTGTAATGCAACTAAGTTGCAATTGTCAATGACATTGCTTTTTATCTAGTTTGATATATAGTTAAAGAGAACATGCAAGAACACTTAACATGGGGATCGTTCATTGAAACCTTAAGCTTAGGAGAGCAGTTTACAGAATTTACGTATCTCTTAAATCGAATGGTCCTGATTGGTTTAATACACGATGAAGACGTTATTACGACTCAAGAATTGGAAAAGTTGATTGAAGACGAAAAAAATGCTGCAGAAACTTCGGCAAAAGAAATGGCAGCAGAAACAAGGGTAGCTTTTACGCTTGCACCACTCGAACATCAAAGCGAAGATGCAACATATGAACTCCCGCCAGACAAAAACCTGCGTTTAGCGTCATTTCTTTCGGTAATATTTGTCTATATGAAAGATTTTGGCGTTGAAGCAGAACCCAGCCAAATTCAAAACAACATGGTCCTCAAGTCATCTGAAATGAGTGTGCTCAAAAATGCACTTTACCATACATTTATTTCTTCATTGTAGCTTTGACTATGGCAGAAAAAATTACTTGGGTGACTTGGGAAATGCTTGTTGAAAGTTTATCCGGCGCACCTGAACTAGAAAACCTTTTGGTAAACTTGGGTAAAGTTCTCGACAAAAATAATGTTGAGCGTGCGGATTCAATTTCATTAAGTAGAGTGAATACATTCGTTGGACAAAAGAGTGAACTTGTAGTTCAACCAAGTACTAATAGTGATGATACTGAATCACCAACAATTCAAACTATTTCGGATTTAGATCAGTTTTTTGTGAACGTTATTGCATTTATCCATGTCAACGGCATTCCCGAATTCAGCCAACAACCAGAGCAAGAACAAGGAGACAAATACATCAGCACATCCCTGACAACTCTTCTTACAAAACGTCTCAAAAATCGCCTCATTGATCCAGCAAGATCGAAGAGAACAAAAGAAACTTCTCAAACCTAAGAAGCCAGTGGCATAAACGAAACGCGCTCCTGCCAACTGGCGCTGTCACAGTCGCGCTTTTTCAGCTCATTCAAGGTCGGTTTCCACTGAAGTTACTTTGCCAGCAAGTTGCGACATCACGGCGGCATTATAGCCAGTACCCATTGTTCTTGATTATCAACATTCATATTTCCACTTTCCAAAGTAAACTTCGTACTTGTATAATCTTGGGCGATCAAATACTATCACTACTATGAAAAAAATCACTGAACAAACTATGCCCGCTAAAAAAACCCAGAATGCTAGCGCGATGTTAAGTTCCGCCGCCACGATGATGCCAAAATCCATTACCGTAAACCAAATTCTTGTCGTTTTACTCGTCATCGCAGCGTTTTTCCTTGGTTCCCTTTACACAAAAGTGCAGTATTTGGAGAAAAATGGTGCGCCAACACAAGCAGAAGCTGGAAATCAAGCTGCAGGCGCTCAACAACAAGGCGCTGCACCAGCACCGGGACAAAAAGTTGACGTCACGCTTGGGCACTTTCCAATCAAGGGCAACAAAGATGCCAAAGTGACAATTGTTGAGTTCGAAGACTTCCGTTGTCCATTCTGTCAACGCTTTACGCTTGATACTGAACCACAACTCATTAAAGACTATGTAGATAGTGGCAAAGCGAAGTTAGCTTTCCGCCAATATCCATTCTTGGGGCCAGCGTCGAACGTCGCAGCTGATGCGGCAGAGTGCGCAAATGACCAAAACAAATTCTGGGAGTTCCACGACTACATGTTCAAAAACCAACCATCTGAGAGCGACACAAGCATGTACAACACTGATTCTCTAACCAAAATTGCCACATCGTTGGGCATGAATGGTAATGACTTCCGTTCCTGCTTGGATGCGAAAAAAGATGATGCCCAAGCTCAAGCTGACTTCCAGGATGGCCAAAAAGCTGGCGTAAGTGGTACCCCCACATTTTATGTGAATGGAATGCAGCTCGTTGGCGCTCAACCATACTCAGCATTCAAGACCGCGATTGATGCTGAACTGAATAAGAAGTCCTAGTTCAGCCAATTCTCAGTGAAACCCACTACACTTTGCAAAAGTTTTTAATTGCTTTCTCTTGGTATAAGAAAACACGGCTCGTAAGCCGGTTTTCTTGTAGCAATTTGAATCGTTATCGATAAAGCCGCGAAGCGGCTGCTATAATTTGACAGAGTAAAACTTCGAGCAGAACCATGACCAAACACCACAAAGTCTCCATTGCTTTGGCAGTAATCTACATTCTTGTGGTGTGTGCGTTCATGATTTCACACCGCATTTGGTTTTCGCCCGACCAGTTTTTTGTGTTCGCGTTATTTGGCGCGGTGTTCATGGGCCGCGCGCGGCTATTTATTTTAGACTGGATCCCATTTCTATTACTCCTTTTTGGCTATGAACTCTTGCGTGGTCTCGTGCCGTTCGTCAGCCAAAACCCTCACATTTTCATCATGATCAAAGCTGACCAATTTTTGTTTGGCTTCATCCCCACAATTAAAGCGCAAAGTTTGCTATATGACCCCGCCCACTTGCATTGGTACGACTACGTTTTGGTAACACTCTATATTTGTCACTTCATTATGCCCATGATTATGGGTTTCATTTTTTGGTTGAGGGACCGCGCTTTTTTCAAAGAGTACGCAATGGGTCTGCTCATTTTGTCGTATGCCGCATTTGTGACTTTTATGTTGTGGCCAGCGATGCCACCGTGGATGGCCAGCAACCGCGGTTACCTTCCCCCAATTAAAGAAGTCACTGGCCACGTCATGTCACATTTTTTTACTACACCATTTGCCGTACCAACGATTTATGCGCTGGTAGATGCCAACCCGGTCGCGGCAATGCCGTCGTTGCACGCCGCTTTCCCACTCATCATTTTCTTGTTTGCAGTAAAAAAATTCCGTAAACTCGGCTTGCTGCTTTTGCCCTACGTTTTTGGTGTATGGTTCGCCGTAATTTATTTAGGCGAACATTACTTTGTCGACGTCCTCGCCGGTGCGATTTATGCAACAGTCGCGTTTTTGATTGTCGAAAAAAAAGAGGTGCTGTTCAGAATAACATTTCTGCAACACCTCTTCTCTTTTATAAACAAACGACTGAGCTTTAAAAAAGCAGCTACTGAATAATCCCATCCGCATTTGTAATAATGCCGTAGTCATCACGTAAATTGATGTCATCGTTTTGGCCAGGACTATCATCAACGGAATTTAACTCAACAAAGTACAACGTCTCACCAGTTTTCACCGTGTATTGCTGGCGTTGGTCATTGGCTTCTTTGGGAATGAAGTCGACAATGAGTGAGCCGTCACTTTGCTTGTTCTGGACGATTGACCAACCCGCGGTGGCAGTTTTTGTATCTGCTAACATGTCTCCAGGCGCTACTTGGTACGCAGTTTTCGCTACGGGTAGGTCGGATAATTTATCACCCTTTTTTGGAAACGCGGGTGGCTTCATGCCGGCTGGTGGTCCTGAAGGCGAGTTCGTCGCAGCCACACTTTGGCTTTGTGAAGTTCGGTGCATCATCGGGTGTTGCAAGAAGCGACGGCCAAGTAAAGCTGTCTCCACCACTACGACTATTCCTAAAATTGCGATCGCAATATTTTTTGCCATATACAAATTCCTTCTATAGATATATTTTATTGACCCTGCTGAGTTTGTTGGCCACCTTGTCCTGCTGCTCCTCCACCTATACGCATCATCATCGGATTGAGTTGGATCATTTGGGCGGTGGTACTGCCATCAGGATTATTAGTGCCAAACACTCCAACGCGTGTGCCAACTTTCAAGTCCGTTTTTGCCGCAGCAGTTGCAGTGCTAATTGTTGTGGTACTAGAAAGCAATACGATTTTCGTACTGCCATCTTGCATTTTGACGGTGATGGATTTGTCGTCTGCATTTAAAATATCGCCAACAACACGACCGCCTCCGTTACCACCTCCACCATTGCGGTTTCTCCCTTGACCACCTCCGCCACCCTGTGTTGTTTGGGCCATTTGTGAAGTTTGATTTTGCTGATACTTCGTTCCGGCAAAGAACGCAACCGCGGCCACAACCACCACCACAATACCGGTGATAACAAGATTATTTTTCATACACATCTCCTTTTAAAATATAAAAATTATTCATAACGCAATGCCTCAATCGGTTGTAAATTTGCCGCTTTGCGCGCTGGATACCAACCGAATAACACTCCAATCACCCCAGACACACCAATCGCTAAAAGCATCGAGGTTGGTGAAAGTGTAAATGGAATATGCAAAAGTGTCGTGAGTCCAAATGAAATCGCCACTCCTAATAACATGCCAAACACGCCACCTGTGGAAGTTAAAATAATTGACTCAATCAAAAACTGCGTAATGATAATATTTTTGGTAGCACCTAGTGCCTTGCGCAAACCGATTTCGCGCGTGCGCTCAGTCACGGCCATTAACATGATGTTCATAATACCAATGCCACCCACAAATAACGAAATCGCGGCAATGCCACCCAAAAGTGCCGTGAACGTACCAGTGGCTTGGTTCACCGTATTGAGAATATCATTTTGTGAAACCATCGAGAAGTCAGCCTGGCTTGGATTACTGATATGGTGGCGACTCAGCAACAAATAGCCAATTTGATTTTCCGCATCCGTCATCACATCCTTGCTCTTTGCTTCAACACTTAAAGACGATAAATAGTTGACGCCAAAGAGTTGTTTCTGGGCTGTCGGTAAAGGCGTATAAATAATATCGTCTTGGTTGGCAAAACCGCTACCACCCTTTGATGTCGTAACACCAATAACCGTGAGTGTTTGACCATTGCTGCGAACAGTTTGGCCGATGGGATCTTGATTAGGAAATAGATCGCTCATCACTTGCGGACCAATGACCGCCACTTTATTTATTGTGTCCACGTCGCGCTGGGAAATAAACGAACCTTCATCAATCGTAACTTGGTGTACTTCAGCATAGCTCGGCCACACTCCAATGATTTGCGTGTTTGTGTTGTTGCGCCCGGCGGTAACTTGGGTACGCTTTGAGTATTCGGGTGAAATGGTTTGGATTGTGTCAACTTGTGAGGACGACTGCACCGCTTTTGCATCATCCAAAGTGAGGGTTTGGTTACTGCCTGCCGCTCCTCGCACTGCGCCAGTGCTTTGCGAGCCCGGAATGACAGTCAGTAAATTAGAGCCCAACGACTGAATCTGCGACTCAACTGATTTTTGGCTTCCTTGTCCCAAAGAAATCAGCGCGATCACGCTGCCAATGCCAATCACAATGCCTAACGTCGCCAAACCCGTCCGCATTTTGTTGAGCGTAAGCGCTTTGATCGACTGAGAGATAACTTCGATAATGTCCATTGGTATCCTATTCGTCGGTCTTTGTTTTTTTGTCTAACTTAATGACTTTTCGCTGTTTATTTTTTTCATCCAAAACAATTTTTCCATCTCTCACATGAATAATCCGTTGCGCGTGAGCTGCGATATCCGGTTCGTGCGTAATCATCACAATCGTGTGGCCGTCGTCGTTTAACTTTTGAAAAATGCCCATAATTTCATCGGCTTGCGCAGAAGCAATGTTACCTGTTGGTTCATCAGCGAGCAAAATTGCCGGCTGCATTGCAAGACCGCGAGCAATCGCAACACGCTGTTGTTGCCCACCAGAAAGTTGGTTTGAGGTGTGGTACAAACGGTGACCCAAACCAACCATCTCCAAGTATTTTTTTGCCCGTTCTTCCCGTTCTTGCTTTCCTATCCCCGCATACACCATTGGAAGCATCACATTTTCCATTGCAGTCGTGCGTGGTAATAAATTAAAGGCTTGAAAAATGAAACCGATTTTGCGGTTTCTGATACCCGCAAGCTCATCATCTTTCAGTTGTGAAACGCGTTCACCATCCAAAATATACTCACCACTTGTTGGTAAATCCAACGCACCTAAAATGTGCATGAGTGTCGACTTTCCAGATCCAGATGGACCCATAATTGCGACAAACTCCCCTTTTTTAATTTGAAAAGAGACATCGTCAAGCGCAACCGTTTCCATGGCTTCAGTTTTGTAGATTTTCGAAAGATGAGAGACGTTGATCATTGTGGCCTTTCTGTTCTTTTCAAAACAGGTTCTTACCCACCGCGGCCACCAGTGAGGATACGTGCGCCACCACCGCCACCTCCGCCGCCACCAAATGTACGGCTAAAAGGAGACGAGCCTCCATTACCTGTAGTCGCACCACCAGCGGATCCTGTGATGACACTCGTCACAACGTTGTCACCTTCGGCTACGCCGGATGTAACTTCAGTTTGTGTGTCAGAAGACAAACCAACTGTGACTGGAATAGACTGTAGTTGGCCATTTTGCACTTCACGTACAACTTGTTGGCCGTTTTGCGTCTGCACCGCACCTGAAGGTACGAGTAACACATTGTCTTTCGTTTGGGTAATCACGTTTGCAGACGCCGTCATGTTTGCAAAAAGTCCAGGCACTTCGGTGTCTAGTTGAATCACGGTTGGGTATGTCGTCACACCAGAACTCACTAAACTTTCAGAGTCGATACTCACAACTTTACCAGTATAGGTTTTGCCGGGAAATGCATCGAAAGTGAGCGTCGCTCTGTCGCCAATTTGCACATTTGGAATGTCGATTTCTGTTAAGTTGGTCGTGACCATTGGCAGTGCTTCAGTCTTGATTGTCGCAACTTTTTGTACACTGGGAGTATTTGTCGATGTCGTCGTGGTTGTTTGCTGCGTAATGATTTCACCCAGTTCTAGTGACAAGCCATCTACGACACCATCAATTGGCGCCACAATCACCGGGGAAGATTGTTGATATGTTAAGTAGGTCGAGGCAATGGACGCTTTGGCTGAGTTGACTGCCGTGTCATCTTTTACATACTTTGTTTCGCTCGCTAGAAATTGTTTCTGGGCGTTGACGTTTGCTGAGTCAACACTTTGCCACTGCAAGTCTGTGTATAAAAGTTTTGTAGCCGGATTGGTGTTATTACTGTTGCGATTGTTCACTGTGTCCTGTGCAAGCAATACACTTTGTTGGTCTTTCCACATTTGCGCATCGTCTACCATACGGCTATTTTCGGCACTGTTTTCTGAACTTACCGCAGATTGATAGCTTGCATATGCAGATGCACGGCGTTGTTTACCATCTGCATCCAGAGATACTTCAGCAATTTTTTGGCCTGCTTTTACTTTGTCACCGTTATGGACATACACTTTCGTGACCACACCAGAAGTTTGTGTGTTCACTGGCGAGTTATTTACGGAAGAAACCTGCCCCGATGCCGCAATTGAAACAACGAGTGTGCCACGTTGCGCAGCGGCAGTTTGGTATTGAGGCTTCTTTTGTTGAGCAAAAACTTTGGTGTAACCAAAATATCCGACGATGATCAAAACAATAACAAGACCGATAACTTTGACACGATTTTTGGGGTTGAGTGCAGATTGAAAAATATTCATGAAGTGTAGTTTACAAGGATATACTGAGAACTAACTGAAAAGCTTCAAACCATATCAAATGAAAAACATAAATGTGAAAAGCGTTTAGAAGCCTCCGAGCTTCTACAGCTTTGAACGATTATGTTTTTCATATCGGCAAGGTTACCAAAAACACCGTTCCTTTTTCACCAGTTTCAGAAACCCCGATAGATCCATTATGTGTCTCGACTATTTTTTTCGCAATCGACAAACCTAAGCCATAACCAGAAATCGTACCCTTGGATCGTGATTTATCCGCACGGTAAAAACGGTCAAAAATATGTGGTAAATCTTTTTGATCTATACCCACCCCTTCATCCCGAATGGAGATTTTCATATAAGAGTTTTGTTTTTCCGCAGTTACATGAACAGTACTTCCCGCTGGGCTATATTTTATTGCGTTATCCAACAAAATCACAAAAAGCTCATTAAGCGCGTGCGGGTCAGCGTGCAGCTCTTGATTCTCAATCGTTTCAACGAGGTGAATGTGTTTTTCTTTCATGAGCGGTTCAAGTTTCTTGGTGACTTCTTTTAAAACTGTTGCCAGTTGGGTTGTTTGGAAATGATTGACCGCGTTGCCATTTGGATTTTCATATTGTGTGAGTTCCAACAATGCATCGGAAAGAGTTTGCAAGTGATTTACTTCTTCTAAGTTGCTTTTGAGTAACGTTTTTGCCTGTTTGAGGTCGAGGTCTTTATCTCGCAAATGCACTTCAATTGAGCTACGCAAAGCCGTGAGCGGCGTGCGCAGCTCATGTGATGCGTCCGCGACAAATCGATTTTGTTCGTCAACCATCTCTTTAATTGGCTGAAGGGTCTTGCCCGCTAAAAAATACCCTACACCACTAGCTAAAACAAGAATGCCCAGGTTCACCAAAATGAGAATGACAATAAGGCGACGCTGAGCTTCCATGATTAAGTCTGGATCAATAACAAGCGGGGTTGGAGAAAATGGATGTTCGGTAAGTTGGTGCTCAATACGGACACGTTGGAAGCGCGCGAAGCGCGCGAGTTCACCTGATAAAACACGGTAAAGAACCACGCTAAACACAATGCTGATGAGCATGACGCTGACTAAATACCAAGCGGTGAGTTTGATTCTGGCTGAGTGAAACATATTTTCTAGCTACTGACTCTGTATCCAAAACCTCTTACGGTATAGATCAGTGGTTTTTGGTTAGGAAATTTTTTATCAATTTTATTGCGCAAATAACCAACGTAGACTTCCACAGTGTTTGGCAGAATGTCTGAATCGTAGCTCCACACATGACTCATAATTCTATCCTTTGTCAAAACTTGTCCTTGGTGACGAACCATGTATTCGAGCAGTGCATATTCCTTGTGTGAAAGTTGGATCGGCGTGTCGCCTCTTTTCACTTCATATGTTAATGTGTTAACAGATAAATCTCCCACACTGAGCACTGAGCCCGTGTGGTTTTTGGGGCGGCGTGTTAGCGCGCGAATACGCGCAAGCAACTCCTCAAAGGCAAATGGTTTTGTGAGGTAGTCGTCTGCACCCGCATTGAGGCCCTCCACTTTTTCGTGGACCTGCCCTTTAGCAGTTAACATCAAAATTGGTGTGTGGATTTGTTTTTCGCGTAAGCTTTTGCAGATTTCGATGCCATTCATTCCTGGTAAGAGGACGTCGAGAATAATGAGGTCGTATTCTTCAGTTGTCGCAAAGTCAAAACCTTCATCACCGGTAAAACTAAGGTCAACAGCGTAATGTTCTAGCTCCAAACCTTTTTTGATTGATTGGGCGATTTTGTGTTCGTCTTCGACGATGAGGATTCTCATAGGTAAGAGTATAGTTCTAGTTTCTGAGAAATAGCTGAAGTAAGGACTATTTTTTCGAGTCACCCGCTATAAACTTAGCTGCTTCTTGAATGGTGGTCATAAACTGTGCGGGGAAAATAATGGTTGAGTTCTTCTCGGCGCTCACCTCTACTAAACTTTGTAGTGTGCGTAATTGAAGTGCGACTGGGTGTTTCGAAATAATATCAGCAGCTTGGCCAAGTTTTGTTGCCGCTTGCAACTCACCTTCCGCAGCCACAATTTTGGCGCGCCGCTCGCGTTCTGCTTCGGCTTCTTTCGCCATCGCGCGCTGCATATTGTCTGGCAACGTGATGTCTTTAATTTCCACCGCCGTTACTTCGACTCCCCATGGCTCAGTGTGCGTGTCAATAATATTTTTAATTTGTGTATTAATATCCACAGTTTGTGAAAGCAATTGGTCCAACATAAATTGGCCCACGACATTGCGCACCGTGGTTTGGCTAATTTGGTTCGTCGCTTGGAAAACATTTTCGATTCCCACTACTGCTTTTTGTGGATCAACGATGTGGTAATACGCCACTGCTGCGATATCAATTGAAACGTTATCCTTCGTGATAATTTTTTGTGACGGAATGTCCATCGTCACCGTACGCAAACTCACCTTTATCATTCGTTCAAAATACGGAACTAAAATAATGAGACCCGGCCCGCGCACTCCCGCAAAGCGACCAAGAAAAAACACAACACCGCGCTCGTATTCCTGGACAACTTTGAGCATAAAAGGTATGGTGACGATGATGAAAAAAAGCAGAATGAGAAGCGGTTCCATTTGAGTATATTGTAGCACTCTATAGTAATAGTGGCCTGGTTTGCCTAGAGGAAACCAAGAAAGTTCCCTCTTGCATCTGGAAAAGTGAGTTTTATGATTTTGATAATTGAAAAGGAGGATCATGCCAAGAGAAACTTTGCCGATACAAATAGAGTTACAATTGAAATTAAAAGGTGGCGGAACTTTATGCGTCACAGAATCAAAAGTGAGAGGTTTTTATAACTACACAATTTTTAACGATGGTGGAGAACCTCGCTATGGCATACTTGTGGAAAAAAACAAAGTTCAACCTAAAAGATATGACCGTTTTGGTCCAAATGCCATCCCAGTTGATTCTCTAAAACAATTTGAAATACATATGAGAACACAAAGTTATGACCAAGCCCTGAAAATACTTCAAGCCGTTGATTCTTTATGAGCGAACTGCTACTCAAATCCATTAAACTAAAAGATGGTGGACTCATAACTCTGAGTCCGGCAGGACTTGCTGACGCGAATGTCCTTTGGTGCACAGTTATAAAAGAAAGTGAGAAAATCTTTGCAATGGCAACACTGGTTGAAATAGGAGCTCAATCTACTGATGAGTTCAAAGTCGTAAGCCATACAGTTTTTGTTGAATCTCTCAAAGATTTTATCGAAAAATCTTTCATCGGAGTTGATACTCAAACAGCTCTCGAAAATTTAAAGATGGCAGGGGTGGTATAATACCCTCTACATGCCGAGTCATAAACCTGAGGCAGTAGATCACATCAGTGACGAACAAGAGGTTACTCCAGAAATTGCGCCCGAGAAAAAATTTGGGTTGCTTCGACATTTCTTTCCTATCGTTCTCTACAATTTATTGTGTTTTTGGTTGTTCTTGTACAACCGCTCGTGGGGGTTCGGTCTTACTTTATTTGAAGTTGCTCACCTTTTGCCACATTTCATCAACTTCACAAAAATTTCTGCGATCCATGATTTCAAAAAATCTTCGCTTGTAATGCTCAAAGCCGTTGCGGCAATTGGGCTTTCAATTTTCTTTTGGCAACACACATACGTCGTGTACCAATTTTTAGTCTTGCTCTGTATTGCCGTACTCAACCTTTTCCTCATCCACGAAATGGAAACTGGTGAGTTCTTACCACTCAGTTTTGTATGGCAAACATTCAATTTTTCACTGAGCAAATTTTGGTTTTATACTGGCAAGCTTTTTCAGGGACTACAAAAGTTACGCAACATAAATATTGCGTCTCTGCGCGTCAATCGCAAATTCAGTGATCCTATTTTCAAACGCGTTGTGGTTGGCCTCATTGTTAGTGTGCCAGTTGTTGCGATCCTCATTCTACTTTTCTCTTCGGCTGACCAAAACTTTGCCGATATTTTCATCAATCTTGGTAAAACATTCCAACACTTTTTTGGTTGGTTTGATTGGATCTGGAAGTTTGACTTTACGTGGATTGCGCCAGTGATTATTCAATTTACTTTATTCTGGTTGTATCTCTGTCTCATTTTCCCGCTGCCATGGGATATAAAAGAAAAAATTAAAACATATTATAAAGATGTCGTGATTGAGGAACTTACAGTTTCTGGTTTAGTAGCCAGTGTTTTTGCACTCTTTATTTTTACCCAATTCAAAACATTTAGTTTCATTCTCAGTGGCTTCAATTCCGGCAAACTTAACCCTGCAATTTTTGTGCGCGAAGGATTTGGCCAGTTGTTTATCGCGTGTATTTTGGGCTTAAGTATTTTTCATTTTCTGAAACACGATACACAAGCAAAATACATTCATCACTTAAAAAAGTGGTTGTTTCGCATGGCACTGATTTTACTTGCAGAGATCACACTTGTCTCGTTTGTGGCTGGCGAGCGCGTTTGGTTGTACCAACAAATTTTTGGCTTCACACGAGCGCGCATTTGGGGACTTACGAGTTTGGCATTTTTATTTAGTGTTTTAGCTCTCCTCTTTGCAGAGTTAAAACAAAAGATTTCCAAAGGCATGAGCATGCAGGTGTATCTATTGGTTGCGAGCGTGCTATTACTCTTTTTGGGCTGGGTAAATATAGATCGTGTTGTGGCAATCGAAAAACCCCCAATAGTTGAAGGAAAAGTGGATTGGTACTACATTAGTCAACTTTCGTTCGATGCGTTTCCGGCGTGGGAAAAATACTTGGAAAGCGCCACGCCAGAAACATTTACTATATGCCAAGATTTCATCCAAGGAAAAGCGGAAGCAAGCTATCAAAATTGTTTTTCAACTTGGAAAATGCACTACGACCAAGCTCAAACAGTGAGATCACTCACCTACAGATTTAGAAACCAGTACCCAGAATGGTGTAACCCACCTTCTGTTTCAGCTAATGCCAATTGGCTTTCACTCAATACTTCCGTTGACGAGAACCGTAAAAGTTTCTGCGAAAAATATCCGGTGTGGAGAGATTTTTACACAAAGTTCCAAGAAGTTTCGGATGCGCTTCAGCATACTACAAATAGATGAAATACCAATACTTCGTCGCCGGCCGTTGGCGGAATAGAGACAACGTTTTAGAGTTGGTCAAAACATGCATCCTCATCGGCGAACAAAAAGAAGCCGAAAGCCTCTACCTCATCTTCGACGAGTTTTACAAAACTGTCGATGAGTTTATAGAGAGTTTGGGGTGAGTGATTCCAAAATTACTGTACTTGAACTTCAACTTCAACACCCGTCTCTCCACCAATACCCAAGATAGAAACCGCTACTGTCTTGCCAGCGACCTCCTCTGAAATTTTCTGGTTCGCTTCCAAAGGAAGTGTTTTGTTGATACTGTCTAGCTGGCGAGGACCACCACTCAGGTAGACAAGCATCTCTCCTTTTTCTTCAGCAGTTTTTTCGTCAGTTTCATTATCAATTTTTTCGTCAATTAATAACTGCAACAAACCGATCTCTGCCAAAGGGATAGAGACACGTTTTTCTCCTTTTGGAATGTTTATTATTAATTTTCGTTCTGTTCCTGCTGATACTGGTTGCATATTTAACATATTTTCCTTTTTCTTTCAAAAAAATTATAAATAAAAAATCAACAATCTCAATTTTTCATATCTTCCTTTCCACAAACAAAAACCCCCCGCCAGTGGCGGGGGGTTGTGAGTTACTTTTTTATTATTTATCAAACCATCACAACGAGCCCGCCATTTGGGTGGGTAAAGTAGCTAAAGCTAAACTGCCATCGTGAGGTCATGATGAGGTTATTGTAACTGGACATGAACTCTTTGACAAGAGATGTATACTTCGATATATGACACGAAGATTTGTAGAAGAGGAAGCTCGGCGAACTGAGGGAATAAAAAACACTGAAAGAAAAATTGTCGCTGACACACTTCAGAGCATACTCTCGTTACGAAAAAGAAATGTGGAAGCAGCAGAAAAACAAACTCCTACATCTTCTCCGGCGCCTCAATCCCCAACAAAGAAAGACCGTTCTTGAGCGTTTGCGCTACTGCGGCACTGAGTGCGATGCGGGTTTCTTTTGCTTTTCTTTCTGCGCCTAAAATGGTGAGTTCGTGGTAAAAACTATTATATTCTTGGGCAAGTTCATACAAATACGTGGCAAGCGGCGCCGATGTGTTATTTTCCACAACTTTTTTGACGACTGACGGAAACTCCGCAACTTTTTTCACTACACTTTTTTCGAGCGGTTCAGTTGGCATTAATGAATGTGGTTTCTTCAACTCGCCCGCTTTTTCCAAAACTGATGCTGCACGCGCATATGCATACTGCACATATGGTGCACTATTTCCCTTCAGCGATAACATTTCATCCCAATTAAAAATCACCGGTTCGCGCGGATCTTCTTTGAGGTCATTCCATTTTAGTGCCCCTACCGAAATTTGCTTGATGAGCTTTTCTTTTTCAACATCAGTCGTCAATTTCGTTTTGCCAGAAATCATTGCTGCGGCGCGTTTTTGCGCTTCGACAATTAGGTCTTCCAAGAAAATCACGCGTCCTTTGCGCGTAGACATTTTGCCTTCGGGCAAACGTACGAGACCAAAATAAATATGTACACTGTGGTCTGCCAGTTTGTAACCCATCTTTTTCGCAGCCGCAAAAAGTTGGCGGAAGTAGAGTTTTTGGTCCTCGCCAACGACGTAAATCAAACGGTCCGCTTTGAGCGTTTCCGTGCAGTACATGATTTTGGCAAGATCGCGTGTGAGATAAATTGTGGCGCCATCAGATTTTTGCAAAATCGCGATCCCCAAACCTTGGTCCTCCAAATCAAAAACCAGCGCACCGCGGCTTTCGGTTGCTGCACCAGTTTTTTTCGCTTTTTCTATAACTGGCTGCAACATTGGTTCGTAAAAACTTTCACCCAATGTGATATCAAACTTTACATCCAAAATATCATAAATCTTTTGAAAATCTTTGAGTGACCAATCAGTAATTTTTTGCCAAAGCCGGCGAGCTTCCGGATCTCCATCTTCCAATTTTTTAAACCACGCGCGGCCAGCATCTTTGACTTTTTCATCCTCTTCACCTGCCGCGGAAACTTTGACATAGAGTTTTTGAAGCTCTTCAATTGGGTTTTTTTCGATCGCTGCGAAGTCACCCCACTGTTCAATTGCATAGAGCAGATGACCAAACTGCGTCCCCCAATCTCCAAGATGGTTGTCTTTTATGACTTCAAAACCGCAAAAACTATATGCTTTTGCGATTGCATCACCAATAATCGTCGAACGCAGGTGGCCAACACTCATCCGTTTGGCAATATTGGGTGAAGACAATTCGATGATTACTTTTTCACCGCTGCCAAAATTTTGGCGACCATACTCAGGACCTTTTTGTAAAATATCAACAACAGTTGTGGTTGCAAATTTTTCCGCATTCAACTCAAAGTTGACATATGGTCCAACTGGAAAATACTTTGTGACGTAACCATTTTTCGTCACAGTGTCTGTGAGTTTTACCGCAAGTTCCTGTGCAATTTGCGGCGGACTTTTGCGGAAAGTTTTTGCCAAAGAGAAAACAGGAATGCCAAAATCACCCTCCACATTTTCCGGCGTTGCATTAATTGGTAGTAGCTGGGCAGTTTCCGCATCGACCCCTACTGCCTCTAAATCAGCGCGTACTTGCCCAAAAACTTTTTCCATCACAGAGTTTTCTTTTTGTTGAGATTTCATAGTCTCATTGTACTGCCTTTTTTTGCAGTGAGTTGGTTCGCAATCTTCATCTGCAAACTATAGATTTCAGTAAAACTGGCGCTGGCATTTACATTAAACTCATATCCTTCTTTGGTGTTAAATGATGCAAAGCTGAGGGTAAATGGAGATTCCATCGCCACCACCGTTGCATTCCCTTTATACAACTGCACCGTTACTTTACCACAGACCTTTTCATTAACAATTTCGTTAAATGCATTTAACGCATCCATAATCGGATCAAACCATAAAGCGCCATAACAGAGATATCCCCACTTTATATCCAACATCGCTTTTACTTCATTGAGTGATCGAGTGGAAACATATTTTTCCAGCGCTTTATGCGCCTCAACAATGACATGGGCTGCTGGTTGTTCATACACGCCCCTACTTTTCAGACCAACTAACCGATCCTCTACGATGTGCGCAACACCAACCCCGTGCTTACCACCTATCACATTTAGTTCTTTAATAAGCTGCACTAAGCCCATTTCTTTACCGTTAAGTTTGGTGGGCAATCCACTCTCAAAATCAATAGCAACTTGTTCTGCTTCATTGGGCGCATTTTTTGGAAGTGTGTAGGTTGTTAAAAAATTTTCGATTGGCACAACTAAACGAGGATCTTCAATTTCACCACCTTCCCAAGTCATACCCCACATATTGTCATCATCACTATATGGCGACCGCACGCTCGCAGGCACCGGAATTCCTTTTTGCTCTGCATATGCAATCTCAGCATTGCGGTCCATGTTCCACTCCCGCACTGGCGCAATAACTTTCATCTCAGAATCATGCGCCAAAATGTAGCCCTCAAACCGCACCTGATCGTTTCCCTTCCCGGTGCAACCGTGAGCAATGCATGAAATATGTTCTTGATGCGCAACTTCTACGGCTTTTCTTGCGCAAATCGCCCGACCCATTGGTGTAGAGAGATGGTACTCACCTTGATACGAAGCATTGGCCTTAATACCTTTCGCCAAATATTCATTTGCAAATTCCTCTTTCACATCCAATACCAATGCTTTTTTTGCACCAAACTGTAGTGCCTTTTTGCGGATCACTTCCAAGTCATCTTTTTGTTGGCCAATATTCAATGTCAACGTCGTAACCCGTGCGTGGTACGTGTCCTGAATCCAAGTCAACATACATGATGTGTCCAAACCGCCTGAATAAAGTAACAATACTTCATCCACAGTATTTTCTTTCACTTCGTACGAAGCAACTTTCATATATTTTGTATTTGATTGTGTTTTTTGTAATTTCATATGTGTTTCCAATTAGTTTCTTGTTAATAAATGATGTAATTTTTCCTCAAACCTTCTTTGTCTTTCCTGCCAACGACGTTTTTCCCGCCGCGCAAAAAGACGCATGTTGGCAGTACGCAGATTGCCAGTCGCACCGATGTGTTTGGATTGGGCTAAAACACTATTTGCGTCGTATTTCGGAATAGAATCTAGTTGCTTTCCCACCTTTTGATATGCTTCTCGGAACGGAAGATGATTTTTCGTCATAACCTCATATGCGTAATGTGCTGCGAACAATTCCGGCGTAATTCTTTTCTCCATATTTTCCTTATGAACTTGCAACCCAGTTAGCACCACATCCATAACTTCCAGCGTTTTTTCAGTAACTTCAAATGAGCCAAAGTAGGGCTTTTTTATTTCCTGGAGGTCGCGGTTATATCCAGAAGGCAACCCAGCAACAATTGATAACACTTGATTTTCATCATTAATAAGTACTTTTGCGCGCGCTCTTATTAACTCAAAAATATCAAAATTCCTTTTTTGCGGCATGATGCTACTACCTGTTGTTAACTCAGCAGGAAGAGAAAAAAATTGAAACTCATCCATAGTGAACACCAACATATCCTGCGCAAATCGGCCACACGTTAACATGATTTGTGTTAACGCATGGAGAACTGCACCTTCGATTTTGCCTCGACTATTTTGGCAATACAGCGAATTTGATTGGAGTTTGGCAAAACCCAATAGCCCCGCTGTTAACTCCCGATTTAGCGGCAACGAAACTCCGTATCCTGCTCCAGAACCTAACGGAGATTGGTCGTTCAGCTCGTATGCGTTCTCTAAAGTCTTCATGTCGTCGCTGAAGCTCTCTGCAAATTGCTCCAACCATAACCCAACAGAAGACAGCATGGCCGGCTGCATGTGCGTATATCCTGGCATGGGGATTGCCTCATATTTTTTTGCCAAAACAGCAAAATGTTCTAGGACAGAGAGTGTTTTTTCCGCGATGAAGTGCAGATGGTCTTTCGTGTACAGCCGCAGATCAACCAACACCTGATCATTTCGTGACCGGCCAGTATGCATTTTTGCCCCAGCTTCCGGATACTTTGCAGAGACATCGTTTTCAATACGTGTGTGGACGTCTTCATCACCAAACTGCAGAGTGTACTCGCCAACTTTATATTTTCCTAAAATATGCTGAAGTTCATCACAAATAGATCTTAATTCGTTAACATTGAGCAAGTGAATGCTGTGCAACATTTTTGTGTGAGCAATTGATCCGTAAATATCATAAGGAATGAGTTTTTGGTCCAGCAAAATATCCTCCCCACTTGTGTAGTTTTCTACAAGCAAAGGAGTTTGCTGAGCTGCTTTTTGCCAAAGTTTTTTCATATTAACCAACTTATTCAGCTTTTCTCACAAAAAAATCTCGTCTCTGAAAGCAAAAAAATGCTTTCAAGGACGAGATTTCTCGTGGTACCACCTTGTTTCCCCCAACATTTATACCTGTCGGAGCTTATTTATCTATTTTACGGTTAGATTCCGTCGTAGTTATTTTTGTTTAAAAAATTTATCTACGCAGCTTGTCTACGGCGGTAGACTCAAACGCTTTTGTTATTCTCAGTTAGCAATTATAAGGACGTTCATTCAAAAGTCAAATAGATTTGTTATAATCTCTCCTGTTCCGTCAGGGTAGCTCAACCGGTTAGAGCGCCACACTCATAACGTGGAGGTTGGGAGTTCGAGTCTCCCCCTTGACACTCAGATGTTGAAAAAACTCATCGACCAGCTAAAGAACCCAAGAAAGCTTTTGAAAGAATACTGGGCGTTTTTTCTTTACGCAGCATTCGGCATCTTCTGGCGGTTCTGGAACTTCCGCAACTCTTTGTATTTTATTTATGACCAGGGCCGTGACGCAGTGGCGCTTGAAAAAATCGCACACGGACATATCTCACTCGTAGGACCAACCACCGGTTTGGGTGGACTATATCTCGGACCATTGTGGTACTACGTCAGCTTACCCGGCTTTCTGATTGTTCGCGGCAATCCGTACGGTATGTGTTTGTGGATGATGACAATTGCGTGCATTGCGTTGCCGTTGTATTGGTACCTCGCACATCGTTGGTTTAAGAAGAAATTTTGGGCAATAATTGCGGCTGTGTTGTTGGCGGTAATTCCAGGTAGCTTGCAAGCCAGTATTTTTATTTGGAATCCACTGCTGTCGGTGCCACTGATGCTAGGTGTGCTGCTCTGTTTTTGGAAAACACGTTATCCAAGTGAAGAGCGTTGGTCGCGCTGGTGGTTGGGTTCAGGATTTTTCTTACTCGCACTCACTCTACAAAGTGAGTTTGCCTATGCGGTTTTTTTCATGCCGGTATGTTTTTTGGCTATTCCGTGGATACGACAAAAAAAAGATTGGAAAGATTTTGTTGTGGCCGCCGGAGCAGTTGGAGTGACACTTATACCCCAAGCACTTTTTGAAGTTTTACACAGACTTATCATGACGCGCTCACTATTGCGTTCACTGGCTGACTCGTCGCAATCAGTCAGTTGGTCTCAATTATTTGCCCAACGGCCTCAACAATTACTAGACTCAACGACTGAGTTATTATTTGGTCCTGGAAACGCGACGCCCTTGTTGAACCTCCTTTTTGTAGCGTTGATTGTATTGGGCTATTTCGGTTTATGGAAAACGTTCCGCCAAAGAGCAACGAAAAAAACCGACTATCAACAAAAATTTTTGTGGCAGCTCACGGCTTTATTTGCGTTGATACCGTATCCATTTTATTTACTCTGGCGCGGAAACCATGGGTACTTTTTTAACTACTACATCACTTCGCACTTCATTTTCTTAGTACCGTTAGTGGTGCTAGGGCTCGTTCAGTTATTTCGATTCAGCGGCAAAAATCTTCTTATGAAAATAGTTGTGGCAATTTTAGTTGTATCTGTCTTGGCGGTTTTTGGCGCAACTTCATTCCGACACTGGGAAAGTTCCGTTGGCAATCCAGAAAACAATGCTGGTCTCGCAAAAATGCTCGCGGCTGTAACACGCGTCTATCAATGGCGCGAAGAAGATAAACTTGATCCTTGGGTAGTGCGGATTTATACCGCGAACGTTTATACTGAACAGTACGATTATTTATTCGGTTGGTACGCGCAGCGATACCATCTACCCACACCAATTACCGTGCGCAACGGTAACGAAACAAAGTGGTATGTCGTGGTTGAGTCCCGTGCACATGTCATCCCGGTTCTTTTTGATCCGTGGTATGCGGCGGCCACGAAGGGTGGGACAAAAATTCGCGAGGAACAAATTGGTGTTTTGACGTTGGAAACTTGGCAGAAAAAATGAAAAAAATCTCACGTTGGGAAATCGGTTTTCTCATTGCTCTTTTTCTTTTTTCCGTTGCGGTGCGTTGGTACCGTTTAGACCACAATTTATTTTTTGGTTTCGAGCAAGGCCGCGACGCCCAAATTATTGAAAACATTTATTTACATCACGAATTCAAGTTAGTGGGACCGAAAACTGATCTGGCAGGAATTTTCCATGGCGCTTATTACTACTATGTGATGGTTCTGCCATCGTGGATAAGTCATGGGAATCCACTTGTGTTAAGTTTTTGGCTTGTTTTTCTGAGTAGTTTTGTGCCAGTTATTATGTATTTTTTTGCGAAAGATTTTTGGGGGTCGAAGAAGTTAGGAGTCGTGGCGGCAATACTCACCGCGATGAGTTATGAATACATTATCTATGCGAGGTGGCTATCAAATGTAACTTTGGCGATTCCTTTTTTGTTGTTCACGTTTTTTTGTTTGTGGTTTTTGCACGTTGTCCAAAAACCAAAGTGGTTTATTGCGGCGGTGCTCTGCGCCGCTATCGCGGCGCAGTTTGAAATCGTTCTCGTTTTACTGTTTGGTTTTGTGTTTGTTGTTTTGTTTTTACTACGATTTTTACCACGACCAAATTTTCGAACTTTATTAATCACAGCGGGAGTGTTGTTCATCATTTTCGCACCACATATTCTTTTTAACTTCCGCAACCAAAATGTAATTGCGAAAGCGATAGTCGGTTTTGCCATTGGCCACAACCAAAACAGCCCAATCGATTTTGGCGGTAATTTTCATTTCTTTTTAGAAAGCTACATGACCGTTTTCCGCAAAGCCTTATCATTGCCGAATAATGTTTTGGTTTTGACTGCGGCGGTAATTATTACTCTTGTTGGTCTTTTCCAAGCGGCTCGCAAAAAGAAAAATCGCCTGCACCTTTTGTTTCTCCTTGTGTGGTTTTTGATGGCAGCACCAGTGATTTTTTTCCATGACGTGGCACGACTCACACAGCTTTATTTGGGGATTGGCTTGAGTGTCATTTTCTTGTTTGTGTTTGCGCTTCGAGAACTCTGGTCGAATGCGATCGGAAAAGGTCTCTGCATTTTAGCTGGATTCATCGTTCTTTTTGGTTGGTTCACTGTTTGGCAAAATCTCAATCAAAACAAAGATGTGTTTTTTATTACGATCCAAGAAGGCATGAACTATCATGACCAAATCCGGCTTTTACAGTACGCCCACACATCAGCAAATGGTCAACCCTATCGATTGGAAGCATACACAATCCCCTACTTGCAGCCGGAAGGTTGGCAGTACCTCCAACAGTACCTTTACCCAAATGTAACAGACAACGGAAACAAATTAGTCTTTGTGGTGATTGAAAAACAGGTCGATCCGTTTTGGGAAAAAAAGTGGCTCACTGACTTAGGCCCGTCACAATTATTGGAAGAAAAAATATTCGGTTTGTTACGTTTACAAAAAAGAATACTCAAATGAAAATTCGTTTGCTGACATTCTTTATTATTGTGGGACTCTTTGCAGTTTCTGTGTGGTCATACCGTTGGATTTTTCCCTACCGCTTTGACTACACCTACTTTAAAGACTGGTACGACCATTCACAGTGGAGCATTCCCCTCAGCCCACGCATCATGGGTGACGCAGAGTTATACCAACTTTCTGGTTACAGTTTATTAAAAGGCGACAGCCCTTTTCATATCAATCCAGAAACGCCACCGTTGGCAAAGTATGCGTATGGTGCTTCAATTCTCTTTTTCAATAATCCCTACTATGCTTCGATCATTTTTTATGCCTTTAGCCTTTTGCTTTTTTGGTGGTTTAGCCATCTCGTTTTACGGTCGAAGTCTTTGGTACTGCTGGCAGTTTTCTTTTATGCCACTTCACCGCTGTTCTTTTCCCAAATCGGCCAAGTCGGCCTCGACCTCCCTCAACTTTGTTTCCTGCTTATCCATCTTATTTTCTTTTTCTTATGTGTACAAAACGAGGAAAAAAAATCGTCACTCATTTCGTGGTTTTTCCTCGTAGTCAGCGGCATCGGTTTGGGCGCTTTTACCGTGACAAAAATTGGTTTTTTTGTGCCGATCATTTTGCTCGTTGATGCATGGCTGTTATGGAAAAAGAAACGCTTCACGCAACTCATCCCACTCGTGGCATTTACTGGAATAACATACGTCGCTTCATACGCGCCGTACTTTTTTCAACACCACTCATTTATTGAGTGGTTGAAAGCACAAAAATGGATGATCAATTTTTACACATCGGCGCACGTACAGTTTATTCCTTTTATGATTTTTGTCACATTAATAAGTGGTTTTCTTGTCAGTTGGTGGAATAGCACTGAGTATGTGCAGGAATGGACCCTATTGTGGCCAGCCGCACTTGTCATCTTTTTTTACTATCTTTTCCGCCGCCATTTTTGGAAGGACGCACACAGAACTTGGCAATGGCAGTATGTGCTATTTTTGTTACTCGGACTTATTTTAACAAACAGCATTATTCCTTTTTGGAGTCGTTATCTCATTTTGTTGTTACCGTTTTTGATTTTATTAGTTGTAGATTTTTTGGGCAGACATAAACGTTTGGCAATTGTTTTTATTTTTATTTCGCTCGCCCATTTTGTCTTTTTTCTTTTTCCTCGACCACAAGAAATGGTGAGCATAGCTGACCAAGCTTGGCAGAGCGGTAGTTATCCAGAACTGTATAGTTTCCTTGACCAGTCGAGCAAAAACACCATCAGCCGCGAACAGTTTACAAGAGACTTGCGGTTGGTAGATTACAATTTAGAGACACCGAAAAAAGAAGTGAAAATAATTGAGCCTTGGGATTTCCCGTGGGAAAATTCTGATAACGCTTCGACTATTGTTACGGCTATTACCTATGATTCACCGATTGGAAAACTGAACAATACTACAACTCTCAAGATCCACCGCGAAAACAATCAATGGCGAATTCACTGGGATTGGAGCGCAGTACTCCCTCACTTCATCCCCAACGACCAAGTCCAACTCGAAAAAACCTCGGCTCCCGATGGTACGTTACGAACCGGTGAAGATCGCATTGTGCTTTCTTTAGAAAAACCGTGGCCATTTATTTCTGTGGTACCCAATCAACTTGCGCACGATGCAGAACCTACGCTCCACCTCATTTTTCAGGTTACTGGCATAGATGCGATTCAACAACGTGCGAGTATTTTTGTTTTAGGTTTGGCTGACCGAAAAACACCAATTGGTTTTGCGATGCACGAGTACAATACAGATATTCTTAAAAATCTTCAGCTACAAAAGGGTGTCATTGTCGACCAAGTTGCACATCACGAATACAATCCCGATTTGTTAAAGCCACCATTTTACGAAAAGATTCTCGAAACCGAAAAACAATACCCGCAACTTTTTGCCAGTCCTGGTGGCAAAGTAAACCTTGTTGACTCATCAGGGCGGACACTAACAATTTTTGAAACTACCGCTCAACCCGGGATCGATGTAACGCTGCCTAAAAAGTTTTATGATTTTTTTGGTAGGGATTTGAAAGACCAGGCGTTACCATAGTGAAAATGAAAATACGAAAAGTTGATATTCTATCTATTGTTGGACTCATTATTTTAGCAATGGTATTGCGTTACTTTGTGTTACGAAACGGCGCCTTTCCATTTTGGTTTGATGTGGCACGAGACGCAATTGTCAGCCGTGAGATTCCCGAAAAACATCATTTGAAAATCCAAGGCCCGAATGCAAGCGGTACCAAAGATACGATTTTCCACGGCGTTTTGTATTACTATCTCATCGGCCCATTATATGCACTTTTCCATGGCAATCCGCAAATGGTTGTGTATGTATTGGGTGTGTTAAGTGCTTTAGCAATTATCCCTGTGTATTTTCTTGCATTTGAGATTAGTGATTCGCGCGCCATTTCTTTACTCGCAGGGTTTTTGTATGTTTGCTCATACGACGCAATCCGCGCCGGCACGTGGCTCTCCAACCCGGTCATTGCGACAGCAAGCGTCCCATTTTTCATGTACTTTTTATGGAAAACATTCTGGAAAAAAGAGAAAAAATACTTACCGTGGTTGACATTGGCGCTCGGAATTTCCACACAATCCGTGATTTTTTTCGTGACGCTATGGGGTGACGTTTTGCTCGCAGCGTGGCTCACAAACGCAAAGTTTTTGACAAAGAAAAATTGGGCAACAGCGATTGCCATTTACATAGTCACAATCGCCACAATGATTTTGGCTGAATTGAAAATGGTCCGTGCCGGCCTACTCACACTCCAAACTCTCGCAGAGTTTTCTGTCGCGCCAATCACTGGCAACGCGGCAGTTTTCGGTACGCTTGAACTCATCATCAGAAAACTCACCCAAAGTATTCTGCCCACATTTCCAGTTGCGGCAGTGATTCTTTTTTTGGTTGCATTGATCGTAATTTCGCGCCGCAAAAATGCAAAAGAACTCAGCAGCGAGTTTGTGTTTTTTAGCATCATTTTAACTGGCCCATTGTGGCTTATCGGCTGGCACTTCCGCGAAATGTACCACGCGTTCATTGGGCTTGAAGCAGCCTTGTGCGTTTTACTTGCACTATGGGTCGGTCGTTTAACTCAAACAAAAATCGGCCAATTTTTCGCAGCGTGTTTCGTTGCACTTTTTCTGCTCAGCAACTTCCGCATGTGGCGGCTTGAACACGACGGCCGCTTAACAGTGTATTTCTTGCCACAGGGTGCGTACTTCCATGACCAACTCGCGATGATTGACGACACCTATCGCCTCAGTAATCACCAACCATTTTCTATTTCGAGCGTCACCAATCCCTATGGTTACAACACGACGTGGGCATACTTATACAGCTCATATGGGGAACAAAAATACGGCTATACACCAAGCTTTTTTGGCCCCGACCAAACTGGAATTTTTGGTGGCGATTTACTGACACAAACTGCGACACCCAGCGCTCACCACTTCGCCATTTTCGAACCAAATGATGGCATCCCCGAATACTTACGCGTCAACTTTAAAAACCAACAGGACCATCTAGCTGGAACACCGTCAGCCTATCTCAGTTATGGATCGATTAATTTAGAAGTGCACACAACGACATATTCAACTTCACCCACCGCCCCTCACCCAACCCACTAACTCACCGTACCCAACAATGTGTCCATGAATTTTATTGTAGAAGGCCGTCGCGTCCATATCGGTCACGGGCAAAACTTGGTCAATGGCAAAAACGCGAAACGCATAGTGGTGCACATTCGACGGCGGACATGGCCCATAAAATTCCGCCCGTCCATTACTATTGAAACCTAACGCAGCTCCGTACGGCAAACTATTTTCATCAATATCTTGTGTTAGCGGGCCCACATTGTACACGAGCCAATGAATAAAACTTCCGTTCGGCGCATCGCGGTCATCAAGCACTACTGCAACGCTGCGCGCCTCCGCCGGAACGCCCACAATATGCAGCGGCGGATTTGCATTAAACTCTTTGCAAGAATATTTTGTGGGAATCGGACCATTTGCAGAAAAAACCGAACTCGTTATAGTCATTTGCGGCACTGAAGTTACTTCGTTATCCACCGGAGTGGTTTTTTTATTATTCATATTGGTGCGAAATTGCCAAGCTGCACCGACGGCAATTACAATAAAGACGAAAAAAAGAAAAAAACCGATGAAACTGCGCATATTGCTATTCTTGTTACTATCATTCTATATTAGTGCTAAACTCACCTGAAGATCAAGAGCTTACCTTGAAATACTATGAAACATGTTACATTACAAAATCCAACTACTAGAGCAGAACTGAAACAACTTGCTGCAGAGTTGTTTCCTGATTTAGTGAAAGCTGTGGTCGACATTGAAAATGAAATTATGGTCGTTAATGCGGAACTTCATGCCGATGAGGAAGCAATCCTTTTGCAAGAAGGATCTCTGCAGAAAAACCTTTGGGGCATTAATATATACCCATACCTAGAAGAAAGTGAGTGGATTGAGTTCGATTCAATGATTAATCTTCGTCCTTCTCAGGGAAACATAACACGCGGAGTCGATGATCTAAAAATACAAGAACAAATACGAAAAATAGTAAAAAAACTGGTGACAAAATGAGTTATCAACATAAAGACATGGCAAACGGATCTTGGCAAAAGTTAAGCCTCATTGAACAGCTAACTAATGTCGGTAGCGAGGTCATTCGAGCTCTGAAGTGGAAGGAAAAAAAGAATCAACAGTATTCACAACTTGCGTTTCATCGAGCACTCGAACTGCTTTCTCTAAGCATCAATGATCCAAAAAACCTTTATCGATTAAAAGAACTCACGCGTTGTTACGAAGTTATCGTAGATTATTTTTTTGGAGAAAATATTTATCAAAGTAACCAAGAACAGCTCATCAGTTACTTTATGAACTTCAACCGCGCTGCGAGATCCAAAAACTAAATTCTTTCCCAGATTTCTTTAATTTTTATCAAATATAATTCAAGATTTTTGGAAGGGTCATTCCAGATTATTTTGGCGCCTCTCCTCAAAAAATCGTTAAATATGACAAATAGTCCAGACATAATAGAAGCTATCGCAGCAGAACTAATGATCGTTTCGAGATTAAGCATAAACAGCTTGTAAGAAACGTTTATACTGAAGAACTTTGCAACTTATGAGAGCATTCAGAAGCCTCTACTGAAAATTCGTAGGTGCGAGAAGCGTTTAAAGGCCTGCAAGCCTTTACAGTTTTGAGCATCTACGAATTTTGGACTACATCATCCCATCCATGCCACCCATCCCACCACCTGCGGGCATGGCCTTTTCTTTTTCTGGCAAGTCGGTGATCAAGCACTCAGTGGTCAAAATCATTGACCCAACTGATGCGGCGTTTTGTAGTGCATGGATCGCCACTTTTGCTGGTTCAATAATACCTGCTTTGAGCATGTCGCCAAACTCGTTGGTCATCGCATTGAAACCGAAGTTCGGTTCGTTTTTGTCGGCAATGGTGCGTGCAACCCAACCGTCATCAACACCAGAGTTGCGTGCGAGCATGCGCAACGGCTCTTCTAAAACCGATTTAATCAAATCAATTCCAGCTTGCTCATCTTGCGAGGCACCTTTCATCTTTGCTAGCACTTTGCCAGCTTGCAGTAACGTCACTCCACCACCTGGAATAATACCTTCTTCAATGGCTGCCTTGGTCGCTTCTTTCGCGTCCTTGACCCGCTCTTGCAACTCCTTCATTTCCACTTCAGTGGCTGCGCCAACTTGGATCACAGCTACGCCACCGGTAAGTTTCGCTTTGCGCTCCTGTAATTTTTCGGTATCAAAACTTGATGTCGATTTTTCAATTTCTTTGTCGATTTGGGCAACGCGCGCGGCGATGTCATTCGCTTTGCCTTTGCCACCTACAATGCGTGTGCTGTCTTTGGAGGCACGAACAGAGTCAGCACGACCCATATCGTCGACATCCGCAGTCTTGAGTTCGCGACCGGTATCTGTGGAGATAAATGTCGCCCCAGTGAGTACTGCAATGTCTTGCAACATCGCTTTGCGACGGTCACCAAATCCAGGTGCTTTCACGGCGAGCACATTAAATGCGCCGCGCAGCTTGTTCACAACTAATGTGGTCAACGCTTCGCCGTCAACTTCATCAGCAATAATGACAAAATTTTTCGTCACTGCCATCAATTTTTCTAACAACGGCAACAAGTCTTGAATGGACGAAATTTTTTGGTCGGTCACCAGAATATATGGACTTTCAATGACTGATTCCATTTGGTCCGCGTTCGTCACAAAGTACGCAGACGCATACCCTTTATCAAACTCCATGCCTTCGCGGTGGTCGATGGTAATCTCCATCGTCTTGCCTTCTTCAACTTCGACGACTCCATCTTTGCCGACTTTCTTCAATGCTTCCGCAACTTTTTGGCCGATCATCGGATTCTGAGCTGAGATCGTCGCCACTTTTTCCCACTCAGCCTCTTTTACCGGCTTCGCTAAACGGCGCACTTCCGCAACAACCGCCTCCACTGCTTTATCAATACCGCGTTTCATGATCATTGGGTTAGTTCCAGCGGTGACGTACTTCATCCCTTTAACAGAAATTTGCTGTGCCAATAATGTTGCCGTGGTCGTGCCATCACCAGCCGCATCATTCGTTTTCGACGCCGCTTCTTTCACCAACTGTGCACCCATGTTTTCAAATGGGTCTTCCAACTTAATTTCTTTTGCGACAGACACACCATCATGCAAAACGGTTGGTGCGCCCCAAGACTTATCGATCGCTACGTTGCGGCCCTTTGGCCCTAACGTCACAGTCACGGCTGACGCCAATTTATTAATTCCACTTAACATTTTCTGACGAGCGTTGTCGCCGAATGCGAGTTGTTTTGCTGCCATAGTTTCTCCTTAACAATAAAAAAATTTCAATTACTTAATAATTGCCAAGACATCTTCGAACTTCAAAAATTGATACTCAACGTCACCAACCTTAAAGTCATTGCCACCCCATTTTTTATAAATGACTTGGTCGCCTTTTTTGACCGGCGCTGCAACTTCCTTCCCATCAATATATGTCGCCGCACCTACTGCAAGCACTGCCCCATATTGTGGTTTTTCATCGTGGCTGTCCGGCAAATAAATCCCTGAAACCGTTTGTTTTTGCGTTTGGGCTGGCTCAACTAGTACATAACCAGCGAGTGGTTGTAATTGAGAAACACTCAATGGGGTTGTGGCATTTTTAGACATACATCTCCTTTTAGTAACTCCATAATTTACTACGAATTGCAGGCAAATACTAGCAGCGAATATACAAAACTGCTAATTTTTTGTCAACGGTTTAGTGGAAGTTATAGGGACGTGTTTTTCCTACAGTTCATGTAAGAATTGGAAAATATAATCTGGAATATGTTAAAAGAAAAAGTTAGCTTTCCGCACTTCTATCACAAAAATTTCAACTGGTATATTGTTTTTTAGTCAACTGTCTGTTCCGCATCCAAATAGATCATCTATTTTAATTGGGATAATAAATCTATTATTATTGTACTTTTTTGGTATACTATTTTTAGTTAGAGGAGAAAAACAACATGAATGAAATCTTGAGCTTCGTAGATCAAAATGGAGTAACATCTATCTACATTGCAATCTGGATTTTCGTAGGAAGTTTGGCTGTCTTTAAAATTTTAGTAGATAGATAAAGCCTTACTCCTCCGTCCTCATCACCACGTGTGGCTCACTTTGTGCCACGACACTTACATCTTCTTTGAGAATTGTTTCTTCGCGCCCTTTGGCGAGCAGCTTCACTTCTGATAGCAAAAATCCTTCGCAGTTGAGACCGCGATTGCGGAAGTGTCCATTCAAGTCGTCTTTCACAATCTGCTCAATTTGGCTGCGGTTATGTTTGATTTGTTCCAGTGTAAGTTCAGCAAAAGCAGCGGCCACGCGGCTGCGCGAAACTGGCCGTACTACTTTTGACACCACATTTTCACCGAGATTTTCCCAGAGCTCAGGTGCGTTGTGG
>Ga0070730_10000247_pt1 | contig 68127 bp, 61 predicted proteins | sample Coa_R1_3_FD_66447 | JGI IMG/M metagenome (GOLD analysis project Ga0070730, IMG submission 66447) | Surface soil microbial communities from Centralia Pennsylvania, which are recovering from an underground coalmine fire - Coalmine... | ecosystem: Environmental > Terrestrial > Soil > Unclassified ... | reverse complement strand
GGAGCAGGTAAGGCTTACGTAGGCTTCACTGGCGGCACCGGAGGGCTTCTTGCCGCTCAGGAAGTAGTCGCGTGGACCTTTGCGGGAGCTGGCAACTAAGTACCCAAAGTAACGTCCTACGAGTGGTTGTGCGAAGAGAGCCCGGAACTCGCCCATTGTATCTTAGCTCGAGATGATTATCTCGACGTTGTACTCGTCCAGTAGATTAGTGACACTTTGCCTTTCGCCGATGGAGTTTCCAACGGGTGCGCGGATTTTGGGGGGAAGGTCAGCACCGCCTGAAGACGTTGACACCCCTTCAGAACTCGACGCGTACGGTCTTTTGGCAAATTGAGCCCTGAAAGCTAGCGGTTTCGGGGCCCTCAGGCTATTCGCAGGTCGTAGTGGCAAACGGAACTTTCCAGATTCCACAGGGAATTCAAAACCGGAGGGTAAGACTCGACTTTATGGCAGACCTTTCCCCTTCGACTTCTTCGACGCTGCAGCCTACGCAGGGAAGGGAGCGCATCGAGTTTCTTGATGTGCTGCGAGGTTTCGCCATCCTTGGAATCCTAGTTGTCAATTTTGAAGGGTACGGATTTTCGGGACTCTACGGGACTCAAGTTTCGGACCGCTGGCCGTCTCTTGCCCAGAGGCTGGCCGAGAGCCTGATCACGTGGTTCGGCACCGGAAAATTCAACATAATATTCACATTTCTGTTCGGTCTGGGCTTTGCCCTTCAATTGCAACGCGCGGAAGATCGTGGACAACCCATTTCGGCTCGTTACTCGCGCCGGTTGATCGGGCTGCTGTTGATCGGAGTTGCCCACAAGTTTTTTGTTTGGGCCGGCGATATCTTGGTTACCTACGCATTGATGGGTTTTGTTCTGCTTTTGTTCCGCGGCATAAGGGGCAAGCCGTTATTAGCATGTGCCCTTCTTTTATACGTCGCCGCCTTACTTCCTTGGGAAATGCATGAGTTGCAGCGCGTACAAGAAGAGACCGCCCATAGCATAGGCCAACTTCATACGGACCCTTCTGCGACTGAGCACCCAATTTCACCTCGCGAAGCCGGAGTCGCGCAAACATATGCGCGCGGCACTTTTCGCGACATCATGGCATTACGATTCTCGGAAGCGATGCTCGGATTTCGCCGGGGATACAACTCATTTGCGCACGTGCTCGGCTTGTTTCTATTAGGACTTTACGCGGGGAAAAAGCGAATCTTCCAGCGCTTAGGAGACTACAAACGAGAATTCCAAAGCCTCCTCGTTTGGGGAGGTATGATTGGCATCAGTGGCGCAGCGTTGCTGCATTATTCATACTGGAAAGGACTACCTGGTTGGTCCGGCTTGCTGCGGCCGCCCCTTTTCGGCGCGAGCACGCTTGCGCTTTCGGGAGCTTACGCGGCGGGACTCCAGGTGCTGTCGGGCTTCTCGAAAACACGTGCTGTTTTCAACGGCCTCGCGCGGGTCGGACAGATGGCGCTCACGAACTACGTCCTGCAATCTCTCATTTGCACATGGATTTTCTACAGTTATGGCTTGGGGATGTATGGACAGATTGGACCCCTTCTTGGCCTGGGTTTGACGGGGATAATCTATCTGAGCCAAGTGGCGTTGAGCGTTTGGTGGCTCAGACACGCCCGTTACGGCCCGTTAGAATGGGTCCTGCGATCAATTACTTATAACCAGTTGCAGCCCATCTGGAGATGATAGACTTCCGACGAGGGATCCCCACTGATAATAGGCAGGTGAAGAGGTTCTACCGCGAAACGAACGGCAACGGCGCGGCAATAATTTTCCTATTGCCGACCAACCTGTGCACCTACTGTAGCCCTACGGGCCAGGAAGGATGAGAGGCGGCGGATGCCAGTGCTGAGTGACATGAATATCACTCCCAAGACAAGCAAGCCCGCCGGTTCCGAAAGCTTGTTCATAATATCGAAAAGGTCTTTCATACTCTATACTCTTCGCACTTGGGAAACCATACTGCTCGGATGGCTAATCGGCTTGATTACAATAGGTTACAAGCAGCTTCACGCGGGCACATGACGTGATAAGTGAAATGCAGCGCTTCTTTGTAGCAGTTTTTTTCCATCTGCGTGAGTGGGCAGCCCAACCAAGCGGTACATGTCTTCTGTAGCCCGTTAGTGCTCCGTGGCCTAGTCTAGAGAGTTTCGATGGCAGGGTACTTGCTTCCCATCTGATGCATGCGGGTTAGGAAGATGTGAAGCTTGAACGCAGGGGGCTTTTTGCCCTGTGCGCTGTCAAGGTAACATACTGAAATCATTAGGCTTAATAGGTATATGAAGATTGCTGAATGAACTGAAATGCAAAATATACTTAACCTGAGATCCGGCAACTGGGTGGAAGTGCGGCCTCTCCATGAGATCTTAGCGACCTTGGACAGCCAGGGTGCCTTGGAGGGCGTTATCTTCATGCCGGAAATGGCCAAGTACTGTGGCGCTCGACTTCAAGTCTACAAGCGCGCGGACAAGACCTGTGACACGGTGGCCAAGTCGGGCTTGCGGCGCATGGAAAATACCGTCCATCTGACTGATGTGAGATGCGACGGCCTAGCTCACTGCGGCTGCGAAGCCTCCTGCCTAATCTTTTGGAAGGAGGCGTGGCTTAGGCGCGTGCAACGAGACACCGTCAATTTCCCAGATGGCGGCTCTACGACAAACACATGCGAACAGGCCTCAGGCGGACCAATTCGGTCAGAAGCCGAACTCCTCAGAACTATCTATGTCAGCGGCGAGAGTTCGTCCGAACCCATTTACCGGTGCCAAGCGACTAATCTGCGCGAAGGCTCTTCACCTCTCCCTTGGTGGGATTTGCGACAATACGTTCGTGATCTCTTTTCGGGAAATGTGGGCATAAGGCAGCTCATAAGAGGTTGGGCCATTGCGACTTTCAATGGAATTCAGCGCTGGCGACGTGGACGCACGCTGCCGTTCGACTTCATTGGGTCGCAAACAAGCACCCCCACGATGCGTCTTGACCTCGCGGTGGGTGAACTCGTTCAAGTCCGCAACAAGGAAGAAATACTCGCCACGTTGAGCAAGAATAACAAGAATCGAGGATTATGGTTCGACGCGGAGATGTTGGCATTTTGCGGCGGCACCTACCGCGTCAAAAAACGCGTCACGAGAATCGTAAACGAGCGTACGGGTAAAATACTCAATTTACCCGGCGACTGTTTGATACTCGAAGGCGTCTTCTGCAAGGCGGACTACAATCTGTTTTGTCCGAGAAGTATTTATTCGTACTGGCGCGAAATCTGGTTGCGCCGAGTCAACGAACCTGGTGACCATCACAGCGGATCGTCTTGCCACGGCATAAGCGCGGCGTGTGGCGCCGAAGGCCCGCGAAGCATGCCGGGGGAATCCGAGAAAATTCGTGCGTGATACGGGGGCACCGGAATTGCAAGGCCGCACGGGCTGGCTTTTCCTGGCTCTTTCAGTGAGCGTTGCGGCTGCGCTCAGGATTTTTTGGCTAACGACCCACAGTCAAATCGTTAATTCCGACGGCGCCGAATACGCACGCTGCGCAGAGAATTTGTTGCGCGGCCTTGGTTTCGTGGGGGTCTGGAGCCGGCCCGAAGTGATTTTCCCTCCCTTGTATCCTATCTTGATCGCCATAGTGAACCTGTTGCTGCACAATTCGGAACTGGCCGCAAGAATCGTGTCGGTTGCCTGCGGGACATTGCTGCCGATTCCGGTCTTCTGCCTCACTCGCAGGCTCTATGGTGGGCATGTGGCGCTCATTGCCGCGTTGCTCGTTAGTGTGCATCCCATATTCCTCGCTATTTCAACTACCACGTTCAGCGAGTCAACATACCTTCTCCTTTTTGTTTGGGCCCTCGATTGGAGCTTCAAGGCACTGTGGGGAAGCGATTGGAAATCGGGTGCCATCGCGGGTACATTCTGGGGACTCGCGTATCTCGCCCGACCGGAAGCGTTCGTTCTAGAAGGCGCGCTTGTGCTGGCGTTGGCCGGTTTGGGTGTAGCGCTACGTGAGCGACGCGTGGGTCTCTGGAAAGCTGCTGCGGCTGCCGGTATCGTCTTCGCGCTTCTTGCCGCGCCTTATGTTTTCTTTCTCCACGCGAAAACTGGGCAGCTCCGCTTGGAAGGAAAGAGCAATTACAACTACGTGGTCAGCCGCCGGCTCCGCGAAGGGAAAGGCCTGACCGAGGCTTACTACGCGATCAACAATAAGTTGGAAGTCTTGGGACCGGGTTTGGATCCAGTCAAATTCGCAACCTATTCACCCTATCCCAAGCATTTTGGCGTAGTCCTGCGGATGGCTCTAGAGAACGCGATCGTTCACGTTCGGGATATGGATGACGTAGCTCTTACGATCCATTCCTATGGTAGCCCGCTTGTCCTGATTCTCGGAATTCTGGGACTGTTCCGCAATCCTTGGAAGCGCGAGCGTCTCTGGAAAGAGATTTTCTGCTTCGCGACCGTTGGAATGCTCTTTGTCATTTTATTGTCAGTCGAGTGGTTCATGATTCGACTGGCATTACCGCTCCTAATCGTATTGCTGATCTGGGCGGCCAACGGAATCGATGAAGCCGGGAAATGGGCTGTGGGCACTTGGGAAGCTCTCATGAGTCCTATCGGCAGAATTCCAAGCGTTCTACGGCAGGGAGTCGGCTTCGTACTCATTGCCGGTATTTTCAGCGTTGGTCTGGCGGGAGTGATTAAGGAGAATCCGTTCGCGGAAGAAAGCAACCGGAATCTGCCTCAGAAGGAAGCTGGCATTTGGTTCAAGGCGCACATCCTGAAACCAGGAAGTCCCGCGAGACCGCGGATCATGTCTTCGCTGAGCATTGTGTCGTTTTACGCTGGGGGAGACTATCTGCCACTTCCACACTCCGATTCGACCACTGCGGTTAGATACTGTGAGGCTATAGCCCCCGATTTCGTGATCCTGGACAATGATCACCGTCCATACCTTCATGATTGGAGGCTGAATGGTCTCCCAGACTCTCGCGCGAAGTTAATCTACCGAACCGGTACGTCCCCTGAAAATGAAGTGGACATTTATGAATGGAAAGATGGGCCCGCCGCACGTCCCTAACCTCAGCCGCATCGCAACAGCAGTGACGAGTCGTCGAGTTGCCATCAATCCAAATACCGCGCGTAGAGCGGCCAGGCCAGAATCAGGTTCATGCCTTCTTCGTACTTCACCGGTGCGCTGCAACCCAACAAGCGATGCACTTTGCCACTGGAGTGGGCAATAGCTCGCAACTGTGTCGCAAGGAGACCGTCTCGTACAAATAGGGGTCCGGCTGGCAGCGGTCGCGAGAACCTACTACTAGGTTCACTCAAGCGCAGGTGCAATGACTGCCGGGTTTCGGCCGATAGACGCTGAAAACCCGCATACAACGTCTCTTCCACAATTCTCCCAAGCGGAATGCGCCGAGGCTGCTGTTGCAACTCTCCGAAAACCAGCACTCCCGGCGCCGCCTCGGAGGATTCTCGCCAGCCCTGCTACACGATCGGCACCAACAGATCTGCATCCGCAACCTGAGACAACTTTACTCTCACCGAGGAAGCTTGACCCTCTAGCCACTTTTTCCATAGCGTCACGCGGTCGTCGGTCACAAAAAAAGTTTGCCCATCGGCCTCGCGCTTCCAGAACGACAGCAGGGTCCCCTCGACCAGTTTGTCCACATAAACGAGTGACCTGACCGGGGTTTTTTGTACCAGCGGAAGTGAGAGAGAATTCACTCTGAAGGAGCGCTGGTATGCCGATGAAGAAATACAAGCCGGAGCAGATCGTCACTCTGCTGCGGCAGATTGAAGTGAAAATAGCGAACGGAAAGACCACCCCACAGGCCTGCAAGGAAACGCAGATCACCGCGCAGACCTACTACCGCTGGCGGAAGGAATTCGGCGAGCTAAAACTGGACCAGGCCAAACGATTGAAAGAACTGGAGAGGGAGAACGCCAAGCTCATGCGGCTGGTGGCGGAGCTGTCGCTGGAGAAGCAGATTCTGAAGGATGTAGCGGAGGGAGACTTCTAAGCCCCGAGCGACGCAGGGGCGCCGTGGAACATGTGCGCGGAAAGTATGGTGTGAGCGAACGGCAGGCATGCCGCATGCTAAAGCAATGGCGGGGAACGCAGCGCTATTTGCCGGTGCCGCGAACGGACGAAGAAGCGTTAACAGAAGCGATCATCGAGCTGGCCAGCGAGTATGGGTGTTACGGCTACCGGCGGATCACGGCGCTGTTGCAGGCCCGCGGTTGGCAAGTAGGCAAGGACCGCGTGCAACGCATTTGGCGGCGCGAAGGGTTGAAAGTGTCGCAGAAACAAAAGGCGCGAGGCAGATTGTGGCTAAACGACGGGTCGTGCGTGCGGCTGCGGCCGGAGCGGGCGAATCAGGTGTGGAGCTACGACTTCGTGAGCGCGATGACGCATGGCGGGAGAACGCTGCGGATGTTGACGCTGATCGATGAATACACGCGAGAGTGTCTGGCGATCCGGGTGGCCAGTCGACAGGACAGGTATGAAGTGATCGAGGCGCTGGCGGACGTGTTGCTGCTGCGGGGCGTACCGGAGAACATTCGCTCAGATAATGGTCCGCAATTCGTTGCGGAAGAACTACAGAAGTGGCTGGCCAAGGTGGGCACGGGGACGTTGTACATCGAACCAGGAAGTCCGTGGGAGAACGGCTACTGTGAAAGCTTCAATGGGAAGTTGCGAAACGAATGCCTGAACGGAGAAGTCTTCTATTCATTGAGGGAGGCACAGGTGGTGATCGAGAAGTGGCGGGTGCATTACAACACGCTGCGGCCGCATTCGTCGCTGAGCTACAGGCCGCCGGCGCCGACGGCCTGTAGCTCCCTAGTGCCACCCAATCCGAATTCGCAGCCCATGGCTGTGATGTAGATTCTTTGAATGAAACTGGTACAAAATCTCGGGCTGGTCACCGGGGCATGCAGGAAGTTTGGGAGGGCTAAGATCACTGCATGCGCTTCGCCGAAAAGCTCTCAGTAATTTCTCCAGTCGGGAATCTGAAGGCCGAAGTTTTGTCTAAGCTACGGTGAGCGTACTTCGTTGGCGTCCACAAGTCTCACGAGATACACCAGTGGCAAAGACAATCTGGCCGCCAATGCGTGCTTTGCATGAAGGCGTCGAACACCACGTTGCCGACTCGTACCTGCTTCTCACGGGTTAGATCACGCAACTCGTCTGGTCTTGCAACCTGGGCGGAATTCGAGCGCACCAAAGGCTATGGTCTCCCTGATCGGCCGATTTTCTATCTCCGCTCTTAAAACCGTTTCCAAGACACGCGAATAGCAAGCCATATTTCAGTTGTCAACTCTTGACGCGTCCAGAAAGCAAATCGGCCCAGCCATGCCAGCAATTTCAATCTTTCACCGACCAGCAGAGGCGCACGCACAACAGCTCGAAAAGAGTCCAGAAGGCGCCGCCAGGCAACGCAAATCATACCAATACTCTGGTTACTACGCGGCTTTAGGTATTCGTCTATTTTGCCGGACATGCTCATTTGACTGGTGTCACCCGCGTGAAATCTGCGAAAAAAAAGATGTTCCTGGAGTTCATGAAACTTTCCGTACAAGCTCAGCTCAGAAAGCAGCACGCTGTCCGCCGAGCGGTATTCCGGCAGCCATGCCGTCCTCCGCAGAATGTCGGTCCGCACTACGCCATACAGCGCATTACACAAACGAATATTTTGGATTATGTGGATGAAGCGCGCCCGAGGAGAATCGGCTGTTACATTGATTCCATCGCTGCTTTCCTTTACTCGATTTCCATGGTCATCGATGATACAGGTCAGTGGATAAGCGAGAATCGCGGATGGATTCCGGTCGAGCGCCGCCACGCATTGCTCGATAAATTCCCTAGCACATACGTCGTCTGCCGCGGCTGCTTTGAAGTATTCGCCGCGCGCCAACTCCAACACCCGGCGAAAGTTTCGGCCGAGGCCGATGTTCACCGGATTGCGAATGTAGCGGATGCGAGAGTCTCGCGAAGCGTAGTCCTCGCAAATCTGCTGCGTTCGGTCGGTGGATGCGTTGTCGCAAATTACGATTTCGAGATCCGAATAACTCTGTGTTGCCAATGAATTCAGACATTCGTCAAGATATTTCTCCCCGTTGTACACCGGAACTCCAATTGTCACTCGCGGTGCCATAATCTTCTGACCGTTCATTTGCTGAGAACCCCTCGCGGTCGCGCCGCTGCTCAGAGAATGTGTAGATAGCACTTTCCCGCCTCAACTGAAACAGCAAGCTACAAAACCAGCTTGCGGCAATAAAATGCTTCCGCATACTGCGATCTACCACCAGCCTCCACACCGCGGATGCGCATCAAACCCGAGAAGAAGTCCGTGGTAAACCAGTGCTTCTTCGCTTGAGTTGGAAAGGCTTCGAATAGATGGCTGACCTTCTTCTCGCATTGTTCTCGCGTTAACCGCACAAAACAGTTGGGTGATCCCAGGTCCCCGTCATACTTAGGAATCTCATATTCCAGAATCAAGTTCTGGCGGAAGGTGTTCCAGGTCAACTCCTGTACCAACCTGTGATCTTGGTGCAAATCGTCACGGTAGTGTGTGAAAATCAGGTCCGGGGACGGCATTTGCTTCATTCGCTCGAATTCCTCTTTGATCCGCGCGCCGTCGTAGGGGAAAAACCCATCGCGGAATTTGTGAATAGCAACCCTTTTTGATTTCGCGTCTCTCAGAAACAGCGAAGCCGCGCGCTCTGCCTCTTTTCGGCGATTCGGGGTCGAACTGAACACAACGTATTCCACATGCGAGACGCTGTGTGCTTGCAACAGACGCAGAATCGTGCCCCCGCAGCCGATTTCAATATCGTCGCAGTGTGCCCCCAAGCAGAGGATGCGGAGTGGCTTGCCTCCTTGCAATTGCAGTAGTGTATCGTTCATTTCATCCGGATGACTTGCCTGGCTATTTAAACACAGGAGTTGACTGAGCGGGCGCCTTCGCAGAGTGACCCTTGTGGATTTGTTTCCACACCTCCCAAGGCGCGTTTCCGGATGCGTACAAATCATCGAGTTGCTGTTTGTCCTTGAAGGTATCCATCGTCGCAAAAAAGCCGTCATAGCGGTGTGCCAATAGTTGCTTTTTCGAGATCAGTCTCTGAAACGGCTCAAGAACAAGTTCCTCGCCTTCGCGAATGCACTGGAAGATTTCGCGACGAAACACGAAATAACCTCCGTTGACGCGCAGCGCCGACTGCTGGATTGGGCGCATTTCCCGTACTACACCGTCTTCATCGGCATCCACGACGTGATAGGTCAAATTAGGCTTCACGGAAAGAAACGTCCCCACATGTTTGCGTTGCTGAGCCAGGTCGATCAGATCTGGCAAATGTACGTCAGAAAGCCCATCGCAATAGTTGGCAAGGAATACTTCTTCGTCCTCCACGTACTTTTCCACGGCCATCAGACGCTGGCCAATATTAGAAGTCACACCCGTATCCGCAAATGTGATTTTCCAATCGTCAATATCGCTGTTGAATAGATCGACGTGTTTCCCCCCTCGAGACAACTTGAAGTCGTTAGAGAGGCACTCGTCATAATTCAAAAAATAGTGCTTAATCGCATCGGCGCGGTGCCCGAGGCAGAGGATGAAATCTTTATGCCCGAAATGAGCGTAGTATTTCATCACATGCCAGAGGATCGGCCGGTATCCGATCGGCACCATGGGTTTCGGAATGTTCTCGGCATAATCCCGAAGCCGCATCCCTAGGCCACCGCAAAAAATGACTACCTTCATTGCTTTGGCTCCTTCAGGCTCAACAAACAGATGTACTCTGCCTTCATTCGTAGACTTTCGTTTCTGGTATGGGCACTACAAACTTTCCGCCCCATTCGCGGATGTAACTGCATTGCTTCATAATCTCGTCCCTAAGATTCCACGGCAGGATCATCAGATAGTCGGGCCGCGTCTCCGCGATCCGCTCGGGTGAAAAGATTGGAATATGGGTCCCTGCAAGATATCTTCCATGTTTGTACGGGTTTCTGTCGACCGTATAATCCAGAAAGTCTGTGCGAATTCCGCAATAATTCAATAGGGTGTTCCCTTTGCCAGGTGCTCCGTATCCTGCAACGGTTTTTCCTGCTCGCTTGGCGATGATCAGGAACTCCAGCAAGTCGCGTTTCGTTTCGCGCACTTGTTCGCCAAAGGCGGAATAAGCCTCCAACGTGTTTAGGCCGCGCGCCAACTCTCGTCCGCGCAGTTCGTCCACTCGCGGGTTGGTGCTCTTGGTTGCATCTCCTTCGTGGCAGCCGTAAATCCGCAAAGAGCCGCCGTGCGTCGACAACTCCTCAACGTCGAAAACTCTTAGCCCGTGAGCCGCTAAAATTCGTTCGACCACCATCAGCGAAAAATAGGAAAAATGCTCATGGTAGATTGTGTCGAACTGATTTTCATCCATAAGGCGCAGAAGGTGCGGAAATTCCAGCGTGAGTACCCCGTGGGCTTTCAGCAACGTCTTGATGCCCGCGACGAAGCTGTTCAGTTCCGGAACCTGTGCAAGTACGTTGTTGCCAAGAATCAAATCAGCCTGCATGCCTTTTGCAGCTAGCTCTCCGGCCAATTGTCGATCGAAAAACCGCACGAGCGTCGGCACGCCCACACTCTCTGCCACTCGAGCCACGTTTGCGGCGGGCTCTATGCCAAGACATGGAATCTTGCGAGCCACGAAATTCCGAAGCAGATAGCCATCGTTACTTGCCAACTCCACGACAAAACTGGTTTCTCCTAGGCGGAAATTTTGCACCATCTTGTCGGTGTATTCAGCCGCATGCGATAACCAACTCTCAGAGTACGATGAAAAGTAAGCATACTCAGTAAAAATAGATTCAGGGCTCACAAATTCTTGCAGCTGAACCAGAAAACACCGCTCGCAAACGTAGACTCGCAGCGGATAAAACGGTTCCATCTGATTGAGTTGTGATTCCGCTAGGAAACTCTCGCACAACGGTGACATCCCTAAGTCAACAAACGTCTGCGACAGCTCAGCGTCGCAGAATCGGCAGCACGCTCGTGCCACTTGCATCGAAGGCTCCAAGGTTTGTTCCTTTATTTGCATTCATCCTCTGACTGGGCTTCTAACTCGTGTTACTAATTCAATGTAATTGCTAAGTAGAGTAACCGTCCGCTTTTTCTACGAGCAGTCCATGTTGTTCCAAAACATGTGCGGCTTTCTCGACTGCGGCAAATGGCATGTTCGCGCGTTCTGCGATATCCAGCAGACTGTTCGCGCCATCGCTCAAGTTGAGTACCCACAACATTGCCATTTCCGCCGCACCAGAGTCCGCCTGGCCGCCAATTGCGCGGTACAGCCCGCGTCTTCCGAGTTGGGGCTCGCACCGGGGATTCGTATTGATCATCGTGCGGTTGCTTTCCACTGTCCGAGTGACCATGAGACAAATCCGAAGGGCCCTCTCAAGCGCGCGCGGCTCGACAAAATCGAGATTGTCGGCCGATGTGTGATATTGGGGAAACGTCCCGTGAATAGATCGCGAGAGCCGCCCTACCGCTAGGTTGAAACCAGGCGAGCAATACTGCCTCTCGTCGTAACCATAAGGCGAGAAGTCCAGGATTGCATGGTCCTCTTCGCTGTGTCGCAATAGGTGGACCAGGATGCGATCTATCTCCGCAGTTCCACGCCGGCTCTTTTTGTAGCTTAAGCCCCTGGCGTCTCCCACTCCAGAAAGCACCAATCCGTGGCGAATGCGCTGCATCGCGTGACTCTCATTGTGCGCCAGCCAGGTAATCGCTCCAATCGTCCCTGGAACAAACAAAAACCGATACGTATATCGGCGATTCGCGAGCTGCCTCAAATGGTTTGCCCACTGCATTGCAACCACAATTCCGGACAAATTGTCGTTACATAACGAAGGATGACAGATGTGCGTCGATATCAGAACTTCTACCTCAGATGAGCCGGGAATGACGTATTCACCATACGTTAAGGATCCTGGTTGCAACGTGGAATCGATGCACACCTCGTACTCCTCGTCCACGAGCTGCAACAGTTCCCTATGCGCCAAGCAGAAACCCCAACTCTCCTTGTAATACGAGGTGCGATATGGAATCCAATCAGGGCGATCAGGCAAGGAGTGCAGGTGCTGCATGAGTTCTGACAATCTCAGCTTTCCTCTGAACGGGACGCTGTAGCTGACCACATGCAGATTCGACTTCTGGAAATCGATGATGCGCTTTCCCGTTCCACTTTTTACATACGCATCGCGAATATTCCACTCATTCGGGACCACCCAGTCGAATACTGGTGTGCCGCTCGGCACTTCCCGAATCTCAAGCGGAACCAATTGTTGCATGCGCCTCAGTGTTTCTCGGACGCCCTCGCCGGTGATGCTCCTACAAATCGGATAGAGTTCGCGAATGAACGCGTGCATCTGCTCGCCAAGTTCTTCTGGATCGAACTCCGCAAACAGTTCCCGGATATCCCGCAAAAATATGCCGCTCTCAACCTGCAAAGTCAGCATAGTTTTGGTCGCGCTTATTCATGACTCGCTCATCCACCGGCCACGAGATGCCAAATGCCAAGTCGTTCCACCGCACTCCGCGTGCTGCCAACGGCTCATAGAACTCGGACATCTGATAAAGTACTTCCGACTGTGGCACCAACGTCTGAAAACCGTGCGCCACCCCTTCGGGCACGTACACCATGTGCCTATTTTCCGCCGTCAGTTCGAACGCATCATACCGCTTGTATGCGGGCGAATCGCTCCGGAGGTCGACCAGCACATCGTATATGGCACCTCGAATGCATCGGACTAACTTAGCTTCCTCATGCGGCGCCACCTGATAGTGCAGCCCGCGCAATGTTCCCGTATGCTCGTTGAACGATGTATTGCACTGCACGACACGCGGATTCAGTCTGTGCGCCAAGAACTCCTTTTCGCAAAAAGTTCGCGCAAAGAAACCTCGTTCATCCTCGATCTTTTCTAATTCGATCAGGAATGCACCGGGAACTTTGGATTGCCGAAACCTCACGTCGGACTTCCTCCCACATCTCAATTCTTGCTTCGGCTGGCGTCACGCAACGACGGCCGCTTTCCAGCGCAGATTCTCGTCCAGGCGTCCGGAACGCAGTAGGTTTTGGATGTGGTCGATGCGTTTGAATTTGGGGCCTTCGAAATCAGAGACCTTCAGATTCGCGTCACGGAATGCGCTGTAGAGTTCCGCGGCGCCCTTTCGTGCATTCCACGTCGGCCGAAAACTCGGCAGCACCTTCCTAATCCGACTGAAGTCCGCTCGGTAGCAGCGCTTGTCTGGCCCGGCATCAGATGCAAACTCAATACTGCATCCAGGAACCGTCTCATGAACGAATACTGCGAGGTCCCGAATACGATAATTCTCTGCCGTCTGTCCGACGTTGAATGCTTGGTTATGCACTGCCTCGATAGGTGCGTCCAAGGCTGCAAGAAACGCTCTGGAGATGTCTTCGATGTGCACCAGCGGTCGCCAGGGCGTTCCGTCACTCTTGATTAGGATCTTGCCGGTACTCACCGCCCACGCCACGAAGTTGTTCAACACCAGGTCAAATCGGCATCGGGGAGACACCCCGTACGCGGTTGCATTCCGCAGATAGACTGGACTGAAAGAGGAACCCGCCAAGTGTGCCAAATTTTGCTCGGTCAGTACCTTAGATTTCCCATATGGGGTCACCGGATTAAATTCCGCAGTCTCGTCCAGGATCGCGTCGCCGGCTGCTCCGTAGGTGCTGCACGATGACGAAAACAAGAAGCGCCTCACTCCTGCTTTTTTGGCGAGTTCGGCCAGGCGCACCGAAGCCCTGAAGTTAATGTCGTAGGTGAGTTCCGGATTGATGTTCCCGAGCGGATCGTTCGAGAGCCCCGCAAGATGAATCACCGCATCAAAACCGGCCAAGTCCGCGAGCTCGACATCGCGGACGTCTTTTCGGATTCCAGGTATCGAGGGCAGCTCGGTGAACGAGCACTCCTCAAACAGATCGCTATCCAAGCCGACAACATGGTGACCCGCACTGCGCAGCATCGGGCCCATGACGGTCCCGATGTATCCAAGATGCCCGGTAAGCAAGATCCTCAAGTTTAGGTCCTCTTTTTTGCGCCAATGTGAGGCCCAAGCAACTGACTTCTCACGCGCACAATTTCACCATCGCCCACTGGGAAAAGCACGACTGTAGCCACAGTCGAACCCTCAGGATTCCACCTAAAGCATTGATAATAAAAGACTAACTAAAACTCAAGAAGCCAGATCGGCAGCAGCATGCTTCACCTGCTCGAAACCATTTTCTCATTTGGGACAAACTCTTCTAATGACACCCCGGGCTCGCGCCCGTAAAGCTCGCCGATCAGCGCTGACATCTGACAGAAGCTGAATTGTTTCAATAAGTTACAGAGCTTCCTCTCTGTCGTACCCAATCCCATGTAATGCCGCAAGCGGCTACTCATGGCCCCCCTCATTCGGGGTTGGCCGGGATCTATCTCCCACGGGTGCAGGTACATACAAACCGGTTGCCCTTCCGCTTCATTCACGTAACGTACCGCCCATTTCGTATACCACTCTGGCAGCAATCTAAGATAAGCCCCGCCTCCAAAGGGCGATCGACGTCCGTAGAAATTCAGCGTCGGCATCGGGAACTCCAAAATGTCTCCTGCAGCCGTCGCCACTTTGTAGGGGAATCGGTGCGCTGCATGCATACCGTAATTTGGGTGACGCACCGGAAATACACTCGAATCATAGACAAATCCGAGCTCGGCTAAGATCTCATACGCCCATAGGCATTCCGTGGTGATGGAGAAACTTGGAGCTCGATACCCCACGACACTCCGCCCGGAAGCATCCTCGAGGGCTTTCTTCGCGCGTGCTGTATCCTCTCGGAACTCGCTCGGCGTCAATGCATAGACGTATCTGTGTTGGTGGCTATGGCAAGCAATCTCGTGCCCGGCTTCGGCAACTCGCAAGACCAGCGCAGGGTTCTGCTCCGCAGCCCATCCCAATGAAAAAAAAGTCGCCTTGCAATCCGCCGCTGCGAACACATCGAGCAGCCTTTGCGTGTTTCCCTCTACGCGGCTTGCCATGACTCCCCAACTGGCCGGATCTATCTGCTTTGCGAAAGCACTGACGTGATAATAGTCTTCCAGGTCGACGGTAAGAGCGTTGTTCAAGATGCCTCTAGTTTCTAGTCCGGTAAATAAATTCGCTCGACACGCCGTCCCAGCGCGCACAGCACATCCTGTACGACGGTACCGAGTGTTTCTGCGATCTCTCCGGCGGTTTGCAAGACACCGTGATCGTCGCCGAAGATCGTTACCACGTCTCCTACGTTGGAGTCCCTGACTTTTGTTATATCGATCATCGTCATATCCATGGAAATCTGTCCCACAATCGGCGCTTTCTTGCCCTTCACCAGCAGGTATCCCTGGTTGCTTAGGCCTCGCATTAACCCGTCGGCGTAACCGATGGAGACGATGGCAATTCGCGTCGGTTTATGGGTGACGTATTTCGCGCCGTATCCGACCGACGCCCCCGCCGGCAAATCCCTGACAGCGACGATCCTGCTCCGCAGACTCAATACCTGCTTCAACTGCAATCTTTCTTCGAGTTCTTTTTGGCGCGCCGGAGGTTCAAATCGCATCGGGCAGCCATACAGCACCGCGCCAGGACGCACCATATCAGCCCACGTGTCCGGACGTGCCATCAGGGCCGCGCTATTCGCCAGGTGCCGCAGTCCGGGTGCAAGTCTAAGCCGCTCCATCTCATCAAGAGCAATAGCGAAGAGGTTCATCTGCTCCTCGGTTTGGCCGTTGTCGAGCAGTTCAGACGACGCGAAATGCGTGAATGTCCCCACCAACTTCAATCGTGTACAGTCTGCCAGAGCCCCCGCAAAACACTTTATGTCCCACGGCGCGATGCCCATTCGATTCATGCCAGTATTGATTTTGAGTTGGATGGAAACCAGTTTCTCCTTGCGCGACTTTGACCGCTTCGCTGCCTTTTCCAGGGGACCCAGCTGTTGACAGCGCACGATTGTCGGGGTCAACCCGAATTCGATGACTTCCCGTTCTTCGCCCGGCGCATAACCTCCAAGCAACAGGATCGGCTGGCGGATTCCCCTGTCACGCAACTCCACGCCTTCGCTAACGCAAGCTACACCGAACCAATCGGCCCCAGCCTCGGCCAAGGCCTTTGCAACCGGAACCGCCCCGTGCGCGTAGGCATTAGCCTTGATCACCGCAAGCACCTTGGGGCTCTGCCCCGCTCCTTCTCGTCGGAGGAGGCCATGGATGCTTTGCAGATTTTTCTGGAGGGTTCCTAGCCGGACTTCGGCCCACACGCGGTTACTAGCCGAGTTAGAGCGAACGCCAGCAGACATACTGTATTACGATGCAATTCAGCTTCCGAACCTTCCGTCAGCCAATCATCTCATAAGTCATTGTAAATAAGATGCTTGTGCTTAGCCTAGGCATCGCTGGCTTCTGCCGGGGCCTGGCTCCCTCTACCGGTGGTCTTCTTCTTGAGACTAGTCCACTTCCTAGAATCGCCCTCAGGCTGGGAGTACGTATTTACCCTTGCTGGTACGCCAATACCGGGCATACACGGTCGCTGTATCCAGAACATAGGCATAGTCACGCAGTCCCCATCTACATGCCTCATAAGCGAAACGCAGGAACCTTCGGTTCAGCAACCGCTCCGGGAATTCTTCCGATGCTAACAGTGCGCGCGTCTCCTGAAGCAGGTGCTGCTTCTTCTGTAGGTGTAAGTAGTCGTACTCCGATCGGTCGAATTGTGAGACTAGCCCGGGCAGTGGTGGCACCGGGCACGCTTCGTGGGTTGGATACACCTGCCACGGAACCGACAGCACCTCTGGACGGAAACACGACAGCCACTTGTTATAGAAACTGTGTTTCAGACATAGATTTAACGGCACTGATGCTACTGCCGAAAGAAAATCGCCGTCAAAAAAGGGCGTGATAAACTCGAATCGGTTTACGTCCACGTCTTCCGGCAACCTCGCCAAATGTCGCCGCTGATCGTTGAGCAGGAGAAAGCAATAGATTGCACGCCCGGGATCTTCGCATTGGAACTCCTTTAGTTCCTCTTTCATTCCATGCTGGAATACCTCTGCGAGACTTCGAAGCGCTTCGGGTCGCAGCAGTCTCGCAACAACTTGCTTCCTTTCCTCTCGAAGAAATTGCGTGATGCAACTATCGAGATCGTCTCGCCGCAGCATATTGACAGTCTCTTCCGTGATATACACGTGGCCCAACCCCACACTGCCGCCGTCGCCTGACCAGATCAGCAACGGCCGGCTTACACCTGTGGGCTTGGCAGCCGCCAGCGACTGAGCTACCTCAGAAACTCGCTGAAAAAATCTCGGATTGGCGATCATCATCTCTTCGTGATGATGGATTGTTCCCAAACGCTTCGCCATCTCCGCTCCATACACTTCGTCTTCGGTCCGGGGTAGACTGAAATTGAGCGTGTGAACTAAATCTGATTCCTCCGTCAGAGTCGCAACGAGGCAACGCGAATCCAGTCCTCCACTCAAAAACGCTAGCGGAATCCGATCACCGCGTAGGCGCCGCTGGACGGCAATCCTGAAACGGTCGTGAACTTCGCGCAGCAATTCGGACTCAGGCCGCCGAGACACCGGAATGGCGTCCCAGTGCCAATACTGCTTTGACTCCAGTCTACTCGGCCAGGCCGACACGATCTCTGCACCACGAATCGTTTTCATTCCTACATAGGCAGTTCGCGTTCCCAGAGGAAATGCAAAACCGGTGATCTCCGTCACTCCCCGCACGTCCATCACCTTGGGAACAAACGACAGCGCCTCTAGGACTCTCATTGCCGTGGCGTAAAACACCCAGTGTTCATCCAGCCAGTAGTACAGCTGTCGCACTCCTAGCTTGTCCGAGAAGAAATGGAGTACGTGGTTCGACGGCTCATATAGGACGCCCGTGAATGATCCCTGCGAGCTTTTAAGGATGTCCCAGTTTCCGGCAACAAACGATTTGTGCAAAGTCTCCAAGTCGCGCGCTCGGTTGCTTGTGGTTCTCGGATCCACCGGCGCGAGTAACGGTTCCCCGATCAGCATGCTCACACTTCCTGATGGATCTTTGAAAAATGCGGGCGAGCCGAATGCGCCCGAATCAATCTTGCACAGAATCGCCGAACAATCTCGGAACTCTTCGACTGTATCTGTAGTGTTTCGTGATATTGCCCGGCGAATCTCATCTGCCCACGAGCCATCTGGACGCACCTCAGGTCGCCTTGAGAACACCCCGGCCAGAATGCTCATATGTCGCTCGACCCATTCGGATTCTTAGGCATCACAAGACTCGCTTTCTGCCCACCGCGCGGATCCCATTGGCCGGTCGTATCGGGCACTGGGCCCAGTGCCCTTCGGCATGTTACCGGGAAAACCAATTCGTTTGGTTCTTCAGTTCTGCCAGGATCTCTCGTCCGAACAGCAGGAAAATCGTAACCACATAAACCGGCAGTATCGCAGCCAGTTGGAAAAACAACGTGGCCAACTGATGGACCGGCCAGTAACGATTTGCCAAGAAACAAGAGATTCCAAATGGGACGGCTGCCAGGAACGGCATCACCCACGAGCGCCACAAATAACCGGCCAGCGATGCGCCTACCAGCTTACAAATGTATCTCGGCCATAAAAACACCTGCGCCACTACGCTCGGAATCACCGTACCGATGGCAACCCCGGTCATTCCCATCCGCCTTGCCAGCAGGATGCTAAGCGCGAGATTTGCAACCGCTTCACCGCCGGCCCAGATCGCGATTCGTTTGTGCTCCGCCATTCCTAGGATCACGTTCATGCTCGTTGAGTTCGCCACAGTGAAGAGTTGAGCGATCAATAAGATCTGCAGTACCCGGCTGGAAGCCGGGCCGTACTGTGGTCCCATCCACAAATTGATGAACGTCTGGCCTCGAAAAAACAGCGCGACCTGGACCGGCAACGCAACTGCGATTGCAACTCGAGTCCCCATCTCGAGTAGCTTCCTTAACTGCGTGTAATTACCTTCCGCTTGGTAGCGGCTCGCAAGCGGTAGAAAGGTCGTCGTCAACGACGCCACAATCGTCCTAAGGTATTCGATCAGCGATCCCCCAATCGCGTAGAACGTAACCGCGGCGACTCCCACTACTGCTCCGACGACCAGATTGTCCGTGTAATAGATTACTTGTGCAAAGATATGCAGCAAAAAAACCCAGGCGCTGTAGCCCGCGAAGTCTCGGAGGACTTCCCGCCCGGGGATTTGCAGTCTGATGCGAAGTTCAGGGTATGTCCGAAAGCTCAGAATCGTCTGCGCCATGCACGCCAACGCGATTACGCAAAAATCCGAAATCGCCAATCCCAGAAATCCGTAGCCGTGCCTCAAGACGTACACAGCGCCTATGGCGCGCAGCGCAGTCTGCGTAAGTGTGACCCCGCTGCTCAAATCGAAGCGATGCAGGGCCGTCAACACTCCTCCGAACACGCCCAAGTACAACGATATCGCTATTCCCGAGCCGCTCAGAATCACAGCCCAGCGCGCCGAAGATTGCGCCTCCACCGGTATATGGAAGAACCGCGTCAGCACAAACGAGAATGCAACACTCAATAAAACTACGGCAATGCTAATCCATTGCCGAAGCCAGAGTGCCCCGCTTACCATCACGCTGGCCCGCTCGTGATTTTTTTGCGCGTGGGCTCTCGAAACGAATCGCACCACGGCCCCGCGTAGGCCCAGATCCATTAGGCTCATGTAGGATGTCAGACCTGCCACGAGCGCCCATACTCCGTACAGCAAGGTCCCTAGATGATGAACGATGAACGGAGAAAGGAAGAACGAAACGGCGAAGCTGCTGGCCAACGCGATCCAGTTCCAGATGACACCACTTGCCGTGTTGCCTTGGCTCATGTAGGGCTTGTAAGCCTTGTTTGGTGTGCGAGATTATAGGGAATCCGCACAGCACTCACCGAATTCTGCATTATCCCAACTTGCGCCCTCCAATAGAGCGCTTTCGTCGGAGCCCTGTACGTAAGAGGTACGAATTCCATGTTCTGCTGCCTAGAGACCCTTTGCGCAACCAGCCTTCAAAGGGCAAGAGAATCAATCCCCGTGTGCCAATTATAATGGCGTCATGGTCCTAGGAGCGCTGGAACAGGGTGTGCGTAATTTCCGACCCACCTTCCACTGCGCGTCACGTGGATCGTAGTTTCCTTGTTTGTGCGCGGCCATGAATCTGTAACACTATGATTATAAAGGGCCTATTAATAGGCCCCCAGTAGGCCACTCCTGGCGTTTCGGTAGTCCATTTGCAACATCGGGATGTTGACACGCTCGCAATGAGCCGGTCAGCTCAAGAAAGGGATTTGATGCAATCGATCAGTGTATTCGGACTAGGTTATGTCGGCGCGGTGACGGCAGTGTGCATGGCCCACAAGGGCCATCGGGTGGTGGGTGCGGACCTAAACCCCGACAAAGTCAAAATGCTAGCCAGCGGTCACACTCCTATCGTGGAAGCCCGCGTGGAAGATCTGGCGGTCGAGGGGCACTCCAACGGCCGGCTCAGCGCCACTGTCGATGCCATGGCTGCGGTGCACGACACCAACGTCTCCTTCGTTTGTGTTGGGACGCCCAGCCAGCGCAATGGCAAGCTGAGCTTACAGGCCGTCGAGCGCGTTTGTGAGGATCTCGGTCGCGCGCTCAAACTGAAAGCCTCTTATCACTGGGTTGTCCTGCGCAGCACCGTCTTACCCGGCACTACCGACGAAGTCGTGATACCCACCCTCGAACGCACTAGTGGAAAGAAAGCCGGGAAGGACTTCGGCGTTTGCTTTCACCCCGAATTTCTTCGCGAAGGAACCGCTGTAGCCGATTTCTTTGAGCCACCCTTCACAGTTTTCGGGACGGCAGACTCGACGCACATTGTCACGCTTCGCGAGCTCTATCACTGGGCGCCGGGTCAGATCTATGAAAGTTCCACTACGACCGCGGAAATGGTCAAGTATGTCTGTAATGCTTTCCACGCGCTAAAGGTCGGTTTCGCCAACGAAATCGGAGCGATTTGTCGTGAGCTCGGCGTCGACACCGAGGTGGTGACCGAAATTTTCACCTCCGACGTTCGCTTGAACATCTCTAAGGCATACTTGAAGCCCGGTTTCGCGTTTGGCGGTTCCTGCTTGCCCAAGGATTTGCGCGCGCTGACGTATCGCTCCAAGGAACTGGATTTGCAGTTGCCTTTGCTCGAGTCGCTTCTTCCCAGTAACACGCAACACATCGAGCGCGCCATCGAAATCGTGCTCCATGCAAAAAAACGCAATATTGGCGTGCTGGGCTTGAGCTTCAAGCAGGGCACTGACGACCTACGCGAGAGCCCCATGGTGCATCTCGTCAAACGGCTTCTCGGCGAAGGCTGCATCTGCCGCATTTACGATGAAGATGTTGTGCTCGGCCATGTACTTGGATCCAATCGACAATTCATCGAGGAAACCATTCCGCACATCGGCTCACTCCTGACCTCGAACCTCGCGGAAACCATCGAAAACGCCGAAGTCCTTATCATCAGCACTAAGGCTGTCCCCACAGAAACGATTGAGAAGCATTTGAAGCCGGGCACGCTCGTCCTCGATCTCGTACATCTTGACGCTAGCCGTCGTTTGAAGAGCCACCAGCCTTATCATGGTATCTGCTGGTGAACGATTCACTTGTAGAATTGGCCGTGCCAAATCTCAAGCCATTACGAAACTCCTGGCGATGAAACTCCTATGGGTCAAGTCTGGCACGCTCGTTCCGCCCGATTCCGGCGGCACCATCCGCAGCTTCAATCTCCTAAAAGAGCTAGCGAAGAAACATGAAATCACGCTCTTCTTGTTCTACGGCGCGCATCAGAACGATCAGCACAGCGAACTAAACAGGATCTTTGCGGATGTTGTCACGGTGCCTTTGCCCCTACCGGCAAAGAAACGAGGGGTGGCGGAAGCCTTGGCCTACGCGCGCAACTTTCTATCTCCGTGGCCTTACAGTGTGTCCAAATACTGCCGTCCGGAAGCAATGTCCAGGCTGCGCAAGCTCTTGCATGAGCGAAAATTCGATGTCTTGATCTGCGATTTCCTTTTCGCCACCGAGGCAGTTCCGTGGGATTTTCCGCTGCCCAAGATTCTTTTCACCCACAACGTTGAAGAGATAATTTGGAGGCGTTCGTTCGAAGTGGCATTGAATCCCGTGTGGAAGCTGGTGGCCTGGCGCGAATTCCGACGCATGTCCACTGTCGAGCGAAAATATGTGCGCCTCGCGGATCAGGTTCTCGCCGTTTCCGAAAACGATAGACATCACTTTTGCACCTATGCCCCACCCGAAAAAATCACCGTTGTGCCCACCGGCGTCGACGTGGACTATTTCTATCCCCTGCCTCGACGCGAGCAACCCGACCGCCTCGTTTTCACCGGCTCGATGGATTCTTTGGCGAACGAAGACGCTATCCTCTATTTGCACGGATCCATTCTGCCATTGATCCGCAAGGAAATTCCCCAAGCACAAGCCTGGGTTGTAGGCCGCAGCCCCTCGCAGCGGCTGCGCAACCTTAGCGCGCAGGATGCAGGCATTCACGTAACTGGATCCGTTGAAGACGTGCGGCCCTTCATTGCGGAGTCACCCATCTACGTCGTGCCCATCCGCATCGGCGGTGGCACACGCATCAAAATCTTCGAGGCCATGGCCATGGGTAAAGCGGTGGTCTCCACTTCCGTCGGCGCAGAGGGCCTACCGGTTACGCACGGCAAAGACATTCTACTCGCGGATACGCCGGAAGAGTTCGCCGCGCAAACTGTCCGCCTGCTGCACGACAAGTCCGCCCGCGATGCCCTCGGCGCTTCTGCACGTCGCCTCGTCGAAGAAAACTATAGTTGGGCTGCTGTCGTGGGCAGCATCGACGCCGTGCTGCAAAAGGCTCTCGCAATACCTGCGCTCTAGTTAGGCTGCACTGGGGTTTCACAGCACGTCAAATGCTGCGTAACCTCGCCCTTGTATTCCCAAATGCGATGACGGAGGGTTTATGCCGCCAGCTTGGGTGCGAGTTTCACAACGCGAGTAAACCGAGGTGGCTACGGAAGACAGCGGACGATGCGCGGGCCGAGGAGCTTCGTGATCGGCAAAGGAAGTTTCTGCCACGCGCGAATGGCAAGCCTGTACTTCGGATTATCGGGGTTGCGTTCGGGGAGTTCGCTACGGCCAGAAGCCAGCCAAGTATCCCAATAGAGAGGTTGCGGCTCGGCGCCCCATTGTTGCTTGAATGCGTAAGTGCCTGAGCCGACCGAAGAGCGGCCAAAGTCGAAGAGGCGGTAGCCGAGAGCCCCGAAATGTGCGAGCAGGCTCCAGTACAGGAACATATTGGGCTTGAGATGCAAGTGCGAATGCAGCGAGGAACTCCAGACAGCTTCAATTCGCTCTCGGTAAGCGCACAGGAACGATACGGCCACAACTGTTCTGTCGTGGCGCACGCGGCAGAGGTAGGTGTCCTCCGGAAAAGTGTCCAGAATTCCCGCGAAGAAGTTGCGGCTGTAGACCGGGGTGCCGAGTTCACGCATGTTGTCAGCGAAAACCGAATAGAAATCGTCGAGAAATTCGCTCCCCCCGAATTCAGCGACCATTCCGAAGCCCTGAGCCTTCCGCACCTTGGTACGCATCTTGGTGTCGAGCGCCTTCCAAGTGATTTCAGAATCGCCGTGGATGGGCAAAACCATCGTCACCTTGTTCGACTTGACGGGCAATCCTAGTTCATGAAACTCGCGATGACGAAACTCGATAGAGGCAGCTCGATTTTTACGAGCGATGGCTATTGCCTCGTCAAGCAGAGAACGTTTGACTTCCTTCGAGTCAGCTAGGATGCCGCCAGCGTTGAAAAATGGCAGGGAAGTCATAAAGCTGCCAAACAGGACGCTTCGTTGCCAGACGAGGGGAAGGACCCCTACGATGTGATCGCCCTCCGCCGCCATAAGATAATACGCAGGCCAGCCGAAGCTGCGCTCAATGACCTGCTTCCACTTCCAACGGTGGTAGCAGGTCGCCAAGGGTGAAGTGCGAACGTAGTCTTCCCAGCGCGCACCTTCGGCCTCACTTTTAGCGTAAAGAAGCTTCACGGTAAAGAATGCTCATGAGGTTTAGCAGCGCAGGTCAACTTTTGCCCTGCGCTTCCGTTCGATGCGGCATCCAGGTACCCGAAAGATTTCCGCGCAAGCACTTGATACAGCCGAGCAACGCGGCCACGTTGACGACACAAAAATAGAACGCGATATAAAGCGGCTTGGGCGCTCTCCGCTCCCTCTGCACCGCCCAGCCCAGCAGCGCCAGAAGATAAAACGCAATCTGCGCCATGGCTGCCCACCGGTAAAAAGGCCTGCCGAGAAGAGCCAGAGAAGCCGCGAGTAGCCCGAGGAGGAAGAAGGGGGCGAGCCAGCGCAGAATCTTGTGGGAAATCAGCAGCCACCAATGCCGGAAATTTCGAAATGGATCGAGGACTCCGGGGGCGCGGCGGACGGCATTGAACGCCCTCGACACGATGCGCACTTTGCGGCGAAATTCCTGTGCGAACGTGTCCGCGGTTTCCTCGAAGCAGACAACGTCGGGATCGAAAATGCCGCGGTAACCACGGTCGATGATCTGGAGAGGATTGAGGAAATCGTTGATATCAGTTGGCAGTAGTGGCGAGTAGAGCTTGCGGCGAATCGCATAGATAGCGCCGTCGCCGCCTACTACGGACTCGAAATCGGATTCCTTGCGCTTGATCCAGGTTTCGAACTTCCAGTAGAGGCCTTCGGATTCTGAGGACTGCGATCGATCACCACCCTCCACGTACCGCGCATTGCCGACGACGTAACCCACGCCGGAGTCGGCAAAATGCCTGACGAACTTTTCGATCACATCCGGCTGATAAATGGCGTTGGCGTCGGAAAAGACGACGATCTCGCTGCTGGCTTCCGGAACGGCAAGATTGAGTCCAGCGGATTTTCCCAGGCGCGTATTCTGCCGTATAAGGCGCACGCCTCTGCCAGAATATTCGCACGCGATATCATCGGTGGCATCGCTCGAGCAATCGGAAACGATCAGAACCTCCAAGAGGTCGCGGCGGTAACGGAGCGCCAGAGAATTCTCGATTTTTTCACGAAGGACGGCCGCTTCATTGTAGGCGGATACGATCAGGGTAACTGTAGGACGAAAAGCTTCATCACGATGATTGCGGCGCGGGGCGAGCCGCGCCAGCGCTCCCAGTAGAAATGGAAATCCTGCGTAAATGTAGGTCACCAGGGCAGCGCAACACCAAAACAGAAATTGGAGTAGGGTCGTCAAAAGCGCATCCTGACAAGAGGGGGCGAGTTGCGAATATTCGATGATCTGATCACTTGGAAATTCACTCCAGTTTCCGAATGAACGCCGCATGGTTTTGCCCGGCGGGGGCGGGCTTGGGAGAGGTTTCGGATCCCGCAGTTCCCACAGCCACTTTCAATGAGCCATCTACGGGATCACGATAGCTGATGTAAATCGTATCGTCGGGCCCGATTTTCATCGAACTGTATAGCGCTGCCTCCCCACCTGGAGGTACGACCAGCTGGAGCTGCCATTTTTGGCCGTCCCAATAAGCATGTTTTACGGCGCCGCCGTCCTCATACCGAATATGGGCGTGTCCTTCGCGATCGAAGACCAAATCGCTGGTGAACTCGGTCCAGCCTATGTTCTTAAGCACTGGAGTCACCGATTCGATTTTCCATTTACCCTCTTCCAGACGAGCCAGCTTGAGGACACCCTCGCTGGAGCCGGCAGCGTCCGCATTCATCGATGCCTCATAGAAACTCATGACCGGATGATCGCCCGGATCTAGATTGAGCGAAACGCCCATTCCAGTCGAGTCTTTAGTGCTTCCGTGGTGGGGCCAATCGACCTCGCTGACCTTCCAGTCCCTGCTGTCAACAGAGAAGGCGTATTTCAAGTCACCCGGAGGGAAAGCGCTATACCCGACATGAGGTATCCCCTGGGAATCGATCACAATCGAGTTCCACTTCCCGGACTCACGATCGTAGTCGATGGTCTTGGCATACCAAATACCGTCCCGTTTGACGGCGCATTTAATATGCAAGAAGTTAGCGCCGCCAGGTCCGCGCGTTTGGTACCAGACTAGGTAGGGCGTACCGTCAGAAGAAAACGTAATCGAGCAATTGTATTCGACGGTGCCGTGGCCGGGATCGACTTCCTGTGTCAGCCATTTTTTTCCATCCCAGGTGGCAATCTTCAGAGAACGAGGAGTGTAGCAAATCTGCGGCTTGCCAAAAGGGTCCAGCGCGATGTTGACCGCAAAGCTGCCGAGCTGGCTCTCGAGGCTGAGGTTCGACCAACGTCCGGTGTCTTGCTGACGAAATGCATATTTGAGCTCGGACCCCGGGCCGCCGGCATAAGCGACATGGACGTTGCCAGATTTGTCGATAGCGAGTGCGGTAAAGTGCGCTGCGGAGTCAACATTCTCAGTTTTCCACGTCCATCTCGTCTGCGCCGATGCATTAGCAGGAAAAACCGAGACGATCGCGAGCAAGACGATAATGCGCGAAAGACGGATGACATGGGAACCAGAAGTGAACGCTCGGCAAGGGATGCGCGCGGCGGGTTGCGCGATGACGAATGAATTCATGCGAATTCCTCCCGGGGCTCCAGAGCTGCCTCGGATGATCGTTCGCACACAGGCTGAGCCGCCAGGGCACGGTAGAAGAGAATCTTCAAAATGCAGACGGAAGCGACCATCTGGTAGTAGAGGTCGAAATCCGCAAACCCGAGGAATGCGCCGCTGACAAGGAATCCAAGGATCGAAACGAAAATGATATCGGCGTAAACGGAAATCCACTGCAAATGAGGAAAGTCATGCGTGCTCCGCTTCAAGCGCCATAGAGTTAGCAAGCAGCTGATCACGATTCCGAAGTAGATAGCAAAACCGATGAAGCCCTGCTCTCCGAGAACTTGGAAATAAATGCTGTGAGGTCCAGAAGAGAGAAAGCCTCCGGGGAGCGGACGTGTCTGATACTTCTGGAATACGGCTACGTCAGGAAGAGTGTAAAAGCTGCCGCCCATAAGCGGGTAGTCATGCGCGAAATTCCACGTTGTGCCCCAACTGACTAGCCGCTGCTGAGCGGACATGTCCACTCCTTCCTTCCGGAGGGTACCCATGCGCTCGAGCCATTGCGGCGGAGCGAAGGAAATGACTACGAAAGCGGAGGCAGCCAGAAAAATTGCGCCCATGACTCTATATTTCGAGCGCCAAGCCAGGTAACTTAGAACCGCGATCAACCCGAGGAACCCGCCTCGGGAATAAGTGAGAATCACGCAAAGTAGAGCCGCGCCGAAACAAACGTTGAGAGCGCGGCGAAGGAGAGTTCGTTTCTCTACGCGTCCAAGAAAGTAAAAAATGGGTAAACTCATGTTGAGAGCAAGGCCGAACGCGTTGTTCTCAGCGAGGAATGTGTCAGGGGGGCCGAACACGCGGTACTCGCCGCCTGTGGCGATGCCGAAGATTGCACCTTTAATAGCCAACGCTCCGAAACTGAAGGCAGTAACCAAGAATAGCCACCTTAGGCGTTGCTCTGACGTGACGATGAGCATCATGATGAATGTCATGAGCAGAATTTTGCTCACTCGGACCAGTTCGTAATGGGCATCAGCCATGTGGCCCGCGAAAAAAGGTTCGGCCTTGGCATTCAGATAAACAATGTAGAACCAGATCCACAGGAGGACCAAGAGTACGTTTTCGCGGACGAAAAAAGGGCGATTAAATTTGCGGCTAAAGACCAGGCCGGCAATGGTGGGTACCGCGACGACAGCTGCGACAGGAAAATCGTACATGTAGTTGAAAGTGAAGCGATGTGGATTGAAGTAGGCGATCCACGTCCACATGAGAATTCCAAAGAACGGCTGAAAGAAGCAGACCGGAAGAGAGGCACAAATCATGACGAGGAGCAAGAAGTCACGCATGGCGTGCTCGCGCGGGGTTCTCCCCCGGGATAGCACCTGCTGACGAGCGCGGCGAGAGGGACGAGAAAGAGGCGCCGGACGGCGAAGCGTCCGGAAACAAGAACAGCCGGTTCAATCGCATGGCAAACATCGCTAGAGATCGCTCCTCGCCGAAAGACACTCGGCGAAGCGCGAAAGGATGCGTCGTGTGCCGGTTCAGTCCTTCCACGGTTGTGGAAGCGGAGCGATAGCCCAAGCGAGCAAGACAAGCAATAGCGGTCTCGCTGCACTCATCGAGCTTGCCGAAGGGAAAAGCGAAATCCAAGACTCGGTGCTGGAGCCGCTGCTCGAGCAGGCGCTTGGATTCCCCGAGTTCCCATTCCAGCTCGGAGGAGGAAAGCCTGCTGACGACGGAGTGCGTCATGGTGTGGGCGCCGAAGGAAATGCCCGCGCGATGCATCTCCCGGATGCGTTCCCAAGACAACATGCGTCCCGCCAAGGCATCTTTCGGGAGGTCCACCCCGGACTCGAGACTCGCACAATAGGCGCGCTGTTCGGCGACCGGGAGCTTCCGCATCAATGAGATAAATTCCACGGCAGCCTGAAGCCGCTCTTCTGGAGTGCCGAGGCGGACAAGGCGAGGAGGATTGAGCGGCAGAGTGATGTCCATCGCTGGAACTACCTGAAAAATCACAAAAACGCGGTCATACCATGCCACTTGGCCGCTCTCGATGGAACCAACGGTCAGAAAAATGGTGGCGGGAACTGAATATTGGCGCAAGATCGGGAATGCCTCGGTATATAAGTCCGCATAGCCGTCGTCGAACGTAATGGCCACCGAAGGTTGAGTGGACCACGGCTCAGAGATTCCTTGTAGCAGTTCGCTGAGAGAGACGATACGGTAGTGTTTGCGCAAGTATTGAATCTGGGCTTCGAAAGTCGGTCTAGGCAAACCCGAGTAGATAGGAACACCACCACGGCCGACGCGATGGTAACAAAGGATCGCGAAGCGAGCGATGGAGGCGCCGCAAATGCGGCGCCTCTGGCTCTGCGCGCTAACGACAAACTCAAAGTTGCGAGCCAAGGCACGGGCGGCACGGGCGCCACCAACCGCATGCCAGGCCTTGACCAAAACTTGACTCGGCAGCGTAATCGGTGGCGGATCCGCCAACGCCGCGGGAGGAGGCCAAACGGGCAAACCCATGCCCGGTTTCCACGCCAGCGGCCCCGTCGCCGTCACCCTCGCGGGTATGCGTTTATCGGTCAGCACAGACGGTATCCGCCTTACGTTCGAAATGATTTCGAAACCATAGCTCCAGCATCAAGAAGTACCAAATGAGTTCCCCGAAGTTCTTGGCGTCTTCGGAGAAATGACGGCTCATGACTTGATCCAAAAAGTTCGGCTGGAAAATACCACGCTGGCGCGTTTTTGCATCAGACATGATATCTTGCATCAGCGATTTCAGCCGTTTATCGCGCAAAAGCCAAAGCGAGACCGGAACACCAAAACCATGCTTTTTTTTGCGCAGTACCTTGGAAGGCAGAATGTTCTGCAGCGCCTTCTTGAAGATGTAGCGTTTTTCGAAACCTTTGACTTTCCACCGCGTGGGAATTCTGGCAGACAGTTCGACAAGAGGGCGGTCCAGGAACGGGAAGCGGACACAGACGCCAGCCATCTCGGCGGTGCCGAGAACCTTACGAAGGTCGTTGTCGGATAGCGTCATCTTGAGATCCATATACAAGAGACGGTTGAGTTCGCTTCGCGATGAGTTCTTGTCGAAGTGTGACTGGGCAATGGCCATCCAGGAATCAGGCCGGACCTCCTCCAAAAAACCGGGCTCAAAGATCTCCTCGGGAGGTTCACTGAGAAAGAGTCCGTAGGAGTGGATACGGCGCGGGTTGGAAATGTTGGCACGGCGGATATATTTCCTGGGCAAGCTGAACGGGCCTGCGGACGAAGGCAGGATGGAGGCCAGCGGCTCAATGAGCGCACTTCGAACAAACCTCGGAATGGAGCCATACAGAGAGAAACGTTTGTCGGTAGCGTAGCGCTCGTTGCCACCAAAAAGCTCATCCCCGCCATCCCCGGCAAAAAGGACATCGATACCGTTTTCGCGAGCGAGGCGCGCGCAATAGTAGCCACCGATGGCAGAAGAGTTGGCAAAAGGCTCATCGTAGTAGCGTGTGAGCAGATTAACCACATCGAATGCATCGTTCGGGGTTAAGCACTGTTCGAAATGGCGGGTCTTGAAATGATGGGCAGTTGTACGAGCGTACTCGATTTCATTGTACTGGCCTTCGCCGAAAAATATCGTGAAAGAGTTAACAGGCGCGCTCCACTCTGTGAGAAAGGCTACGACGCTGCTGCTGTCAGTTCCACCACTGAGAAACGCGCCAGTTGATTCCGGAGAACACCCAGCGGCGGTGCGGAGCACAGAGCTTCGAATAGCATCGCGGACCCGCTCTGCGCAGGCGCTCTCGCCAATCTTACTATCTTCGACGTAGTCGATGTCCCAGTATTGCTTTTGGACTACGCGGCCATTCTCAAAAATGAGAAGGCGACCGGGCTCGAGGCGATGAGTTCCCACATAGACAGAAAGCGGAGCAGGGACCACACTGAAAAGCAGGAATTGAAGGATGGCAGCACGATTCGCTTCCGCTGCGCCGTCCTGAACGGCGCGGATAGCTCCGACGCGCGAAGCGAACAGCATACGGCCATTTTCGACGCGCCAATAGAGGGCCTTGATGCCCATGCGGTCCAGAGCAAGGAGCAGGCGGCGTTTGGCCGAATCCCAAAGCACAATAGAGAAACCACCCTCGAGTTTCTCGACAAAGGCGTCGCCGTGAAGACGATAGAGCGCGACAAGAACGTCTGCAACCGACTGAACACCTGAGGCACCAGAGGAGCGAACTTCGGAACGTAATAAAGCAAGGTTTGTGAGGTCGGCATCCGCGGCAACAAGCAAGCCATCGGTTGACGCAACTTGTTGAAATTCCCAGCGGCGAGCCACACCCATGGCAGCCCCTTGGCTCCGAACGGAAGCCGAACTCGACTCGCCGGGCAACGCCAGGGCCGAAAGCATAGGTTGCAGGCTGGAAGCCTGAAATGTGCAGCTGGGTTCGCAAATGCCGTAAATGCCGCTCAAGGGATGTGCCTAGTTCTGTGCCGCAGCAAAAGCTTCCTGCCATTTCCGAAACATCAAAGCCGCCCAAAGATGCATAGAGCGGTCACAGGTTCCCTGCTGGTGCTGATTCCATATTTTGCGCAAGTATCGCGCATCGAGAATGCCGTCGTCCGTGCCAAACAGGCTGAACTCCGCCAAATCGTGCAATTCCTTGCGGAACCAGTTTGCCAGAGGAATGGCAAATCCCTGCTTTTTCCGGTAGATGGTGTCCCTGGGGAGCACACCCTCCATCGCTTTCTTGAAGATGTACTTTCCGACGCCATCTTTCAACTTTAGCTCGGATGGGATGCGAGCAGCGGTTTCCATGAGCCGATGGTCAAGGAGCGGCGCGCGGACTTCCAGTGACACCGCCATGCTGGCACGGTCGACTTTAGCGAGGATGTCGTCTGTGAGGTAGGTTTTGATGTCGAGGTACTGAATTTTGGAGAGCAAATCGGGAGTATCGGCGCGGTCGTAATGTTCTCGGAAAACATCCAGAGAATCGTAGCCCTGCAGCGACTTACGAAAGTCCGAAGTCAAAAGCTTCTGCTTCTCGTCGGGGCGGAAATAGGACATGGAACGGAAATAGCCCTCTAAGGGCGAGCTGGCCAGACTTTGAAAAGTTGCGCGACCGCGGAAGACTCGAGGGGCCCAAGCGAGAGCTGGATAGTGTTGGCCGAGCGGTCCGAAAATGGCGCGGCGAAAACTGTGAGGAATATAACCACGGAGACGGTTCTCGAACTGGTCGAGCCGGTAGCGCCGGTAGCCAGCAAAATTTTCGTCGCCACCATCGCCGCCCAAGGCAACGGTGACATGCTCGCGTGCTACCTGAGAAACATAATAGGTGGGAATGGCAGAGGAGTCGGCGTACGGCTCATCGTAGTGCCAGACGAGCTTATCCAGGACGTCGAGAGCGCTTGCGTGAACGATTTTATCGTAATGCTGAGCACGGAAGACTCCAGCAACTTGCCTTGCATATTCGGCTTCGTTGAATTCCTCCTCGTCAAAACCGATTGAGCAGGTGGTGACTGCTCCACGCCTGAGGCGGCTCATCATCGCGACGACAGAGGAGGAATCGACGCCCCCGCTTAGGAATGCGCCTAAAGGTACATCGCTCAGGAGGCGGATACGAGTGGCTTCGCACAATGAGTCGCGAAGTTGCTCGGCCCAAGCCTCTTCCGTATGATTTTCGATGTTCGCAAAAGAAAGATCCCAGTAACCGACTTCGCGGATACCGCTGGCGTTGACAGTCAGGTAGTGTCCCGGGCGAACCTTCCGAGCAGCACGGTAAATGGTCTTGGGGTTCGGCACATAGCCAAAAGAGAAGTAATCAGATAGTGCCTCGTGGTCAACTTCACGAGAGAAACCGTCCGCAGCAAGAAGAACCTTCAATTCGGAGCCAAAGATAACGCGCTCCGGACTAGCTGCGTAGAACAACGGCTTCTTTCCGACGCGGTCGCGAGCGAGAAGCAAGGAGCGCTCCCGGGAATCCCAAAGCGCGATCGCAAACATGCCGCGTAAACGAGAGAAACATCCCGGACCATATTCTTCGTAAAGATGCACTATGGTTTCGGTGTCGGATTGGGAAGCGAAACGGTGGCCTTTGCTTTCAAGATCAGCGCGAAGTTCAGGATAATTGTAAATCTCACCATTCAGCATCACCCACAGCGTGCCGTCTTCATTGGAAATGGGCTGATGGCCGGTGCTGAGATCAATGATGCTGAGACGGCGAAACCCAAGGCCGATTCCCGGGCCCGAAAAAATGCCTTCGTCGTCGGGGCCTCGATGAACGATGGTTTGGTTCATGCGATGGATCAGTTCTTCGGGGAAGGGTTCCCGTCGAGCGTGTTCGAAGATGCCAGTCATGCCGCACATGGGGTTAGACGCTCACCTGCGAGACTTTGCGGCGTATGGCGAGATCAATATAGAGGTCCCGGTACTGCGACAGCATCCGCTCAATGCTGAAATGCTGCAGGACTCTCGAGCGACCGGATGCCCCGAACCGCTGCCTGACGTCCGGAAGCCTAATAAGCGTGTCCATGTGCTCCGCTAAAGCCGCGTGGTCACCAGGGGAAAACAATAAGCCAGTCTCGTTTTCGGAGACGACTTCAGGATTTCCACCGACGCGCGTGGCAATGACTGGCAGGCCACAAGACATCGCTTCGAGAAGCGTATTGGACATACCTTCCGCACGCGAGGACTGAACAAAGATGTCCATCGCACTGAGTAGATCAGGAACGCGTTCGCTGAATCCCTGGAAATGCACTCTGCCTTGCAAGAAAGCATTGTCGCGCACCGACTGCTGCAGCCTATCCAGTTCGGGACCATTGCCGACAAGCAGCAGACAAAAGTCGCGACCGCGCTGCAAGAGCTCCGAAGCGACGCTGAGTGTAAGCGGATAGTCCTTGATAGCTACCATGCGGCCGACGCTTCCGATCAAAACCGAACTAGGAGGGATGCCGAGTTCCGCTCGAATGGAAGCCCGCACTTCCATGCGGGGAGAAAACCGAGAAGTATCGACACCATTGTAAAAGACGCGTATACGCGCGCGTGAAAGGCTGACCTGACTGGCGTGAAAATCTCGGAGTTCATTGGAGACCGTGAATAGTTCGTCGGTGAGCGAATAGAATGCTCTCCTGGCGGCGCGGCGGCGCCAAGGCAGACCATTCACCATATCCAGATCGTAACCATGCTCGCTGTGCAGCACGCCTGGCACGCCTGCCAGACGCGCAGCAAGAACGGCTTCGAGGGCGCCCCAGTTGCGTGTATGCACGATGTGCGGACGGAGAGAACGGATCATTCGCGTTAAGCGAAAGAGCGGGAACTGAAACCGCTCCTCGGAACGGCCGACACACAAGAAACGACTTCCGAGGCCTGCGCTGGACACAAAGTCTGGATCAAATCCGCGCATGGCACAGATATAGTGGTCGAATTCCGAAGTATCCAAGCCTGAAATCAAGCGCCGCAGGATAAGTTCGGTGCCACCGCGCGCAAAAAAAGGAACGATGTGTAAAATTCGGAGTGGCTGTTTCGGACCACTGATCATTATCGACTCATGGCGATCGCGGGGAACTGGCACACTCCGCACGTCCGCAGAGAAAGCCACAGTCTCAGACTTCATGAGTGTCGTGCACTGCATGGCTTGCAACGTGCCGAGCTGCCCGGCAGAGACATGCGGCCAATCCCGGCCGCGCGCGGTGTAATCCTTGGTGTGAGCCATAACTTGTAATCGACTGCCATGAGCTGCGCCTGCCAGTGTCAGAGTTGCTCCCCGGCTAGAGGTGGGAATCGTTGCTTAAGTACGGACTGTTGTACTTGGACTGACGGCTCTCGTTTTGCGTGCCGTTGTACACGACGCCCAAGAGCTTTTTGGAATCAACCTGACCGGCGAGCTTTTGGAGGAGGTCGCGATGAGTGCGCTGAGCGCGGACGACAAGAAGGATACCGTCGCAGGCTGCTGACATTAAATCGAAATCAGACATGGGGAAAATAGGTGGAGCATCGATCAGGATAACTCTGAAGCATTCGCTGCACCGGCCAAGGAACTCTTTCCAGCGCTGGCTTGCATAGAGTTCCGGTGGCGGCGCCGAATGCTTGCCGGCAGAAACGAAGAAGAGGTTCGGTTTGTTCGTAGCCATGACGACTTCGTCGAAATTGGCTTCACCGGCAAGGGCTTCCGCGAGACCGGGACCTTCATCCGCTGAAAAATAGCGGGACAAGCCAGCTTGGCGCAAATCACCGTCTACCAGAAGGACGCGTTGGTCTTTCAACCCGGAATAGACGTGGGCCAAGTTGAAGGCGGTGAGGGTCTTGCCTTCCTCGCTGACAGCGCTGCCAAATATCAAAGAACGAAGGCCTTGAGCGGTTTGCGTGCGCATGATGCGAGTGCGCAGCATGCGATATGCCTCCATTGCGTTCCCATGAGCGAGCGCCGGATCAGAAAGAGTGGGAGTGCCAGGAGGCGCGCAGATAACGGCTTTGCGGCAATGGGCGAAACGGGAGTCGGCGATTTGTGTGCCGACCACGTTCACTTTGCGCAGGTCCTCGACCCAGCGCTCGGGATCCGATTCAACCGGACTCGCCCCAGCAACCGAGAGATTCTGCGCATTTCGCGTTCTATCGAAGTATCTGCTCATTCATTACTCCCGTGCAAAGGCTCGATTTTGTTTCATAGCGCCAATCAACAGATCCACGGCAGTGCGGATCTCCTGTTCTGCTTTTGCCACCTGCGCAGAATTGCCGTTGCGACCGAATAAAGAGGAAGCAACAGATTCGGCGGCTTGGATCTGTTCTGGGAGGAGACTGAGCTTTGCGGCAGCCTCTTCGACAACCGCTGCATCAACGTAACGCTTTTGATGATCGCAGGCGATCGTCAGGGCGCTGTCGCAGAGAAGATTGATGAGACGCGGAACACCCCCAGCATACTTGTAAATGTGCTGAAAGACGGAAGCGGGGAAGGGGGACTCACCTTGCAACCCGCCGGCGTGGAGGCGTTCCATAACGTAGACACGAGTTTCGGGAACACTTAGCGGGCGCAACTGGCATGTCGATGCGATGCGTTGAAGGAGAGCACGCATACTCGGATGGTGTAAATGAGCATGCACTTCGGACTGCCCCGAGAGCACGACTTGAAGGAGTTTTTCCTGATAAGAATCGGTATTGCTGAGCAAACGGATTTCTTCAAGCAACTCCGCGGTTAAGAGGTGCGCCTCGTCGACGATTAAGACAGCGGTACCGCCACCCCGCTGTGTGGCCAAGAGCATTTCGTGCAGGGCGGCGAGTCGGCGCGGCTTGCTGGTTGCGGAACATGGCACCTCGAACTCGTCAAGCACTGCCTCAAGGAACTCCTCGCGACTAAGCGTGGGATTGACGAGGAAAGCGGTTTTGAGCTTTCCTTTCAGAGTGGAATTCTCTTCGAGGAGATGTAGCGCGGCGTGCATCAGCGTGGTCTTACCCGTGCCGATCGGACCGCACAGAACCAGGAAGCCTTTGCGGCCAAGAATGCCTTCGAGGAGGACACTCAGAGCGGTGCGATGCGGTTCGGCAAGGTGGAGGAACCGCGGATCCGGCGTGAGCCGGAATGGTTCTTCGCGAAGATGATAGAACTCCGTATACATGTTAGGCCAGCAATCTTAAGAGGTAGGTTAAGCCAACGGCTAGGGCCGCAGCGCCGACCGCAGTGCCCGCGATCATGCCAATAGCACGAAAAGCTAGAACGCGGCGCTCCCTCGGGAAGCGAATCAGGGGGATTCCAACAATTACGCTCTTGCCCAGAATTCTCGACGCTTCTCGCTCGCTTCGAACGGATTGATCAGTCATGTCAACCAGCATGGCCAAAACGAGACCTCCAAGAAGACCACCCACCAGACCGGCAAGCATGATGAGGGGCCGATTGGGTCCATTAGGAACTGTTGGAATCCGGGCGGAGTCTAAGATGACAAAGCGTTCGCCTTGCTGTTCGGCATCGAGCTGCTTAGCCATATCTGCAGATAGCTTCTTGGAAAGCAATTGGTTGTAGCCCGCATTGAGGGTGTCGAGGTCGCGGGTGAGGTCCGACAACTTCTGTTCGAAAATGGGGACGCGCTCGAGTTTGGAAAGATGAAAATCGATTTGCGGTTGAATCTGAGCCTGTGATTTGGTCTCGGCCGCGATCTGCTCGTCGATCTTATTGATCTCCGCTTCGAGAACCGGGTTTTTTGCCTGAACTGGGCGACTGGGTTGCTGAGAAACATGGGTGTTCCCGGCTGACGTCTCTTGTTGTGGCTTGGATTTAAGGCCGGCGATTTCCTCTTGTAATTTCCTGACATCTGGGTAACTCGGACCATAGCGAGTTTGCAGTTCCGAGAGACGCATTTCGAGTTTCTGAATCTGCATCTGGTGAGGTGACGCTCCCTGATCACCGGAGGCATCGAGATCCACAGTAGGGGCCGTCGTGCTCATTGCGGATTGCAGGAATGCCTTACTCTGTTGCAGACTGCTCACGCGATCCTGACTTATTCGGAGTTGATTGCGTAGGCCATTCAGAGCTTCGAGATGGTATTGCTTGGATTCGGGCAGATCGATGACGTTTTGTGACTTGATCCTGCCGATCTCATTTTCTTTCTCCTGAAGCTGTTGCTTGACGTTATTCAGTTCATTATCCAGGAAATCCGCCGTACCTTCGAATTGCTGCGCTCGGGTCTTCAGGTTGTCGTGAATCACCATGGCGGCGAGGTGATTGGCGACATCCGCAGCTTCCCGAGGGTCTAAACTATAGTAGGAAATCTTGAACGAACTGAGCCGCTGACCACCACCCTCACCGACCTCAATGCTGATTGATTTCTGCATCATACCCACTGCGCGTTGTATGTCTCCTGCGCGCCGCCGGCTGGGATTCAAGTTCAGAGTGCGAATGAGATCTTCGAGACGCGTCGGCGAGGTAACCAACTGCCGAATAGTGCTGAGGCGATCGGCGACAGTGCTGCTGACGGTCGTCGGAACATAAGAATCAGGGACCTTCTGCGGATCGACAAGTATAACGGTTTCAGACTTGTACACGTTTGGAGTCAAGAACGCCACAACCGAAGCACCTACGGATAGGGCAATGGACACGAGCACGATCCACCACTTCCGGCGGACGGCGATGTCCCAGTACTCCTTTAGCGGCAGGCCGCCAAGGACATGCTGCGTCTCGGAATCACCGGATGCAATCTGCGCGTTCAAAAGCCCTCCCCGGAGCTTACCTGAGTCACCTTGGCACTACCAGAGTGCATGTTCCTGACCAAACGTGGGAACTCTTGGATTGGCGTACTGCGGCAGATTTATTGAAAACAAAGGAGTTATGGAGGTCAAGGCACAGTCTAAGCCGGAGCATCGGTACCTTACTTACCCGCGGCAGGAAAATGCTTTCACTCCGACTATCTGGGTTAGCCGCTGCTGTGGGATTAATGGCTAGGACGCACTCCAGCATCCCAGCGTAAGCCCACAACATACAGATTTCGCGTTCCAGTTAGGAGGAACACCTGATCGCCAGCCTGCGAACTGAAAGTATAGCGCGTGTACAGCGATACTGTCGGGACAATTTGAAAATAAACAACCCCCTCGGCGTACCGCCCTTGGAACCCACCGGTTCGCGCCTCGCGCTGGAATCCGCCGCCGGCCTGAACGCTGATTCTGGGGTTGAGGACCAATTGGGCTTGGCCATCCACACGGTCCGTGAACGCAGAGGTGGTATAGTCCGATAAATAAAGACCTCGATTGTATCCGACGGAGATCGAGCCGGACCGAAACGACTTGAGCAGGATTGCCGAACCAGCAAAGGTCCATGACCGAGGATTACCGGGAGTTGCAAATGTGGCAAGTCCTGCGGCCGCGTTTACTGAAAGAGATGGCGTAAGGAGACGAATATATGTGCCGGTGATTGTGTGATAGAAAGTGGTATTAGCGGAAGTTTGGAATTGAACCGCCGAAACATCATAGCCGATTCCAACAGTTGTACGCGGTGAAACGATGTGAGAGAGCGCAAGCTGCCCAGTGTATTCTCGGCTGCTGTTAAGCAAAGCCGAGGTTGTGTTTGTGTTGAAGTAATTGAAACTTGGAGTAAACCCGATAGAGGTCAGTTGCGAGAGCTTATACTCGAACATAGCTTTCGCCTGTTCGGTGAGAGCGTGCCCAGGCGTGTCAAGGAAGCTGTTTTGTTGAACCGCAGGGGTCTCCACGGTCCCGGCGGAGAAAAAATCGCCATAGAGCAGACGTGAAGCGATGTCACCGAAACGATCCGAGAGCGTCATGCCCAGGCGCGGGCTGAGCTGAAACGTAGATTGCACATCAACGTTAACGTTCTCAGAATCGCCACGAGCAACGCCATCAATGTAGGTGAGATGAGGTTCCCATTGGGCAGTTAGCCGAGTCGTTTTGTAGACTTGGTCCAGAATGATATCGGTTCGTAAAACCGCACCGTTCTCCGATTGCATCGGCAAGCCATTAGTAGAGGGGGTGAACCGGTCGAAAGCACCGAATGCTTCCGCGCTGCCCACGTAAATAGGTCCGAGCCGCAAAGGGCTTTGATTGTTCGTTAGCAAATCTCCGCCGGCCAATCGAAACAATGGCGATGCAGGAGCGACTGGAGCATGCGGAGGCCCCTGATTCGACTCATCCGTAGAAGCAGCGGTTTGGTCGGGCTGCCCGTTCGTAGAATCGCCCTGGCTGGGCGAATTGGCGGGCGGCGCAGCAGGCTTCTCCGGCTGTGACGGCTGCTGGGCGCGTATGGCAAGTGGTAGGGCTAAGCTCATTGCCGCGTCCAAAAGTATGACCAAGCATCTTCTCCAACTGACGATATGTTGCATGCGTCTAACCTCGTTTCCCCCGTCTCGGAATCAGGCAGTCTAGCGAGCGTTAAGGTACGACAACAACGTCGCCCGGCATCAGGTTCAAGTTTTCACTCTTACCGGCAAGAGCTTTCTTGTAGTTAAATGGGAGCTTAACTTTGTTTCCGCCGACGGACCTTAGAACATAAATGGCGCCCCCCTTGGCGAAAGCGTTGAGACCACCTGCATCGGCAATCAATTCAAGAACGGTTTTCGACCCGTTTAGGGGGTACGATCCCTGTCGCGCGACCTGCCCAACCAGGTACACTTTACGGCTATGGATGGCCCGAATGGTCACCGTGACTTGAGGTTCGTTAACGTACGGTTTGAGCTTTTCCGCAAGCTCCTTCTGCAACTCATCGGCGGTCAGTCCGGTCACGACGACATCATTAAGCAGAGGGAAAGTAATCTTCCCGTCTGGCCGAACGACCGCTTGCGTGGCGAGCTCAGGTTCTTTCCACACTGTGACCTGCAACTCGTCCTCAACACCAATCCGGTAGGTCGTGTCGGTGTCACCAACTTTAGGGCTGGCAGAAACACTGTCGTCCTTCTTCGTCTCCTTATCCACCTTCTCCTGCTTCGTACGAGCGGAGCAGATTCCCGCAATCAGGAAGGTGGCGACGAGCCAAATAGAAATCCTTGTTGCCGTACGACGGTAGCTAAGGCTCATGAGAAGTGCCTCTCTTTCAACAGCATTGGCGGGACGCTCCCAGCAATCGCCGGATCGAACACCCCTGCCGGTTCTCCGAAACTGAAATAATCTGCTTACTCATCCCGCCCGGCCTTTGCTCGAAACACTCGTTCAAATCCGTGCAGGATGCTAAACATCATCACCAAAACAGCGTAACCATATACCCAAACGGCGCGCAAAAACCAGGAACTTAGCCGACCTGGTTGTCGATGAACATCATCAATACTCATTTAGCCCCACGCCTTCTCAAGACCACTTTTGCAGTTTCGAAAAGAATGACAAAGTCCAGCAGCGGAGAAACATGTTTGATATAGAAAAAGTCATATTCCAGCTTTGCTTTCGCGTCTTCAACACTGGAGCCATACTGATACTTAACTTGCGCCCATCCTGTTATGCCCGGTCGGACGGAATGCCGAAGGGCATACAGGGGTATTTTTTCTTCCAGCAGCTGACAAAAAAACGGACGCTCGGGGCGAGGTCCTACGAGGCTCATTTCTCCTCGGAATACGTTCCAAAGTTGAGGCAACTCATCCAGTCTAGTTTTTCGGAGGAAGCGCCCGATGGGAGTGACTCGGTTATCGTCGCTCGTCGCCCACTGCGGTCCATTCGCCTCGGCGTCTTGACGCATGGAGCGGAACTTCAACAGGCCGAAACTGTGGCCCTTCAGACCTACGCGCTCCTGGACGAAGAATATCGGAAGGCCGCTCTCTAGCCACACTGCGAGTGCAATAAGAAAAAAAATCGGCCAGGTTAGCAAGAGCCCAACAGCGGATACCAGAATGTCTGTTGCTCGTTTTGCGGCGAGCATAACGGTCGATTTTCGAAAGCCCCCAGACAGAATCAGCCAGCTTGGAGAAAGGTGTTCCAGAACAATGCGGCCGGTTATCCGTTCGTTGAAGGTGTGGATATCTTCGACACCGACTCCGGCGAACTTAAGATGCAGCAACGCCTTGATGGGAGTCTGCCCCCGGCGTTCCTTGAGTGCGAGAACGACGCGGTCGATTTTCTTTTCGCGCGCAATTCGCTCCACGTCAGCCACGGCACCTATGATTCTTGGGTTTACGAGCGATTTGCCAATATCCTGGCCGTTTTCGTCCAGAAACCCTGCAACGCTCAGGTTGAGTTCTGGCCGTTGGAGAATCTCCCGGACTAACTCAACGCCTCCCGGGGAGGTTCCAAGGATGAGCATGTTTTCCGGATAGTGAAGCGCGACGCTGGAAGCTCCCGCCAAGAGTCGCCAACTCAAAAGTAGGAGGAGAATTACTGGAGCCGAGAGAACGGCTATTCCCCGGCCGAGAGAGTGATCGGGGTCTATGTAATAGAGCACCGCTAGCACCAAGCAGGCTGCCCCCAAGGCCTGAAGCATACTGAGAGCCATCTCGCGCGAATGGTTAAAAACACGTGAGTCATAGAGATCGGAATAGTAAAGTGCGCAGACACAAGTGAGCACTACCCAAGCCACCCTGTATGGAGTACTGGGGTGTTGGATATAAGAGTAAATCATGCGGGCGTTGTGGAACCGGAGCGCCGTGCCGACCAACAGGCCAATCAACATCATAGCTGCGTCGCACAAGACGAGGAGCAAGGTGCGCGTGGGAACTTTTTGGCCGCCAATCTTTAACATGTCAAGCGTCGATATTTCGTTCGGACATCAACATTGATCGAGTGCACTGATCGCGTATTCGCCTTAAGATTGTTGCTATCTGAACCGGCATAGGCCATGGACACCCCTGGGGCGGAAAGGATCATGACAGACTATCGAGGAGGCAATTCTCCATCCAAAGAGCAACAGGTCTTGCCATGGCCCAAGCCAACCTAACATATTGAAAAAAAACGATTACGCAGGCGCATTTCCCAACACAATGCAGAAGGGTCGACCCAATTTAGTAGTCATATAAGGAAAGTCTTTGCACTCTGCGCGAGAGCACACGATGCCAACATCGCGCGAGCCATGGAACTCACTTTTTCTAAGCTATTGATTATACAGGTGTTAACATGGCCTAGAAGATTCAATTTCGAGGTTCCAAAATTCTCACGCAGCAAGCTGAGGAGGTGACTTGAAACGCACCTTCTTGTGCAAAAGTTATTGTCGTAACACTAAGGGATTCAAATACTTAGGACGAAAAGAGTGGCTGGCCCGTCGCTTGCATCTACTTCCGCTGGCAGGCGGACAAGAACGCGCCGGCTGGCCTCAGTTGGTCCCTGCGCCTGCGGTTGGCTGCCAGCGTATAGAAGCTGATGCTCCTTTTGTGAATTCTGACGCCAGATTCCGGTTCTGATGAGCCTAATTGTGCGAATTGCGGACTTGCGTAAGGACCGTTTAGTGCTGCTCGACGCACTTAAGGAGCACTTGGGCGTTCAAAACAATGAGCAAAGGTTTGACTGGTTGTATCTTAACGGGGCATTCGGAAACGCGCGCGCTTGGATTCTCTCGGACGAAAAAGGGTCGACAATTGGCATGGCCGCCTTGTTTCCGCGCACTTTCAGCGATGCAGGACGTACGGTCTCGGGCGCTGTGCTCGGCGATTTTTGTCTTGCGCGCACGTGGCGCACGTTGGGGCCGGCTATCAAATTGCAACGCGCCTGCTTGGCAGAATTGACGGGGTCACCCTTCTCGATGGCCTATGATTTCCCCAGTGATGGCATGCAGGCCATTTATAAACGTCTTGGGTGCGGGCGAGAGATGGATATAGTCCGTCTGTCTAAACCTCTTCGGGTCGAGCGTTTTGTCAGCCGTGGGACTAAGCGTGTGCCCGGTGCCGCTTTACTGAGCCGGGCCGGCAATGCAATCCTGCAATGGAAGGATGAGGTCGGAGGTCACAGAAACAGCTGTGACGTCTCCACTGTGGAAGGATCTGTGGCAGAGGAATTCACAGAGCTAGCGATGGAGATGCGCACCGAACCGGGCATCCGCGTATTGCGTAATGCGAAGTACATACAGTGGCGTTTTCAAAAGCACCCCTACCGCGAGTACGAAATCTTAGCCGCGCGAAGGAGAGGAAAACTACATGGGTATTTGGTCTTAGCGGTGGAAGCAGACCATGCGTCCATTGTTGATCTGTCCGTAGCTTCGCAGCCCGAAGTCTTCTCAGCGCTCGTCGCCAGGGCCACCGCTGTTAGCCGCGCTCGTGGCTCACGGACAATCAGCATCTCCCTGTCGAGGGGCCACTCATCGACAATCCTGCTGAGGAATATGGGTTTTTATGAGCGAGAAAAGCGTGTGGCGATAATCTGCGGCCAAACTGATAAAGGAAATTCAAAGGATTGGTATCTCACTGATGGAGATCGCGAAAGTTGACGCAAACTTGCGAGTTAGGCACATGACCATCGAAGACTGTAAGAAAAAGATTCATCTACACATTCTGGAAAAGTTTCCGCTGGCGAAGAAACGAAACCTTCGGAGCGGAGATCCACTACTTGAGACTGGGGTGCTCGATTCGCTGGGTATTTTGGATCTCGTGCACTATCTGGAAGCGGAGTTCGGGTTCCAGGTTACCGACGAAGAGCTTCTTCCCGAGAATTTCGCTTCGACTGACGTGATCGCCCGCTTTGTTGTCTCGAAAGCATCCAATGGGGAGAAATAATTCATGAAGGCGGAGGCCTCCATCGGAACGGTTCGCCTGACGGGAGATGTTCGAAGCGCGGCAGAGACCGATCTGCAAAGCAGGGTGTATGAGGATTGGCACTCATTACCCAGTGGCACGGAGCGTCTATTCGACGCAGCAAGCGCGCGCAGCGTGTTCCTAAGCCGGCCGTGGTTTTATAACCTCGCGCAGAACTCGCTTTGTCCGATGGCACAGGTGCGATTTATTACTGTCGTGGATGGCTCCAGCAAACCGGCCCTACTGCTGCCGGTTTATTGCCACGACGAAGGAGTATTGACGCCCAGGACCGTGGAGGGACTCACGAATTTTTACACGCCGCTGTTCGAACCATTGATTTCCGCAAACTGCGATCGCGCTCGCGCATTAGACGCGATGGCCCGGACCATCGCAGATAGACGTAACAAATGGGACGTCGCTAGTCTCCGTTGGCTGGACAAAGACTCCCCGCTGTTTTCGGAGATGGTCGAAAGCTTTCGAAGGGCAGGCTTCATTGTGCAGACTTACTTGTGCTCAGGCAATTGGTACGAGCCGGTCGCAGGACGGGATTTCCAACAATACTTGCAGAAATTACGATCTTCGGTACGAAATATCGCGCGGAGCAAAGCCAAGAAAGTGGAACGCTCCGGGCGTGCCCGTCTTGAAGTTGTGCGGAGCTGCGAGGCCCTGGGACCTGCGATCCAAGCCTACAACAAAGTTTACAACTCCAGCTGGAAGAACCCTGAGCCGTTTCCAGAATTCATGCCTGGGCTGTTCCGGTCGTTCGCTCAAGCGGGGTGGCTCCGATTGGGCTTAGCTTACGTAGACGGCGAACCCGCGGCGGCACAGGTTTGGCTTGTGGCGAACGGTGTCGCATCTATATACAAGATTGCGTATGACCCGAAGTTTAGGGATTTGTCCATCGGAACCTACTTGACGCTTCACATGATGCACAACGCCATCGACGTCGAAAAAGTTTCGGAAATTGACTATCTGACCGGTGATGATCGCTACAAGCAAGATTGGATGTCGCGGCGCCGGGAGCGCTGGGGCATTCTGGCCATGAATCCGCGAACTCTGAAGGGCGGAGCCGCCATTATCAGACACGTGGGTGGCCGATTCATCAAGCGTCGGGTGAAAGGACTCATCGAGAGTTTGCGTTCGGGAAAACTAAAGAACATCAACGCGGTTCCTGCTCCAGAGAGCAGAATCTCCAAGGTCGAGGATTAGGATGGATTTTCTCGTTCATCACATGTTGCGAGCCAGCGCCACGCGGCTTCCTGCGAAAGAAGCGGTGGTGCACAGGGACGAACGACTCACCTTCGCCGAGGTTTGGGGGAAGGTCACCAACCTTGCGCACGGACTGCGACGCGCCGGCGTGCGTCGCGCCGATCGCATCGGGATTTATCTGGAAGCATCCGTTCCCCAGGTGCTGTCCATCTTCGGCGTCTCCCGGTCGGGCGCGGTGTTTGTACCGATCAATGCGCAATTGTTTCCTGAGCAGGTAGCGCACATCGCGAAAGACTGCGCGATGAAGGCACTCATTACCACCCCGAATCGATTGGCGGACCTTCAAGAGATTCTGCCGCAAATGCCATCTGTCGAGTTTATTGTCGCGGTGGGAGACGGTGAAACCCCAAAGCTACCGGTGCCTGTACACTCCTTCGAATCGATGCTCGCCTCGGCTCCTGTGGCCGCTTGGCGTGAAGAGTCGATCAGCAAGGACCTGGCGGCCATACTCTATACGTCAGGGTCGACCGGAAAGCCAAAGGGAGTGATGCTGAGCCATGGGAATGTCGTGGCGGGCGCCACGATTGTCTCGACATACCTTGGAATCACAGAAACAGAAAGAATCCTAGCGATCCTGCCGTTCAGCTTTGACGCCGGCCTCAATCAACTTACTACCGCCATACAACAAGGCGGCACAATTGTGCTCAGCAACTTCGTCTTTGCGCGTGACATTGTTCAGATACTGCTGAAGGAGAGAATTACAGGTTTGGCGGGCGTACCCACCCTTTGGAGCCTCATTACACAGCCGAACTCATCACTTACGAAACAGCCGTATCCAGACTTACGTTATATCACCAATACCGGTGGTGCGATGCCTCAGAACGCCCTGAAGCTTCTGCGCACGGCGCTTCCTTCCACCAAGGTATTTCTAATGTATGGATTGACGGAGGCGTTCCGGTCGACGTATTTGCCTCCCGAGGAACTCGATCGACGCCCGACCTCAATGGGCAAGGCCATTCCGGACACGGAAATCTTGGTAGTAGCCGAAGATGGTAAGCTGTGCGGGCCGGGTGAAGTAGGGGAACTCGTGCACCGTGGTCCCACGGTTTCTCTCGGCTACTGGGGCCGCCCCGAGGATACCGCGAGAGTGCTCCGGTCCAACCCCCTATTACCACCCGAACTGGGTGACTGCGAGAGAGTTTGTTACTCGGGAGATCTAGTCAAAATGGACGAAGACGGCTTCCTGTATTTCGTGGGGCGTCGCGACACCATGATCAAGTCGTCGGGTTATCGTATCAGCCCGACGGAGGTCGAAGAAGCCATCTTTGCCAGCGGCAAGGTAAGACATACCGCGGTGATCGGCCTACCGGATGAGGTCCTCGGACAAGCAATCAAAGCGTTTGTAGTAGCAACGGATGGCGAGCCGGTGAACACGGAAACGCTCCTCGCGCATTGCGCCAGGAAGTTACCACGATACATGGTCCCCAAGTTCGTAGAAGTCCTTAACGAAATGCCGAGAACCAGCAGCGGCAAAGTGGATTACCCGGCTTTGCGACGCCGGGAAGGTCTATGATGGCAAACCATGTTACTTCCATTCTTGCGCGGCGGTTTCCACTTTCACGCAACGAATTGGTAATTGGCGAGGTGTCCGCCGAACTGCTGGCAGATACTTATGGCACGCCGCTGTACGTCTACGACCGCGCGGCTATCGATGCGCAGTTCGATTGCTTGCGAGCGACACTGCCTAGATGTTTCACTATTTTCTATTCGATCAAAGCGAACCCTAATCCGGCTGTCGTACAACACCTTTTGGCGCGCGGCTGCGGATTGGAGGTTGCATCGCTTGGCGAGTTCCACATTGGGCGTTCCATCGGATGCGCGCCCAGTTACACCGTATTCGCCGGGCCCGGCAAGACTCTCGCCGAACTCGAGGGCACGATTGCTCAAGGAATCGGGGAGCTTCATGTTGAATCACAGTTGGAAGCCCAGCGCGTAGCAAACATCGCCCGGCGACTCGGCGTGCGTCAGAAAGTCGCCATCCGCGTCAATCCGGCGGCTGAGGCCGAAGGCGGCGCCATGAGGATGGGAGGCCGGCCGGCACCGTTTGGGATTGACGAAGAAATGCTTGACCAAGCCTTGACGGCAGTGTGTTCGGAATCTGCTTTGGAATTCACCGGTATCCATCTGTTCGCCGGGACACAAATACTCGATGCCGACATTTTGATCCAGCAATATCGACACGGGCTCGCTATCGCGCGAAGGGCAGCTGAATGTACCGGCTGTTCCCTGCAAACGGTGGACTTCGGGGGAGGTTTGGGCGTTCCTTACTTCGCACACGAACAGCAACTGGATGTAAATCACCTGCGCCAAGGGCTCGGCGAACTATTTGCCAACATTGAGGATGAGCCCGCCTTTGCTAATACGCGTTTCCTCGTGGAGCCTGGACGGTTCTTAACCGCAGAAGCCGGCGTGTACCTTGCGCGAGTTATTGATGTGAAGACATCCAGAGGAAAGAAATTTATCGTTCTGGACGGAGGCATGAATCATCACTTGGCAGCGTCTGGGAATTTGGGACAAACCATCAAACGCAACTACCCAATTGCCTTGGTCAATAAATTGCACGCAGCGCCGGCCGGCCCAGTTGATTTCGTTGGCCCGCTTTGCACTCCGCTCGACACGCTGGCGAGAAACCTTGAGGTTGCTTCACCTGCGGTAGGTGATTTGGTGGGCATCTTCCAGTCCGGAGCCTATGGCAGATCGGCTAGCCCCCTCGGGTTCCTGAGCCACCCGGCGCCGCCGGAAATCTGGGTCGACGGAACCACGCACGTACTTGTTACAGCGCGCGGCGATACGGCCGGTGAGGTCAAGAATTCGGCTGCTACACTTGTTGTAAGCGAGTGAGACTGCCGACTGGCGAATTGAAGCATCCCTTGAGCAAACGCGTACTCATGATCGCTTTTCATTATCCACCGTGTCGCGGGAGCAGTGGACTCCAACGCACCCTGAATTTCACACGACATTTGCCCCAGCACGGATGGGATCCGCTTGTTCTCACAGCCAATCCGCACGCATACCCGGAAACAGGGACTGACCAATTGGCCGAAATTCCCGCGAACGTGCCGGTACGCCGCGCCTTTGCGCTGGATGCAGCGCGGCATCTGTCACTCCGTGGGCGATACGTTTCCTGGACTGCGCTCCCCGACCGCTGGATCAGCTGGATGGGAGGCGCCGTGCCCGTCGGGTTGGGCATGATTCGCAAGTTCAAGCCACAAGTCATCTGGTCCACGTATCCAGTAGCCACAGCCCTCTGGATTGGTTACGTGCTCCATCGCCTCTCTGGAATTCCGTGGGTCGCTGATGTGCGCGACCCATTGACCGAAGATGACCCGCGCACCGGCGAGCGGCATCCCCGCGATCCGAGGCTATGGAAGGCGCGGCGAGCCGTCGAAGAGCGCGCTATGCGAACCAGCGCGCGCGTGGTCTTCGTTACAACAGGGGCGCGGCGAATATATGCCGAACGCTACGGCGCGATGCCTGAGCGCCGCTGGGCCGTAATTCCCAACGGGTATTCAGAAGAATCGTTCGCAGAAGTCGAGAAAAACTTTGAGAGGGTTTCACGGAACGGCCGTCCTCTTCAATTGTTGCACACCGGCGTACTTTACCCCACGCCGGACCGGGATCCGACCGCCTTCTTTGACGCCATTGCGCGCTTGCGTGCCAGCTCGAGAATTTCGCCGGCGCAGCTCCAGGTCACTTTGCGGGCTTCGGGACACGACGGGCGATATGCTCAACAGATTCGAGACCGCGGCCTGCAAGACATGGTGAGCCTGGCACCCGCGATCCCATATCGTGCGGCTCTGACAGAGATGCTCGCTGCGGATGGCTTGCTGGTATTTCAAGGTTACACTTCAAATCCCGCGGTTCCTGCAAAACTGTACGAGTACTTGCGCGCAAGGCGTCCCATCTTTGCCATGGTTGATGCGGCGGGTGATAGCGCCGCTACGCTCAGGTCTGCAAAGACTGGAACATTGGCGCCGCTGGAAGCTAGCGATCAAATTACCGAGCGGCTCATGGACTTCATTACGATGGTTCGATCGGGCTCAGCACCCATTGCGGAGGATTCCGTAATCGCAAGTCACGCGCGCGAGTCGCGCGCTCGCGACTTAGCTCTCTTGCTCGATGAAGTTACGGAACGACCCGAGGAACCAGGCCCGTGATAACCGCGCATCCCACGCTGAAGTTCTCGGACTTCTGGTCCAGGCGCCGGCAGATCTTGCGCTCCCACTTTGCTCCGGCAGACCTGCGCCTCACCTACAACGCTCGAGGCGCTTTCTATCAATTGCTCCAATGCGTGTCGACTGGCGGCCGAAAGACTATCCTTCTCCCAGCCTTTCATTGCACTGCGCTGGTTGAGCCGGTGATGCGAGCTGGTTATGAGCCGATTTTCTATCGCTTGCGGCAAGATTTCAGCATCGATTTGGACGACCTTCGGTCGAAGATGTCTGCGTCAGCGGGCTTTGTTGTTATCGTTCACTTCTTCGGGTTCCCGGCATCGGAGATGGAATCGGTCCTTGCCCTGGCTCATGCGAATGGCACTTTGGTCGTAGAGGACTGTGCGCACTCCTTCCTGAGCCATTCCGGAAGCCATTCCGGAAGCCATTACGTCGGCCATCGAGGCGACTTTGCGCTGTTCAGCTACTACAAATTTGCACCCAGTCTTGCAGGCGGCGCGCTCGGCATTAATCTTCCAGAGCCGGCCTTACCCAATTCTTCGATGCGAGCTCCGCTAGGCGAGCGTATCGTCATCACTAAAAGACTAGTTGAGCAAATGGCGGCAAATTCACCACAAAATGCATTCAGCAGGCTGCTGCTTTGGCTGGAAAAGAAACGCATTGACAGCAAGAAGAGTCTCGGGGAAAACCCCGCCAACACCTCGCCGGCGCCTTCGTCGTTCATTGATGACCCCTACCTCTTTCGCGAGGACCTGGCACGTGCCGCGATGCCCGGTGTTTGCAGACGCATTCTTGAGTCCGCTGACTGGGCCGCGATCACAACCACTCGTCAGAAGAACTACCGTCTTTGGAGCGCCCTCCTTGAGCAAACTTCTGCAGTGCGCAGGCTGTGGCCGAGACTGCCTGCCTCCGTCGTGCCGTGGGCCTTCCCTGTATTTCTGGACGATCGCGTGCGCCACGAGCAAAACCTGCGGGGCCTGGGCGTACCTTTTTTTACATTCGGCGAGGCCCTTCATCCGGCGCTCCAAAAGCAGGCTGACGCGGCCAGCGATGACGCACACGCTATTTCGAGACGTCTTATAATGCTTCCGGTTCATGCAAATCTAACTGGCGACATGATTGTCGCATGCGCGGATATCATTTCACGATATTTTAGCAAGGAGCTACCGAACCACAATCACGACTCCCCCGATCAGCGACAGGAAACTGTAAACATAGCTAGGCAAGCCGGAGGCAGGGTCGCTTGACCGGAGACTGCAAAATCGAACTTCTCCGCACGCACGAAGATTGGTACGCCCTTCAACCCTCGTGGGACCGTATCCTGGAGCGGCAAAGTGCCGGGATCATGGATTTTGATTTTACAGCGAGCTTCGAATGGGCCTACACACTTTGGCAAACACATTGGGATTCCAGGCCAATTCAGGCTCTCGTCATGCGAAAAGCAGGAGAGATCGCCGCGATTCTGCCTCTCTATCGCTTGAACAAGACGGTTCGCCGAATCCCTTGCCGGGCGCTCTCACCCATATTTGAACTTTACTCTGGACGTACGGGGATTCTCCTCGACGCGCCAGATCGATCGGACCTCGAGCGCTTCTTCTCCAATCTCCGTTCACAACCGTCCACATGGGATGCCTTCACGATGACCGTCGTGCAGGGCTCGGCACTAGAGACCTGTTTCCTGCAAGTTGTCCAGGCTGCTGGGCTAGTCCTGCAGGTTTTGGAAGAGCTGCGTTCCCCCTACATTCCCATCTGCAATAATTGGGACACTCAGTTTGCGGGACTACCGAAGAAACTTCGCTCCACGATACGAAATGGCGAGAAGCGACTGACCGAGCGGGGCACATTGAGCTACTCCGAATGCCGCTCCCCTGAGGATGCGAAGCTCTTCAACGTCGCGGTTGCCGAGATCGAGCGTGATTCCTGGAAAGACTCTGCGGGTACTTCCATCGCCGCGAACCCCATGCATGAGGCCTTTCACCGGGAAATGACGGTGCGCGCGGCGGAACGGGGGAACTTTAGCGGACACTTGCTCCTGCTTGATGAACAGCCCATCGCCTACGTGATGGGTGTCCTGTACAACGGCGTGTTTCTGGACCTGAAGGAGAGCTACCGCAACAGCTTCCGCGAAATGTCCCCCGGGCACGTGCTGAAGAGCTTCATTTTCACACAGCTGGCGCAACGCGGAGCTACGGTCTTCGACTTCATGGGCAAGTGTGAAGACTACAAGATGAAATGGACCGACAAAACGTATTGCCGTGTCACGTATTTGTTGCTCAACGACACATTGCGTGGCCGCGCAGCGCGCTGGTTGGGCAGGATCGCTACTTCTGCTTCAAAGCCCGAAACGAGTCGGCGCCTGACCGCTTCCACGAAGCCGCACGAGCAAAAGCAAGAACCCACGGCCGGTGATGGTTCGGCGGCGGCAGATGGGATACGCGGCGCTGTAGGAAATTGAGGCGAATGACACAGGTATGTGTGGCATATACGGCATTCTGAATCACAAGCGCTCCGAACTGATTGCGGACGCTGCCCTCACGAGCATGGGCTGCACAATCGAGCATCGTGGACCGGATGATTTTGGGCACTACTTGGGGCGGGGTGTCGCATTAGGGATGCGACGCCTCTCCATCATCGACGTCGCCGGCGGCCACCAGCCCCTCACAAACGAAGACGAGTCGGTATGGCTGGTGATGAACGGAGAAATTTATAACTTCCTCGAATTGCGCAAAGAACTACTGCAGAAAGGCCATCGGTTCCGGACACAGTCGGATTCCGAAGTTGTCCTGCATCTCTACGAGGAGGAGGGTGTCGAATTTTTCCGACGTTTGCGCGGCATGTTTGCATTGGCTCTTTGGGACGCCAGGAATGAACGACTCGTGCTTGGTCGTGACCGTATCGGAGAAAAGCCCCTATACATCCGCCGCGAGCACAACCGCCTGTTGTTTGCCTCAGAATTAAAAGCCATCCTTCAGCTTGACGGCATTCCGCGGCAAATCAACCCAGTCGCGCTTGAGGAGTATCTCGCTTTAGGCTATGTGCCTGCGCCGCTCTGCCTCTTAGACGGTTTCGAGAAGCTCCGGCCGGGCCACTTCCTCGTCACGGAACGGGGCGTGGTGAACGACCGCGAGTACTGGGAGGTACCCTGTGGCAAAGTTGAGAAGCACTCTGAACGGGAGTGGATGGAGCGTGTCGAGCAAAAGTTGCTGGAAACGGTACGGATACAGCTCGTCAGCGACGTGCCGCTAGGCGCATTTCTGAGCGGCGGTCTGGATTCAAGCACCATCGTATCTGTAATGGCGAAACTTACCGGCCGCCCTGTCAAGACTTATGCCATTGGCTACGAGGGTGAGCACAGCTATTACAACGAACTGCCTTATGCAAGTTCCGTTGCGCGCAAGTTTGGCACTGAGCATCACGAAATCGTTGTAAAACCCGATGTCAACGACCTATTGCCCAAGCTAATTTGGCACCTGGATGAGCCGATTGCTGACTCCGCGATCCTCACGACCTATCTCGTGTCGCGCTTGGCTCGTGACAGTGTGACAGTGATTCTTTCCGGCGTCGGCGGAGATGAACTCTTCGGTGGATATCGCCGTTATTTGGGCGATAGTTTACATCGATATTACCGCTACCTGCCTAACTTTATACGACGCAAAGTTCTACCTGCGCTTCTATCGCGAATCCCGCAAGATCGGCACTCCGCTTGGAAAGATTACGTCCGGTACGCGGCTGCATTCGTCAGCTCAGCCGAGCTACCGTCTGCAGATCGCTATATGAAGTATGTGACCGTCCTTTCGCCCCAGGCGCAATCTCAGCTTCTCCGGGCTGGTGACAATTCTCGTTTGCTAGGTGATCGCGCTGCCGCGGCGGCTTTGCAGGCCTACTTTGGCCATGCTAACAACACAGACGGTCTGAACCAAGTCATGTACGTCGACATGAAGACATCTCTTCCAGACGACTTGCTAGCGCTAACCGACCGCATGTCCATGGCGGCGTCGATCGAGTGTCGCGCGCCGCTCGTTGACCACGAGCTAATCGAATTGGTGATGAGTATGCCGTCCACGTTGAAAGTGCGCGGCTTTCAGATGAAGTACCTGATGAAGAAGATAGTTGGACCTTGGCTTCCGCGCGAGATTCTTCAACGAAAAAAACGTGGTTTTGGGGCTCCAATGGGGGCGTGGTTCCGCAAGGACATCAAGCCACTCGTTTCCGAACTCTTGTCTGAGTCAGCCGTCGCGGAAAGAGGACTGTTCCGGTATGCCGCCATTCAGCAGATGGTGGCAGAGCACGAAGCGGAACGCCGAGACCATACGGATCAACTCTTCGCGCTGCTCTGTTTGGAGCTTTGGTGCCGCATCTATTTGGATCGAAAGGACGGCAGTTCGGTGCGACTGCCTGGCCAAGCTGCCCAGTCGCTTTCCGTCTGAGATGCTTCAGAATTTTGGAGCGGCGATTGGCTTTGAAGAAACGATCAGTTCATCGTACCAGGTATAAGCAGTGGCGTGATTCGCTTTGGGATCCTTTCCCGTCATGTAGTTGAGCAAGTCAACTGAATCATAATCATTTCCGGGAGTATCCACGTCCAAGACAAAGTTCGGCATGTTTACCCATTGTTTGAACGGCTGTCCTGGCAATGCCACCCACGCCTGTATCGAGCTGTTGGGCTTACCCCAATCTCCGATGGAAATCTGGTAGTAGAAAGTCATCCACGTGTTGGGCTCAAAGCGGAAGCACTTGGGATCCTTCTTATAGTCAGTGCCAAATGCGCAGTTGTACCCCGTTGTTGGCGTATCCCCTTGTTGTTTCAGATAAGGCGGCTTGCCCCCGTTCGTGAACATTCCACGCCCCCCGCAGTCCGTATACATAATCGGGAGACCGTAGAGATAGTTCTCCTGCGTCGTGAGCTCGACGCTACCACACGTCTTCGGAAAGTTATGAAAAATCGCGACTTTCCAGCTCGTGTTCCCGCTCGAATCACCCCAATCCTGCGTCAACATTTCAGGAGAAATCCGAAAGCGAAATTGCACATAGAACGTCGAATGGTGGCCGAACGCTTTTCCAAAGGCTTGCCTCCAGAATCCGGCTGAATTTGCACTGGTGTATGGATCGATCTCAAAACGTAACGCACCCCTTCCAGAAGCGGTGATAGAACTGTCTATTGTTCCCTTAAAGAGACCAGCCCCTGACGGATACAGGCCGGACGCCGGATAATACGCGGGACGGAATCGGGCGGGATCATCAAATCCCTCACACACCAGGACACCGGGCGCAGCGCACCGTTGTTGAAAATCTTTTGTCGCCAGCTCTGCTGTTCCCGGTTCGGGCGGGACTAGACTGCCACTCTGATTCCCGGCCGAAACCATGCTAGCTCTAACGGTTCCGTTTTCTTTGGTGCCCGCCGTTACCGTCATTCCTGTGCTCGACTGAGAAGTTGGGCCCTCCTGCGTTGGAGAACTTGCCCCCTCTAGCCGCAGCATCCAAGCATCTTCCTGCCAGTCATTGACCAACACGAAAATCTGAAGTTCAGGAAAATATCGGAACCTGCCGTGGGTGCCATTTGGTTGCTGAGGCCCAGGTCCTGTAGGGAATCGCAGGGACTGACAGCTCTTTTTGTCGGGGTCGAAGAGGTACACGGATGGACCTCCGGCCCATAACACGATCTTGTTTTCACGCGAATAGTAGGCCATCCCCGGATACAGGGAGTCTTGCACCGGCCCGCACCCTCGCGTCTTGCTGCTCCAGTTCAAAGGCGTCCCATCCTTTAACCGATAGCCTCCGGCAAAGCCGCGCCCAATGGTAAGAAAGAGCCGTCGGTCAGGATCTACCACTGAGGTTGTGCCGCTCGGGAATCCATCCGAGTGGCCGGTGCGCATTATAGCCGTCACGTTCGTTGCTGGGTCATAAGATCCGAACTCTCCGCTATAAGTATTAGAGAAAAAAACTTGACGCGTCACAGGGTCGTAATCTGAATTTGGAATATCACTCACTCCCCGCAATGCCTCACCGTTCGTCGGGTCTCTCCTTGTCCATCGGAGACTTCCGAAGTCCAGTGTCCACATTCCGCGTGAAGCACAGCCTGTCGGTGCCGCCAGAGCGCCGCCGAATACCCACATTTGGTTCTCATCTGTTAAAAAGGACAAGCCGCCGTACGTGTGTCTCGCATTCGGCGCCGGAGGCGTCCCGATTTCCTCTTGGCATTTGGCTGCTATCGGTAGAGTCGGCCTGTTAAGGATGACCATGCGAGAATCGTTTAGGTCGAGCGCGTAAACCTCGTTTCCGAAATAATCGGTGTGGCCACCCCCCCAGATTACCAAGCGATTCTGCCGCGTGTCCGCAATGGCCCCATTCCAGGCAGAGATCACCGCAGCGCAACCAGTAGTCCCATGCACTTCGGAAGCGTTCGAACAAACTGACGAAAGCTTGGTGTTGGGGATCTGGTGCCAGCCAGCAGAGCCAGGAGGCGGCTCGATCGAACTCACCACCTCAACCGATGCCTTCGAAGTCTGCAGGAGAGTGAACGGGAGTATTCCAATCAAACTGACGCAGAGCACCACACCAAGGAGTACGTGGCTGGCGCAGTTCATGATGCCGGACCAATTGGCGCCGGACCTCCGGCACATGGAGACATGATGAATCCCAAACCTCAAGATCTTAGCCTTTAGACAAAATACAACTAACTTCATTGATGAACAGTTCTCGAACGATGGGGATTTTAGCCAGAAAGTTGAGGCGCTTCGCGCAAGTGTACACTACCTTTTCGGTATCCATTCCGGTAGTGGCGATCAGGTCTTCGAACCTTGCCACCGTCATTTTGTTTAGTCCCGATTCTACGTCCTCGTATCGCGTCGCGCCGTCACTCCGAAAATGAGACCGCACATTCATGACTGTTTTCTCGGAAAACAGTATGTTGACCCACGGCACCTTGGTAAAGAAGTGCATGTGACTGCCGTAAGGAGCAAACCAGGGCGGCGCGAAGGCGATCAATATGGAACCCCGGGGTTTGAGTGCCGATTTCATTTGTTCAAGAATGGCGAGGGGTTCGGAAAAGTGCTCCATGCTGTTCTGAGAAATCACTACATCAAATCTGTTTTTGAAGCGGTCTTCCAAACGGGTCGCAAAGTCTATTTGATTCTCTAGTTGAAGCTCACGCGCCAAGTTTCGGGCTTGGTTGAGGTTTTTTTCGTTCGTGTCGATTCCAACAACGTACCTCGCCCCATTTCTCGCGATGGCCGCGGCCTGCAGGCCCTCGCCGCAGCCAAAATCGAGAACATCCTTGTTGGCGACCCGCGCAGTAAAGTCTGGAAATGCTCTCAGCAGCATCGACAGCGCGGTATCCAGAGTTAGTTTCTCTACGTCGGTCCGAAGATCTGCAGATCCCGGTTTTCGCGAGACAAAGAGCAGTAACCGCTCCGAGAGGTTATGCCGACTTTTGATTTGTCCATCGAGACTCATAATCTTTTGGGCCAGTTAAGATGTGTCAGCTTTGGATCGAACGCTGAGTTTCTTCGCGATTAGGACTACCATGCTTGTCAGTCATGCCTTTTGCGTCAAGCCTCGATCAAACTGCGTGGTCATCAAACTCGCTCAATTCTACTAAGAGTTCTAGGGCAGTGTCATTCCCCTGATTCGGTGGAAATTACTGGCTACATCCTGTCTTTCTGCCGAGATTGAATTTCGTCAGCGGGAAGATGTGCTCAGGACATGCAATACTCTCATAGGGCAGCGCAACGCGAGCTATTCATCACGTCGCGGTTCGTCGCCCGTGCCATGATAACCGCTTGGTTGACGCTCCACGTATTTCTCTGCTATCAACAACACGCATAGCGAGGAGCCCATGACAATCACCCGTCGAAACTTCGTTCGCAATCTTGCCGCCGGCACGGCCGTCAGCACCGGCCTGCCCGCCTTCACCGGTTTCGCCTTCACCGAGTCGGCGGCCTCATCCGGCCCCGCCGAACCCGCCGAGGCGATTATTCTGAGCCGCAATGAAAACTCTTACGGCCCTTCTCAGAAAGTAATTGCTTCGATGAAAGACGCCGTGCGATTTGCGAATCGCTATCCCGATCCGGCTGTGAAGGCGCTTCACGATCGAATCGCTGCTTCTCATTCCATCAAGCCCGAGCAACTCGTGCTCGGCTGCGGTTCCGGTGAAATTCTCAGCATCTGTGCCGCCGCTTTTCTCAGTCCCGGCAAAAAGCTCATCACCGCTTTGCCCACATTTGAAGCCATCGGTCGCTGCGCAAAAACTCTTGGCGCCGAGGTCGTCGAAGTGCCTCTCGCCCATGATTATTCTCATGACTTGGAAGCCATTCTCGCCCGTTCCGACGCTTCCACCGGCTTGATCTACATTTGCAATCCCAACAATCCCACGGCCAGTCTTACGCAACGCAAGGATCTGGAGGCCTTCCTTCGAAAGCTTTCTCCCACCGCCACCGTTCTCATTGACGAGGCTTACCATCATTATGTGAGAAAAACCGCGGACTACGCTTCCTTCATCGACAATCCCGTGAACGACGATCGCGTTATCGTTGCCCGCACCTTCTCAAAAGTTTTCGGGCTTGCGGGTATTCGCGCGGGCTATGCGGTTGGCGCACTTGCGAAAATGCGCTCGCTCGCCGCGCTCCGTTTGCCGGAAGGCATCAACGCGGTTGCTGCCCACGCCGCTTTGGTTGCCTACGAGGATGTGGAGTACGTCCAGTTCAGCGAAAAGCGCAACGCCGATGATCGCCAGGAGTTCTTCAATCAGGCAAACGCTCGCATGCTTCGCTGGATCGATTCTCACACCAATTTTGCCATGCTGAAAACCGGCCACATGGCCGTAGATGTCATTGAGCACTTCAGGAAAAACAATATCCAAATCGCCCGGCTCTTTCCTTCCATGAACACCTACGTCCGGGTTTCCTTCGGCACTCCGCCGGAAATGAAGGAATTTTGGCGCGTTTGGGATCTCATGCCGCCTGGCAAAATGGAAATGTAAACGTTTAGGCGATTCCCAGTTCCTGGGTTCGTTAGCTTTGGCCCTCTTCACCCACGGAAAAATACGTGCAATCCGGGTGGTGAAACACCAGCGCGCTCACGCTGGCTTCCGGGTCCATCATGAATCCGTCCGTCAACTCCACGCCAATCTCTTCCGGCCGCAACAGTTTCCAGATCCCCGCTTGGTCCTCCAGATTCGGGCAAGCCGGGTAGCCAAAGCTGTATCTCTTTCCTCGGTAGCGCGAAGTAAACCGCTGCGCCATCGTCATCTCCGGCGCGTCGGGGAATCCCCAATCTTCGCGAATTCGCCGATGCAGCCACTCCGCGCACGCTTCCGCCGATTCAATCGCCAGCGCTTGCAGCCCGTGAGACTTGAAATAGTAGCCCTCGTTTTTTGCTTTTTCGGAACGTTCGCGCACTCCTTCTCCAGCCGTAACGACAAATAGCGCAATGTGATCCCGCTTCCCGTTCTGCGGCGCCAGCACATAGTCGCTCAGGCATAAAAAGTCGCCAACCCGCTGTCGTGGAAACCGGAACGTATGCACAGCTTTCTCGCCGCCCGCCACGAAAAGCCGCAAGTCCTCCCCATCTGCCTCCGCTTCAAAAAATTGCCACACCGCGCGCGGCTTCATGAACGTCGCCGCCTCGCGCTTCACCTCTTCCATGCTTTCAAACAGCTCGACGGCCTTCGCTTCTCGTTCCGCAAACCGCTTCTCGAAATCGCCGCGGAATCCCATGTGCCGTCCATACAGCATGAACGGGTTGATGTAGCTCCACACTTCGTTCAAGTCCGGAACCAGCCGCACTTTTCTGTCGAGATAGGCCACCTTTGGTATCGGAATATCCGTCCGTACCTTCGGCGACCGCGTCACCGTCGGTCTTTCCGCTACCCTTACCGTCGTTGCTACCGAAAATCCGTTCCCGGATGCCGTGTGTTCGTGCAGCACTCTCTCACGCGTCGCGGGATCCATCAGTTCGTTCATCAGCCGCAGCCCCGTCATGGCATCCTTGGCGTAGCACACCGCTTTGCCGTAACTCGGCGCAATCTTCGTCTGCGTGAATCTTGCCGACAACGCCGCTCCTCCCACCAAAAGCGGAATCGCGATCCCCGCATCTTTCAGATCGTTCGCGGTGATCACCATTTGCTGCGCGCTCTTTACTAGCAACCCCGAAAGCCCGATCGCGTCGGGATGATGCTGCAGATACGCCTTAATCAATTCTTCCGGCGGCACCTTGATGCCCAGATTTACGACGTCGTAGCCGTTGTTCTTCAAAATAATCTCAACGAGATTCTTCCCGATGTCGTGCACATCTCCCTTCACTGTTGCCAACACGATCTTTCCGCGCTTTGCCTTGTCCGCCTTCTCCATGAACTGCTCGAGGTGGTTCACCGCAGCTTTCATCGCCTCCGCGGATTGCAACACTTCCGCCACAATCAATTCGTTCGCATTGAAAAGCCGTCCCACTTCCGCCATCCCGGCCATCAGCGGCCCGTTGATGATGTCGAGCGGGGCGGCGCTCTCCGCGCGCTTTCGCTCCAGATCGGCTATCAGTCCGTCTCGCGTGCCCTCGATGATGTAATTCGCCAGCCTCTCGTCCAAGGGCAGGTCTGCGGCTCGCTTTTTTTCCTTCTTCTTCGCCGTCCGGAAATACTCGGCAATGGCTGCGATATGGTACTGATTCACGGCCGCCCGCTGTTCTTTCTTCTGCTCTCGCCAGTCCGCAGGAACGTTGCGAAGCACCTCCGCCTGCGAGTGGTCCGCCGGTACCTCCTTCGGCGGATGCGAAAACAGCAGGTTTTCCGCCAGCTCCCGCTCATGCTGCGGAATCGAAGCGAATCGCTCCAGTTTCTCCGCGTTCACGATCGCCAGGTCTAGCCCAGCTTTCGTGCAGTAATACAGAAAAACCGAATTAACCACTTCGCGTGCGCCCGCCGGGAGTCCGAACGACACGTTCGAAATTCCCAAAATCGTTCGCGCATCCGGCAGCGCCTGCTTGATCAGCCGGATCCCTTCCACCGTTTCGACCGCCCCGCCGATATAGTTCTCGTCGCCGGTAGCGCACGGAAACACCAGCGGATCAAAAATAATATCTTCCGGCCCTAGCCCATATTTTTCCGTCAGCAGTTTGTAGCTGCGTTGCGCTACTGCGAGTTTTCTCTCACGCGTGAACGCCTGCGCCTGCAGCTTGTCTTCATCGATGCATCCAACCACGACCGCCGCGCCAAAATCGTGCGCAATCGGTACCACCCGCTCGAATTTTTCTTCTCCGTCTTCCAGATTGATCGAATTGATGATCGATTTCCCCTGGCAATATGTCAGTGCCAGCTCGATAGCCGTCGCATCGGTCGTATCGATCATCACCGGCGCTTTCACTTTGCGAATCAGCTTTTCGTAAAACGGTGGAATATCCTTCTTTTCGTCTCGCTCCGTGCTCTGCAGGCACACGTCCACGATATGCGCTCCGCCCTTCACCTGACGCCGCGCTATCTCGCTCGCTTCTTCCCACTTCTCTTCCGACACCAGATTCTTGAACAGCCTCGAACCGATCACGTTCGTCCGCTCGCCCACCAGCAGCGGCCGCGTGCTGTCCTCCGCCTCGATCGTCTCGATTCCCGAATACACCGCCCGGTGCGACTCCGCTGGCCTCACCCGCGGCTTCTTGCCTTCCACCATCTGAGCAATCGCCCGGATATGCTGCTCCGTTGTCCCGCAACACCCGCCTACAATGTTTAGCCAGCCGTGGTCTACAAATTTCTCTAGCTGCGCAGCAAGCGACGTCGGCGTCTCCAGGTACTTGCCCTCTTCATCGGGAAGTCCTGCGTTGGGATAACACGAAACAAACTCGCTTGAGAGTTGGCTCAGTGTCCGGATGTGATCCGTCATAAACTCCGGCCCGGTCGCGCAATTCATTCCGAGCGCTAGCGGCCTCGCGTGCCGAAGCGATGCCCACATGGCCTCCACGGTTTGTCCCGCGAGCATCGTTCCCATCGGCTCAATCGTCACCGACACGATCACGGGAATTTGCATCGCGATTTTTTTGGATAACTTTTGTATGGCCAGCAAAGCTGCCTTAATGTTTCTCGTGTCCTGGCTCGTCTCGACCAACAGCAAATCCACGCCGCCCTCGACCAGCCCTCTTGCTTGGGTGTAATAAGCTTCCCGCAGTCCCTCGAACGTTACGCCTCCCGTCACGGTGATGGCCTTCGTGGTTGGCCCCATGGAACCGGCCACAAACCTCGGCTTGCCCACCTTGGAAAACTCATCCGCCGCTTGCCGCGCCAATTCCGCCGCTCGTTTATTCAAAAACTGTGCATCTGCGGCCAGTCCGTACTCCGCCAACACAATCGGCGCTCCGCCGAAACTGTTTGTCTCTACAATGTCCGATCCCGCCTCAAAATACTTCCTGTGAATGTCCAGCACCACATCCGGCCGCGTCCGCACCAGATTCTCATTGCACCCCTCGAGCGCCGCCCCGCCAAAATCCTCCGCCGTCAGGTGCCGTTGTTGCAGCATCGTCCCCATGGCTCCATCGAGCACAAGAATCCGTTCCGAGAGCAATTCTCGCAACGCCTTCGCGGATTCATTCAAATTGCGCATTCGCTGGAAAACTCCGCATTTCCTTTCGGACTTCCTCTTTGTTTGGGGACACTGGCAGGGAAGGCCGCGGTTCGGGTGCTTCTCTATTTTACGCAGGTTCCAGCCTGGAATCGAACGCCTTGCAGCGAACTAGTGCTTTTTTGACGCGAACAGTAGTTTCCGGCCCCGAACTGCATAAAGCGCACGAGTCATCTTCTCGAGTTTACTCAAACCCGCACCCGCGAATTCGTCATACAATCATGCTCATCCACGGAGCGTGAACTCTTGCGCATTTGCATAATGGGTTGTGGTCACGTTGGCTTGGTCACAGGCGGTTGCCTTGCAGCCATCGGACATCATGTCGTTTGCGCGGATCGCGACGCGCAACGCATCCAATCCCTTCAAGAAGGCCGCCTTCCCCTATACGAACCGCATCTGAGTGATTTGATCCTGCCCTCCTCGTCAAATGGTAGGCTCACCTTCACTGCCGAGGCGGCCGGGCCCCTCCGCGAGGCCGATGCAATCTTCCTGTGTATCGGTGTGCCGCAGTTGGAGAACGGCGATTCGGATTTCGCGGCTCTGGATTCTGCCACAAGCGAGATCGCCCACGCCGTCGATTCGCCAAAACTCATCGTCGAACGCAGCACGTTCCCCGTTAAAACCGGTGAACAGCTGAAACATCTGCTTCTAGTAACCACTCCAAATCCCCGTGCCCATTTTCGCGTTGCAGCTAACCCGCAGTTCTTGCGCGAGGGCACGGCGGTCGATGATTTCTTTCATCCCGAGCGCGTGCTTCTCGGCCTGGATGACCCGGAATCGGAAGCAATGCTGCGGCAAATCTACGCACCCATCCTGCAACAAGACTTTCGCTGCCCCATCCATCCTGAGAAGTGCCCTCCACGCAAACTTCCCGAACTACTCTTGGCTAGTGTCCGAAGCGCGGAACTCATCAAGCAGGCTTCCAACGCTTTTCTCGCAGTCAAGATTTCTTACGCAAACGTACTCGCCGACCTCTGTGAACGGCTCGGAGGCAATGTGCAGGAAGTAACCCATGCCATTGGCCTGGATCCCCGCATTCGGCCAGGCTTCCTACAGCCGGGGATTGGGTTTGGCGGTGAACGCCTGCCCAAAGACCTTCGGGCATTTTGCAAGTTGCTCGAATCTGAAGTAGTCGATGCCGCCATTCCCAAAGCCGCCGAGCACGTAAATCGCACTCGCACCGAGATGTTTTTCCAGAAGATGGAGCGGTCACTTTGGGTTTTAAAACATAAGAAAATCGCACTGCTGGGTCTTTCTCACAAAGCTGGCACGGACGACATCAGATCTTCTCCCGCGATTGATCTCTACAAACGCTTAACGGTAGCCGGCGCTCTCGTTTCCGCGTTTGATCCTCAGGCTATGCCAAACGCACAGTCTGCTTTCCCTGGCCTAATTCTCTGCCGCGATCCTTACGGGACTGCGGAAAACGCAGACGCCTTGCTCATTCTCACGGACTGGGATGACTTTCGCGCTCTCGATTGGCCTCGTATTCGCCGCATCATGGCCCGTCCTCTGGTCCTTGACGGCCGCAACCTTCTCTCCCCTGCACATATGAAATCGATTGGATTCGAATACCACTCGGTTGGCCGCCCCGATTGATCTTTATTCCCTGCGTTATCGTACCGTTTTGGCTCGTTCGTCTGGGTTTCTACTATCCCGCGCGACGGAAAGTCGCTCGGTTGGTTTTACGAAAATTCCATTCTGATCCGTCCGTGAGGATAGAACTCGGTGCTGTACTATTGTCTATCACTGGTTCGAACCCTAAGAGTTGTCGCACATGCAACTGAAAATTATCAACATCGTAGGCGCACGTCCCAATCTTCCCAAGATTGCGCCGCTCATTCGCGAAATGCAGCGCCATCCCGAAATCGATCCCATCCTCGTTCACACCGGCCAGCACTACGACGAAGCTCTCTCTGACATTTTCTTTCGCCAGATGGGGATTCCCGCTCCTCACGTCAATCTTGAAGTCGGCTCGGGCTCCCATGCCGCCCAAACCGCTGAAGTCCTTAAGCGCGTCGAGCCCGTCCTGCTCGAACGCCAGCCCGATCTCGTTCTCGTCGTCGGCGACGTCAACTCCACCATCGCCGTTTCGCTCGCCGCCGTAAAACTCGGCATTCCCGTGGCACATGTCGAAGCCGGCCTCCGCAGCTTTGATCGCTCCATGCCCGAGGAAATTAATCGCATTCTCACCGATGCTCTGGCCGACTACCTCTTCGTCACCGAAGAAGACGCCATCGAGCATCTGCTCAAGGAAGGCCGTCCCCGCGAATCGATCTATCTCGTCGGAAACGTCATGATCGATTCCCTCCGCCATTTTCTTCCCATCGCCCAAAAATCCTCCATCGGCGATGACTTGGCCCTGAAGAAGGGAACTGATTGGTGCCGCTTTGGCGTTCTCACTTTGCATCGCCCTTCGAACGTCGACTCCACCGAAAAACTTGCCGAACTCCTTCGCGCCATTGACTCCATCGCCGCCGAGGTCCCTGTCATTTTCCCGGTCCATCCTCGTACCCAACAACGCCTGCTGCAGGCCGGCATCAAGACTCATGCTCAGCTCAAGCTCATCTCTCCCATCGGCTATCTCGATTTTCTCTGCCTCCTCAGCAAAGCCACGCTCGTTTTGACGGATTCCGGCGGCATTCAGGAAGAAACCACCGCTCTCGGCGTCCCCTGCCTCACCCTTCGCGAAAACACCGAGCGCCCCATCACGATTTCCGAAGGCACGAACCTCCTCATCGGAACGGATCCAGCAAAAATCATCTCCGCCGCTCAGTCCATTCTTGCCGGAAAGGGCAAGCCTGGCCGCATTCCGCCCTTCTGGGATGGCCATGCTGCCGAGCGCATCGTGCAGGTTCTCCTCCAAAACCCGCCCCGGCCCCACTGAAAAAGCACCCTACCTGTCACGTAACAATTCGGGAACAGGCCAAAAGCGAAACAGCCGCAGCGGGAGCGGGGCCGCGCAATCCGGTCACCAGCACAGTCACCAATGAAAACAAAATACGGGAAGTTCTACGCCCGCTGGACTGGCGCAGACGGCAAGCGCCACGAAAAAGCCTGCGACACTAAAGCCGCCGCGAAGAAGCTCCAGGCGAAAATGCAGGCGGAACGTGAAACAAAAAAAGCCCAGGCGACGGCACGACCATCGGCCAAATCTGTGCGGCCTGGAGCGCGGCGTCAGGCGACCGCGCCCGGCGCGTCGTCGCCAAAACCCTCAACGCCGAAGCCGGGCATCTCGCGCCGGCGCAGCTGACGCCGCTCATCGTCGGGGCAATCGTGGGACGCTGGAAGGAGAAGCTCTCGCGCTATACCGCGACCAGCTACCGCGCCCGGCTGAGGAAGCTCCTCGAGACGCTCGAAACATTCGGGGCGCCGCACATCACGCCGCCGCGCGTGCCGTCGCCGCACCAACGCGCGACCGTCGCCACGGGCGACGAGCTCGCGCGCCTCATGGAAAACCCGCAGCCGTTTCTCAGGCTGTACATGCTCCTCTATTTCCAGTGCGGCCTGAGAAGCGCCGAAGCCCTCGCGGTCACGCCCAGGACGTGGAACCGCGAGAACCACACGGTCACCATCCGCGTCAAGGGCGGAAGCTCCCGCGCCGCCGAAGTCACGCCCGAAGTAGAAACCCTTTTCCTCGCCGCGCACGGCGAGGAATCCGACGACCGCAGCTTCATCGAACTGCTGCGCGGAAGAACCGTCACCGCCACCTCGATCCGCAAGGCCTGGGAGAAGCACAGAACGAAATGCGCCATCAGCGAGAAGGTGACCGCGCATGACCTTCGCAGAACGGCGGCCACCATCCTCTATCACGCCACGAAAGATCTGCGAGTCCCGCAACAGCTGCTCGGCCACAAGAACCTCGCCTCGACGCTGCGGTACATTGCGCCGATGGCGCCGGACGAAGCGCGGCGGTACGCCGAGCTCCTCCGATTCGACCATTTCAAATCGGACGTGAAACAGTGAAAGGAGAAAAACGCAGTGTCACGACAAACCTACCGAGTCCTGGTCAAGTGGAAGCACCGCAAGTGGGGGCCGCAGATGGAGAAGCAAGCCGCCGAAGGCACCTCGATTCGGCGCGCCATCGCGAATGCGCTCCTCGCCTTCTTCTCAGACAAGAGCAGGAGAGACCACCGAAGAGACGCCCACGCCGCGATTGAAGTCAGCGCGTGGCGGGAAAAGAGGCCACCAGCAAAATGACCGCCGCGGACTGGTTCATTCTCGGATTCACCTCGGCCACCGTGCTCGGCGCAGTCCTAGCGTGGCGGCAGCTCGAGCAAATCGAAAAAGCAAACCGCGCAAGGTGGAAAAGAGAGCCGCCGCTCACCGAGCAGGAAATCATCGACCGCGCGGCAAGGAGAAGAATATGAGCCTCTCGGAAGCCATCTACCACGCAACGAAACTCCTCGAGCGCGACACCGGCGAAATCATCAAGGGCAACGCAGGCATCCTCACGCGCACGGAAGCGCAGGCCGTCGCCCGCCTCATCGCCGACGCCACCATCACCCTCAACCAAATCGGAAACGGCGTGCTGCGCCGGGAAGGAAGGAGCGGATGAAGTTCATCGTCAAACTGATTCAGGTCCCGGACATCGGCGAGGCCGACGTCAGCGAATTCGCCATCGAGGCACCCAGCCACGTGATCGCCATCGAGGAAGTCATCGCCCAGGTGAGTGACGCCCACATCCCGCAGGAAGACTGGCGCAGCGTCGCTTACGTCGCCGAGAAAGTAGATCGGCGACCGGAAGACGAGCCCGAAGCCATCTACTTCATTCGCGGCAAGCTCGAGGTCGGATGGCTCTGCATCGATGGCGACTCCACGCGAGCCGCCACCGAAGAAGAAGCCAAAGCCCTCGCCGAGCAAACCCCCGGCATCGGCTGCTACTCCATGAAAAACGGGCGATTCAAAAAGCTCGAAGGCAAGAGCAGCCGGCGCTAGCAAAAAAAGGGGGGCCCCACGGGGGGTCAAAAAAGCGCGCCGGCTCACACCCCATGCCAGTTTCACCACAAGTAATTGTGGTGGGGGGTGCCCCGTGCCACAATCGCCTCGCAGCCCGTCCTCGTCGGTTGCCTCTGACAGCGAGCTGCAGCGCCGCGCAGAGTCTGGCGAGCTGCGCGGCGCTCCCAAAGGAAAAGCATGGGACGCCGCGGCCCAGCCCCCGCGAGGAACGCGAAAGAGAAGCACGGCGAGGCCGTGCGACGCGCGATGAAAAGATATCGCGCAGCGCACAAAAGCAGAATCAACGCCGAGAGCATCCAGCGCCGCGAAAGAAACAAATTCCGCGAGCAAAAACTTCAGGGACAGTCACCACTCGAATCGAATTTTTTCACGACCAACAGAATCGGATTGCAATCGCCGCGCCTCCTCTGGATGGACGCGCACGGCGGGATCCACCGGGAAGACAATCGCAGCGCGGAAGAACTGATTCGCGACTGGAAAAGGAGCCAGCATGTCTGAAAATTTCACGCCCGCGCCAACGTCAATCGTCGCGCGGCTGACGAAGCTCGAAGGAAGGCGCGGGAAGGGCAAGGCCACGAAAAGCGCCAACGCCGCGTTAGCCGCAGCACTGAAAAGAAGCTCGCGCCGAACGGATGATCCGGCGCTCGAAGACTTTCGCGAGGATCTATTCGCGGAACTCAGGAAAATGATAAAGCCAGCAATCGCGCAAGCGAAAAAAGGAAAGCCGGCACTCCTGAGAATCCTCACCAGATATTCGCGGTGAGAGAAAGGAGCAACCATGACGCCACCAACGAACACATACACGGTCACCTTCTCCGACGCCCACGCGCACACTCTGCAGTATCCAACTGTGCCCGGGAACGGCGGGAACACGATGGCCGGAAAAGCAGATGCCTTGAGAAACGTCCTGCAGGAAGCGGCAGACAACGCAGCGACACTACTCAACGCGTTCACCGCAGGCGATACACTCACGGTCACCGTGACACAACCCTAAGGGCTGAAAGCAAAACACCCGGCGTACGACACGCCAGGGCAAACCGAAAGTCAAAACCAAGAGACGGGGGGCTCTCGCCCCCCGGCCCCCACTTGGGGGGCTTCGCCCCCCAAACCCCCCGCTCGGCGCAAAACTCGCCCCCTGTACCCTTCCGGCGTGGCTGCCCCTTGCGGTAGACCATAGTAGACCGGCCAGCCAGAGAGAGCGCCAAAGGCCCCCTGCGCCACCGAGCGCCTGGGAGGGACTTGCGCCTTTTTGGTCTGGTTTGCAGCCGAAAGCCCAGTGGGGAGTTCGCGCCATTCTGAGCGCCAGTACAGGGGTGCCGTTGGCTGCAGCGGCCGGCCAA